>Ga0123357_10000062_pt1 | contig 85501 bp, 105 predicted proteins | sample TergutEmb28metaG_FD_89873 | JGI IMG/M metagenome (GOLD analysis project Ga0123357, IMG submission 89873) | Embiratermes neotenicus P4 segment gut microbial communities from Petit-Saut dam, French Guiana - Emb289 P4 | ecosystem: Host-associated > Arthropoda: Insects > Digestive system > Gut ...
CAAGTAGAGCCGTATCGTCATTTGCGCTGATCGAGGGGTCGGCGCTATTGACCGTAATCGTGACGGGCAGTTGGGTTGCGGCGTTATAGCTGGCGGTTGCGGCGGAATTTATATTCACCGTGGTCGTGCCTTTTCCCTCGATCGTGACGAGGCCATTTGCATCGCATGTGGCGATTCCGGCAGTGCCAGTGGAATACGTCAGCGTCGGCGCATCTGTGGAAGCTTGCGCAATCACATCGCCGTTTCCGTTGTTCGCCGTCTGCGTAAGTTGCACGGCACTGCCCACATCGCTCATCTTCTTGCTGATGTCGGATTGCACGATGCTTTGCGGGCCTGCCTCAACAGTGATCGTAAAAGTGCGCGTATTGGAATCGGTGGTATCCGTAAAATGGCTCGTATATGTTCCAGCAGTTCCCGGTTCCGCAGTGCCCTGGATATCTCTTGTTCCCGGACCTGGCTCCCCCTGTTGTATGCTGAGTCCAGCCGGTAAATCAAGAGCGTCAATGGATAATGCTGATGCGGTGCTCGGGGCCCCAGCGGCGACAATCCTGATTGGATTTGGCCCAATAGCTTGGCCGATATAAATGGTCCGAGCGCCGCTGGCGTCATATTGAAAACCGATGTCGGCATAAGCTGGAATGGGAAGCGTCATGAAAGCAATCGCCGCCGCCAATCCTGTTGCCAAGTGCCGCATCCCGGAGCTTTGACGCACAGCGCGCTGGCGAAAATACAGCCAAAAAGCGAAACACGGCGAACTTTCCTTTTTCTGGATCGAGATCATTTTGGGACTCCCTGGATTTCAGAGGATGGAAAACAAAACAGCCCCGCCTCCCGAAAGGGAAACAGGGCTGTTTGAAAAATGGGGTTTTGCTTTTTTAGATTCTGCGCATCATGAATTATGCCAAATAAATGCGGGGGGGGGGTATGATATAACAATATTCCTGGCTGCGCCGAAGCTGCCGCTCAGGAGATCATTCGGGAAAAGGCTTTGGGCGGCCTTGCGCCATTGCGTCAACATCGCTTTCCGCAGGGGGAGGGGAATAAATGAGGTTTGAATTTGAAGACCTTACTCCTTCGGCAAAAAACCTGCAAGAGGGTGGGTCAGTTTTTTCGGGGCAGGATGAGGAATTCATGGAATTCATAGCTTGGGGTGAGCGTAAGCGAAGCCCAACGGAACAGCCTTCGCCCGAGTGTTGGGCATCGCTTTGCTCAGCCCAACCTATGCGCAGGATCATTTTTTTGATGGCAGGAAGGGGAATGTAGGGGCAACCGTCCTCGGTCGCCCGTCCGGAGCTTGCATTGCCACCGGCAGCCCGGGTGTTGGGCATCGCTTCGCTCAGCCCAACCTATGCGTTGGTTCAATAGCTACAAGCCCGCCTGATGTGGGTATAATCAATAGTCATTGCAGGGGCATCATGGTTCCTGCGGCTTTCAGGTCTTAGGGGCGTTTTAATGCCGATTATCAGCACGTTCTACGGAATCCTGATTCAGATGTTCTGGAGCGATCACGCTCCGCCGCACTTCCATGCGCTCTACGCTGAATACGAAGTGCTCATTGACATCGGAAGCCTGGATATCCTGGAAGGCGAGATGCCCCGGAGAGCACTTGCATTGATTCTCGAATGGGCGCAGGAACATCGCGCCGAACTTATGTGGCCGAACTTATGTGGAATTGGGAGCTATGCGCACACAACCAGCAACCAAAGAAGATTCCGCCCTTGCCGTAACCCCATTGATCCAACACCGTATGCCGTGGCGCGTGCTGAGCGTGGAAACCCTGCCGGGATTTCGCCTGCATGTCCGGTTCGTGGATGGCAGCGAGGGAATAGCGGATCTTGCGGCTCTTGTCCATTCGCCAGAAGCCGGGGTGTTCTCCGCGCTCGCCGACCCTGATTTTTTCGCCCAGGCGCGCATCGAGTATGGCGCGGTAACGTGGCCCGGCAACGTAGATTTGGCCCCGGACGCCATGTACGCCGAAATCAGGAAAACCGGAACGTGGGTGTTGCAATAAATTATTGAACCGGCAATTAAGGATCGAGCGAAGCGAAGCCTAAGGTTCCTGCCTCTGAAATTCTAAATTTGACTAAAGAATTCGTTTTTAATAATCACTACTGTAGCTGATCATTATTACAGTAATTTAGAAAATTATCGTTTGGGCCGGTTCTCAAGCCCAATTCACAAGCCCGATTCACAAGCCCAATTCTCCCCACAACGCATCGACCCGTTTTTTTACGTCCTCGTCCATCACGATTCCGCGTCCCCATTCGCGGGTGGTTTCTTCGGGCCATTTGTGGGTCGCGTCGATGCCCATCTTGCTGCCCAGGCCGATGGCGGGGCTGGCGAAGTCGAGGTAGTCGATCGGGGTGTTTTCGGCGATCAGGGTGTCGCGCGCGGCGTCGACGCGGGTGGTGAGCGCCCAGATGACTTCCTTCCAGTCGCGGATGTCGATGTCGTCGTCGACGACGATGATGAACTTGGTGTACATGAACTGGCGCAGGAAAGACCAGATGCCGAACATGATCCGTTTCGCGTGGCCGGGATACTGTTTTTTGAGCGATACCACCGCAAGCCGGTAGGAGCAGCCTTCCGGCGGGAGGTAGAAGTCGGCGATTTCGGGGAACTGTTTTTGCAGGATCGGCACGAAGACTTCGTTCAGCGCGACGCCGAGCATTGCCGGTTCGTCCGGGGGTTTGCCGGTGTAGGTCGAGTGGTAGATCGGATCCTTGCGCATCGTCATGCGTTCGACGGTGAAGACCGGGAACGGCGCCTGCTCGTTGTAATAGCCGGTATGGTCGCCGTATGGCCCTTCGAGCGCGGTTTCGTCCGGGTGGATTGAGCCTTCGAGGATGATTTCGGCGCGCGCCGGAACGCTGAGTCCGGAGCCGAGGCAGCGCGTCAATTCGGTGCGCGTGCCGCGCAGCAGGCCGGCGAACTGGTATTCGGAAAGGGTGTCCGGGATCGGCGTGACCGCGCCGAGCATCGTCGCCGGATCGGCGCCCAGCGCGACGGCGACGGGGAAGGGCGTGCCGGGGAAACGCCTGCAATGGTCGCGGAAGTCGAGCGCGCCGCCGCGATGCGGGAGCCAGCGCATGATGAGTTTATTTGGACCGAGGACTTGCTGGCGGTAGATGCCGAGATTCTGCCGCGTCTTTTCCGGGCCGCGCGTGACGACCAGCCCCCAGGTGATCAGCGGCGCGACATCGCCCGGCCAGCAATGCTGGATCGGCAGTTGCCCGAGGTCGACATTTTTGCCTTCGACGACGATTTCCTGGCACGGCGCGTTGCCGACGGTTTTCGGCGTCATCGCGTAGAGTTGTTTCAGCAGCGGCAGCGATTCCCAGGCGTCTTTCAGGCCGCCCGGCGGTTCCGGTTCCTTCAGCCGCGCGAGCAGATGCCCGATTTCGCGCAAGGCGGCGATGTCGTTTCTTCCCATCGCCAGAGCGATGCGGCGCGGCGTGCCGAAGAGATTTCCGAGCACCGGCATGGTGAAATTTTTCTGCCCCTGCCGTGGATGCTCGAACAGGAGCGCCGGGCCGTTGCTTCGCAGCACGCGGTCGCAGATTTCGGTGATTTCCAGATGCGGCGAGACGGGCGCGGTGATGCGCTTCAATTCGCCGAGGCGTTCCAGATGCGCGATGAAGTCGCGAAGGTCGTTGTAGTGGGTCATGATCCGGGAGTTCAGCGCAACAGATAATCCGCCGCGATACCGGCGAAAATCGCGCCGCCGTACCAGTTGTTGTGCATGAAGGCTTTAAAGCAGTTTTCGCGCTCGCGCTCGCGAATCAGCCGCCAGTGATAGATCGAGATTGCGGCGGCGGCGGAAAGGCCGAGGTAGAAGGCTGGCCCCATTCCATAGCGCCAGCCCAGTCCGACGAAAAGGGAGAGCATCGCGGCGTAGCAAAACATTACCGCGACGACATCGAAGCGGCCAAAGGTGATTGCCGAGGTCTTGATCCCGATTCTCAGGTCGTCGTCGCGGTCGACCATGGCGTATTCGGTGTCGTAGGCGAGCGACCAGAAGATATTGATGCCCAGGAGCCACCAGGCTTCGAGCGGCAGATGATGCAGATGCGCGGCGTAGCTCATCGGGATGCCGAAACCGAAGGCGATGCCGAGGTAAGCCTGCGGCAACGCGAAGAAACGCTTGGTCAGCGGATAGCTGATCGCGAGAAATACGGCCACGAAGGCCAGCTCGATCACGAGCAGGTTTCGCAGCGGCAACACCAGCGCCAGCGAACACAGGAGCAGCGCGATGAACAGCGCGAAGGCTTCCTTCAGCGTGACCTTGCCGGAAGTGACCGGACGGTCCTGGGTGCGTTTGACATGCTTGTCGAAATCGCGGTCGGCGCAGTCGTTGATCACGCAGCCCGCCGAACGCATCAGCAGCGTGCCGATCATGAAAATGATCACGACCGTCCAGTCCGGTTTCCCGCCGGAAGAGAGCCATAGCGCCCACAGGGTCGGCCACAGCAACAGCAGCGTGCCGATGGGCTTGTCGAGACGCATCAGCCGTTCGTACAGGCCGAGGCGTTCCTTGAGCAAGGAGATTTCCAACTTTTCCTCCTGTTCAGGAAAAAACCTTGCCGGCGCCGACCGAGAGCAGTCCAAGCCAGGCAAAGAAGAGCGAGCCGAGCACATGCAGCGCCACCGCCGACAATGCCCAGAAAGTCTGTTGCGCGAGCAGGCGTTCGAGCACTTCCGCCGCGAAACTCGAAAAGGTGGTCAGCCCGCCGAGAAATCCGGTAATGACGAATAACTTGAGCGCAGGAGGAAGCCCGGAGTGGATATGGAAGACTCCAATGGCGATGCCGATCAGATATGCCCCGATCAGGTTTGCCGTCAGCGTGCCCAGGGGCAGCGTGACGAACAGCGGATTCAGCATCAGGCCGAGGAACCAGCGCAACCACGCGCCAATCGCAGCGCCCAGGCCAACGGAAAGAAAGGATGCCAAAAAGCTGGAGCGGGTCATTGGAAGGAAGGGCGGAAAAATTGTCGGGAAAATTGGGCAAAAGTTCCGTCCGGAAGGCTATTGGAACTTTCGGATTCTAACGGTTTTCCCCGCAGCGCCGGTAAAATGCCTGTTTTAAAAGTATTTGCCAAAAGGCGACTCATGAGCAGCGAAAAAAACGTTTCATCCGTCAATTTCATCCGCAACATCATCGATGCCGATCTCGGCGCCGGGAAATATGCCGCGCGCCATTGGTCGGGGCAACCCGGGCCAGGGCCGCAGCAGTGTGCCGGACGGGTCGACCCTGCGCCGGTCCGCACGCGCTTTCCGCCGGAGCCGAACGGCTATCTGCATTTCGGCCACGCCAAGTCGATCTGCCTCAATTTCGGACTCGCGCGCGATTACGGCGGGCGTTGCCACCTGCGTTTCGACGATACCAACCCGGAGAAGGAAGAGGACGAATATGTCCGCTCGATCATCGCGGCGGTGCGCTGGCTCGGCTTTTCGTGGGACGAAGGCGGCGAGGACAATCTCTACTACGCTTCCGATTATTTCGACTGGATGATCGAATTCGCCGAAACGCTGATCCGCACCGGTCATGCCTACGTCGATAGCCAGTCCGCCGAGGAAATGCGCAGGAGCCGGGGCACCCTCACCGAACCCGGCCTCGCCAGCCCTTTCCGCGAGCGGAGCGCCGAGGAAAACCTCGCGCTCTTTCGCGCGATGCAGGCGGGCGAGTACCCGGACGGCGCGCATGTGCTGCGGGCGAAAATCGACATGGCCGCGCCGAACCTGAACCTGCGCGACCCAGCGATTTTCCGCATCCGCCACGCGCATCACCATCGCACCGGCGACCGTTTCTGCGTCTACCCGATGTACACCTTCGCGCACCCGATCGAGGACGCGCTGGAGAACATCACGCATTCGATCTGCACCCTCGAATTCGAGGATCAGCGCCCGTTCTACGACTGGCTGCTGGAGAGGCTTGCCGAGAGCGGGCTGTTGCAGCGCCCGCTGCCGCAGCAGATCGAATTCTCGCGGCTCAACCTGACTTATGTCGTGCTCTCCAAGCGCAAACTTATCCAGTTGATCGAAGAAAGGCGCGTGGCCGGATGGGACGATCCGCGCCTGCCGACGCTCGCCGGCGCGCGGCGGCGCGGCTACCCGCCGGAAGGCTTTCATCTCTTTGCCGAGCGCATCGGCGTCTCCAAATCCGATTCCTTGATCGACATTTCGATCCTTGAGGAATGTATGCGCGAAACCCTGAACGAACGCGCCGAGCGCCGCATCGCCGTGCTCGATCCACTCCGCCTCATCATCAGCAACTATCCCGAAGGACAAACCGAACTCTGCCAGGCGCCGAACCATCCGCTGAAACCCGAACTGGGCAAGCGCGACATCCCGTTCTCGCGCGAACTGTGGATCGAGCGCGAGGACTTCATGGAAACGCCGCCCAAGGGCTACCACCGCCTTTATCCCGGAAACCGGGCGCGCTTGCGCTACGGCTACGTCGTCGAATGCACCGGCTGCGTCAAGGATGAAAACGGTAACGTGACGGCCGTGCTCTGCGAATACCTTCCGGATTCCAGATCGGGCACGCCGGGCGCCGACAACTACAAGGTCAAGGGCAACCTGCATTGGGTCAGCGCCGCGCACGCCTGTGCCGCCGAAGTGCGCCTTTACGACCGTCTCTTCGCCGTTCCCGCGCCGGGCGCGCGGCGCGAAGGCGATCCCGAAGGAATCGAACGCGATTTCCTCGACGACATCAATCCGGATTCGCTCAGCCTCATCACCGCCCAGCTCGAACCCTCGCTCTCCGAGGCCGCGCATGGAGCCTCGTTCCAGTTCGAGCGCCACGGCTATTTCGCCGCCGACGCCGTCGATTCCAGGCCCGGAGCGCCGGTCTTCAACCGCACCGTGACCCTGAAGGATTCGTGGGGCAAGGGAGGGAAATGATGTCCGCCGCTCCATCCGCCGCCCCATCCGCCGACTCGTTCATCGACCGCCTGCGCGCCGCCTGGGCGAAAAACGACAGTCTCCTGTGCGTCGGCCTCGACCCCGACCCGGAAAAATTCCCGGCGCGTTTCCGTGACGACCCGGCGGCGATTTACCACTTCTGCGCCGAAATCGTCGAAGCCACCGCAGACCTCGTCTGCTGCTTCAAGCCGCAAATCGCCCACTTCGCCGCCCGCCGCGCCGAGGGCCAGCTCGAAGCGCTGATCGCGCACATCCGCGCGCAATACCCGGACATCCCGGTCATTCTCGACGCCAAGCGCGGCGACATCGGCAGCACCGCCGCGCATTACGCCCGCGAAGCCTTCGAGCGCTACCGCGCCGACGCGGTGACGGTAAATCCTTATCTGGGCCGCGACTCGGTCGAACCCTATCTCGACTGGCCCGGCAAGGGCGTCATCCTGCTCTGCCGCACCTCCAACCCCGGCGGCAACGACCTCCAGTTTCTCGACGTCGGCGGCGAAAAACTCTACGAGCGCGTCGCCAGCCTCGTCGCCAATGACTGGAACCGGAACGGCCAATGCGCCCTCGTCGTCGGCGCCACCTACCCGGCGGAAATCGCCCGCGTCCGCGAAATCGCCGGCAACCTGCCGCTCCTCGTCCCCGGCGTCGGCGCCCAGGGCGGCGACATCGAAGCCGTCGTCAAGGCCGGATGTATCGGGGCAGGAGAAGGGAAGGGCACGGGCCTCATCATCAACTCCTCCCGCGCGATCCTCTACGCCGGCACAGGCGACACCTTCGCCGCCGCCGCCCGCGAAGCGGCACAAAAAACGCGGGATGAGATCAACCGGTATCGGTGAACGAAGGGCGAATTTTCTAAATTTAGTTAAATAATGTTTCGCTACTGTAGTGAATATTATTCAATAATTATTACAGTAATTTAGAAAGTTTACGCAAAAAACAGATTGGGGTGGGCACAGCGCCCCCCAATCCATGGCCTTGAATCAAAAGGGAATTATTCATTTAACTCCCTGGAAACGGGAATGGCGCAAAATGCCCTGTAGGGGCGACCACAGGTCGCTCCTACGAAACCTCCGGGGGAGTCAAGCGGATAATTCCCAATCAAAAGCGCTCTAGCTATTGAGCTTCGCCAGATTCGGGTCGATCTGGTAGAGGAGCGCCTGGGCCAGCATCAGGATGTTTTCGCGCAGGCGGGCGTCGATTTCAAAGACGGGGCAGCGCGAGATTCCTTCCTTTTCCAGGGCGGCGCGGTAGTCCGACAGGCGTGGGCGTGGACGGTCGTCGGTGCGGGTGACGCCTACCACCAATCCGCTTTTGGCGATGAAATCCCTGAAAATGCCGACGAAATAACGCAGGTCGTCGAGCGGGGCAGGGCGGGTGTTGTCCATCAGCAGGATCAGCCCCAGGCCGCCTTCGGTGAGGATGTCCCACATGAAGCCGAAGCGATCCTGTCCGGGGGTGCCGTAAACGTGCAGGCATCCTCCCTCAAGGTGAATCGCGCCGTAATCGAAGGCGATCGTTGTCGTTTTTTTCTGCCGCCGCGCGCGTTCGCGGCTGCGTTCGCGGTAGATTTCTTCGGTGGTCAGAAGATTGCCCCGGCATAGCGCCGCGACGGCAGTCGTCTTTCCCACGCCGAGTGGCCCGGAAATAACCAGCTTGTAATTTTCTTTTTCCATGATGGAATTACTTCCAGACCTTGGAAAGAAGCCGCCGTAAAAATGCTGGAAGGATACCCCGGGAGGATTGTGGATCCGGCTTGTTGTGGGTGGAGTGCAAGGCGCTTCTGATTCTTTCGACCCATTCGTCGTCGGCTGTGGGCGCTGCGACGCTGGGCTGGTCGACGAAGAGGCAGAGGGAATCGCAAACGGTGTAGAAGGCGAATACCTGGCGTTGCTTGAGTCCGGTAATTTCAATGGTTTGCGCCAGCGAGCAGGGATGCAGCATCCACAGCGCAGCCATCTGCATCGCGCCCTGGAGGCGCGGAAGACAGGGCAGGTTGGGCCAGTGCCGCAAGGACAGGGGCGTGTGAATGTCGGTGCCTTCGCGCAGGCGCCCTCGGGCGCACCACAGGGCGATTTGCGCGATGATGAATTCGGCTCGCCGCATCCGGTGATTGAGGAGCAACTGCTCCTTTCCGGAAAAATCTGCCAGGCCGGGGACGGTTTCTTCCTTTCCCTGGGCGCTGACTTTCCCTCTTACTCCGGAGCGTCCGATCAGGCGGATTTTCGGTTTGTTCCGTAAGGGGCCGAGACAGGAGCGTTGCAAGAGTTCCTCGTTCATGTCTCCGCCCCAGCGATTGCCGGTCAGGTCGAGGAGGATGCGTTGATCCTGGATGGCTACGTCGATCAGCGCCGCTTCCTTGCCCATGACGATCAGGGAGCGCCGGAGATACTCGCTCAGATAGCCATTCGGATTGAAATAGACGCGGTGCGTCTGGAGAGGGTCGTCTAGGTTTACATCGTGGACGAATCCGGCGTAATGATCGAATACTCCCAGGTTCCGTTCCAGCGCTCCGGCTGCATTTCGCGGGTTGGTCTGGACGGCGCCTTCATCTTCCTGGGCGTCTTCGAGAACCGGGATATTGATTTCCGGAGAAGCGCCGGAAGCTGCAGCGGGTTCGGCCCCGTTTTTTTCTGCCCGATAGTCTTCCGCGCCCGTGGACAATCCGGGAAGGGGCACGATCCGATACAGCGTTTCCATCAGGGTGTCCGGCGTCAGGGGGTATTGCAGGAACTGGACATCCGGAATGTTTTCATGTGGCGTCGAGCCGACGACGATGATCGGGCATTTCCGGTGCTGGCGCAGGCGGCGGATAATCGTTGCGCATCCGGGAAGGTCGCCGTTGAAGAAGAGAACTTCGGCTTCGCTCAACGGGGCTACCGCAAAGGCGTTGTTGCCGAACTCCCACAGCATCGACTCCAGATGGTCGAGATCGGACGCGCCAAAACCCATTGCGCAGAGACGGGTCGCTCTGGAGCCGGGAGCAGGCGGATTGGCCGATATCGCTGCAGTGAAGTTCTCGTTCGTCGTCACTTTTCCTCCCTTATCAGGCGGTTACACGCCAGCGCCCTGTATTTTTATGCGTAGTCCCTTATATTCGACCACGGCGCGCGGGCAGATGAGCGCTTATACGCCGGGGAAAACAGTGTTCAAGTGCAATATGTCCTCAAGAAAAGAATTTTTACCCGTTTTCAGTATGACACACCAGCTTGCCGCTCTTTCGGGTTTCGTTCCGCATAGTGTGCAAAAAGGCATGTTGCGACGCCGATAATGCTTGCCATGACACGCCATTTTTTTTATGCGATTTTTTTGCGGCAGGGCTTGACAGGCTATCGAGCGAGAAGATACAGGCTTCATTCAGAAATCGGCGCGGGTTTCGGGCGATGTGCTAAATTGTGCGATTATTTTTTTTCCAAAAATTCCGTATCGCCGCTCCATGGTACGCCGGGAGTGCTTCAAGGCGGCGGCGGGGGATTCCATTTTCGTGCTCAACGTCGATCTGCATTGCCATTCCAACGCCTCCGACGGCATGCTGTCGGCGGCTGAGGTGGTTCGGCGCGCGGCGGCCGACGGGGTCGGCCTGTTGGCGCTGACTGACCATGATACGCTGGCCGGGCTCCCTGCCGCTGCGGCGGCAGCGCGGGAAACGGGGATTGGCTGGGTGTCCGGGGTGGAAATCTCGATTGAATGGCGTAGCGTCCAGGTGCATATCCTCGGGCTCGATTTCGATTACGAAAATCCTGCGCTCAATGCGGGGTTGGCCCGGATACGCTCCGGTCGCATCGAACGCGCCAGGCGCATGGGGGAGGCGCTGGCGGAAGCCGGCATCGAAGGCGCGTTCGAGGGCGCGATGCGCCATGCCGAACATCCGGAACTGGTTTCGCGCTCCCATTTCGCGCGCTATCTGGTGGAGAAGGGCATCTGCCGGGATCACCGCCGCGTTTTCGACGAATGGATGGTGCCGGGAAAACCTGGCTACGTCGATCACCGCTGGGCCGGCCTCGAAGAGGCGCTTGAGTGGATACACGGCGCTTCCGGCGTTGCGGTGGTTGCGCATCCCGGCCGTTATCTCTTTTCCTCGGCGGCGCTGAAACAATTCTTTCGTGACTTCAAAACGCAGGGCGGGGAAGGCATCGAAGTTGTCTCGGGCGGGCATACGCGCGAGCAAAGCAAATATTTTTCCCGCCTGGCCAAGCATTTCGGATTTTCCGCTTCGCGCGGATCGGATTTTCACGGGCCGGGAGAAAGCTGCATCGGTCCGGGCGCGCTGGATCCCCTGCCGGAAGGGTTGACGCCGGTCTGGAGCCTTTTCCGGGAATCCTTCCTGGAGCCGCCCGCCTGCCGCAGAAACGGACCGGACACGACAACATCATGACCCGGTATCTCTCGATTCACCCGGAAGACCCGCAAGCGCGCCTGATCGAACAGGCGGCGGAGATCGTGATGAACGGCGGCATCATCGCCTTTCCCACCGACTCCTGTTATGCGCTCGGTTGCCGCCTCGGCGACAAGGAGGCCGCCGACCGCATCCGCGCGCTCCGCGACCTGGACCCTCGGCACCATTTCACGCTGATGTGCCGCGATCTCTCCGAAATCGCCCATTTTGCCCGCGTCGATAATGCCTGCTACCGGCTTCTGAAAGCGACGACGCCGGGCAGCTACGTTTTCATTCTCGAAGGCACGAAGGAGTTGCCGCGCCGGATACTGCATCCGAAACGAAAGACCATCGGCCTGCGCATTCCCGACCACCGCATCGCGCGGGCGCTGCTGGTCGAACTGAACGAGCCGCTGCTGACGACGACCTTGCTCCTTCCCGGTTTCGAGGCGCCGCTCACCGAGGGCTGGGAAATCCGGGAATCGCTCGACGGGCGCATCGAACTGATCCTCGATGGCGGCTACTGCGGCACCGAGGCGACGACGGTGGTCGACCTCACCGGCGATCTTCCCGAAATCGTGCGCCTCGGACGTGGCAATCCCGCGCCCTTCATGACCGAGTAAGCGACTCCCGCTTTCCCATGACCGACATCAATGCGCTGATCCAGACCATCGCCATCATCGCGCTGCCGGTGCTGCTGGCGATTACGCTGCACGAAGCGGCGCATGCTTATGCCGCGCGGTTTTTTGGCGATCCGACTGCCTGGGAACTGGGTCGCGTCAGCCTCAATCCGTTGCGCCATATCGACCCGATCGGTACGATTGCGCTTCCGCTTATCTTCCTCGCTTCCGGAGGAATCCTGTTTGGCTGGGCCAAGCCGGTTCCGGTCGATTTCCGCCGCTTGTGCAATCCAAAGCGCGACATGCTCTGGGTGGCGGCAGCGGGGCCTGCGGCGAACCTGATCATGCTTCTGTTCTGGGCAGCGCTCCTCAAGCTGCACTGGCTGCTGCCGGCCGGCGATTTCAGCCGTCCGATGGCGCGCATGGCTGAAGCCGGCATCGGCATAAATATCATCCTGATGGTGCTCAATCTTTTTCCGCTGCCGCCGCTCGATGGCGGTCGTATCCTCGTCAGCTTGCTCCCGAACGAGGCGGCGCGGCGCTATGCGAGGATCGAGCCATTCGGCTTGCTGATCCTGATCGCGCTTTTATTGACCGGAATTCTCGGCAAGCTGCTCACGCCTGTCATGGCGTTGGTGGATGCCCTGATTGCAGCCCTCTTTCAACTTCCTTCCTGAATCTTTCCTTTAAACATCTATGTACGCAGAACGAGTTCTTTCCGGCATGCGCCCGACGGGCAGCCTGCACCTTGGTCATTATCACGGCGTCCTCAAGAACTGGGTGCGCCTGCAAAACGAATTTCCCTGTTTCTTCTTCGTTGCCGACTGGCACGCGCTGACGACCGAATACGACAGCCCGCGCGGCATCGCCAAATCCACCTGGGATATGGTCATCGACTGGCTCGCTGCCGGTGTCGACCCGGCGCATGCGACCCTCTTTATCCAGTCGCAGGTGCCCGAGCATGCCGAACTGCATCTTCTGCTCTCGATGATGACCCCGATCAGTTGGCTCGAACGGGTGCCGACCTACAAGGACCAGCAGGAAAAACTCTCCAGCAAGGACCTTTCCACCTATGGCTTTCTCGGCTATCCGCTCCTCCAGGCTGCCGACATCCTGATCTATCGCGCCGACCGGGTGCCGGTGGGCGAGGATCAGATCCCGCATATCGAATTCGCGCGCGAAATCGCGCGGCGTTTCAACCATCTCTATGGCCGTGAACCGGGCTTTGAGGAAAAGGCGAAGGAAGCGGTGAAGAAACTCGGCGCAAAACGCGCGCGTCTCTACGAAGAATTGCGTACCCGCTACCAGGAACGCGGCGATGGCGAAGCGATCGAGCAGGCGCATGCCCTGCTCGAAGAAGTGCAGAACCTTTCCCATGCCGACCGCGAGCGGCTCTTCGGCTATCTCGAAGGCGGCGGCAAGGTGATCCTCGCCGAACCCGATGCGCTGCTGACCGAAGCTTCGCGGATGCCCGGCCTCGACGGGCAAAAAATGTCCAAATCGTATGGAAACACGATCTCCCTGCGCGAGGACGAGGCGCAGGTCACGCAAAAGATCAAGCGGATGCCGACCGATCCGGCGCGCGTGCGCCGCAGCGATCCCGGCGATCCGGACAAATGCCCGGTCTGGCAACTGCATCTCGTCTATTCTGATGATTCGACGCGCGGCTGGGTTGCGGCAGGCTGTCGCTCCGCAGGGATCGGCTGCATCGAATGCAAGCAGCCGGTCATCGACGGCATCCTCAAGGAGCAGGCGCCGATGCGCGAACGTGCGGCGCATTACCTCGACGATCCGGCGCTGGTGCGCGCCATTCTCTCCGATGGTTGCGAAAAGGCGCGTGAAATGGCGCGCGAAACGATGCGCGACGTGCGCGAAGCGATGGATCTTTCCTACACATGATTTCCGGAACCGGCGGCGAGCAGGGCGGGAAGACCGGGGGCGGCATCGAACCCGGCAGCGGCTTGCCCTTTTCCGCAATACCCGAAGATGCTTCCACCCAGGCAAAGTCCCAGACGCCTCCGGTGGCCCGCATCTACGGGCAGCCGCTGGAGCAGCTTCCGCTCGATCTCTACATTCCGCCCGACGCGCTGGCGGTCATGCTCGATGCCTTTGAAGGGCCGCTCGATCTCCTGCTTTATCTGATCCGGAAAGCCAACATCAACATCCTGGATATTCCGATGGCGCCTCTTACCGTACAATATCTGGAGTATGTCGAAGCGATGCGCGCGCGCAACCTCGAACTGGCCGCCGATTATCTGGTGATGGCGGCGATGCTGGTGGAGATCAAATCGCGGCTCCTGTTGCCGCGCCCGCAGAAGGCCAGCGAAGCCGAAGCCGAAGACCCGCGCGCCGAGCTCGTGCGCCGCTTGATCGAATACGAGCAGATGAAACTGGCCGCCGTCAGCCTCGATGCCCTGCCGCACGCCGAACGCGATTTTTTCTGGATCAATGTCGCGGTCGAAAAGAGCCTGGAGCGCCGCTTTCCCGAAGTCTCCGCCGGGGACCTGAAACGCGCCTGGAGCGCGATCCTGCAACAGGCGCGACTGCACATTCGCCATCGCGTACAGCGTGAAGAACTCTCGGTGCGGGAACACATGGGAATCATCCTGCGGCAATTGCGCGAAACCGGCGGTTTTGTCGAATTCGCCCAGCTTTTCGATATTACGCAAGGCTCTGCCGGAGTCATCGTTCATTTTCTGGCGATGCTCGAACTGGCTCGCGAACATTTGGTCGAGATTATGCAGAATGAACCATTTTCCCCGATTTATGTGAGACAGGCCGATGTCCGAATCGCCGATAATGCCGCAATCCACTGAAAGCGCCGCTGCCGGATCTGCGGTGCTTCCGGAACATCCCGAGACCGTCAGGCGCGTCCTCGAAGCCGCATTGCTCGCGGCCTCGCAACCGCTTTCGCTTTCGGACCTGAAGAAATTATTCAGCGAGGAAATCGGCGGCGACACCCTTCGGCGCTTGCTCGACGAATTGCGTGAAGAGTGGAACGGACGTCCGGCGGAACTGCTTCAGCTCTCCAGCGGCTGGCGGCTGCGCACCCGCGCCGAATACCTGCCCTATCTGGAGCGTCTCGACCCGGAAAAGCCGCCGAAGTACTCCCGCGCCGTCCTCGAAACCCTGGCGATCATCGCCTACCGGCAACCGGTGACCCGAGGCGATATCGAAGACATTCGCGGCGTGACGGTCGCTACCCCGGTGATCCGGGCGCTGGAAGAACGCGGCTGGGTCGACGCCGTCGGACACCGCGACACGCCGGGACGCCCGGCACTTTATGCCACCACGAAAAAATTTCTCGACGATCTCGGTCTGCGCAGCCTGACCGAATTGCCGCCACTGGAAGAAATCTCTCAAGCACTGGAACTGGCCGATGCCTAGCAATAACAAATACCTTCGTACCCTGCGCCGCCTGGCGCGCAACAATCCTCGCAACAACACGAGCGCCCCGGAATCTACCTCTGGCGACGCGCCCCCCGCTCCTGCTCCCGCTTTTTCCACCGCTCCTGCTCCCGAGCCTGAAATGCAGCAACAACCGCAGCAAAGGGATCCGCAACGGCGCGGGAATCGTTCCCACTTGCGCCGTTTCAACCGCGACGGTCGTCCGGCGGACAGGAAAAAGCGGGAAGAAAGCGGCTACGGAAACGAGGGCTTTGACTTCAGCCCCGCCGAATCCTTTCCAGAAACCGATTCCGGGAATTCTCTCGGAGCCGATTTCGGCAACAAGGACGAGAAACCAAGGCACGCTGCCCTGTTCGGCCCCCGAAAAAAGGCGCAGGGCCTCAAATCCAGGGCTCGCAGCGGCCCCATGGAAGCGATGCCGCAGGAACGTCTGCATAAAGTGCTGGCGCAAACCGGAATCGGCTCGCGGCGCGAAATGGAAGAAATGATCATCGCCGGGCGCATCAGCGTCAATGGCTTACCCTCGCACGTCGGCCAACTGATCGGCCCGAATGACCGGGTCAAGGTCAACGGCAAACTCGTCGACCTCAAATTCTCCAACCGCCTTCCGCGCGTCGTTCTCTACCACAAGCCGGAAGGAGAAATCGTCTCGCGCGACGACCCCGGAGGCCGCCCGAGTGTCTTTTCCGCGCTGCCGCGCATCAACGGCGGGCGCTGGGTCGCCGTCGGACGCCTCGATTTCAACACCAGCGGACTTCTCCTCTTCACCTCTTCCGGCGAACTCGCCAACCGCCTGATGCACCCGCGCTATCAGGTCGTCCGCGAATACGCCGTGCGCGTGCTCGGCGAACTCTCGCAGGAAGCGATCGAACAACTGATCGAAGGCATCGAACTCGAAGACGGCCCGGCGCGTTTTCTCAGCCTTGAAGAATCCGGCGGCGAAGGCGTCAACCACTGGTATCACGTCACCCTCCAGGAAGGACGCAACCGCGAAATCCGGCGCATGTTTGAATCCGTCGGCGTTGTCGTCAGCCGCCTGATCCGCGTCCGCTACGGTCCCTTTGCGCTGCCGCCCTACCTCAAGCGCGGCCAGTGGCGCGAACTCGAAGGCGTCGACGTGGAAAAACTGCTGCGCGAATTCGGCCTGAACCGTCAGACCGCCAACGCCACCCCGCGTCCGGGCCGCACCCGCTCGTTCCGCAGCGGCGGCGCCAGCGGGTCTGGCAAAAGCGGCAACAACGCCGGCAATGGCGGCATGGAAGTCAACGGCAACGTCGCCGAGCGCCCCGCCAAATCGCGCTACAAGGGCGAACCGAACGGCAACGTCGCGCCCCGGCGGAAAATCGCCAAGGAACGCGACGACAACTGGGGAAATCGCTGAAAGCGGATTTTTGAACACCTGTCGAGCGCAATCCCTGCCATTCATGGCGGGGTCAGCGAGACATGGCGTAACAGGCGCCGAAGGCGCCCCGCATTGTGTAGGGGCGGGTTTCAAACCCGCCCGTACAGGAATTCCCCAACCTTCAGTTGGGGTGACTCAAAGGGCAGGGGCAGCGCCCTGCCGCCCCTGCATGTCGGATGTGTACCATGATCCCGTGATCCAGCGGGGCGATTGCCATCGCACCCTACCAGTGAGATCCTGCGAAATATGCAGGATGGGGTGAGCGAAGCAAAACCCGTCATCATTTCTCAACCTGAAATCCCCCTTACAAAATACAGGAGGCAGAATGAGTTTCCTTTCCCGCCTCTCTTCCAAAGTCTCCCGCTGGTTTGGCGGAAGCTCCGCACAAGAGCGCCCCGGCGCTCCGCAAGGCGCGGCCCCGCTTTCCATCTCCTCTTCCGAAACCCAGCCGCGCCGGCGGCATGTCGTCTGCGCGCATCTGGGCGGGCTGCATCGCATGGCCTACTACGAATGGGGTGAACCCGGCAATCCCCGCGTGCTTCTCTGCGTGCATGGCCTGACGCGCAACGCCCACGATTTCGACGTGCTGGCGCGGGCGCTGTCGAACGAATACCGCGTCGTCTGCCCGGATATCATCGGACGCGGGGCCAGCGACTGGATGGAAAATCCGAATGACTACTCCTTTCCGCAGTATGTCTCGGACATGATCACGCTTTGCGCGCGGATCGACGCGGAAACCCTGGATTGGGTCGGCACCTCGATGGGGGGATTGATCGGAATGATGATCGCCGGCGACGAACTCTCGCCGATCTCGCGCCTTGTCCTGAACGATGTCGGGCCTTTCGTTTCCGCCGAAGTCCTGCAACAGATGAGCCAGTATTTCTTCAGGGAATGGCGCTTCGCCTCCTATGCCGAAGCACAAGCGCATTTACGGAAGGTTCACGCCTCCTTCGGTCCGCTGAACGACGCCGAATGGGGCTATCTGGCGCGAAATTCGATCCGCCAGGCCGCCGATGGCAGTTGGGAATTCGACTACGATCCGAAAATCGGCAAGGCATTCCAGATCATGACGCTCACCCCGCTGCCGCTCGATCTCTGGTTGCTCTACGACCGTATCCGCTGCCCCACGCTGGCGATCCGGGGCGCGACATCCGGGCTTCTGCCAAGGAGCACCCACCGCGAAATGGGCAAACGCGGCCCGTGCGCCAAACTGGCGCAAATTCCAGATGTCGGCCACGCGCCGACCTTTTTCCGCCCTCCGGAAATCCGGATCCTGCGCGAATTTCTTGCCGGAGAGTGAAGAAGATCACTGCTAAAAGCGGCGGCATTTGCATTCCGCGCCAGAACCGATATAATCCGCCCTTCTTCGGCAGGCGCGTAGCTCAGTTGGTTAGAGCATCACCTTGACATGGTGGGGGTCGTTGGTTCGAATCCAATCGCGCCTACCAGAATTTCCCTTTAAAATCATACAATCAAGAACAACAGATTTTTTCTGGGGAAGTTCTGGGGAAGAATTCCGGTTTTTTGCTGGCTTCTTCCATCTTCTTTTTTTCCGTTCCCTTATCCGCGCCGTCGATCCAGCGCGCGTATTTTTCAAACAACATCCGGGTGTTGGTGTGCCCAAGTTGCCGGGCAATGTAGGCGGGATTGACGCCGGCCATCAGGCCGATGGTGGCGTAGGTGTGCCGGCAGCAGTACGGGCGGCGGTAGCGGATGCCAAGGCGCTTGAGCGCCGGTTTCCAGTAATGATCCCTCTGGCTGCGCTCATCGTGCCAGGGGCGTCCGGTGACGGGGTTCTCGAAGACGTATCCATCGGCGTCCTTCAGGAAGGTGTGCGGGCGCATCCATTTGAGGGCTTCCAGGGCGGCCTGGACGAGGTCGATGTCCCGAACCGTGTGGGTTTTCGATCCGTCGCGCTCTGAGCCCCTGAAGGTGCGCACGCGCCCGATCCGCGCCATGTTCGATTTGAAGTCGATGTCGGACCAGCGCAGGGCAATGATTTCTTCCGGGCGCATTCCGGTGAAGAAGGCGAAGCTGAAATAGGCGAGGATTCGAGGGTCGTAGTGCCGCGCGAGGTCGTCGAGGATAAGGTCTCGTTCCTGGGCGGTGAGGGGATCGGGCAGCTTTTTGACGGCCTGGAGGTTCTTGATGCCGGTCATGGGGTTGTCTGCCGCGCGTCGCCCGGTGTATTCGAGGGCAAGGATGCCGCGCAGGACGATCAGGTAGTTGTTGGCGCTTTTGGCAGAGGCCCAGGGGTGCCCGCCAATGAGGGCGGCGAGGTTTTGATAGCTGAGGGTTTCGGTCAGGGTTCGTTCGCCGATGAGTCGCTTCCAGAGCAGTACGGCGTTTTTGTATTGGTCTTTGGTGGCGGCTTGCAGTTGGCCCTTGGTTTTGAGCCAGGTGTCGGCGATGGCGCCGAAGGTTTTTTTGGGGGCAGGGGGCTTTTTCCGGGTGTCCGGAAAGGTGGCGGTGTAGTCGAAGATGCCGAGGGCGATTTCGCGCCGGATTTCGGCAGCCAGGCGATGCGCGAGCTTGAGGTTTGCCGGGTTGGGCAACAGGGGCTTGCCGTTGATCTTGAGGGTTTCCCTGCACGCGGAGCCGTCGGCATCAACAAAGTGGAGCCGGATGCTGGCGGGTCGAATTTCTACTCCTGGTCCGTTTCTTCCCATTGTTCCCTGCCCATGTTTCGTATCCCTGGAGGTCGATCAGGGGGTGTCCATCCGGGGCGCGTTTCCATTCCGCGCCTTCGACCCATACGCCATCCTCGATTTTCCGGCGGATCGCTTTCTCAGTGTAGCCAGTGATTATAGAGGCAAGGCTGATGGTGACAAATCGGGCCGGCAGCAGGGTAGGGGCCTGCGCCGGGCGATCAACGCCCTTGATGATTTCCGAGAGTGCCGCCGCCAGTTGGAGGATGCTTTGATCAGGCATTGGGTTTGAGGTGCGGTATTTTTCGATGGGGATCGGCGCTGTCATGTCATGAAAAACGGCGAAGCCCGCCTGAAACAGGCCTCGCCTTGTTCCTTATTTGGCAAAGGGATTCCCGAAGAAAAACGGGTTCCCGGTTTTTTCGCGGATGATCTTGATCATGTCCCGCGTCGTCGCTTCGAGGGTCTTGTCCGGGCGGATGAGTTCGTACCAGAAGGTGAGAACGCCTTCGCGCACGCGGTAGCGCAGGCGCGCATCGATCAAGTAGGCGTCGCCGTTCAGGAAGACGGGGATGCCGATGGCGAAGCGCTCGAACATCTGCATTTTGGCGATGGTCTGGTTGTCGTCGGACTGGACGAAGTTGAATTGCACCGCGCCCGATTGCAGGCGCATCGAGGATTTGAAGCGCATGTCCTGGTTGGCTTCGAAGTTGATCGCCATTTCGAGCATTTGCGCGCCGCTGGGAAAGCCTTCCTTGCCGGCGATGTCCGGCAGGTTTTGTTCGATGAATTCGGCAAATTCGGCCTGCCTGAAGGTCTTTTTGTGCATGCCCGTCCAGGTTTTCCACTCTTCGGAAAAGCGCGGGGAGAAGGCTGCCGTGTGGTCCCGCCAGTCCGGTTCGGTGCTGTCTTCGCCGTGGTCGTTCAGGATGGAGAGGAATCTGATCTTGCCTTCGGAGAAGTCGGCCTGGCACCAGAGGGTGCAGTTGTTGATCGAGCCGTGGCGCTTGATGTAGTCGATGAATCCGTCGGTGTCATCGAGCGTGACGGCAGCCTTCTTGCGGCGCGGCAGCAGGTCGAGCTTTTCGTCGTCGCGCTCGGCGATGCTCCAGCCGGGAGGCAGCGCGACGCGGTGGATGTTCGGGATTTCATGGCAGTGCATGACCTCCACGGGCGCTTTCATTTCGCGCGCCAGCGTTTCGGCGATGTTGGCGGTGTCGGCCAGGGTTTCCAGCATTTGGGCGGTGTTTTCGGTGCTCATGGTTCAGCTTCCTTGGGTGGCGGTTTTGAGTTCCGCTTTCGGGGCGGTCGGCACACGCTTCAAGTCCAGAGTGCGTTGGTTGGGGTCTTCGGAGAGGAGGTTGCCTTCCGGGGTGGCCCACAGGAGGGTTTCCATGGGTTCTTCGGGTGGCTTGACGAGCCGGATTTTGCCGGTGAGGGTCATGGCGCCGCTGCGGGTGGTTTTCTTGACGGCGATCTCCAGCACGATCTTTCCGGCTTTGCCGGAGGTTTCGACGGCCTGGACGAGTTCGGCGAGTTGGTCGCTGGCCGTGTCCATGAAGATGCCGCCGCCGATATGGCGCAGGGTGTCGGTGATGGGTTTTTTCATTGCGAGGCTCCTTTCATTCCTTCCGAAGAAGGGGTGGTTGTAGAATTTGAGATTCCGTTTTTTTAGAGGGGCATCCGTGGATACCTTTGAGGCCAGATGGCGTTATTTTCCCTACTGCATAAAACGCCTTCCGGACGGGCGTTACATCCTGCTTAACCGTTTGTACAAGCCGCTTGGCGTGGTCAGCAGGGAATGGGTGGTTTATGAAGAGCACCCTTCTGCTGCGGCGATGAACATCACCCCTGCGATGGCGCGCAAGCTCTCCTGGGAAGAAAGTGAAAATGTCGATTTCATCTTTCTTTACAATGACGGATGTATTCCGACGAGAGGGGCTGAACATATGAAGGCTTATCTCGATCGAGTGGCCGTGCTGATGAAGATCACTGTTGAAGGCGCCTGACCAGGAGCGATAAGGATTTTTCGTTTCTGGCGCGCAGTTCAACGGCTTCTTCACTGAGAATCACGGGGGCTGGGTGATTCGTGATGACCAGAGCGTCGGTTTGGGCAATACGGGTTTGTCCATCCCAGTTGTCGATAATTTGATCGCAGCCAAGCGCATCTGCGATGGCGCGCGCGTGGGTGCTTTTGCCGATGCCTTGGGGTCCAAAAAGTACAACGATCATTTTTCAATCCTTTCTTGAGTGTCAGGCCACGTCAAAAATCCGGCGTTTTCCGGGGGCTGAATATCCGATGAATTCGGCGCGCGCGCGCGCGAGTTTTTGTTCGGTTTCCTCGATGCGCCGCCGTTGTTCGCGGTGCTGGAGGCGGTGTTCGGTTTCCGCGCGCACGTAGCTTTTGCGCTGGTCGTGCAGGCGGATTTCCAGGGCGCGCATCCGCAGCCAGGCGCGGGTTTTCTGGAGGAGCCGGAAAAAACGGATCATTTCAGAAGCCTTTCAAAATGTGCTGCTCGGGGGTTGGATGCCCCTCGCGCTCGGCGCGTTTTCGCAGCGCGTTCGCGGCGCAGGTCAGCGCGATCCGCAACGACGGGGTGTGGATCGCCCGCTCGAAACTCCACCCCAGCCGCCAAAGGCCGCAACGCTGGAAGGCGGCCTTGAGTTCGGCGGGGTTGGGGGTGGGCATGGCTCACTCCGTTTCGGCTTCCGCCACGGCCCAAAGGTGATCATGGATTTCCGCGATCAGGATCGTGCCCAGTTCGGCGGCGTCCTGTTGGCGCACCAGCTTCAGCACCTTTCTGTTGAAGGCCGCGGCCTGGAGGGCCTTGAGCACCTTGAAGTCGTCGTAGGCCAGCAGGCGCAGATAGCGGTCCTTGACGCGATCGAGCCAGGCATCGTGTTGGTGGGTTTTTGCCGCCGTTTTCATCGCCGCTTCCTTTTGGTTAGCCGGAGCCGTCGCCGTCGCCGTAGCCGTCGCCGTAGCCGTAGCCGTAGCCGAAGCCGTCGCCGGAGCCGAAGCCGTCGCCGTCGCCGTCGCCGTCGCCGTAGCCGTAGCCGTAGCCGAAGCCGTCGCCGGAGCCGTCGCCGGAGCCGTAGCCGTAGCCGAAGCCGAAGCCGTCGCCGAAGCCGGAGCCGGAGCCGTCGCCGGATTTTTCTGGTTTGTTCAGCCGGGACATTCAGTCCTCCGCTTCCGCGTTTTCCGTTTCGGCGATGCTTGTTCTTGAAATGTCCGTCACGGGGATGATTTCGATGGCTTCGAGCCAGACCGATTCGACCGGGGCGCAGATTCTGCTTTTTTCCGGCTTGATGCCGTAAAGCGCGACGCAAGAGAGGCTGATGCCTTTTTTGGCCCACCAGCGCCACATCCTGCGGGCGTTTCTGACGATGACCTCGGCGCCATCCTTTTCGGCGAGTTCACCAAACCAGACGCCCGCGCTGTAGGTGCGCACGATGACGGTCTTTCCGATCATTCCGTTGAGAGACATTTTCAAGATTCCTTTCGCTTGTGGTTAAAAAGTCCCCGCTGCCGAAAACCCCGGCGGGGGGCGAGGGGTGGCGGCGGGGGCGCTTTCGGCTGCGCGGGGGGAGTGTTCGGGGGGAGTGCTGGTGCCGCCAGTTGATGTATTAAACACCATGTTTATCAAAAAATCAACGCTTTGTTTGTTTTTTGATAAAATCTTTCCTCCCCTATGCGCGCATAGGGGAGGCAGCGTCAAGCCTTTGATTTTCTAAATTACTGTTTTAATTTTTTATTAAGATTCCCTACTGGCGCGGAATATTTTTTAAGTGGATTTGGAAAATCGGTGCAGCCCGCCAGCGCGGGATACACTGCAAGCTGAATTTTTCCTGGAGAAGCCATGCAAAAAGACATGCACTACGCCGGCACCTATGCGATGGCCGTGGCCGCCGGGATTCCTGCCCGCGATGCGGTGGTGATTGCCACCGCGTCGCAGTATGTCGATGATTCGACCTGGCACGACAGCCAGGCGCACCCGGATGGCGGGAGGCTCTCGGTCGTCACGACGGCGCACCATCCCGCGCAGTCCTTGATTCGGACCTCAAGGGATGAGGGGTGCGGGTTCGAGGAGCAGCGAAAAATCTGGATTCCCTTCCATTTCTTCCCCGGCGGCGCGGGCGATTGCTTTGAAGAGAGGCTTCTGTGCGTGAAGGATGGCCCGCTGGTGCGGGAAATGCTGGAAAACCACCTCGAAGTGGCGGCAGAAAAGCCCTATGGCCTGGAGTTGATCGGGATCTGCGCTCATGTCTACGCGGATACCTTCTCGCACTACGGGTTTTCGGGGATGACTTCGGATTTCAACAAGGTGAAAAAGGGATCCTTCCTGTTTCTGGAAGAGCCAGAGCCTGGAATCAAAAAATACATCCTCGGGAAAACGGATCGGTTTCTCTGTTCCAGCGCGAACAATCTGGCGCTCGGTCATGGCTCGGTGGCGACGATGCCGGACAGGCCGTATGTGCATTGGGGCTTCGAGTTCGAGCAAAGAAGGCCGGGAAACGGGGCCCTGAGCCATCGGGATAACCCGGCGGACTATCTGGAAGCCTGCAAGAAGCTGCACAGCTTTTTTTGCCGTTTCGCAAAGCGCCGCTATGAAAACAGCACACAAACCGCCTTTGAGAGCATCCGGGATGCCGTGCGGAGCATCATCGCTTTTGAAGGCACGGAAGAGGAGCGATGCTCAAAATGGGGAAAATCTGGCCTGACGCCGGGGATTCCTGCTTACGATTCCCGCCTCTGGGAACTGGAGAAGAAGTTTTTCCACGAGCGGGCAAACTCGCAGGCCGGGATTGACAGCGCCGTTTATCGCTTCCATCAGGCGGCGGCCTATCACCGCACTTACGTATTGAAGGATTTGCTGCCGGGCCACGGGATGGCCGTGACTTGAGCCTTTCTGTGCGGGCTGCTCCTGAAAAAGCGAAAGGCCGCGCTTTCTCAACGGCGGCCCCTCGGGCCTGCGGCACGCCGCAGGTCGGTCTTTATGGCAATTATTTGGCCTCGCCCATATCCTTTTTCTCTTGATCCTTTCTGTCGCGTGGCTCTCCAACCACTGCCTTGATGATGGAGGCGACGGGAAGGCTGATAAATGCTGCAACAAGCCAAGGATTGGCGCCGGCGACCAGACCATAGGTCGCTGCAATGGTGCACGTGCCCGCAATAATAAAACCAAGGATTCTTCCTTGCGCATGGCTGTTAAAAGTCAATTCCATGCGCTTTTTTTCAATATCAAGGACTTCCAGTTCCATCCTGCGGCGATGGCTGACTTCATCCTCGGCCATCTGAAGAATCCGGCTTGCCGAACCTTGGACGATCTCATCATAAGCACGCAACATCCCAGGAGGAGGGATCGGCCCTTCATAATGCGCCGACACAGCAAGGGCTTCCGCTGTTTGTCGCTCGCCCGTCTGCTGTGTTTGTACAGGGTGTTGCTGCGGGCTAGTTTCTGATGCTTCTGTCATAGGTTTTTATAGCATTATCCATATCTTTGCCAATTTTCACCCAGTCGGAGCGCAAGGCTTCAGCGGCGCCGAGAAGGGGGCTTTTTACTCTGGTTCTGGCCGCACGCGCTTCCGGCAAATCTACCTGTGAAAACAAATCGACAGGTGCTGCAAGCCCGCTCCAGAACCCGCGATAGAAAGCTTGTCTTTTGGCCTTGCCAAGGTCCATTTCTCTTTCCTTTGATCGAGACAGCATGCCCGTTTGTGTTACAAGCGGTGCTTTGTTTTAAACGCAGTGACGTCAAACGCCACAGTAGCAAGGAACACCCCTTGCCGCACGCCTTGATTATGGTCGGCGTCAATTCAGGCTGTCAAACGAAATTGTGTAACACGGGCATCACTTGCGGGATTTCGTGGCACTCCTGAGCTTTCTGATGGCGAAACTCGGCCTTTGCCTTGGCGCTGCGTTTCTGTGCGGGCGGCTCCTGAAAAAGCGAAAGGCCGCGCTTTCCCAGCGGCGGCCCCTCGGGCCTGCGGCACGCCGCAGGTCGGTCTTTATGGATTGTCGTCTATTTCGTCATGCTTGGCAATGCGGCGCAGATAGGCGGTGTCCCCGTCGATCTCGAAAGAGATTTTGAAGTTTCCGGTGACGTGGATCGTGTAGATGTCCGGGTTTTGATAGCCTTTGAGCTTCTCGAATCCAAGCCCTGGTGGCCTTGGGTCCTGGAGCAGCTTGCCCAGCGCAAGGTCTGCGCGGTCCTGCAGGTCCGGGCTTAAACGCTTGTAATCCTTTTTGAACCGGGAGAGCCGAAAAAGCGCTTTCAGTTGAGCCCCGCCCGCGCCCACAATGGTCATTGGCGCAAATCCGCAATCAAATCTTCCGCATTCTCGAAGCGCTGCAGTTTTTCCCGATCTTCCGCGTCCATATCGTGCCTGATGATCACCCCACGCACTTTTTGAATGATTTCAAGGTGTGCGGTAGCCGCGAGCATCCATTCTTCATAGGCCGCGTGCAGGGAATCCCGGTGCTCATGGGTCAGGCTCTTGTCCCTGTCGATGCTGGCGCGTTCCCGGATGATTTTGGGCAAGGAAGATTTCAGGATTTCTTCCGCCCGCTCCAGCGCGTGGATGGCGCGATCCTCCGGATCAAGAAAGACGCCTTTCCTGACGGGAGATGCCTTGACCACTTCCTCTATTTCATGGAGCTGGCGCGTCGTTTTGTCAAAATAACGCACATCCTCCATGAGCTTGTCCACTGTGCGGTCGATGTCGCGCAGCAGATCGAGCGAAGCCGTCTCTTCCGCCAGTTTCACCGCGCGGGAGAGTCCTTGAGGGAGCGTATAGGTGCGTATAGGGTTCATTTTTGAATTATGGCACGCCTGCGCCGGATAACAACAAAAAAGACTTGACGAAAGAACGCCCGGGGACGAAATCCAGAGTTCAAGGTTCCTGGGCTGTTTTTTTTCGCTTCGTCCGGCATTGCTGCATGTCTTTTTTCCCTTTTTCCTTGTGAGCGGCCTTGCTGAGCCACTGCATGTTTTGCGGGCGATCCGCCCCGCCGGCGCAGAGCGGGACGATGTGATCGATTTCAAAGCCGGGGCATTTGCCTTTTTTCTGGCCGGTGGCCGGGCAAGGATGCTGCCGGCGGAATTCCGCCTTGGCAGCCGCGCTGCGCTTCTGCACGGCGTCGGCGGGGAGTGACACTGCGAAAAACAAAACAAGAAATTGAAAACTAAAAAGCCAAATTTTAATTTCTCTGCTGGGAATAAGCATATTCTTCTATTTCTGATGCATCCCAAGTTTCTCTAGCGATGCCCGTCCGCACCAGTAGGGTAGCAAAAATGGCAACCACCGGAACGGCATTCATCGCTTTCTTCAAGGAAGGTATGCTCGGCAATGTGTTGCGGATTGCATTGATGAAATCGACTGCCCACGTGCATATCATGGCAACAAGGATCAATGAGATGAGCAAAACAGAGGTTTTCGCCATCATGCAATACATATGGATCATGGCTCTTTGCCGAACATGCTGAATGTATTCCATCAGTTCCGGGGGCTCAGTCTTGAATGGTTCTTCTATCCTGTCTTTCAGCCGTCTGAATAGATCGCGCTGTTGATTCGCTACAGCAACTTCAGAGATAAAACGGCCAATGTTCACTTTTTCCGTATAGCGCAAATACTGATTCAGCAGACTGCGCAAGGCTTCATAGGCGGGGTTGTGCAGGGGTATTCCGCGCGAGACAAACTCTGCGCGAACTTCGTCGCGCAGGTCGAAAAGCTGATCCCGAAGGTGATCTGTTGCGGTCGGAATCCACATGTAATGCCATACGGCATAAGCCGCAAAAATAGAAATGGCGGCAAGAATCAATTCCATCGTCCTACTCCTTCGGGGTGTCGCCCGTTTCGGTCAAGCAACTGCTCGAGCGGTTCGGGTCTGTTCCTTCAATTTTTCTCCGGAAGTCTCCCAGCATCGCGATGGCTCGTTTTTTTCCGGAGCGCTCGTAACGCCATGCTCCAAACGAGGTTGCTGCAACGATATAGGCAACAATTTCACTCAAATGAATCGACTTGGCAAGCTCTGCCACTGCGCTGATCTGCCCTGGTGCGTTTTGGGAAATTTCCTTGAGCCCGTCCATGAAAATCCAGACCGCAAGCACTGCGAAGGCACTCTTGATAACGATTCTAGCAAGATCGAACCCGTTTTCTGAACGAAGAATATCACCATTTGCTTTCAGAATTTCAATCTCAAACCGCCTGCGTTGATCGAGGTCGTTTTCTGTCGATTGATCGAGGTCTTTCTTCATTCATCTTCCCACTTTCCAACGACGGTGCCGATGATCCTGAATCACCTTGCGGACCGTGTCGGCTTTGAGTCTTGTTCCGGGCTTTGGGCTGCATCGCCGCCAAAGTCCGTAAAATCCAGGGGCAGCGCCCGCAATACCCTGCCGATGATCCGCGTGTCTTCAAAACGTTCTTCCCACGGCCAGGGCGGGTACTTTGCATTGTCGGAAAGCACGGTCAGCACGCGCCCAACGAAAGACAGTCTTTTACACAGCAGCCCGCCGCCGTGGAAGATCAGATAGACGCCTTCGCCCCCCTGGAATTCGGTGACAGAGGTATCCACAAACAGCAGGTCCTTGGAGTTGATCGTCGGGATCATGCTGTCGTTCATGGCCTGGATGATCTTCACGGCGCTGTCGGCGCGTCCGATGAAGCGACGCGCGACCGCTATTGGCATTTCGATGCTGCGAATAACTTCCGGGTAGTCATCGTTGATTGACCCTTGCCCGCAGGCGGCGTGAGCATCAAGCATGATGTAGCGCACATTGTTTTTGTCTTCAGACGGATCAATCCTCATTGCGCCTTCCCCGGACTCGATCCATGTCGCAGAGCAGCCAATTCTTGCCTGCGCATTAAGACCTCCGGGTTTTGATACTCCGCGAGATTCCCAATTTTTAACTGTTTGTGGGGACTCTCCAAGAAGAGAAGCCACGGCTGATGGCCCAGTGATGTTTTTTATAATTTTTGCCGAAAGGTAGAGGCGTTTCATCGTTTCATGCATCAGGACACCATACCAAATATAAACAAAATGTTGATACACAAGGGGTTGAAAAACATATAAACATGGTGTTTAATTGGGCTATGAGTCCAAAAGAGCTTATTCACTCCCTCGGAGGCCCAACCGTTCTGGCGAAAAAACTTGGATATACGAAGCCAGGCGGGGCGCAGCGTTGTGCAAATTGGGGTCGTAGAGGCATTCCGGCGTCTGTTCGCCTCGCGCGCCCCGATCTTTTCAGCGAGGCTGCGCAGCCCGAACTCGCCGCCCCCAAAAAGGAGGTCGCGTGAGCTCCTCATGCACGGTAACAATCCGCGCAGGTTTGGATTTCGGGCCAGCCCTTTCGGCGCTCTCAGAATTGAATCGTCTTCGAGAGGTTTCTTGCGAGCCTGTCGATGTTTTCCTGGGCGGTCTGGATGAGTTTGCGCAAGCTTTCCGGATCCGCCTCGAATTGGTGTCCGGCACGGCAGATGAGTACCGGGCTTTGCTTGAGCCTTCCGATCGTTTGCTTGGCTTCCTGTCCGCAGCTCGGGCAGGGAATCTCCAGCTCCAGATGGTCGATATTGACAGTCATGGGCGCTCCTTTGAGGGGAAATGATGGTGTGGAAATCTGATTTTACGCTCGCTGCGAGCGCCCGCCCCCGTTGCTGCACGGCCTTTCCTTCCGGGGCTTTGCGGCCCCGGAAGGGTTTTTTTGGGGTGAGACGATGAGCATCGACAAGAAGTCGGTCCATGTGCGCCTGACGCCGGAAATGCATGAGCGCCTGGCGCTGATCGCGGGCCTGAAGTCGGACGATATTAGCGAACACGCCGGATACCTCCTCGAAAAGATGATCGTCGCCGAATACCACGCGGTCACTGTACAGGCGTCGCGCCTGAAACGGCTGGGATTGATCGGGAGCGAGGGGGATTGCCAGGGAGGGACAGGGAAATGACGCTCGACGATTACTGCTTTGAGCGCGGCGCCGCCGCGCAGCTCGCCAAAAAGCTCGGGGTTGCGCGGTCGCATGTGTATGAATGGCGCTGCGGCAACCGGACCTGCCCGCCGCTGATCTGTGTCGAAATCGAGCGGATCACGCTCGGCGCGGTGACGCGCCGGGATCTGCGCCCGAAGGATTTCGAAAAACACTGGCCCGAACTCGTCAGCGCGGCGCCCACGGGCTTCGATGCGGTCTATCGCAGGTTTCTGGCGCGGCTCTACGCGCCGCTCCCCATGAGTTAGACCATGGGGAGCAAAATAAACACGGGAGAGGTTCTGGGCGGCGTGGATATCGTCCAGGTGATCGGCGCGTATGTGCCGCTCTTCAAGTCCGGCGCGGAATACGAGGCGTGCTGCCCGTTTCACAACGAGGAAACGCCGTCCTTCAAGGTGTCGCCCGCAAAGCAGATTTATCACTGCTTCGGCTGCGGGGCGAACGGGGATGCGATCAAGTTCTTGCAGGAGCACCAGGGGCTGACGTTTCAGGAGGCGTGTAGATCGCTGGGGGCGGGTTCCGGTGCGCCAGCGGAAGCGCGGCGCCAGAAGCCTCCCCGCCCCGCCGTGGAAAAAACGACGTGGAAGCCGGTGTTGCCGGTGCCGCCGAACGCGCTGGCGCCGCCGCGCGCGCACCCCAAGCGCGGCGAGCCGGAAACGGTCTGGGCTTATCGCGACGCCGCCGGGGCGATGCTCGGCTACGTCTGCCGCTTTCGGACCTCCGACGGCGGGAAGGAAATCCTGCCGCTGGTGTGGGCGCAGGATTCGGAAACCGGGCAGTCGATGTGGCGCTGGATGGCGTTTCCTGCGCCGCGCCCGCTCTACGGTCTGGATCGGCTGGCGGAAAAGCCGGATGCGCCGGTGTTGATGGTCGAGGGCGAGAAATGCGCCGATGCGGCCGCAGCAGAATTGCCCGATCTGGTTTCCATGAGTTGGCCGGGCGGCGGCAAGGCGGTCGATAAGACGGATTTTGTGCCGGTGGCAGGGCGTAAGGTGTTGCTGTGGGCCGATTGCGACGCCAAGCGCGTTCCATTGACGCCGGCAGAGCGCAAGGCAGGGGTCGATCCGGAATCGAAGCCGCTGTTGCCGGAGGAAAGGCAACCCGGCGTGATGGCGATGCACAGGGTTGCCGAAAAGCTGCACGCGCTGGGATGCAAGGTGTGGATGCTGAAGATCCCGGCGCCGGGAGAAAAGCCGGATGGCTGGGATGTGGCAGACGCGATCTCGGAAGGCTTGAAGGGCGCGGCACTGGCGGATTTCATCCGTGCCAATGTTGCGCTGTTCGCGCCAGCGGGACAGGGGGGAAAAGGGGTTTCTCCCGCCGGTCCCGCTGGCGCAGGCAGCGGAGAAAGCGGGGATGATTCCTGGCGGGCGCTGTTGATCCGCAAGGACGAGAAACTCGTCGATTGCCGTGAAAACGTCTATTTGATCCTGAAGCATCATCCGGACTGGAAAGAGGTGATCTGGGCGAATGTGTTCGCGCGCAAGATCGTCCGGCGAAATCCGGCGCCCTGGGAATCCGCGAAATCGTTTACGCAGCCAATCGAGTGGGACGATAACGATGATTTCCGGCTGGGGCTTTGGCTGGCGCAGAACGAGCGGATGATCGTGCGTTCTTCGGAGACGCTTTCTTCCGCCGTGGGATGGGTGGCGTCCGAGACGCGCTGGCACCCGGTGCGCGATTATCTGGAGTCTCTGCAATGGGATGGTGTGCCGCGCCTCGAAGATTGGCTGACGGATTTCCTGGGCGTGCGCAAGACGGAATATTCGGCGCTGGCAGGGAGGATGTTCCTGATCGGGATGGTGGCCCGGATTTTCCGGCCCGGCTGTTTGATGCGCTCGATGCCAATCCTGGAAGGCCCGCAGCTTCGGGGGAAGTCGAGCGCGCTGCGCGTCCTGGGGGGCGAGTTTTTTTCGGATGCGCCGCTGGATTTGAACAACAAGGATGTCTATCAGTTGATCCAGGGCTGCTGGTTGTTCGAGGTCGGCGAACTGGATGCGTTCAACCGCTCCGAGATCACCCGGATCAAGTCATTCATTTCCTCGCAGGTCGACCGCTTCCGCGCGCCCTACGACCGGGCCCCGCGCGATAACCAGCGGGAAACCTGCTTTGCCGGAACGACAAACCAGTCCGAGTATTTCAAGGACAGCACGGGCAATACGCGCTATTGGCCCTTGCTGGTCGAGGAAGTCGACCGGATCAATCTCGACGGCCTGGCGGCCGCCCGCGATCAGCTTTTCGCGGAAGCGGTGGTCATGTTCCGCCGTGGCGAACGATGGCACCCAAGCCGCGACGAGCAGGAACGATTGTTCCGGCCCGAGCAGGAAACACGGGAAATCATCGATCCGTGGATGACCATGATCACGACCTGGCTGCTCAAGCGGCCATCGTCGTCGGATCGGGTGACGACCGAGGAAATCCTCGGCGATCTCTTGAAAGTCGAGCCATCGAAAATCGACGCCAGCAGAAGCATGGCGACGCGCGTGGGCAATGTGATGCGCGCGATCGGATGGAAGCGCAAGCGCGAGACTTCGGGCGCGCGGGGGTATTTCTACCTGCGCCCGGAAAATTGGTTGTCCGAAATGAAAAAGGAGCGCGGAAATGATCCGTTCTGACCAGGGATCGGTGATCCGTCTCGCCTCAAGGTGGGACGAACCGGAAAAGGTAGGACGGCGGAAAACCGCGTGGGTATTGGTTTTGTCCTACCGTCCTACCTCGTCCCACCTCGCCGCAGGCGGGCGCGGGCGCGGGCGGGCGCGGGCGGGCGCACCCGCGCGTATACGCGCGCGTGTACCTGCCTACACAGGTAGGACAGGTAGGGAGGTAGGACAGACACAGGATTGGTGCGGGTTTGCGCCGTCCTACCTTCCGTCCTACCCAAAAACAGGTAAGACGGAATGATCGAGCAGATGCGCGCCGACTTCCTGACGCTGGCGGCCTGGCTCAAGGCGTCGGAAGGATGGAGCGAAGCGGAAGTCGAGGAAATGCGCGCGGCGGTTCAGGAGGCCGTCGAGCGCGGCGATGAGGCTCTGATGGCGTGCTGGGCCGCCTGGCTCGCGGAACGTTCCGCCCAGGCCAAGGCCTTGCGCGAAAGAGTCATCGCCTTCGAGAAAAACGTGCACGCGCAGACAGAACAGAAAAAACGGGAGTTTGCATGATCGCTTACTGGGACGCCTGGCTGAACCGCTGGGCGCAATGGAAAGAAAGGGAACGGCGCGGCGAGTGCGGCTGGTACAAGGTCTCCCCGTCCTTCCGGAACGCGCGCAGCTCGGGCGAGTATCTCAGGCCCGGCACGCCGGAACTCGACGAGCAGGCCCTCTTCGTCGATCAATGCGTCCAGCGCCTGGCCCTCACCGACCTGAAAACGATCCTCGCCTTCTACGTGTGGGAAAAAACCGCCGCCAGCGCCGCGTTGAAGCTGGGAATGTCAAAGCGCGCCCTGTACCTGCGCCTCGACCGCATCCACCAGGAACTCCGGAAACACGAACAGGAATTCAACGATGAACGCCGCTGCGATTGACGCCGCCCACTGCGGCAATCGCCACGGCATTGCCCCCGCCCCGGCGGCTTACAAGCGCCCGGCAAGCCGCAGGGAAGCGCGCAACATATCGTTGATGCGCGTCTGCCAGCCGTCGCCCGCCTCGCGCAACGCCGCCAGCACATCAGGATCAAGCCTGAGCTTGACGGGCTGTTTGGTGGCGCGGGCCTTGGGGCGGCCAATGCGCATCACCGGCATGGCTTTCCATTGTTCATCGGACAATGGGAGCGCGTCAGGATCGGACAAGGCGGCGGCCGTGATGGCGGCATCTTCCTCGTCGGTGGGCAGAAGGGTTCCGGGTTTAAGTTTCGGCATAACTTTTGGCCTCACTTCTTGTGGCGCGGCGCAGGCTGATGACGCGGCAGGCGTCGTTGCGTTCGACGAAGGCCATGCAGAACAAGCGCGCTCCGATGTATCCCAGCGCAATCATGCGCTCTTCGCCGTAATCTTCCCGCGTGTCCATACGCACACGGGCGCTGTCCCATTCGAACCCTTTGGCCTCGGTCAGGGAAACCCCGTGTTTGGCAATGTTCAAGGCATCCTTGGCAGGGTCGAATTCGATCAACATCATACTTATTGTACCCCCAATAAGTCGAAAAAACAAACCGCCATTGACCCCGCCGCGCAACCGGGCTATGCTCTTGCCGTCACGGAAAAAAACGTGACCGGGTTTTGGTTATGCAAAAAAAATTCAAATATAACGAAGTTCTTAGCGAACTTATCAACCGATTCCCGTTCTGTTTCAGCCAAAATCCAAGGCAAGTTGTTCCACTCGGAACAAATACACTCTCAGAAATTTCCCGCGTGCTTGGCATTGAAGGCGAGCAGCTTGAGCCGTATCGCCTTGCGCTTAAAGACTATAAGCGCAGTTCTGCCTATCTCACAGCCTTGGCTCTTGGAAAAAAGCGACGCACCCTCTGGGGAGAAAAATTCCCGGCTCATATCACGCCACTCGACCGCGAACAGGCACGATCAGAATTACAACGGCGTGGCGTATGGTCAGAAACGCTTGAACATATCTACCGAAGTAAAATCGGGCATTTCGTGCAGCTCGAAAAAAACAGCCCAAGCAGCCGGACGCACAGAGAACGATTCCGGCGATGGATTGAACGGCTGCAAGCAGCCGGATTCACCGAAGACGATATCCGCCGGATTCAATCAGAGGGTATCCAGACCGACGATCTGGAAGAAACTCGCCGCCTGCTCGACAGTATTTGACATCCCTCCGGGTAGTGGGTACAGTGCGTTCAAGGGGTGTGATAGCTCCGACGAACAGCGGTATCCGCGCCCGACAGCATCGCGGTTTTTTTGCGTCCGGCTTCTCAATGGCCGGGAGGACGGCGGATACAACACCCCGCAAGGGGGAAGAAGCCTACCCGGCTGTTCACGGGCTATCAACCTCCTGGCCACCTCGCGGGGGCGTGTGATAGCGGCCCTGCGAGATTTTCAAGTCTCGAACAGGAGCTGCAACATGAACGCACTCGCCCTCATCACGGTCGATCAGACCGCCATCCGTCAACACGACGGCCTTTATTCCCTGAACGATCTGCACCGCGCCGCCGGTGGCGAAGAAAAAAACCGCCCGAATCAGTTTCTGCGCATCGACCAGACGTGGGCGCTGATCAACGAGATTTCAAATGCGCATATCTGCGCAATTAAGACCCAGCGCGGCGCAGGAGGCGGTACTTATGCCTGCCGGGAACTGGTCATCGCCTACGCCGCGTGGATTTCCCCGGCCTTTCACCTGAAAGTGCTGCGGGTCTTTCTCGATCAGCTTTCCGCGCACCGGCAACGCCGCTTGCCGCTGCCGCCGCTCCCCTCGCTGGAGATGCCTTCCCTGCCGCCGCCACTGCCCGCCGTGGTACTGACCGAAACCGAAGCCTTCAATCTCTACGGGCTGCTGACGATGATCAAGTATTTCTATGAGCGCACGGAAATCATCGAGCAAGGACTGAAAACCCTGGGATCATCGTTCGCGCCGCTCTTCTTCGACGCGCGAAACGAACCCATGTTCAGATGCTGCGCGCTCAAGGCGCTGCGCGACCGCTGCGAACCGCACTATCGAAGAAACGAACCTCGGGCGAGATAAAAAACCACTTGCGAACATTGCACACTTTAGGTAAAAATTAGCCAAACTTGTTTTCTTGCGTCCAAAGCACAAAGCCAGAACCCGCCACCGAAAGGTTTGCGGGTTTTTTGTTTCCACCGGTGAAGGGAAGCAAACAACCTGAACTATGGTAAGACGAGCAGCATGTAACTCAACGAACCCCGCAGCCAAAAAACTTCGGGGTTTTTTTATTTCTCAACACGCCCCGCGCAAAAAAAGGTACTCCCTCGCGCGCCAACTCCCTGAGATCAGGAAACACGCAAGTTTTGCGCAGATTTGGGATTTCTTGAGGGGTTGCTGTTTCCGGTTGATTGAAGATGGCCACGCAGATTGAAATTGCACGACACTTGGATATGAGTGTGACGCGGCTCAAAGAGACTTTGCCTCGGCTTGAAGTCGCGGATTCCAGCAATCTCGATGCCGTGCGCATCGCTTATATCCGTCATTTGCGCAGCATGGCAGCGGGGCGCGGTGGAGAAAATCAGGTACGGCTTACAGAGGCCAAAACGCGTGAATCGGAGCTCAAGGGCGATCAGATTGAAATGAACATGGCGCGCGAAGCTGGAAAACTGATCCCAGTGATAGAAATGGAATCGGTCTGGCAGGCGATGGTGATTTCTGCGCGCGCGGAACTGTTGGCGATGGGCACGAAACTGCGTGCCGACTTGAGGCAGTCATTTAACATCGAAGTGCCTCCAGAGATGATAGAAACCTATATTTATGCCTCACTCGAACACTTGGCAAACACTGACGAGACAGACGCTGATGCGCCTGATCGGGAGAGTGAGGAAGGGCTTTCATCCGCCGCCGAGAATCTCGACGACTGAATGGGCGCGTCGGCACCGCTTCCTTTCTGCTGAAGAGAGCGCCCGGCCAGGAAAATTCCGCGACGACATTACGCCGTGGGTTCCGTATATTCAGGCCGCGCTCGACGATCCGGATGTCTGGAAGGTCGTCTGCATGAAATCGGCGCAGGTTGCCTGGACAACGGTGCTGAACAACTGGATTGGCAAGACGATTCATTACCGCCCGTCGCCAATTATTGGCATGTTTGCCAAAACCGATGCCGCGAAGGAATACCGCGAGGAAAAGTTGTCGCCGATGGTGCGCGCGACCCGTGCGCTGCGCCAACTGGTCGATGTCGAGACTTCGCGCAAGGCTGGACATCGCTGGAATTTTTTACGCTTTCCGGGAGGCTTCCTGAAGCTTGTCGGGTCGAACAGCCCGACCAACGTCAAGTCGACGCCGGCGCCGCTCGTGTTTGTCGAGGAGCCGGATGACGCCAGCGAAAACGTGGGCAAGCAGGGCAACTCGATCAAGCTCCTGGAGGAACGGACAAAGACCTTTGACGATCGCAAGGTTGTTTTCGGCGGCACGCCGTCGGTCAAGGGGCTTTCGATAGTTGAGACGGCGTATCTCATCAGCGATCAGCGCAAGTTTGAGGTGCCGTGCAACGAATGTGGCGATTACCACGTACTGGACTGGACGAACGTCAAATGGGACGAGCGCTCCAGTGGGCCGCCGCATCCGGTCTATGGCATGGCGTTGCCGGAAACGGCGTACTACGTCTGTCCGCACTGTGGCTCGATCTGGAACGACCGACAGAAAACCGAGAACGTGAAACGCTTGCGCCAGGTGGCCACTCAGGCGTTCTCTGGAGTTGCCGGGTTTCAGATCAGCGAGCTGTACGCCTCCTGGACATCGAGCCGGCTGGCGCGGCTGGTCGAACGTTACCTTGAGGCGCAGGCGGGGCTGGAACAGGGCGACGACACAGACATGATCGTGTTTGTCAATTCATGCCTTGGGTTGCCATACGAATTCACTGGCGATCAGTTGGATGCCGACACCCTGCGCGAGCGTGCCGAGCATTCGGAGCACTGTCAATACCAGGAGCGATCAGTCCCTGCCGAAGCCCTGATTCTGACGGCGGGCGTGGATGTACAGCATGACCGGCTGTCTGTGCTGCTGCGTGCCTGGGGTCGCGACGAGGAAAGCTGGCTGATACAGTGGATCGAAATCTACGGGAACACCGTCGACAAGAACGATCCGGTATGGACAGACCTCGACAAGCTCCTGTTTGGCGCCGTGCCGCACGCTTGCGGTGTGCCGATCGGCGTCTTTGCCGCGAGCATCGATTCATCGGATGGCGCTACCTCGGACGCGGTCTACAACTACGTGCGCACGCGGCAGAGCCGGATGCGCTGGCTGATGGCGATCAAGGGCGCTTCGCAGGACTACGGCAATCGGGAGATCTTCGCGCGCCCGAAGGAAAGCATCGACCTGAAGGGGCAGGCGAACACCAAGGCGGCGAAATATGGCCTGCGCCCCTACATCGTCGGGACGCACAAGGCCAAGGATCTGATGCACGCCCGCCTGAAGTTGGATGGGCGCGGTGCGGGAAGAATGCATGCCCACAAGGATGTGCGCATCGACTACTGGAAACAGATCACAGGCGAAGTCAAGGCGCCGCACCGCAGCATCCGCAACAAGCGGATCTGGCAGCGCAAGGCCGGCGCCGCTGTTGAGGCGCTCGACTGCGAAGTTTACGCATTGCACGCGGCGCGTGCCGCGAAGGTTCACCTGATGACCGAAGCCGCGTGGATGGAGCTGGAACGCAAACTGAAACAGGACGATTTATTCAAGCCATCCGCTGCGACAGGGAATGGCAATGCCAGCGGCAGCAACATTGCCGATCTGGCGCGCAAGCTGAACGCACAAAGGCACAGCAATGAGTGATAGCACGATACGATTGACCGAAGCGCGCGAAGCCTTGCACCGCCTTACGCTGGGCGAGCAGGTGGTCAAGGTCGAAGTCAACGGAGCGCCTGGTCGCAGTGTCACCTATACGCCGGCCAGCATCGAAAGCCTCAAGCGCTACATCGCGGAGCTGGAACTTGAATGCGAATCGCAACCGGGCGGACGCCGCGGCTGCATCACTTTCTTTGGTTGACATGCAAAACGCTCAAACTCTCCGCCTGCTGGATGCGCATGGCCAGCCGCTGACGCCGTCGGCATCTTCCGGCGGATACACTGCCGCGCGCGCCGGGCGCGAACTCGCCAGTTGGTCTCCGGCGCTGCGCTCGCCCGACGCGGACCTGCTGCCCGACCTGCCGATGCTGCAAGCGCGCACGCATGATCTTGCGCGCAACTATGCGCTGGTCGCCGGCGGCATGCAGGTGCAACTGGACAACATCATCGGCGGCGGGCTTAAACTCTGCGCAAAGCCGGACTACCTCGCGCTTGGCGTCACGCCGGACTGGGCCGAGGAATGGGCGCGCAATGTCGAAGCGCGTTTTCGCCTGTACGCCGATGACCTGCAATGCTACTGCGACGTCACACGGCGGCAGAATCTCTCCGGCCTGATCGGGCTGGCGTACCGGAGTTTTTTGACGACGGGGGAAATCCTTGCCGTTGCCGAATGGCTGCCGCGCCATCCGGCGCGCTACGCGACGGCGCTGCGCATTGTCGATCCCGCGCGGCTTACCAACCCGTATGGACTTTCCGATACAGACACCCTGCGCGGCGGCGTCGAACTTGACCGGCACGGCGCACCGTCCGCGTATCATATCCGCAGCGCGCTGCCGAGCGACGCCCGCTTTGGCGCCGATACCTGCACCTGGCGCCGGGTGCCGCGCGAAACCCCGTGGGGCCGGGCGCAAATCATTCACCTCTTCGAGCCGGAGCGTCCTGGGCAGACGCGCGGCAAGGCCGGCATCGTCGCCGGACTGGCGAAGGCGAAGATGCTGGAAAAATTCCAGGGCATCAGCCTCGAAGCGGCGATCGTCAACGCCATGTACACGGCGGTGATCGAAAGCGAGTTCAACTTTGGTCAAGCCGCCGACGCGATGGGAAAGGAAGATGCCAACAAATTCGCTCAAGACGTTCTTGGGGATATGGCGAATTTCCATGCGGAAGCTCCGGTCAAGCTCGACGGCGTCAAGATTCCGCACCTGTATCCGGGTGAGCGGCTTGTGTTCACTCCGGCCAATCACCCTGGCCCGAATTTTGGCGAGTTTGAAAAGTCGACGCTGCGCCATTTGGCAGCAGCGTTTGGCATCAGCTACGAGCAACTCGCACGGGACTACTCCGAAACCAACTATTCCGGCGCTCGCGCCGGGATGATCGAAGCCTGGAAATTCTTCAGCGCGCGCCGCAAGCAGATTGCCGGGCTTTTTGCCACGCAGATCTACACCTTGTGGCTGGAAGAAGCAATCGACCGTGGCGAAGTCGAACTCCCGCCCGGCGCGCCAGACTTCTACACGGCAAGCACCGCCTGGGCGCGCTGCGACTGGATTGGTCCCGGACGCGGGCACATCGACCCCCTGAAGGAAGGAAAGGCCACCCAACTGGAAATGCAGATGGGCACACTGACCCTGGAAGAAGCCTGCGCGGAACGCGGGCTGGACTGGGAAGAAACGCTGGTGCAAATCTCGCGCGAGCAGAAACGCATCCGGGAACTGGGCATCGGCCTCAACCTTGCTGCCAATTTTGGCGTCAGCGCCGAGTAGAACGGCTGATCGTTTTTTTGACGCATCGCAGACCCCGCCTTCGAGCGGGTTTTTTTTATTGGAGAACCCATGAATTTCCCGCACATTGCCGCCCGGCTGTTCGACACGCCGCTCCTGATTGATCCCGGAAAGCTGGCGACAATCGTTGCGGTTCTTGGTCCGCGCATCGATGCCTCGCGCGACTGGGGCTTGATCGACCCAGCGCACGCCAACAGGATTGAGCGCTCCGATAGCGGTTACAGGGTCGCTGACGGTGTTGCCATCATCCCCGTCGAAGGATCGCTGGTACATCGCGGATCGACGCCGGATGCCATCTCTGGACTCACCGGCTACAACCGCCTGTCGGAGTGGTTCCGCGCGGCGCTCGACGACCAGTCGGTACATTCGATCCTGCTCGACATCGACAGTCCCGGCGGCGAGGTCGCCGGAGCCTTCGATTTTTCCGACGAAATTTTTGCCGCACGCGGACAAAAGCCCATCGTTGCCATCGCTGCCGATCTTGCAGCCTCCGCTGGCTACGCCATCGCCAGTGCGGCGGATGAAGTCGTGGTCACGCGCACCGGGCGCGTCGGGTCGGTCGGCGTTGCGCTGGTGCATGCCGATTACTCGCGCGCGGTCGAAAAACAGGGGGTCAACATCACCCTGATTCACGCCGGCGCGCACAAGGTCGACGGCAATTCTTATGCGCCGCTGCCGGACGAGGTGCGGCAGCGGGTGCAGACCGAAGTCGACCGCATTCATCAGATTTTTATTGCCACCGTCGCCCGCAATCGCGGGATAGACGAAGCCGCCGTGCGCGCCACTGAGGCGCTCACCTACATGGGTGAAGCGGCCATTGAAATCGGATTCGCCGACCGTATTGCGACCCGCGAATCCGCATTTGCCGCGCTGGTTCAAAAACACAAGGCGCAGTTTTTTTCCCACCGAATGGAGAGCTTATCCATGAAAGACGATCTGAAACAACCGACCGCAACTTCCGACCAACCCCAGCCGGACACCGCCGCGATCGCCGCCGCCTCGGAAGCGCGCACGGCGGAACGCCAGCGCATCCGCGACATCCTGCAATCCGAAGCCTCGGCGTGCCGCCAGCAGATGGCGGCGCACCTGGCCTTTGAAACCGACATGGCTGCCGATGCCGCCGTCTCCCTGCTGGCCACTGCGCCGCAGACCGCCCTGCCGCCCAATCCGGTCGGCCCGCTGGCGGCGGCCATGAGCCGGCTCGAAGCCCCGAATGTCGGCAACGATGCCCCTGAAAAGGGAGCGCCGAGCAAGGCTTCCGCGATTCTTTCCGATTTCCACAAGGCCACTGGCCGCCCGTAGGTTTTTTCAACCCAGGAGAAACACATGCTTGCCCAATCCGAAAGCATCACCCAAACCCCGGTGCAATACCTTGGCGGAGACACCCCGGCGCTCGCGACCGAAAACGGCACGCTTGCTGCCGGAGAAAACCTGCCGGCGCGCGCCGTCCTTGGCCGAATTGCCGCCAGCGGGAAATTCGTCCTCTGCAATCCTGAGGCCAAAGACGGATCGGAGCTCGCCGTTGGCGTTCTGGTACACGCCGCCAACGCCGTTGCCGACACGCCGATCCAGATCTACAAGGGAGGCAACTTCCTGGCCGACGGCCTCACCTGGCATTCCAGCCTCAACACCATCGACAAACGCCGCGCCGCCTTCGACGGCACCGGCATCGTCATCAAGTAAAGGACACCAACATGGATCGCAACTACGATACCGACACCCTCGTCGAAGTCATCGGCGGCCTTGAGCCGTTCGAAACCTTTCTGCTCTCACTGTTTTTCCCAGGCGTCATCACCTTTGAAACCAGCAGCATCAGTTTCGACAAAGTATCCGAAGACATGCGCCTGGCGCCCTTCGTTTCCCCGCTCGTCGCCGGAAAAGTCATGAAACAGTTGGGCTCCGAAATGCGCACCTTCAAGCCGGCCTACCTGAAGCCCAAGGACGTTGTCGACCCCGAGCGCGTCTTTGTGCGTCGCCCTGGCGAGCAGATTGGCGGAACGCTGTCTCCGGAACAGCGCCGGAACGCCATCATTGCCGACATCCTGGCGGACCACCGCAAGCGCATCCTGCGCCGGATGGAACACATGGCGGCGCAAATCCTCTTGACTGGAAAGGTCGTTGTCGAAGGGGAAGACTACCCGACCCAGGAAGTCGATTTCTACCGTTCTCCCGGCAATACCCTCGCCCTGACGGGCGCAACGCGCTGGAGCGAGAGCACCGCAAAACCGCTCGACGACGTCGAAAGCTGGGCCGCGCAGGCCGAAGCGCCGATCACCACGCTGATCATGGATCGGCACGCCTACCGCAATTTTGTCCGCTTCGAGGAAGTGCAGAAATTGCTCGATGGACGCCGCAACAGCCGCAGCGAACTCGAAACCGGCCCCGACACCGGACGGCTCTACAGCTACAAGGGCACGCTCGGCAGCGATCTCGAAGTGTGGGTCTACAGCGGCTACTACCGGGACGAAGCGAAACAGAAGATCCCGTTCCTGCCGCCCAACACCGTGATTGCCGGAAGCGCCGCCGTAGACGGCGTGCGCGCGTATGGCGCCATCATCGACAGTTCTGCCGGATACCGGGCCATGGAAATGTTCCCGAAAAACTGGATCAACCAGGATCCTGCGGTCGAATACGTCATGACGCAATCGGCGCCCTTGCCGATCCCGCGCCATCCGGACGCCGCCCTTGCCATTACCGTCGCCTGAAGGGGGAAAGCCATGAAACTAACAGCGCTGATCACCCTGGTGAATAGCAATCGCGTCACGATTCCGCCCGGGGCCGAGATCGACGTCACCAAGAAAGAGGCCGATTTTCTGATGGAACGCGGCTTTGCCGCGATCCCGAAAGGCCCATCGACGCCCGCCAGTAGAGAAGAAAAACCCCCGCCCGGAGGAGACACGCCCCCAGGAGGGGATGGAGGCGCCTGATGCTTCCGTTTCGCAGCCTCACGGATCGCATGGACGAAGCCATTTTTGTCCATTGCGCCGACGATGCCGTGCTTGACGGGCGCCCGGTACGTGGATTGTTCGCCGCGCCGTGGCTGGCGCCGAAAATCGGGACGCTCGGCACCGGCATCGTCGAACCTCAACTGACCGTGCGCGATGCCGATGCCGCTGGCGTGCGCCGGGGAACAGTCGTCGAAATCTCCGGCGCCCGCTACGACATCGTCTCCATCGAACCGGACGGCGCCGGCGTCACCGTCCTGGTATTGAGGCCGCAATGAGTGAAACGATCCATATCGAGATCGACGCCGGAAAGGTATTTTCTGAGCTGGACGGATTGTCGAAATCCGCGATGCAGAATGCCTGGCGCCGCACCCTGCGCAAAACCAGCGTATGGATCAAGAGTCAGGTGGCCAAGGCCGTCAGCAAGGAATCGCGAATTCCGCAAAAGCTCTTGCGGGCGCGCCTGCATTTCTTCCTGCGCTCCTACGACACCGGGAAAATCTGGCTGGGTTTGAACCCCATCGAAGCCGACCGCCTGGGCACGCCGAGGCAAACCCGCAGCGGCGTCACCGTCGGGCGGCGCAGTTTTTCGGGCGCCTGGGTGAATCGCTCGCCCACCAAGAGTCTCGCCGGCAAGGTGTACCAACGTGTCGGCAGGGAACGGCGGCCGTACCGGCGCGTCAAAATGGACTGGGAAAAACAGGGCGAGGCGGCATTCCACGCTGCTGCCGAAAAAGTGGAAGAACGCCTGCTGGAGATTTTGCGGCAGGAAATCAATTACGAAATTCAGAAAGCCATCGGACGTGCTTGATAGCCTTGGACAACTGCATGCCGCCATCGTCAATGGCCTGCGCCAAAAAATCCCGGAAACCATTACGGTAGGCGCGTACCCGGAAATCGAGCGCAGCCTGAAGCTGCCTGCCGTGTTGGTTGAACTTTCCGAAATCGACCCCGGGGAAGATCCGGGCACGGGCGAAACGGCGCTGATCGCGCACTTTCAGGCCCGCGCCATTTTCGACCCGGCACAGAAAAATGCCGAGCTTCTGGTTCGGGAACTCGCGGCGCAAATCGCGGTCGCGATCACGCACGAAACCTGGGGCGTTCCGGTCAGTGTTGCGCAGATGCTCCAGATCGGCGAAGACGCCTTCAAACCCGAACTGGACGGCTATCTCTCGTGGATGGTCGAATGGACGCATCAATTCAACATCGGCCCGCAGAATTGGCCCTGGCCCGATTCCACCGGGCTTTGCATCCTGCTCGGCATCTACCCGGAAACCGGCGCCGGGAAAGAAGACAAATACTGGCAACTGGGCGACGCTGTGCCGGAAAACTGGGGCGAATCATGAGGATCTCCGACCCCTATGCCGAGGCCGAGCACGATCGCCGCCTGGCAGGAAGCTTGCGCGCGGGAACCATCTGCGACATCGACCACCGATCCGCCCGTGCGCGCGTGCGCATCGGAGAATGGATCAGCGACTGGATTCCCTGGAGCTCCGGGTTTGCCGGCGAAATGCGCCGCTGGCGCCCGCCGTCGATCGGCGAGCAAGTCGTCCTGGCCAGCCCGAGCGGATTGCCCGAAGGCGGCTTTATTTTGCCTGGGTATTACACGACCGAGCACCCGGCCCCGGACGAACGCAAAACCGCGACGGTCGATCTCTGGCCGGACGGCGCGCGTGTCGAATACGACTGGGCGACGAAAAAATATCTGATCGACATTCCTGAAACGGGAAAGATCGTCCTGAAGATCGGAAGAACCACGCTGGAACTGCGCGACGACGGCGTATTGCTCAAGACGCCGAAATTTGAAGGCGAGGAATGGACGCCATGACGCACGGCATCGCGGTTCGGTCCCTGGACAATGCCGGCGGCGGCGACCAGTTGGCCGGCGGCCAGGATTTTTTCTTCGTCGAAAATGAGCCGGTCGTTGTGATTCATGATCCGCTGGTGCCTCACGGCGTCGGCCTGCACGGCGCGCCGAAGATGGCCGAAGGATCCGAATGGTTTCTTCTCAACGGACAACCCGCCTGCCGCGAAGGACACCTGGCCAATTGCGGACACCCGACCACAGGCCGGGGCTGGTTTTTCATTTCCTGAACAACTTGGAGGATTCATGTCTAAAAAAACACAGATTGTTGCTGCGGCAGACATTCCGGAAGCGTCCAGGAAAAGGGAGCGCTTCCTGGACAGGAAATTCAAAAGCCGCGTCCTGCTGCTCAATGGAGCGCAATTTCTTGTCGAGCGCGGACAGATCGTCACGGACGATCCGGCCCTGATCGCCTGGCTTCTTGCTCGCCCCAACGACTTTGAGCGCATCGGCGCGGAGTAAATCATGGCCCTGACCGGAATGAGCCGTGCGAACGGAAAATCGCTGACCGGCCAGGCACATCTCGAACAGTCGATCATCGACATCATCACCACCCCGCTGGGCAGCCGCCGCATGAGGCCGGAATACGGATCGCAGTTCCCGCGCATGGTGGATCTTCCGGTCACCAAGGGATGGGTTTCCGCCGTTCAGGCAGAAATCGCCCGAGCGGTCGGGCGCTGGGAGCCGCGCATTTCGATCTCGCGCGTCGAAGTCACTTCCGTGCTCGATGGAAAAATCGGATTGCGCCTCACCGGCGATGATCGCGGCGAGGCATTGTTACTGGAACTGCGCTTATGAGCCTCATCGACCTCCAGCAACTTCCGCCCCCGGATGTCGTGGAATCGCTCGACTTCGAGGCAGTCTATCAACAGCACCTGGCCCTGTTTCGCCAGTGGGTTCCGGATTTTGACGCCGTGCTCGAATCGGAACCGGTGGTCAAGATCCTCGAAGTCTCCGCCTACCGGGAAATACAACTGCGCGCCCGAATCAATGACGCCGCGCGCGCCAACCTGCTCGCCTTTGCCGGCGGCGCCGACCTCGAACAACTTGCTGCCTTTTACGGAATTAGCAAGATGCCCGACGAATCCGACGAGCGGCTCCGTTTGCGCACACAACTGCGGATTGCCGCGCTCGCCGGCAACGGAACGCGCGAACTTTATCGCCTCGCCGCGCTTTCGGTTTCGCAGGACATTGTCGATGCTGCCGTGCTTTGCCCTCGCCCCGGCGCCATTGTCGTTGCCGTATGGATTGCCCCAGGCGCCGACGCCGGACTCCTTCTGTACACCGTGCGCGCGGCGTTGATGTCCGACGAAACCCTGATGCTCGGCGTCGATGTATCGGTTTGCCTGGCCAGGGAACGCCGCATCGATGTTGCTGCCCGCCTTTGGCGCGAACCGAATGCGCCGACCGACCTGGTCTTCTCCCTCGCCCTGGAATTTCCGGCGTGGCTTGAAAGCTACGCGCAACTCGGGCGCGACGTGCCGCGCTCCTGGCTGCTGTCTCGTTTGCATGTACCCGGCATCGCGCGCGTCGAACTCGAAGCGCCGGCCACGAACATCGAGCTTGCCGACGATGAATTTGCCGCCCCGGGCGAAATTACTCTCTCCGACGCGGGGGTTTCATGGTAAATGCCCTGGTCGCGCGGCTGCTGCCGCAAAACAGCACGCCCATGGAACGCGCGCTGGCGGTCAGCGTTCAGCCGCCGTGGCTCGATGCCATGGCTGGATTTCCGTCCGGCGTCAAATTCTCGCGTCCTGCCGGTTTTGCGCCCTGGGTGGCTTCGGAATGGTGGCTCGCGGATTTTGCGCAATATTTCGACGATGCAGAATCGCTGATCGAGGCCGGCCTTCCCTGGCTCAAGAAGCGCGGCACCGCCGCCGCCGTGAAGGAAGCCCTGAGATGGATCGGCCTGAAAAATGCCTCACTCGAATGTGCCGGCGCGGTGTTGCAGATCGATCCGGGCGCCATCGTCTCGATGGAAGAAGTCGCCGCGATCCGCCAACTCGTTGCCGCGAGCATTCCGGCCCATGTCTATTTCCGCCGGATGACCCACGGCTACGACATTCGCCCGCTGGGGTTTGACCGACGAGCGAAGCTCGACGCGGCGCTCTGGGACGACGACTCCGGCGTCTGGATCGACGGAATCAAACTCTCCTTTGGAGATCGGCATCTCTCGATTGCCGAAGCGCCTCGCCCCCGCAGCGTCTTGTCCCGCGCCTGCCGAACACGGGCGCTTTCGCATCGCAACGCAGAGGGGCAATGGGATGGCTGGACATTCGATTCCAGATTCACCGAACGCAACGCGCTCAATGCCTTCGCAGTCTCCACGAATCGCAACCTCGACCGCGACTGGACGCCTGCGACGCGCTACCGTCCGGCAGGCCGAGTCGATGGACGCCGCTCTGGGGGCAACACCTTTTTGATTCGAACACAAACCCCCGCCCCCCTTTGAAAAGGGGGGGCTTGATTTGACTTTCAGGAGAAAGCTTTTATGGCAATCAAAACCCGCATAGGCCGCGCGGCAGACGCCGAGGCGATCCGGGGCTGCACCTGGTTTTTCGCGTGGGGCCGGGGAGACCCGGCGTGGGACGCGCTTGCCCCGGAACCGCGCCGCGAGGATTTTTCGACTTTCGAGGAATGGCGCAGCGCCTGCCGCGCATGGCGCGACACCTGCGCCATTGCCGCCGAGAGGCCGGACGCGACCGGGCTGATCGACGAAATCGGGCGCCGCCTGATTTCCCCTCCTGAATTCGTCACGCCAGACGAAGCCGGGGACATTCTCATCGGGGACATGGCCTTTTCGCGCTCGGCGCAAAAGACAAATTATCTGTTGGCCCGCTGCACCTTTTCCCCGGGCGAAGGCGTCGGCGAGAAGATCCGCGAGGTCGGGATCTTTGTAAACGGCCTCGTCGATCCCGGCTGCCCGCCGGGCCAGCGCTATTTCCTGCCACACGAAATCGTCGCCCCCGGCGATTTGTATCTTCTCGAAAACGGAAACAGTTTTGACCGCCACCCCTCGAAGCAGGAAGCCTTCGAGTGGGTCATCACCCTGTGAGACCAAAAAGCATGGACACATTGACTGCCGACTATTACAACCGCCACGACCCGGCCAAGGGCTACGACGAAATCCTTTTTCGATGCAACCGTTTTGCCCAAAGCGCCGAAATCAACGAGATGCAGACCGAGCTGATCGGGCGCATTTCCGGCGTTGCCAACGTGATGTTCAAGGATGGCGACATCATTCGCGACGCCAATGTCGTCGTCAATCCGAATAGCGGCGAAACGCTCTGCGAATCCGGCGCAATCTACCTCAAGGGGAAGGTGCGCGGCGTGCCGGAAGCCAGATTCACGATTTCGACGATCGGGCTGGTCAGCATCGGGATTTATCTCGTCACCAAGGTCATCACCGAAATCGAGGATCCCGATCTTTACGGCCCCGCCCCGAACACCCCGGCCTACGGAGAGCCAGGCGCCGCGCGGCTGCAAATCCTGCCGCGTTGGGGTTTTGCGGGGGATGGGCAGGAAGGCGAGTTTTTCCCGGTCTATGCCGTCGAGGATGGGATCGTGCGGCAAAAGGAGCCCCCTCCAAACCTCGATTCGGTCACGCAAATGCTCGCGCGCTACGACCGCGAATCGGCAGGCGGCACCTACGTCGTCAATGGCCTGACGGCTTCGCGCCTGGAAGACTTGAACGATGGACGCCAGGTCTATCTCGTCGCCGAAGGCCGCGCGCGGGTCAATGGCTACGGCGTCACACTCTCCACCTCGCGCCGGCTGGTCCATGACGCACAGCCCGATCTGCGCGTGATCGACTCCGAGCCGCACACCAGCGCCGGATTGGCCTTGCAACGGATCGATCTCGACCGCACCCCGGCGCGCGCGATCGACCAGGTGCGCATCACCGCCGAGAAGACTGTCACCCTGATGCACGGGGCCTATACCGGGGCCTCCGACCCCTTGCCCGACACTTCGGTGCTCGAAATCGTCTCCATCGTCCAGGGCGCGACGATCTACGCCGCCGGCGCCGACTACAAGCTGTCCGCAGGGCAAGTCGATTGGTCGCTGCCCGGCATCGAGCCTGCGCCGGGCAGCACCTACCAGGTGAAGTACCAATACATCTCGACCGCCATCCCAACGGAGGCCGACGCCGACGGATTCAGCCTCTCCGGCGCGGTGCCCGGCTCGCTGATTCTCGTCTCCTACCGCCAAATGCTGCCGCGCATCGACCGGCTTTGTCTCGACCAGGAAGGCGCGCTGACGTGGATTCCCGGCGTCGCCGCCGACTGGTCGCCGCGCCCGCCGCCGGTGCCGGCCAGCCTCCTGTCGCTCGCGCTGGTCTCGCACACCTGGCGGCCTGCCGACGCGGCCCGCTGCGTCACCAACGACGCCGTGCGCGTCGTGCCCATGCCGGAGCTGGTCTCGATTCTCGACCGGCTCGATTGGCACACCGGGCTGATCGCGCGGCAGGCGCTTGAATTCGACTCGGCCACGCGCGAGGCTGGCGTCAAAAAGGGGATGTTTGTCGATCCGCTCCTGTCCGACGAAATGCGCGACCAGGGCGAGCCGCAGACCGGCGCGGTCATTGCCGGCACGCTGCAACTGCCGGTTTCGGCCACGGTTTCCTATCTTTCCGGCGACATCGACGCGCCGGCCTATCTGCCGGCCAGCTTCGTTCCGGTGCTCGAACAGAGCGCGCGCACCGGTTCCATGCCGATCAATCCCTACGATTCCTTTGCGCCGATCCCTGCTCGGATCACGCTTAGCCCCGCGCTCGATCACTGGACGGACATCCAGACTTCGTGGGCCTCTCCGGTAACCGAGCGCGTTTCCGGCGGCGTAGGCGGCACGTCGGATCGTCTTCTTTCTTCTTCCAGCGCTTCCGCCGAGTTCCTGCGCGTGCGAACGATTTCGTTTCAGGCCGAAGGCTTCGGGGCAGGAGAAGTCCTGGGCGCCCTCTATTTCGACGGAATCGGGATTCCCTTTTCCGGCTCGCCTGCGGATGCTGCCGGCAGGCTTTCCGGAGACTTCGAGATTCCTCCCGGCGTGCCGGCGGGAACCAAGGAAGTCCTCTTCTACGGCAAGGGCGGATCCTTCGGGCGGGGGATGTTTTCCGGATCCGGCGCCCTGGTCTCCGAGCTTCGGCAAAGCGTGACCACCGTCGTCGAGACCCCTGCCTATTCCCAGTCCTCGAATTTCTTTTCCCAGCAACCCTGGGTGATGTGGACAGACATCGTCTGGGGCCCGCCCAATTCCGACGGCACGGCCACGATTCTTTCAAAAAACGACGTGCTGTGCGGCAACACGACCGACCCCCTGGCGCAGACCTTCATCATGACGGATAACGTCCAGGCCGGCGCCGTCGATCTGTGGTTTGCAAAAACCGGCGCCTCGGTGATCCTGGTACAACTGCGCGATACCGTCAACGGCTTTCCCGGCCAGCAAGTGCTGGCCGAAGCGCGGGTTTCGCCTTCCTCGATTGCGTTGGGCGGCCCGACCCGGATCGTTTTTCCCGAGCCGGTGGCCCTGGCTTCCAGCACCGAATACGCGCTCGTCGTCCTCTGCAACGATGCCGAGGCCGCGCTGTCGATTGCCGAACTCGGCAAATTCGATGCCGCTGCCCAGGTGTGGATCACGATCCAGCCCTATCAGGTCGGCGTGTTGTTTTCTTCCTCCAACGCCCGCACCTGGACGGCGCATCAGGATCGGGACATGAGTTTCCGGCTGCTGGCGGCTTCCTACTCCGCCACGGTGCGCGACATCCCGCTCGGCAGCGTCGAAGTCGAGGACGCCACCGACCTCATGCTGCTCGCGCAGGCGCAGACCCCCACCGCAGAGACGCGAGTCGCCTGGCTGCTCAGCCTGCCCGAGGGCGAATCGATCACCGTCGCCGCCGGTCAAACCGTCCGCCTGCCCGCGCCGGTCTCAGGCAGCGTCGGCATCGTCGCGCGCCTGATCGGCTCGACCGCCGCCAGCCCGATCCTGTACCCCGGAACCCAACTGGTCGCCGGCACGATCGGCGCGCAGGGCGACTATGTGTCGCGCGCCTTCCCCGGCGGGCCCAATACCCGCCTGAAAGCCATTCTGGAGGGCTATCTCCCCGGCGGCGCCTCGCTGGCGCTGTCGTACCGCGCCCCCGGCGGCGCGTGGGTCTCGCTCCCCTACCGGTCTTCCACGCCGCAAGGCGATGGCTGGCAGGAATTGATCTACGAGGTCGCCCATATCGACGCGGATCAAATACAGGCGCGGATCGATCTCTCCGGCGGCAGCGCCGCGCGCCCGCTGATCCGGAATCCGCGCTTCATCGCGCTGGAGGGGGATGCCTGATGCCGATCGACGAGCGCACACAACGGCGCGATTACCCGCTGCCGAGCCCGCACAACGATTTGCAGGAAGACTGGCCGCGCCTCATCGCGGCCTTCCGGGAGATCGACGCCGACATCGCACAGATTCTGGAGGCGCTCGAATCCGGCGGCCCGTGGTTCGATGCAGTGCAGGACTTGATTGCCACCATCGGCGAAAACGAAGATCTGATCGAGACGATCCTGCGCGACAAGCTATCCGTCGCCGACTTCAACCGCCGCGCCGGCCAGCCTTCGGAGGCCGTCTATACCTACGATGCCGCCGGCAACCTGATCGAAACATTGGAGATCGTCGCCGGCCTGCCGCGCCTGACCACCTACACCTACGACCCGGCGGGCAATCTTGAGTGCGCGCAAACGGAATACGACGGGCAGGCGCGCACTGAAACATTTTTTTATGACGACGCAGGCAACCTCGCCGGCGTCACGGCAACGGAGACTTGAACATGCTCGATCCAGCAGTGGTTTTGGCGCGCGTGGGGCGACTGCGCGCATGGCTTGGAGGAAAAATCGACACGGAAAGCGCGGCGCAGGAAGCTGCGCGCGCCTTGATGCAGCAGGAGATCGAGGCGCGCATCGACGCAAGGACAGAGCGAATTCAGGCGGGAATCGTGGCGCAGAGAAGGAAGGATGCGCCAGAGCTTGAGTTTGAGGATGTTTTTGGCTCCGGGAATTTCATGATTTTCAGGGAAAGCTGCTTTATTCAGGCCCCGGCATCCACTATGCGTGCGCAGGTATTTGGGGGCGGCGGGAGTTCCAATCGCTATCAATCCGGGAGTATTTATGGCGGCTACGATGGAGGAACGAGCAGTTTCGGTTCTTATGTTTCCGCAAGGGGCGGAGGCGGCTGCGAGGGGAGTTACGGCGGCTCTTATCAAGGCACTCCCGGGTTCGGAATCAACGGAGACTTCAACGCCAGCGGGTCAATCGCAGAAGGCATCAAGGGAGGAATCCGGGCTTCATTCCGTGGGAATGCCATCGGGACGTCCTTGCCTGGAGTTGTCCTCCTGCCAGGGGATTATGGCTCTCCCCTCAAAGAGATCAGGAATGCAGAAGAGTTTTACGGCTGCGGCGCGAATTGTTATTCCTTTGAAGGCGTCAACGCGAAAGGCGGAGCGGGCGGCGGATATGCCTGGAAAATCATCACGGGGTTGACGGTGGGCAGTTTGATCAGCGTTGTCATCGGGGCAGGCGGGGAAGTCGGCAGCGCAGATAAAGGCATGCCCGGACTCGTCATCGTGGAGTGGTAATCATGGCAAGAATCGAAATCCTGAACGCCGCCGGGGCGGTGGAAAACATCATCGTCGCCGACGAGTCCTTTGCCGAAAAGGCTTTTCCGGGCCGATGGCGGATTGCCGAAGCCTCCCTCACGCTTGAAGAGGCCCGCGATGCGCGGAGGGCCCGGATCAAATCCGAAGCCTCGGAGCGCCTCAAAGCGCTTGACTGGCGGCTGGAACGCGCGCGAGAGCGGGATACGCTCGATCTGCCGGGCGAGACGCTGGCAGAAGTGCTGGCCGCGCGCGAGGCGGTGCGCCGGGCTTCCTCGCGGGCGGAAGGCGAAGTGTTGGCGCTCTCGGAGATCGCCGACATCGCCGCCTTCCAGTGGGAAGTCGCCGAGACCGACCGGATCGCGGCCCGCCAGCTCTCGCGCTTCAAGTTCTTGCAGAGATTCACCCCGGAAGAACAAGCTACCCTGTTGGCGGCTGCCCAGCAGAATCCGGCGCTCAACGCCTATCTCTTCAATTTGCAAGCAGCGACCGCCGTCAATCTTGACGAACCGGCCACTTCCGCCGGCGTGCATCTGCTCGAATTCGCGGGCTTGATCCCGCCGGGCCGCGCTGCCGAAATCCTGGGGGATTGAAATGCCCCGCTGGAAATTGGCCTTGCTCTGGGCGCTTTGCCAGCTTGCCGCCGTGCTCACGGCCCTGCGCATGCTCTGGGCCGTCCTCTGCAACCCGGATCGCGCCTGGACGATCGGGCTGGCCTATGACCGGCTGGCCAATGCCGCTGCCAATGATAACGAAGTGCAAACGATTTCCAGCCGCGCGGCCAAAGCCCAACAGGACGGCAAGCGCTGGGGCTGCCTGCTTTGCAAGGTGTTGGATTGGATCGACTCCGGACATTGCGAAAAGTCGATCGAATAGTCGTCGAAGTGTTCACCCACCCGCCCCGCTCTGTCGGGGTTTTTTATTTTGGAGGCTTTTATGTCCCTGACTGATTTTTTCCATGGCGTGACCGTGACCGATGTCGACATCGGGCCGCGCGTGATTTCGGTTCCCTCGTCTTCGATCATCGGCTTGGTCGATACTTTTGACCCGGAGAATGCTCCGGCAAAGCCCAATTATCCGACCCTGGTTACTTCGGAGCGCGAGGCGGCCAAGCAGTTCGGTACGGCCAGCAGGATTACGCAGGCGGTCAAAGGTATGACCACGCAGGCAGGCGCCGTCATTGTGGCCGTCGGAATACCTGAAACCAGCGACCCTGCCGAACTGACTTCAGCGGTCATCGGCGGCGTGACTGTCAGTGGAGCGCGTACCGGAATGCAGGCGCTGCTCGACGGGAAATCCATCCACAATGCGCAGCCGCGCCTGATTGTCTGCCCAGGGCATTCCCGTACCCAGGCGGTGGCCACCCAGATGGATAGCCTGGCGGCAAAGTTGCGCGCGATTGCGCTGGTCGATGGGCCTGATGGCGACGACGAGGCCGCCATCGCCTATTTCAAGGATTTTGGCTCGAAGCGCATCTATGGCATCGACCCTTCGGTCAAGGTTTGGGACACGACAAGCAATGAAGAAACCCTTGTTCCGGCTTCGGCTTACGCGGCGGGCCTTTTCGCGCAGACCGACCAGAAATATGGCTTTTGGGCCTCGCCCTCGAACAAGGAATTGACCGGCGTCATCGGCACCGGGCGTCCGGTCGAATTTCTCGACGGCGATCCGAGCTGCCGCGCCAACCTGCTCAATGCCGCAAACATCAGCACGATCATTCGCGATGGAGGCTACCGGCTCTGGGGAAACCGCACCTGTTCCGCCGATCCGAAATGGGCTTTCGTGACCCGCGTGCGCACGCTGGACATCGTCATGGACGCGATCCTGTACGGGCACAAATGGGCCGTCGACCGCTCGATCACGAAAACCTACGTCAAGGATGTGACCGAAGGGCTCTCGGCCTTCATGCGCGATCTGAAACACCTGGGCGCGGTGGTCAATTTCGAGGTGTTTCCAGACCCGGAACTCAACAGCGCCAGCCAACTGGAACAGGGGCGCGTGTATTGGAACATCCGCTTCACCGACGTGCCGCCGGCGGAAAACCCCATCTTCCGCGTCGAAGTGACCAACGATTGGATCACCGAAGTGCTCGACTTCAATTGAGGAGAAAACCATGATCCCCCAAGTATTGACCAACATGAATCTGTTTATCGACGGCAAGGGATTCGCCGGCGACAACGTCTCGCTCACGCTGCCCAAGCTCAAGATCAAATCCGAAGACCACCGCGCCGGCGGAATGGATGCCCCGATCAAGGTGGATCTGGGGATGGAAGCGATGGAAGCCAGTTTCGCGCTCGCCGGCATGTCGCAGGACGCACTGAAATTCTTCGGGCTGGCCGACCAGGCCGCGTTTTCCGGCGCGTTCCGGGGCGCGTACAAGAACACCAAGGGCGAAACCGTCGCGGCGGTGGCCACCTTGCGCGGGCAGTTGCAGGAAGTCGATCACGGCGACTGGAAACCCGGCGACAAGGCCGAGACCAAAATGACCGCGGCGCTTGAGTATTACAAGCTGGAGATCTCCGACAAGGCGATCTATGAGATCGACGTTCCCAACATGGTGCGCATCATCGACGGCAAGGATCAACTCGCCGATGTCCGCAAGGCTCTCGGAATGTGAGGATGAAAATGGAGAAAAACCCGTTGCCCAAATGGATGACGCTGGGCGCCGACGGTGTTAGCGTCAAACTGAGCAAACCCGCGACGATTAACAGCATCGCCCGCGACACGATCACCCTGCGCGAGCCGCGAGTGTGCGATATTCGCGCGGCGCAGAAACTGGCGAAAAGCGACGACGACGAGCGCGAGCTCCTTTTGTTTGCCTCGCTGGCCGAGGTTTCTACTGCCGACCTGGAGAGCCTTCCGTACCGCGATTACCAGCGCGTACAGGAGGCTTATTTTCGTCTCATCCAGTGGGATGACGATCCGAAGCCCTGAGCTGCTGTGGAACTTGTGTCGGAAACTGGCGATCGAAATGCACTTTCAGCCCTCGGAAATCGAGGCGCTGAAAGTGTCGGAGGCGCTGTGGTGGGTGCTGGGAAAGTGAAGGGGGAAAACAGCGCTCAATTGTCAAAGCCACGCCATAATGGCTTTTCCCAGCCAGTAGACAAGAAGAGCGGTGATAAAAAACGACATTAAATAGGCTGCAAAAATCCCATTGCTCGTGAAGTTCCCGCTCGACCACATCAGCAAGCCTGCGACAGGCGAACAGATCACCCACAACCAAAACAAGACGACCAAGACTCCGGGTTCTTCTTCGGGGTCTCCTAAATCTTCGTCGAATTCTTCGTCGAATTCTTCGTCGAATTCTTCGTCGAATTCTTCGTCGGGTTCTTTTGACATAATGAAAGCTTTGAGATGGCAAACAATATCGGTCTTGGAATGATCATCGGCGGCGCGGTTGGCGCATCCCTGAACCGCGCCTTCTCCGATACTAGGTCAAAGATTTCCGAATTGCAACGCAAGGCCAACGAAACACGGGCATTGCGCAACACCATCCGCGAAACGCGGGAATTGCAGAAGGAATTTTCGCGCCTGAATCCGGCCAGCAAGGAATTTGCCGAGACTTTGAAGAAATTCGAGGCCAATCGCGCGATTTTGCGCGAGGCCCGGATCGATGTTGGAAATCTCGGCAAGGAATATACAAAACTGGGACGCACAGTACGCGGGCTGGATTTGCAAGCCGCCGGAAAGGAACGCATCGGCCAGGGGATCGCGCAGTTCAAGGAAGGGATCGGCGCGGCGACAAGATTGGGCGCTGCTGCTGCTGTGCCGACAAAGATCTCGGCAGATTACCAGGCGACGGTGCGCGACATCGCCATCAAGGGCGGCATTGCGCGCACCAATGATGAAGATTTTATGGCGAGCAGAATCCACGAGATCGCGAAAGAGACCGGGATAGGAGGCCGGGACCTTGCCACGGCAGTCAATAAACTGGTCTCCGGTGGGATCAAGGTTCCGGAGGCGCTCGATTTGGCTGCGTCGCTGGCCCGCTTTTCGGTCAGCCAGGGAACAGAATCAGGCGACACCGCAAAGCTGATCCTGGATTTGCGCCAATCCGGCATCACCGATCCGAAACAGATGGAAGCCATGCTCGGCAAGATTGCCGTGGCCGGAAATCTCGGAGCCTTTGGCTCAAGGGAAATGACGACTCATTTTTCCGGTTTGCTGCCGACAATGACCGCCTTTGGAATGTCCGGCGAAAAAGGCGCCATGTCGCTGGCGGCGCTGTTGCAGAGCCAGATGCGCGGCACGGGCGATGCTGAAGCGGCAGTGGCACAACTGGGAAGTCTCTTTACCGCCATTACCAGCGAGAGCACCCAAAAATCCTTTGCGGACCAGGGCGTCAATTTGCAAGGCTCGATGTCCGCCGCGCTGCTCAAAGGCTACGATCCGGTGATGGCCTTTCTGTCCATTACCGAGAAGGCGATGGCGCGGCAGGATCCGGCCAGGGCGAAGGAAATGGCGCAGTTGCAGGAGCGCATCGCCAGGGCGCAAAACCCTGAAGAAGCGCAGAAATTGATGGACGGCTATCTGGCGATCGTCGGGCTGTCCGAACTGGTCTCGAACCGACGCGCGAAACAGGCCGCGCTAACCGCGATCCAAAATCGAAACCTGACCGAAGAAAACCTGAAACTCATCCAATCCACAAACGGAATGGTGAAGATCGAAAAGGATCTGGCCGACCGCCGCGATGCATCGAAACAGATCTGGAGCGAAGTCGGGCAATCGTGGGAACGGGCGATGGCAAAATTTGGCGACGCGATTCGCCCGGCGACAGATTTGGTTGGAAATTTTGCAAAGGGCGCTGGCAATGCAATGTCCTCTATGTCAGAAAAAGCGCCGCTCGTGACCGCCAGCCTGGCTTCCGTCGCCGGCGTATTTGCGCTCTACAAGACTGGAAAAGGCCTATTCAACGTCGTCCGTGGTGGCATCGAAGTCGTCAGTGGGAAATGGCTCGCGCGCGGCGGGCTGGGGCGCGTGCTTGGCGGCGCTGCCGGAGGAAAGGGCGGCGGCATCGGCGGCGTGCTCGGCGAGGCGATCTCCGGCGTCCAGAAGGTCTTTGTCGTCAATATGCCGGGCGTAGGCTTCGGGCTGGGCGAGGCGCTCGAAGGCGGCGGAAGCGGCCAGCGCGGCGCGGGCCAGGGGAGGCTTGGCCGCATGGGCCGCACGCTGGGCGGAACCGTGCGCAGCGGCATGGTGCGCACAGCAGGACTCGTCGGCCTGGGCGGCAGCATGAAAACAGCGCTGGCGGCCAAAAATCTTGCGGGCATCGCCGGCGTCGGAGCAGGTTCCTTGAGCGCCGGGGCTGGCGTGTTGACGTCCTCTGCGGGCGCCGTCGCGGCTTCCGGCTATCTGGGCTATCAAGTCGGCAAGATCCTGAAACCGGTCGTCGACGAAGGATTGGCGCTGGCCACCGGAGAAAAGGATACAACCCTTGGCTTCAAGCTCTTCGACTGGTTTTCCGGCAAGGATGGCGAGGTGCGCAAGATGCTCGAAGGATCGGCGCCGGCCAAGGAAAAGCCGGCGCCCGTCCAGGTGGAGCGCAAGGAAAATTTTTCGCCCTCGCTCACGCTCAACGTCCAGGGCGAGGCCAGGAATCCCCAGGAACTGGCGCGCGAGGTGATGAAGGAATTGCGCAGGCTGTACCCCGAATTCACGCGGACGCTCGATCCGCTCTACGAATCGCACCATTTGTAAGCCATGAACATCACGACTCTTTCCAGCGACGCAGCAGCCCTTTGCGTCACGGTGGCCGCCCGGGCGCGGAGCATCGAAGCGCAACGGGAAAACGGCAAGGCTTGGGCCACGCTGTCTGCGCAGGTCGGTCGGGACATCGACCGCTCTGTCGATTCGATGGCGAAATTGCGCGATGCGCTCTCCAGCCAGGCCATTGATCTCTCAGAGCGCGCGCCGCTCTCGCGAAGCCTGGGCGCCATCGAAGCCGCCGTCCGCGAAATTTCCGGCCTGGCGCACGGATCGGTTTCGATCCCGCGCCTTGCGGAGTTCGGGAAGATTTTCGATGCCGCGCGCCGGCAATTCGAAGCTGTTGTTCCCGGCGCGGCGAAACTTCCGCAAATTCTCAACTCGCCCTTTAGCCTTCCGCGCTCGCTGCCCAACGCGCCCGGCGCCAACAGCGCCCATCCGCACCTCTTGATTCTCTCGGCCAGCAATGGCGCCACTTTTTATTTCGGCTTGTCGACAGCCGCCTTCGATAAGCTCCGGCGCAAGTCGGAATACCAGGTCGCCTGCCAGGAGCGCTTGACCCGCCGCCATGCCTGGCAAGCCGTGAGCAAGGGGGGAGACACGATCACCGTGTCCGGGGTGATTTTCCCGGGGTGGAAGGGAACGTCACAGCAAATCGAAGCGCTGCGCGCCATCGGGATCGAGATGGAACCCGTCACACTCACCACCGGCTACGGCGTGGTGCTTGGCCGGTGGTATCTCACCGAAATCGAGGAAGAACAAGAGGCGTTGCTCTCCGACGGGGCGCCGCGCAAACAAGCTTTTACGCTGGAATTCAGACGCTATGGCGAAGATTATCAGAACCTCTGAAGGCGACATCCTCGATTCCCTGTGTTATGCCATTTACGGGAACCTCTCCGGAACCGTCGAGGCGGTGCTCGACCAAAACCCCGGCCTGGCGCGCGTGGCGCAGCCTTACGACTCGGGCGTGCTGATCGCTTTCCCGGATCTTCCGCCGCCACAGCGAGACGACCTGCAATTGTGGAGCTGAAATGAAGCCCGTTTTCAAAATCAGGATGGGAGAAACCGATCTGACCGATTTGTTTCGCGACCGCTTGCTCTCGATCCGGATCACCGATAAACCCGGCATGGAACACGACGAATGCGAAATCACACTCGACGATCGCGACGATCGGCTCCGGCTGCCGCGCCGGGGCGCCCTCTTGTCGGTTTGCCTCGGTTATCAGAGCGCGGAGCTCGTCGAAATCGGCGCCTACAAGGTCTGCGAAGTCGAGGTCAAGGGCCCGCCATCGACGCTCGTCTTACGCTGCAAGGCGGCGGATTTGCGCGACGATTGCAAATCCACGCGAAGCGGCAGTTGGGAAAACAGCCGCCTGGAAAAAATCGTCGCCGACATTGCCGAGCGCAATGACTGGATCCCGAAATGCACCGTGGATGCCCTTGTTCCGCGCGCCGATCAGGTCGGCGAAAACGACCTGCATTTCATCACGCGGCTCTCGCGTCAATATGATGCGACCGCCACGCTGAAGGAAGGATTCCTGCTGGTATTGCGCCGGGGCGCTGGAGAACGGCGTTCCGGGACGCCGCTGGAAATCCTCGACATCCATCGATCCGATCTCGCGGATTATTCCCTGCGTTTCTCGGATCAACCGATTCATTCCGGGGTCAAAACCTCCTGGCACAACAACCAGACCGGCAATCTGGAAATCATCGAACTGAAAAACCCCGCTGCCCCCGAGGATGCCACGGCGGTGCATACCGACCGGCACACCTACCCGAACAAGGCGGCAGCCGCCGCAGCGGCAGAAAGCCGCCTGGCCGCGTTCAACCGGGCAACGGCGACTGGAAGATTCACCCTGGAATGGGGAAACGCCCGCCTGTGCTCGGAAATCAAGATCAACCTGTCCGGAATCAAATCTGAAGTTGATGGCCAATATCTGGTCGAGAGCGTCGAACATCGCTTCGACAAGAGCGGATGGACCACAAGTTTTGAAATCAATGCCGGCAACGAAGGCAAGGCCAACGCCGGCAGCGGCAAGAAAAAGCCCGGCGCAGGCGTCATCGTCGCGCTGCCGGATCGCTGAAGCTCCAGGGGTTCCCACAAGTTCAAGCAAGCCGCCTCCAGGGCGGCTTTTTCATTGAGGTTTAAAAATGCCCGGAAAAGACCCGCGAGAATGGACACTCGGCGCATGGCTGCTGGCTTTACTTCCGTCGGCCAGCGCCGGCATCGTGAATTGGCTCGGCCATTACGTTACTGGCGATAAGAGGCACTTCAGCTTCCTGTATTTCTGCATCGAAGTCTTCACCTCCGGATTCGTGGGGGTCACGATGTTCATGGCCTTTGCGGCGCACGATCAGCCCCCTGCGATGTGCGCCGCCGTCGCCGGGGTCTCCGGACACATGGGAACACGCCTCTTGCTGCTGCTCGAACTGGCGCTCGAAAACAAGATCAAGGCGTACTTTGCGAACCGGAAAGACGCCCACGATGGAGAAAATCACAATGATCACCCCTGAACTGCTGGTGGCCGCCGGCACCGGCGTGACCGCCGTCGATGCCCGGATCAGCGCCGAATTCCTTGGCGAAGCGGCAGTCATCGCGGCCATCAACACGCCGCGCCGGGTGGCCTGCTTCCTTGGGCAACTCGGGCACGAATGCCCGCGCTTCCGATCCACGCACGAAGACCTGCACTATTCGGCTGACCGGCTCCGCAACGTTTGGCCCAGGCATTTCCCGGATCAATACATCGCCGAAGCCTACGCCTTCTCCCCGGTCAAGATCGGCAACCGCGCCTACGCCAACCGGATGGGCAATGGCGACGAAGCCAGCGGCGACGGCTACCGCTTCCGGGGGCGCGGGTATCTGCAACTCACCGGACGCGAGAACTACGCCGCCGCGAGCGCCGCGCTCTTCGGCGACGCCCGGCTGCTCGATGCGCCTGATCTGGCCATTGAGCCCGAAACCGCCGCTAGGGTGGCGGCATGGTTCTGGACACGGTCCAACTGCAACGCGCTCGCCGATGCGCTGGCGTTGTCCGCCATTACCCGCGCCATCAACGGCGGAATGAACGGCTACGACGACCGGGCCGAACGAACGGCCCGCGTCCTGAAGCTGCTCGATCCACACGCCGCTGCCTGCGGCGTTTTTTTCACCTCATGAAGGGAGAAGCCCCATGCTGCAAAAAATACTCGCTCTTTTCGCGCTGTTTCGTGCCGGCAACGAGGTCGCCGATCCGGCCAAATGGAAAAGCCACCAAATCACGGCCAACCTGCTGGGAGGCGTCATCATCGCCGCCGCCAACGTCGCCGCCGTCTTCGGCCATGTCTTGCCGATTGACCAGGATGCCGCGAATGTCCTGGCGGCGGGTGTGCTGGCTGTGGTTAATGTGGTGCTTACTCTCATCACCAGCGCTCGCATCGGATTGCCGCCTGCGAGCAACACCGACCCTGCCGACCCCGGCGCAGACCTGGGGAGCAACCCAGCAAGCCTGGCGGGAGGATCAGCAAGCCCCGCGCCTGAGCCTCAAGCCGGAACCCCCGGCGCTTCCCCCCGTCCCCTCGACACGGCCCGCGCCACCGGCATCGACACCACGCGCCTGGGCTGAGGCGCTGCCGCTGCCGGATGGTCTGGTCGTTTGGATTATCTGCGAATTTTGATTCAGACCCCTTTCGTCAGAGCTTCGATTTTTCGATAGTACGGTTCGCAGCGGTCGCGCAGCGCCTTGAGCGCGCAGCACCGGAACATGGGTTCGTTCCGCGCGTCGAAGAAAAGCGGCGCGAACGATGATCCAAGGATGCGCAAGCCTTGCTCGATGATTTCCAGGCGCTCATTGAAATACGGGATCATCGTCAGCAGCCCGTAGAGATTGACCGCTTCGGCTTCGGTCAGCACCACGGCGGGCGGTAGCAGCACTGGACAGTTATCGGAGATGGCTGTCCGTACCGCTTCGGTGATCGCGCCAGAGAGACCCTTGCCGATCCGGGAAACTTTCCGGGGCGCGGCAAGCTGATCGAGAAAGACCCGCAGCACTTTCAGGTGAAAGGCCGGGGAAATCCACGCGGCGTAGGCGATGACCAGTTCCCGGCAGGCATAAGTACCGCCTCCCGCGCCGCGCTGGACTTGAAATGCAGGAATTCCTGCATTTGAAATTTCTTCAGCCAGCGCCTGCGTTTGAGCGTTGCTGAGAAACAAGGACGGTCGGTTTTTTGGTTCACCGCCGCTGGCGCGGTGCAGGTCATTGAGGGAATAGAGTCCGTCGGATTGACGGATGGCGGTTTTGTCGACCGTGATGAGGGCGAGCGCGTTCATGGTGAAGCTCCTTATGGCATTTGTTCAAGAATTGCCCCCTGTTCAGAGGGGCGTCCAGGTACTTGAACACCGCCATAAGTCGGCCCGATGCCTTAGCCCTTGCGGGCTGTTTTTCGGCAGTCGCGCTACCCGGACATTAAAACCATATCGCCGCCACTACGCAGCGTCTGGACGCAAAAAAACCGCAGCTTTCGGGCGCGGGTCTGCCGCTTATGGGGGTGTGTTCAGCACCTGAAACCGATTATGACAGAATTCTGAGCAAAGCGAAAGCCCCGGCTGTTAGCAGCAGCGCGGGGCTTTCTGTTTCGACCCTCTGCACAACCAGAAGGAAGACCTACATGGATTCTAGCAAGTTCCTGGAAATACTGGAGATGCCGATGAAAAACGCCAGCGAAAAATATCCGCTTGCCACGCTGATCATTCTTTGCGCCTCTGTCGTCTTGTTTATTTCGGTGTGGCGCTTGCCTGAAATCATTAGCGCGCTGGCGCTTTGGAGATAGGAATGCCTGCCATCAAAGTGATTGAAAACTGCAACAAGGCCCGGCGCTTGCTCTATACCGCGCTGGCCGTTGTCTCCCTCTGGGGGATTACCGCCCTGATCCACGCTATCCGCTGGTGGTAAGGATGCAGCGCGGATTTTAACCACCGCCCTCGGGCGGTTTTTTAATGTCGCGCCCATCGCGGGCGCGTGGATTGAAACAAGCAAACCCTGAAAGGAACGAAAAATGAAATTCATCGAAACTGCCAAAACCCTGCTGCTGATCCTCCCTTCGCTCATCGAGGCGATCCGTGCCGTCGAAAACCTGTTCCCGGAATCCGGCCAGGGCGCGGCAAAACTCGCCATGGTGCGCGCCATGATTTCCGCCGCCTGGGAACGCGCCACCGACATCACCGGCCTCTTCGAGTCGGCCTGGCCGTCCATCGAAAGCGCGATCAACGGGATCGTCTCCGTCTTCAACTCGTTCGGCTGGTTCAAGAAATGAGCGGCAGGGTAGTCCCCTTCGACCGGGCGCGCGCGCTGCAATTGAGGCGCTCGCGCTCCCTCGCCGCGTCTCTTATCAACGCTTTTGGCGTCTGCTGGATAATGTGCGCCGCCGCCTGGTGGAGATACCTGAGCGGCGGGAAGGGTTAAAACGAAATTCCCGGAAGGAATTTCGCTTACCGGCAACTTACCCGGAAAATCTTTCGTATTCCAATGGCAAGCATTTTTCTGGGGAAGAATCCGGGGAAGAATTCGGGGAAACAGGGGGGGATGAGGGGGAGCCTTGAAAAATATATTTCATAAAAATCAATAGCTTATATACAATTATTTTCCCCTGTTTACCCCCTCATATTGGTTCGAATCCAATCGCGCCTACCAGAATTTCCCTTTAAAATCATACAATCAAGAACAACAGATTTTTTCAGGCGGAAATTCTGGGGAAGAATTCCGGTTTTCCCGTTTCTTCCATCTTCTTCCTTTGCACTTTGCGGGTTCCGGTGGCAATATTTTCTAAATTTATTTAAATAATAGTTCGCTACTGTAAAAAGTTTCAGTCAAGAATTCTTTAAACAGATTTAGAAAATTTCGGCGCTTTTTTCCCTCCTGGCTTTTTTGGGGAGATCCTCAATCTGCGCCGGAAAAGGGCAGCAGCGGGGCGAGGCCGTAGAGTTCGGCGAGGGCGAAGAGTCCCGCTGGAGGGCGGCGGATCTGGAGGGTGTGGCCGGTTTCCCGTGCGGTGCGCAGGAGGGCCAGGAGGACGGTGAGGGCGGAGGAATCGGCTTCCCCGACGGCGGAAAGGTCGATGACGAAGGGCTTTTCAGCTTCTGCGGGGTTGTCTCGCAAGAGGGAGCGTCCGGCGGAAAGAAGGGCGCTTGCGTTGCCAAGGGTCATCGGCGCCGCGACCAATGCGCCGCCGGGAACAGGCTGGAGGCGGCGGGGTTGCTGGCCAACGTGATCCGGCGCCGTGGCCTGCGCGCCATTCTTGGAGGAAGTGTCGGTCATGGCTGCAAGGCAGGATTTTTCAACGCAAGTGCTTTGCGCTAACAGGATTTATTTCTGCCGCCCTGCCGCAATCTGTTTGTTCTTCGCCGCCAGGGATTGAATCAGGCCGTCGATGCCTGCATTGCGCACTTCCTGCGCGAAGGTGTCGCGGTAGTTGGTGACGAGGCTGATTCCACCAACGATGACGTCATAGACCTTCCAGGAATTTCCCTGCTTTTCGAGGCGGTAGTCGAGTTGCACCGGGGCGCCGCCGGGCTGGCGTATTTCGGTGCGGACAAGCGCGTCGGTCTGGTTGGCGGCCATCCTGAAGGGCTTGTAGTTGATCGTCTGGTGCTTGTAGGTGGAGAGGGCGTTCGAGTAGGTGTTGACCAGCAGGGCCTGGAATTCGGAGGAGAGTTTTTTCTGCTGCTCCGGACTCGCTTTCGCCCAGTCGCGCCCGAGCGCCAGCGCGGTCATGTGCATGAAGTCGAAATGCGGCAGGACTTTCTGCTCGATCAACGCATTCGTTTTCTGGGCGTTGCCGGATTGGATGTCCTTGTCGCTGCGGACGATGCTCAGGACTTCTTCCGTGACGTTCTTGACCAGTTCGTCGGGCCCCTGTTGCGCGAAGGCGGGGGCGCAGAGCATGAGAAGGGAGAGAAGGAAGGCGGAAACAATTCGGGCTTTCATGAGTCCATCCCATCAGGAAAAGGTGAAGGTTTCAGGGGGTAGGGGAGAAGACAGGCAGGGGACGGTCGGCAGCGCCGTCTGCGCCCTGGCCGCTGATGCTGCTGCGGCGCATTTGCAGGTAGGAATCCCGGATGTAGCTGTAACGGTCGAGCGAGGCTTGTTCGACGATGGCATCGACCGGCAGGAGACGGGCGCGGGTGTCGACGAGCCGGACTCCGAGGAGCGAATTGCGCACCGGGACATCGCGGTAATACCAGAGCGGGTCGGCAATGCCATCGACAATCAGGCCGGCGGTGTCGCGCGCGGTGCGCGGGCCGAGGATTGGCCAGAAGACGTAGGCGCCTTCGTCGGCGCCCCAGACGCCCATGGTCTGGCCAAAGTCCTTCGAGTGTTTTTCGAGCCCGACTTCGCTGGCGATGTCGAAAGCGCCGCCGATGCCGACGGTGGTGTTGACGAAGAAGCGGCCAAGGTCGGAAAAGGCGTCCTCGACATGGCCTTGCATCAGGTTGTTGGCGGCAACCCACAATTCGCCCAGGTTGCCGAAGAAGTTTCCGGTGGCGGCCTTGACCGGCAGCGGCGTGGCTTCGTCATAAACGACTGCCGCCGGGCGGAGGACTGCGGCGTCAAGGACATCGTTGACGGCGAACATGGCCCGGTTGAAATCTTCCGCCGGGTCGTTCGGGTTCGGCGCGCTGGCGGTGGTCGTCGTGGCGCAGCCGGAAAGCGCAAGCAGCGAGGCTGCCGCGACAAATGCCGCCAGTTTTCGCAGATTTCCAATAAAGACCGGTTTCACGAGTGGATCCTTTGTTTGAACGATGCTTATGGCTTTGGCGCCGGAGGTTCCGCTGCCTTGTCGAACAGAAATTGGCTGATCAGTTTTTCCAGCACGACTGCCGAGTTCGTGCGTGTGACCAGTTGCGATCCGTCCAGATTCTGTTGGTCGTCGATTCCGGCATCGACGCCGATGTATTGTTCCCCCAATAAACCAGAGGTAAGAATCGACAGGGAACTGTCCCTGGGAAAGCGGTAGTGGGTATCGATTTCCATCGAGACGACTGCCTCGTAGGTTTTTGGATCGAATTCGATGGAAGAGACGCGCCCCACGACGACTCCGGCGCTTTTGACCGCGCCGCGTACCTTCAGTCCGCCGATATTATCAAATGCAGCTTTCAGAACATAGGTTTGGGAGGGGCTGAAACTGCCCAGATTCCCTACCTTTAGGGCCAGAAACAACAAAGAGGCGATGCCGATGGCAACAAAGAGGCCCACCCAGAAATCGAGTACGGTTCGGTTCATCAGAGTCCCCGGAACATGAATGAGGTAAGAACGAAATCCAGCGCCAGGATCGCCAGCGCCGAGGTGACAACGGTGCGCGTGATCGCGCGCGAGACGCCTTCGGCCGTCGGGATCGAATCGTAGCCCTCGAAGACTGCGATCAGCGCCACGGCAATGCCGAAGACGAAGCTTTTGATGATGCCGTTCATGATGTCGGTGCGGAAATCGACGGAAGCCTGCATTTGCGACCAGAACGAGCCTTCATCGACGCCGATGAAGACGACGCCGATCAGGTAGCCGCCGAAGACGCCTACCGCCGAAAAGAGCGCCGCCAGGAGCGGCATCGAAATCACGCCGCCCCAGAAGCGCGGCGCGACGACGCGGGCGATCGGATTGACCGCCATCATGTCCATCGCCTTCAACTGCTCGGTGGCCTTCATCAGCCCGATTTCCGCCGTGACCGCCGATCCGGCGCGCGAGGCGAAAAGCAGCGCGGCGACGACCGGGCCGAGTTCGCGCACCAGGGAGAGCGCGACCAGGATGCCGAGCGCTTCCGAGGATCCGTAGCGTTGCAGGGTTTCGTAGCCTTGCAGGCCGAGCACGAGGCCGACGAAGAGGCCGGAGACGAGGATGATGACGAGCGAGAGAACGCCGGAAAACCAGATTTCACGTAGCAGGAGGCGCGGACGGCTGAAGGTTTGCCCGGAATGGACGAGCAACAGGAAGAAGAAGCGCGCCGCGAAACCGAGCCGCCACAAACGTTCGGTGATGCCGTGGCCCAGCGCGGTGAGAATGGCTTTCAGGCGATTCATGCCCTGCCTCCGGAAGCGGCGCCGAGCAGGCTTTGTTCCAGATCGGGCGCCGGGTAATGGAAGCGCACCGGGCCATCGGCTTCGGCGTGGACGAACTGGTGCACGAAAGGATCGGTCGAGGCCCGGATTTCGTCCGGCGTGCCTTCCGCCACCACGCGTCCGGCGGACATGAAATAGATGTAGTCGACGATCAGCATCGTTTCCTGGATGTCGTGCGTCACCATCACCGAAGTCGCGCCGAGCGCGTCGTTCAGGCGGCGGATCAACTGGCCGATCACTCCGAGCGAGATCGGGTCCAGCCCGGTGAATGGCTCGTCGTACATCATCAGCATCGGATCGAGCGCAATCGCGCGCGCCAGCGCCACCCGCCGCGCCATGCCGCCGGAAAGTTCGTTCGGCATCAGGTCGCAGGCGCCGCGCAAGCCGACGGCATTGAGTTTCATCAGCACCAGATCGCGGATCAATTCTTCCGGCAGGTCGGTATGCTCGCGCAGCGCGAAGGCAACGTTGTCGAACACGGAAATGTCGGTAAAGAGCGCGCCGAACTGGAACAGCATCCCCATCCGCCGGCGCAGCGCGTAGAGTCCGGATTGCCCCATTTTGTGAACCTCCTGCCCGGAGACGCGCACCGCGCCGGAGGAGGGGGACAACTGCCCGCCGATCAGGCGCAGCAGGGTCGTCTTTCCGCAGCCGGAACCGCCCATGATGGCAATCAGCTTGCCGCGCGGGAATACCATATCGATCCCTGCCAGAACGGGTTTCTGGTCGTAGGAGAAATGGAGGCCGGAAATTTCGACGAGAGGTTCTGCGGAAGTCACGGAGGTCTGGTCTTCTGCGATGAAAAATGCGAAACCAGGCATTTTAAGCTATTTCGTATTTGCGCCATACGTCGCGCTAACTTGTTCAGAGTATCCTTGGACTCACATATCCCGGATACCTTGGCCCGAAAATACCCTCATGCCCGAATCTTCATCCATCGACACGCGCCAGGTGCGGCGCAATTTTGCCCGCGCAGCCAAAGACTACGACCGTGCGGCGTTCCTGGCGCGCGAGGTGGACAGACGCATGCTGGAGCGGCTCGATTACGTGAAGATTGCTCCAAAACATATCATTGACCTCGGCTGCGGCACCGGCGGCACATTGACGGCGTTGAAGGAGCGTTATCCGAAGGCGCGGCTGAGCGGTATCGACGCGAGCCGCGCGATGCTCGAATGGGGCCGGAAAACGCGCAACCATGCGCGCTGGCTGTTGCCCTTCCTGCGCCACGACACGGCGGCGCTGGTCTGTGCCGATGCCGCCTGTCTACCGCTGCCAGATGCCTGCGCGGATTTCGTCTGGTCGAACCAGATGCTGCACTGGTGCGACCCGCTGCCGGTTTTCCGCGAAGTGGCGCGAGTGCTTGCGCCTGGCGGCCTGTTCATGTTTTCCACCCTCGGCCCCGATACGCTGAAGGAATTACGCGCCGCCTTTGCGGAAAGCGAAGGGCAGGGCAGGGGTGGCCCCGCGCATACGCAAGGTTTTGTCGACATGCACGATCTGGGCGACATGCTGCTCGAATCCGGCTATGCCGGGCCGGTGATGGATATGGAGGTGCTGACGCTGACCTACCCCGGCTGGGATGAGCTGCTGCGCGAATTGCGCGGCAGCGGCGGCGCTTGCGCAATGAGCAATCGCCCGCGCGGGCTGATGGGAAAGACGAAGTGGAGAAGGATGCTTGCCGCCTACGAAAGGCTGCGCCAGGAGGGGCGGTTGCCCGTGAGCCTTGAAGTGATTTATGGACACGCCTGGAAGGCTGAAGACACGCGGAAGGAAGGCGCAGACCGGCGTGAAGGGGAGAGGCAAGTCGTGCGCTTTTTCGATCGGCGCGGCGGCCCGAATTCTTCCGTGTAAGCGATTTATGCTGGATTCATTCCATTTTCCACCCATTCTGGCCGCTTGTCTGAAAGAGGAATTTTTTCGCGTGCCGGTTTGCGCAAAACGGCTTAAAGAGGCCGGAAAACATCCGTTTTTTCAAGACGGGCTGATAGAATGGGCCGCTAGCGCTGGTTTCCGATGGCAGGGGGAGTTCATGAGCATCTATTTGCCACAGCTTGTGCTGTCGTGAGGCGGGCGCGGGGATTTTTTCGCAACTACGCGCATTGCATTTTTCCTCGCGGGGGCACCTATGTTTTTCAACCTGTTTTCACCCAAGAAAAAGACACTTCTCCACCCGCTTGCCGATCCCGAGGCGCTGGAACGCGCAATTGGCCTGTTGCCGCTCGACGATGCGTTCAAATCCGTCGATAAGGCAATCAAATGGATCAATTCGCTCGACCAATTCGACGACTTTGATGCGGAATCCCGCTTTGCGATCGTGCGCAGGATCGATGATGCGATCCAGCCGCATCTCTTCAAACTTTCCCGCCATTACCTGACATCGCGCCGTCTTTCCAAGTCCGAGGAAAAGCGCCTCTGGACCATCAGCTACGACTGCTGGGATATGTTGGCCCGTGCTTATGAAAGTTGCCTGCAACTGGTGCAGAAAGAGATGGAGGCTTCGCAGGGACGAATGGAAGAAAATGTGGCGCATCATTTGCCGCTTCTCCTGACGCGGCTCGTGAGATCCCTGGGCGCGATCCTGTGCTGGACGCTGTACCGCTACATGCCATTGCCCAACGAGATTTGGCCGCGCCTGGGGCGCGCTTACCTGTTTGCCGAAACGAATCATTGCTCGAACAGGAAATTGCAGTGCTATCCCGGTTTTCCCGGCCTGAGCACGGTGCGCGACGAATACTTGCGGGTGCTTGTCTTTCATGCTTCTTCGGTCGATGGCCTGATGCCGTTCCAGATGGCGCTCGCCGATTATGCGCTGCGCTATCTGTTGCCTCATTTCGTGTTTGCCGCCGAAACGGCCCAGGTTTGCGCTTACTGGATCGATGTGGACAAGCCAATGCCGCCGACGCGCCTGGTCAACCCCGAAACCCCGTCGCCCACCTTGCGCCTGATCGGCGCAGGCGAGGTTCCGAGCGCGTTGGGCGATTTGGCGGAGGCGCTCGAAGCCGGAAATGTTCCCCCGGGTTTTCCGCACGGCGGCGAGTTTACGGCGCAGATGCTGTTGCCGGTGGTGGAGCATCTATCGCTTTACTGGAGCGCGCAGCCGCCATTGCGCGAGCATCTCCGGCATCCGATCCGCGCCCGCGCCTCGGTTCTGAACGGCTTTGACGACAGCTTCACGGTGTTTGCCGGAAATCTCGCGCGCATGGGCAAGGAGCGCGCGGCGGAGAGTTGGGTCGTCGAGAACGCCAGCCTCGGCGGCTTCGGCGCGATGATCGAGAATTTTCACGGCGATTGGCTCAAGGTCGGCGCGCTGCTCAGCATTCACCCGGAAGGATCCGAAGGCTGGATGCTCGGGGTGATCCGCCGCCTGACGAAACTCAGCGAGGAGCAGACGACCGTTGGTATCCAGATGCTGGGGCGCCTGGCGAAAAGCATCGAGTTGATGCCGAGCGTGCGCTCCTACGAAAGCGGCAGCAATATTCCCGGAATTCGCCTCGACAGCGCCGAAGCCGCCGGGGAAATTCGTGTGGTGCTGCCGGCGGGAACCTTTCGTACCGGGGAAAAATTCGAATACATGCAAGATGGGTACCGCTTCCTGCTTTCCCCGCTCGATTTTTCCGAACGGGAAGGGGGAGGCGATTTTGAAATCGGGCGTTACCGGCAGGAATCCCTGGATAAAATGGAATAAAGCGGACTCTGCTGCCGGGCGTTGAATAATGAATGGCGAAGAGGAAAGAAGGGAAAGTTTCTATGGCGAAGAATTCTCCCCCGTTTCCGGATGCCGGGCAGTGGGTGCGCTTTCTTAGCGAGGCCAAGCTGCCGATTCTGCGTTATACCGCGCGGCAACTGGAAGAAGCCAGGGAAAAGCAGGATCGGATCAACGCGCGGGACATTACCGCGATCGTGCTTCAGGATCCGCTGCTGATGGTGCGGGTGCTTGCCTATATTCAACCCTATATCAGCAAGACGCTGCGTTCCGAGATTACGACGGTGGGGGGCGCGGTGATGATGCTCGGCGTCGAACCCTTTTTTCAGCGCTTCAGCGATTTGCCAACGCTGGAAAATACGCTCTCCGAGGAACCGCAGGCCCTTCTTGGCGCGCTTCAGGTGACTTTCCGCGTGCAGCGCGCGGCCTCCTATGCGCAAAGCTGGGCGCTTTGGCGGCACGATCTCAACATCGAGGAAGTGACGATTGCCGCCTTGCTGCACGATCTTGCCGAAATCCTGTGCTGGACCTTTGCGCCGCGTCTTGCCATCGAGATACGCAACCGCTTGCGCCGGGACAAGACGCTGCGCAGCGCCAGGGTACAACAGGAAATTCTCGGCGTCAGTTGTTCCGAACTGCAACGCGTGCTTTGCCGCGCGTGGGCATTGCCGAAATTGTTGCAAACGCTGATCGACGATACCCATGCGGATCATCCTCGCGTGCGCAATGTCATTCTTGCGGTCGATCTTGCGCGGCATTCTGCCGATGGCTGGAACAATGCGGCCTTGCCCGACGATTTCACCGCGATCGAGCGTCTTCTGAAAGTCAACCGCGATGGCTTGATCCGCCTGCTTGGTTTGACCGACGATCAAGTGGCCATGCTGCCCGCAATGTCTGCGACCCCGCCGCCGGGCGACTGACGGATGCAGGCGGGGGAGGTGTTCGGGGGGCGGGTGCGGTAAAATGTAGAATTCCGGGAAGAAAGCTCCCGGAATGCAGCAAGAACAAAGCATTCCAATGCCATTTCATCGCTTCTCAATATCATGAAAGTACTCGTTGTCGACAAATCTCCCGAAGCCTCCGATCTTTTCCGGCTATTGACGGAAATCGAGGTAAGGCCGATTCCGGCCTCTTCGATTCAGGAGGCGCTCAACCTGTATTCCGTCGAGCAGCCGGATCTCGTATTGCTCGATCTGGCTTTTTCGGAACATAGCGTCAGCGGTTTCGTGCGCGATATCCGGATGCTGGAGATGAGCGGCAAATGGACTCCGGTGCTCGTGGTGTCGCCCCGTGGCGCGATGGCGCCGGATGCGTTGAAGGAGGCGCTCGAACAGGGCGCCGACGATGTGCTCTACAAACCGTTCGACAACGTGGAACTGGTGGCGAAGATCGTGTTTTTGCGGCGCTTCGTGCAGATGAGCAATTTTCTGGTGGTGTTCACGCACAAGCTCGATACCGCGAACCATGAATTGAAGCGCCTGAGTTCCCTCGATCGTCTTACCGGCTTGCCCTGCCGCGCGCATTTCGAGGAAGTACTTGAACTGGAATGGCGGCGCTCGGCCCGGCAAAAAAACGAGCTGGCGCTGGTGATGTGCGATATGGATTATTTCGAGGCCTATAACAGCTCCGTCGGACAGGTTGCTGCGGACGATGTGCTGCGCCGTATCGCGCGCTTGTTTGAAGGATCGATGGAACGCGGCGGCGATTCGGTAGCCCGTTACGGCGGCCAGAAATTCTCCGTGCTGTTGCCGATGACCGGGCTCTCCGGCGCGGTATTCGTCGCCGAACGCCTTCGTCGCGCATTGATGGAATTGCAGTTGTTGCACGACAGCTCGCCGTATGGGCTCCTGACCGCCAGTTTTGGCGCGGCTTCCTGCGTCGTCGGTTCCGAAAACCGGCCGGATATTCTGCTCGATGCCACTCTGCTGGCGCTCAACCAGGCCAAGCAGAATGGGCGCAACTGCGTGCGCCGCGTCATGGTGACAGAGACCGGCGCCTTCGAGACGCCGAAGGACGCCCACATCACAGCAGGGAACGACAAGCAGGAAGAGACGGAAGAGGAATTCTGAGGGACAGGAGCATCGCTTGGGCCGAGCGCAAGCGATGCATTTTTTTCATTCAATTTTCTAAATTTACTTAAATAATGTTTCGCTACAGTAGTGATTATTATTTAAGAATTATTATAGTAATTTAGAAAATCACTGCCCAAAAAAACGCAACACATCGCTTGGGGTAGGCTTGCGAATCCCAACATTGCGGCCTTCTTCCCGCGCCCCGAACGTTGGGGTTCCCTTCGCTCACCGCCAAGCTATGACTTTCGGGTTTCAGTGTGCAGGATGGGTTGAGCACAGCGAAACCCATCGGAGTTCCAGAGGGAGAAATGATGGGTTCGCTTTGTGTATGGACCGGGAATTTTCCAATCGGTAACGGCTCTAAAACCGGTCTTTCCAGGCGCGCAGCGCGGCGAAAATTTCCATTTCGTTTTGGGCCGGCGGCAGGGATTCGCGCGCCAGGAAATTTTGCACGGAGGCGATGAGCTCGGGCTCACGGCAGCGCAGGAACGGGTTGGTCGCCTTTTCTTCGGCAAGCAGCGAAGGCAGCGTCGGCTCGCCGTTTTCACGCATGGCCGCCACTTCCAGCGCGCGCCGTTGCAGCGAGGAATTTCCCGGCTCGACGGCGAGCGCGAAACGAAGGTTGGCGGCGGTATATTCATGCGCGCAACAGAGATGCGTTCCGTCCGGCAACCCCGCCAGCGCCGCGAGAGAAGCCGACATCTGCCGTGGCGTTCCTTCAAAGATGCGTCCGCAACCGCCAGCGAACAGGGTGTCGCCACAGAACAGGCTTCCTGCCCCATAATAGGCCAGATGCCCGCGCGTATGCCCGGGAACGGAAAGCGCGAAAAAGGGGAGCGCCAGGCCGGGAATCTCGATTTCCTCATCGCCCTTCAGGGGATGCGTCAGGCAGGCGATGGATTCCGCAGCGGGGCCGAATACCTCTGCCTGCCAGTGCTCGACCAATGTAGTGACTCCGGCCTGATGGTCCGCATGATGATGCGTGATCAGGATCGCGGTGAGCGAAAGACCGGCGGCATTGAGCGCGGAGAGCACCGGCGCTGCGTCCCCCGGGTCTACGACGGCGGCGTTCCCGGCGCGATGGATGAGCCAGATGTAATTGTCGGACAAGGCCGGGATGGGTTCGATCCGGATGTTGGCAATGTCTTCCGCAAGCGATCCGGAATCCACGCAGTATGTTGAGGACGCTTTTTGCATTTGATCGGGTTCTTGAAAAAATTTCTTCGGGAGAAAGATGGAAGGATGGGAGGAAACGCTCCATTATCGCCGATGCCGTCGCAGTTACCACCACTGTTCGACTGCCTGCAAAGCTGGGCTGAGACTGCGCCGGGACGCTACCTTCTCGACTGGGAAATGGCCCGGATTTCGGCCTTGATTGCCGATGTTTTCGGGTTCAATGCCTTGCAGTTGGGGCTGGCCGAGCGCGATTTTCTTGCATCGAGCCGGATTCCGCTGTGCCAGCGCGCCGGGCGGGAAGGCCCGATCGACGCTTTCTGCGAACTTTCCGCATTGCCCTTTGCCTCCAACAGCGTCGACCTCGTCGTTCTCCCGCACGTCCTGGAATTTCACCGGGAACCGCATCAAATCCTGCGCGAAGTCGAGCGCATCCTGATTCCCGAAGGCCAGTTGATCATTGCCGGATTCAATCCACACTCGCTATGGGGACTGGAGCGTTCCCTGCGTCATCTTTCGGGCAGGACAAAGGCTTTCCCATGGCATGGACAGTATCTTCCGCTGCTGCGGGTCAAGGACTGGCTGAAATTGCTCGGCTTTGAAGTCGAACGCGGAAACTTCGGCTGCTACGTGCCATACTGCAAGAATCCGAAATGGCTCCAGCATTGGCGTTTCCTCGAATTCGCCGGGGATCGCTGGTGGGCATTTGCCGGCGCCGTCTATCTGCTGCGCGCGGTCAAGCGGGTACGCGGAATGCGGCTGATCCTGCCGAAATGGCGCGATTCCGGGGCGTCTTCCAAGGAGCGCTCAAGAGCGCTGGCGAGGCTGACGCAGTTCGAGTCGCCGGAAGAATAGCGTCGAAGCCTTGCAACGATTCCGGAACTTCCTCTTCCTTCCCAGGAGATCCCTCATGACAAGCACACATGCCTATGCCGCACACGGCGCCACCACTCCACTGGGGCCCTTTTCATTCAACCGGCGTTCTCCCGGCCCGAACGATGTATTGATCGGAATCCGTTACTGCGGCGTCTGCCATTCCGACCTGCATATGGTGAAAAACGAATGGGGCCAGACGATCTATCCGATCGTGCCGGGACATGAAATCGTCGGAGAAATCCTCGAAGTCGGCAGTTCCGTGCGCGCGTTCAAACCCGGAGACCTGGCCGGAGTCGGCTGCATGGTCGATTCCTGCCGGACTTGCCCGGAATGCAAGGATGGCCAGGAACAATACTGCGAGAAGGGCATGATCCTCACCTACAACAGCCCCGACAGGCATACCGGCGGAATCACTTACGGCGGCTATGCCACGCATATCGTCGTCGACCAGGCTTTTGCGCTGCGGGTTCCGCTCAATCTCGACCTGGCCGGAACTGCGCCGCTTCTTTGCGCCGGAATTACCACCTATTCGCCGCTGCGCCACTGGGGCGTGGGCAAAGGCTCGCGTGTCGGCGTCGTCGGCCTGGGCGGCCTCGGACACATGGCGCTCAAGCTCGCGCACGCCTTCGGCGCGCATACCACCCTCTTTACCACCAGCGCCGGAAAGGCCGAAGACGCGCGGCGTCTCGGCGCGGATGCGGTCGTGGTCTCCAAAAACGCGGAAGAAATGAAACCCTATGCCAACAGCCTCGATTTCATCCTCGACACCGCCGGAGCCTCGCACAACCTCGACCTCTACCTGCAACTTCTCAAGCGCGACGGCACACTCTGCCTCGTCGGCCTGCCCGAACACGGCCACCCCTCGCCGAACATCGGCACACTGATCCACAAACGCCGCCGGCTTGCCGGATCGCTGATCGGCGGTATTCGCGAAACACAGGAAATGCTCGATTTCTGCGCGGCGCACAACATCGTCTCCGACATCGAACTGATCCCGATCCAGAAAATCAACGAAGCCTACGAACGCATGTTGAAGAGCGATGTCCGATACCGCTTCGTGATCGACCTGGGGACATTGCGATAATCCCCTATCGAAAACGCACTGAAACCCTGGACATGGATCGACTCCGGCCGGATGCGGGCCTCTCATGACGGCGCTTGCGCCTGTTCTTTCCCCGCATGGAGTGCTGTCCCTCAGGATGGCAGACGATGCGCCTGCGCTGGAGGCCGCCGTTGGCGCGCGGATCGAAAAGGCCTTTCTTCGCGGAACCGGCCACGGGCTCCTCCATCTCGGCGCGAATGAAGCCGGAACGGGTCTTTCACCCGTCCTGGCGTTCTGGCGCGAATTTGCGGCGCGCTACGTCTCCTTGCTGTGCGCGCTTCCCGATCTTGGCGAGGCCCGGAGCAAGCCGGCGGTTTCCTGCCTTCCGGATGCGGAGCTTGAGACATTCGTCGCCAGCGTTCCGCCGATGCTTGGCGCGGAATATCTGAGGGTCCCGGTACTCGTCGATCTCTGGCGGAGTATCGACGCCGCTTTCGATGCCGAACTCGCCGAGGCTGGGCTGACGCTCGGAGATTTCCTGGGATCGCGCCACTCGGTCTGGAACCTCATTGGCCGTGTTCATTTCAATCTCGCCGAAAACCGGTCGGACGAAGAAGCCCCCTTCGCCTTTCTCGCCTCCTATACGACGCGCCTTTCCGCCGAAGCCAAGGCCCAGCATTTGCCGCTGGGGCAGGCGCTGCGGGAATATGCCGGCGCGAAAAACCGCGAGCGCCTCCTCTCGCTGTTGATGCCGGTTCAACGCGCAGCGGAGCAATGCGGCTGGTTGAAGGCGATGGTCGATAGCGGCGCCATCTATCATCCGCTGCGCTGGACTCCCGGGCATGCCTTGCAGTTCCTGCGGGACGCTCCTGCCCTTGAAAAAGCCGGCGTCATCATACGCATGCCGGCGACCTGGCGAATGAACCGGCCAGCGCGCCCCAGGGTAAGCGCGATCGTCGGCGGCTCTGCGCCGTCGAAACTCGGCCTGGACGGACTTCTCGACTTCAGCATGGAAGTAACGCTCGACGGGGAAACGCTCTCGGCCTCCGAGATCGGGAAACTGCTTGCCCAATCCGATGGACTGGTCTTCATACGCGGCAAATGGGTCGAAATCGACCGGGAACGATTGGACCGGACCATCGAGCAATTCAAGAGCGTCGAGCAGCGCGCCGCCGCCGGAGGTCTCTCCTTCGGGGAAGCCATGCGCCTCATGGCAGGCGCCGGAATTTCCGGAGGAATGGACGAGGGCCAAACCCATGTCGACTGGAGCGAGACCGTTGCCGGTCCATGGCTGGCGCAGACGCTCGATCAATTGCGCTCGCCGGATGGCGCGATTTCCGTCGATCCGGGGCCCTTGCTCGCGGGCCAACTGCGGCCCTACCAGCAGGCAGGCGTGCAATGGCTGCACCTGCTTGCCACGCTGGGACTTGGCGCGTGCCTTGCCGATGACATGGGGCTCGGCAAGACCATCCAGGTACTCTCCTTGCTGCTGGTGCTCAAGCAGAAGGCCGATGGCGGGCAGAAGCCCTCGCTTCTGGTGGCCCCGGCCTCGCTGCTTGCCAACTGGGCTTCCGAAATCGCCCGCTTCGCGCCGGCCTTGAATATTCTCATCGTCCATCCCTCGGCGCTGCCCGCCGACAGGCTGAAGTCGCTGGACGCCGCCAGCCTGGCGGAAATCGACCTCGCCATCACCTCCTACGGATTCCTCACCCGCACTCCGTGGTTGACGGAAACATCGTGGCGGCTTGCCGTTCTCGATGAGGCGCAGGCCATCAAGAACCCTGCGGCCAGGCAGACCCGCACCGTCAAGCAACTGCGTTCCGATGCGCGCATTGCCTTGACCGGCACGCCGATCGAGAACCGGCTGGGCGACCTCTGGTCGATTTTCGATTTCATCAATCCGGGCTTGCTCGGATCGTCGAAGCAATTTTCTTCCTATGCAAAGCGGCTCTCCGCCGATGGCGCGCACAATCCGTATGGCCCGCTGCGCGCGCTCGTGCGCCCCTACGTGTTGCGCCGCATGAAGACCGACAGGAGCATCATCGCCGACCTGCCCGACAAGACCGAAGTCAAGGCTTTCTGCGGATTGAGCCGCAAACAGGCAGCGCTTTACCAGCAGGCGGTAGACGAGCTTGCCGGACAGATCGGGGATTCCGAAGGCATACAACGCAAGGGATTGATCCTGTCCTTCCTCATGCGCCTGAAACAGATTTGCAACCATCCTTCGCAATGGCTCGGAGACCATTCCTGGACCGAAGGGGACAGCGGCAAATTCGTGCGGCTGCGCGAAATCATGGAAGAGATTGCCTCCCGCCAGGAAAAGGTGCTGGTGTTCACGCAGTTCAGGGAAACCACCGCGCCGCTGGCGGCATTCCTGGCTTCGGTGTTCGGGCGTCCCGGGCTCGTCCTGCACGGCGGAACGGCGGTTGCGCGGCGAAAGGAACTGGTGCGCAGCTTCCAGGAAGATGAAGACATCCCCTTCTTCGTGCTCTCGGTCAAGGCCGGCGGCGCGGGCCTCAACCTCACGGCGGCCTCGCATGTGGTCCATTTCGACCGCTGGTGGAACCCGGCGGTTGAAAACCAGGCGACGGATCGCGCTTTCCGTATCGGCCAGACCAGGAATGTGCTGGTGCATAAATTTGTTTGCCGGGGCACCGTCGAAGAGAAAATCGACGAATTGATCATGGGCAAACAGAAACTCGTGGGCGAGTTTCTCGGCGAGGATGGAAATGTGAATCTCAGCGAAATGAAAAACGAGGAACTGCTGAAACTGGTAGCCCTCGATCTCAAGACAGCGATGAAGGAGGGATGAGGGTGAATTATTGGGACTGGAAACCTTATGTTTCCGTGGAGGAGAAGAAAAAAAAGGCGGAGAAGCTGGTCGCCAAGCTGAAGAAAAAGGGAAAGCCGGTCGCGCCGGTGATCATCACCGGTCGCAAGATTGCCGAAAGTTTCTGGGGAATTTCCTGGTGCAAGAACCTCGAACGCTACAGCGACTATGAATCGCGCCTGCCGCGCGGTCGCAGCTATGTCCGCAACGGATCCGTCGTCGACCTGCAAATCGCCGAGGGAGAAATCACTGCCACAGTGAGCGGTTCGGAACTTTATTCGGTAATGATCAGCATCGAGCCCGTGGCGCGCGCGCGCTGGGAAGCGATCTGCAAGGACTGCACCGGAGCCATTGATTCGCTGGTCGAACTCCTGCAAGGCCGCCTTGCCAGGAGCGTCATGGACCGGGTCTGCCGGGAAGCCGACGGCCTGTTCCCGGCGCCCCATGAAATCAAGCTCTCGTGCAGTTGCCCCGACTGGGCAGACATGTGCAAGCACGTGGCTGCCGTGCTCTACGGAGTGGGCGCCCGCCTGGACGAAAAACCGGAACTCCTCTTCCTGCTGCGCGGCGTCGACGAAAGCGACTTGATCGCCGACGCGGGCGAGACCTTTGCCCAGCCGGAATCGCTGCTCGGAGCGCCCGGCAACATGCTGGTAGATGCCGACATGGCGGCGCTGTTCGGCCTGGATATGGCCGATGGCGTCGCCCCCGGAATCCCCGCCGCCCGCAAGCCTGCAAGTCCGGCAAAAAAGGCCGCAAAAAAGGCCACGAAACCCGTCGCGGCGAAGGATGCCGGCAAGACGCTTGTGAAAAAAAAGCCTGCGAAAGCCGTTAACGCGCCAGCAAAGCCAGAACCAAAGCGCAAGACCCCTGCCAGGAAAAAAGGCGATACAGGGTTTTCGTAGGGGCGACCTGTGGTCGCCCGTTTGCCGTATTTCCAGCACATAGGTTGGGGTGAGCGCAGCGAAGCCCAACGGAACCGCCTTCGCCCGAGTGTTGGGCTTCGCTTTCGCTCACCCCAACCTATGCACTACGGGAGGGCTAACCACCCCGTCAGCTTCGCTGCCACCCCCTTTGGAAAGGGGGCTTTATAGGGCGGCGCTTTGCGCCGGAAATTTCCCCTATTCATCATTTTCCTTTCATTCGAGCTATGATGAAACGTTCGGGCCAAAGCCATGCAGGATGGGGCGGGCGCATGCCAAATCCATCATTTCCGGAAACGGCGGCTTCGGCAAACGAACGGGGACAGAAGGGGCGACTGGATTTCGTCCCGCATTTTCGGATTGGAGTACTTTATGTTCAAACATGCTGCTGTTGATCGTAGACGCCGCGCGCTGCTGGGCGCGGCGGGGGTGCTTGGTCTTCAGGGATTGCTCCTGCCGGTGAGCGCATGGGGGCAGGCGGCTTCCGGCGCGAAGCGGAAAATCGGCATTGTCGGCGCGGGGCATATCGGCGGCACGGTCGGCGCCCTGTGGGCCAAGGCCGGGCATCAGGTCTTTTTTTCGTCGCGGCATCCCGAGCAATTGCAGGAGCTGGTTGCGCGGATTGGCGCTCTTGCGCAGGCAGGCACGGTCGATCAGGCGATTGCGTTTGGAGAGGCTCTCTTCCTCGCCGTGCCTTACGGCGCGCTGCCGCAGATCGGCAAGGATTTCGCCGGATCGCTCAAGGGAAAGATCGTGCTCGATGCCAGCAATGCCATGGCGAAGCGCGATGGCGATATCGCCGCTGAAGCCGAGCGCAACGGGATCGGCGTCACCTCGCAGAAATACTTGCCCGGGACGCGGCTGGTGCGGGCCTTCAACACCTTGAACTACAAGGTGCTCGAAAGCGAGGCAAATCGCCCCGCGCCCAGGCTTGCGGTGCCGATTGCCGGCGACGATCCGGAAGCCATGCAGGTGGCGGTCGCATTGGTGCGGGATGCCGGTTTTGATCCGGTGGAAGTCGGCAAGCTGACCGATGCGAGCCGCTTCCAGTTCGGCGGACCGGGATTCGGCCAGAATGTGGGCGCAGCGGAACTCCGGCAGAAATTGTGGCTCGCGCCGTGAGCTCTTTCTCGACCGCGCTTGCCGGGCGGTTGCAGCGCCTGATGCCTGCAACCCCCGCCGAGCGCGGGGCGGCGCTGTGGTCCTTCGCTTATTTTTTCAGCCTGCTTGCGGGCTACTACGTGCTGCGCCCCTTGCGCGACCAGATGGGCATCGCTGGCGGCACGAAGAATCTGCCGTGGCTATTTACGGCCACCTTTGCCGTCCTGCTCATCGCGCAACCGATCTACGGCGCGCTGGTGGCGCGGCTTCCGAGGGCGAGGTTCATTTCGGTCGTCTACCACTTCTTCGTTTTCAACCTGATCGTGTTCTGGCTGTTGTTGAGCTTCGATGTCGAGAAGCTGGTCGTGGCGCGCGTGTTCTTTGTCTGGGTCAGCGTCTTCAATCTGTTTGCGATTGCGGTGTTCTGGTCCTTCATGGCCGATCTCTTCACGGCGGAACAGGGAAAGCGGCTTTTCGGATTCATCGGCGCCGGGGGCACGGCGGGCGCGCTTCTCGGGCCTGTTGTCACGATCTGGCTTTCGGCGCCGCTCGGTACGGTCAACCTGCTGATCGTGGCGGCGGTCTTTCTCGAACTCGCGGTGCTTTGCGTGCATCGAATCGAGCGCATCGCCGAACCGCAGGCGCAGCAAGGGCAGCCCCAACAGCAGCGCGTCGGCGGCAACGCCCTTGCGGGCTTGATCGAATTGATCCGCTCGCCTTATCTCCTGGGAGTGGCCATCTGGGTCAGCCTGCTTTCCTTCGGCGCAACGATTGCGTATCTGGCGCAGGCCAACATCGTTTCGGCGACGATCCACGACCCGGCAGAGCAGACGCGCCTGTTTGCAGGCATCGACCTTGCGGTCAATCTCCTGGGCCTGGCGACACAGGTCTTCGTCACCGCAAGCCTGCTCAAGCGCTTCGGCGCCGGCATTGCGGCCGCCGCCCTGCCTGTGGCCTATATCGCCGGCTTCATTGCCTTGTCGATCGCGCCGGTGCTACCCGTCATATTGGCGCTCCAGGTCGCGCAGCGCTGGATGAATTTTGCCGTCGCCAATCCGGCGCGGCAGATCTTCTTCACCGTCGTTGGGCGCGAAGAAAAATACAAGGCCAAGAACATGATCGACGTGGTGGTCTATCGCGGATCGGATGCCCTGTACGCCTGGGTCTACCAAAACCTCCAGGCGCTCGGCCTGAAGCTCGGCGCCGTCGCGTTGTGCGCGTTGCCGGTCGCGGTGGCCTGGGCTGTCCTCTCGACCGTGCTGGGGCGGACGCAGGAACGGCTGGCGGCGAAAACACAGGAACAGGAAGCGCCGGAATGACCATCCAAATGAAGAACCTGAGCCGCCGCGACTTTATCGCGCTCGCCAGCGGATTGCTGATCTCGGCCAAAGCCGTTGCCCAAACCGGGACGCCGCTTCTTGCCCGCGCGATGCGAGGCCCCTTGCCCGATGCTGCTCAACGCCGCCGCATGGTCGAGTTCATCGAAGCGCTTTGATGAATCCAGCTTGCGATCTGGCTTTCCTCCCCTCTCCTACCTATCTGACATCATGGCTGCCTGGATCATTCTCATTGTCGCGGTCGCCGCCGTTGCTGCGGCGATCGTCATTTTCAACCGCCTCGTCTCGGCGCGGCAAATGCTCAACGAAGCCTGGAGCGGCATCGACGTGCAACTCCAGCGTAGAGCTGACCTGATACCCAACCTCGTCGAGGCGGTGAAAGGATATACCGCGCACGAGCGTGGCGTCCTCGAAGACGTCACCCGGCTGCGCGGACAGGCGGGCAGCCTGCCGCGCGAGGACGTCGCGCAACGGGGGCAGGTCGAAGGCGCGCTTTCGGCGGCGCTTGGCCGCCTGATCGCGATTGCCGAGAACTATCCGGACCTGAAGGCCAGCGGCAATTTCCTCGATTTGCAGCGGCAACTCAGCGCGATCGAGGACGAATTGCAAATGGCGCGCCGCTATTACAACGGCACGGCGCGCAACCAGAATGTGCTGGTCCAGTCCTTCCCTTCCAACCTGATTGCCCGCCTGTCCGGCTTCACCGGGCAGCCCTTCTTCCAACTGGCGGACGAGGCGGAACGCGCCGCGCCGCAGATTTCGCTCGGACAGCCGTCATGACGCGGCTCGTTCAATTTTCCCGGCTCGCGGCGGCTGCGCTGGCGCTATGGCTTGGCGCCCTGAACTCTGGTCTGGCCGCCGAATTGATCCAGTCCTTCGACTCCACGGTCGTTCTCGCCAAAAATGGCGAACTCACCGTGACCGAGCGCATTCGCGTTTATGCCGAAGGCAACGCCATCAACCATGGCATCTACCGCGACTTTCCGCTTAGCTTCAGCGACGCGGAGGGCAAGCTGCGCGAAGTCGAGTTCACGCTGCTGGATCTGACGCGCGACGGCAAGCCGGAGCCGCATTCCACCGAGCGTCTCCGCGGCAAGACCAATGTGCTGCGCATCTACGCGGGCGACAAGAACGCGCAACTCGTCCCCGGCAGGGACTACACCTACGTCATCCGCTACCGCACCGCCCGGCAAGTGCGCTGGTTCGACGGCCAGCCGGAGTTGAACTGGAACGCCACCGGCAACTTCTGGAATTTTCCGATCCAGTCCGCCAGCTACCGGCTGGAACTGGCCGGCAACGCGCAGCCCACGCGCTGGACGGCCTTTACCGGCACGGACGGCGCGAAGGGCAGCGACTGGAAAGGCGCGGTGGGCGCTGACGGCGCGCTTACTGTTTCAATCACAAAACCGCTTGGCGCAAACGAGGGGCTGACCGTGGTGGCTACGCTGCCCCAAAGCGCCGTCTTGCCGCCGTCGGCAGCCGACGAAATGCGCTATTCGCTGGCCGACAACCGCGCCTGGATTTTGGGCAGCATCGGCTTCGCGCTGGTGCTGATCTACTTTTACGCCGCGTGGAACGCCGTAGGGCGCGACCCGAAACCGGGCGCGATCATTCCGCTGTTCCACCCGCCGAAGGACATTTCGCCCTCGCTGGCCAATTACATCCACCACTGGGGGCTGGGCCACGAAAAATGGCGCGCTTTCACCGCCGGGGCGCTGTCGCTGGCGGTGCAGGGGCTGCTGCGTTTTGAAGGCGGCGAGGGCGGCGAGGCGCTGACCCTGAAAGCTGCGGGCGGCAACTCCGAAACCCTGCCGCAGGCCGCAGGCGAACGCGCCATCATGACCAGCCTGTACGCCAATGGCGGGACGCTGGTCATCAACGCCAGGAACGGCGAGGCGGTGGCCAACGCGGGCAGCAAATTCGCCGTCGCCATCGAAACCGAAAACAAGGACAAGTTCTTTCGCCGCAACCTTGGCTACGTCATCCTCGGCATGGCGATGACGGTCGCCGTTCTGTTTGCTGTCGTCAACTACGGCGGCCCCAGCGGGAACGAGGTTTTCTTCATCATCGGCGTCACCCTGGGCGGATTGCTGCTGGGCTTTTATCTGGTGAGCATCATCAGGATCGTGCTGCGCGTCAACAGTTTTTTCACCGCCGTCCGCGCGGCGCTGCTGGCGCTTTTCGTGGGCTTTTGGGTCATGATCGCCTATGTGCTGTTGCGCGGTTTCGTGTCCGGCCTCTTGCCCGCCGCGCTGCATTTTGTCGAAGCGCATTTTCTGGCGCTGGCGCTCGTCGGCGGCTTTGCCGCGCTCAATGGACTCTTCCTCTATTTGATGCGCGCCCCGACCGCGCTGGGCCGCCCGGTGATGGATCAGCTCGCTGGCTTCAAGCTCTATCTGCAAACGGCGGAATCAAACCGTCTCAACCTGCAAGCCCCCGAAATCACCGCCGACCGCTTCGAGGCGCTGCTGCCGTATGCCGTCGCGCTCGATGCCGAAAAACCGTGGTCGGACGCCTTTGCCTCGGCGATCAAACGCGCCCATCCCGAAGACGCCGACCCCATGCGTCACTACCAGCCCGCGTGGACGAGCAACGCCTGGTCCAGCGCCAATTTCGGCAGCGCGGTGGCCTCCACCGTGGCGAGCGCTTCGAGCGCGTTGTCAAACTCGGTTCCGGTCTCGTCCTCGTCCTCCGGCTTTTCTTCAGGCGGCGGCGGTTCGGGAGGCGGAGGAGGAGGTGGCGGCGGCGGCGGGTGGTAAGCGCGTGGGGGAAAGATTTTCTAAATTACTGTAATAATTATTGATTAAAAATTACTACAGTAGCCAAATATTATTTAACTAAATTTAGAAAATCAGCGCGAAAAAAACCGGCCAGATTTTAGACTGGCCGGTTTTTTTGGGGATTTTTTTAGTGCTCTTGATTGATTCGCATCATCAGAGCTCGCCGGCATACTGTATGGAATTCACTTTTATCGGACCATATCCATGCGCCATCCAGAACTCCGTCTTGACGGATGCCCCGCCCCCGACCTGGGTTTCAATGAAATGGCAAACGTTGGAAAAGGTTTTGCCGGCCAGGGTGAGGGTTTCGTATCCGACGAAGTTCGTATGGATGTCGTATGTAATGCCAGTAGACATTGTGGCGCGTTGATCGAAAGACTGACCCGGCTGCATGGACAAGCGCGCGCGCACATAAGTCGGGGTGTAGGAAAGGGTCATGGCGCCGTTGCCGATAACGGTGGCAGGCTGGAGCACGTCGCTGCTTGTGATCTCAGTGTAGTTAACAGAATATATGCTGCCGTTTGCATTGTATTGTGTATTACTGATGGCTGGACGGCCCTCGTAAGTGTCTGGCCTGACCGTGGTACTTGCATAGGTTGCTCCACTCACTGCATAAGTGACGGGGCTATCCGCCGAGAAGCACGCCGCGATGCCACCGCCGCCCGTATTTCCGCTGCCCCCGGCCGGATCGGCGCCCAGCAGTTGCCAGCGCCAGGTATTGGCGTCCAGCCGCGCCGAGACGTTGATGAATTCGCCCAGGCCGGGAATGTTGATGTGCGGCAGGGACAGCATTCCGGTCGCCAGGTTGTAGCTGTCGTTCGCCGAAGCCGATGGCGGACACACGTCTGCGGCCAGCAGACTCCATTGCCCGCTGCCGTCCAGATGAACGCGCACATTACAGAAAAGTCCC
>Ga0123357_10000063_pt1 | contig 85298 bp, 64 predicted proteins | sample TergutEmb28metaG_FD_89873 | JGI IMG/M metagenome (GOLD analysis project Ga0123357, IMG submission 89873) | Embiratermes neotenicus P4 segment gut microbial communities from Petit-Saut dam, French Guiana - Emb289 P4 | ecosystem: Host-associated > Arthropoda: Insects > Digestive system > Gut ...
GAAATGAGGGACTTCTGGGGAGTATGAGTCGATGAAGTCACGAGATACGTTCATCCGCCTGAAAAAATTCCAGGTTGATGAGAGGCGGCGCAGGGTCGCCCAGATTGAAAGCATGATTGCCGACTTCCAGCGCATGGCTGGGGATCTCGAACGCGAGATTCAGACCGAGGAGGAGCGGGCGGGCATCAGTGACCGCTCCCATTTTGCCTATCCGACCTATGCCAAGGCGGCGATCGCGCGGCGTGAAAACCTCACCCGGTCAACCGACGAGTTGCTGGGCCAGCTCGATGACGCCAGGGGCGCTCTCGCCGATGCCTTTGAGGAACTCAAGCGGGTGGAACTGCTTGATGAACGCGACCATGTCCGTGAGCGTGGCGAGGAAAATGTCCATGAGCACGGCAGCGCCGACAGTCTGATGCGGCCGCGGATGGGTGCTGTCGCCTGACCAGCTCCTGGTATCGACGGACCCCGGCTGTGGCCGCGCCGGATGGCCCGCGGATGCAGGTCTGCACGGCCTTCCAAAACCGCGAACGGCGGAGTCTGCGCCGTCCCAACCCCATGCCCCGGGCGCCCTGGTTCCTGCCAAGCCCCGGTGCCGGATGGTGCAGTCCCTTCCCTTGCTGTTTTAGCAGGCATTTTCGGCATTTTCGCCGGGATGTTGCCTCCCGGCAGGCAAGCCTCCGTGCAAGCTCCGCTCTGCCAGCGTGCCTTCGGCTTCGCTGTGGCGAGGATCACGGGCTTTCGGGCAACACTGTGACAATAACAGCGATGCTGGCGGACGCCCGGCAGCAGCCCTCGGAGCCCCCGCTGCATCGCTGCAACACATTGATGATTCAGGGATTTATCGTTGTGGCCACAGCGGGCGTGCGGGCGTGGCCATCACCGGTCCGGCCTCACATTTCTGCCATATCCCGGAATTAGCCTTTTAATTCGAATAAGAAATCAATTATCTGACAAATAGGCCTTTTTTTGCACCAGGCAGGGCACGTCATGCTAGAAAAGGCGCATCCTGTCCGGGCCAGGGGGCCAGGTCCCCCGGTGTGGCACGAACTGAGATAAACCTTTGTTTAAAAGGTTCTGGTAGCGGTCGGAGAGCGCTGAATGCTGACATCAGCGGAACTGGTATGGCTGGTCGCGACGGTGGCGAAGGACGACGAGGTGGCTTTCGAGCGTCTCTATTCGGCCACATGTGCGCAGCTTTACGGCATTGTGCGGCGCATTCTCAGGCGTGAGGATCTCGCCGAGCAGGTGATGCAGAGTACCTATGTGGAAATCTGGCATCGTGCCGGCGAATTCGATCCCGCCTTGTCGCTGCCGATCACCTGGATGGCATCGATTGCCCGCAACCGTGCCATCGATGTGGCACGGCGGATGTCCGACATTCCGATCGAGGATGGGGCGTCGACCATTGAGACGCCGCGCACCACGCCGATTTCGCGTCGGGAAATGACCGAGGGGTTGAGGCGGCTGCTGGAATGCATGGGGCGGCTTGAGCCGAGCTGTCAGAAGCTGGTGCTGCTCGCCTATTTCGACGGTCTGAGCCGCGAGCAGCTGGCAGAAAAATTTGCTTCCCCGGTCAGCATGGTGAAGTCGTGGCTCAGGCGCAGCATGTTGGATATCCGCGAGTATCTTGAGGCGTGAGCCCTATGAACTACACTGAAGACCATATTGTACTTGCCGCGGAATATGCACTCGGTTCGCTGAATACGGAGGAGCGTGCCCAGGTCGAAACCATGATGGCGGTGGATGAGGAATTCGCCGCCGTGGTGCAGGCGTGGGAATTGCGCCTCGGGGTATTGAACCAGATCGTGGAGCCGATCGAGCCCCCCGCGAGCGTGTGGACCAAAATCGTGGCTGCGCTGACGCCGCCGACGGCGCCCGATGCGCCACCTTTGCCGCCGGCAGCACCGGAGGCCGAGGAGGAGGAGACGGAGGTGGCGGTGCAAATGCCGCCAGCGCCGATTGCCCCGCCGGCCGTGCCCACCCCGCCCCAGGCGGCGGAGGTGCCATTGCCGCCGCAGACCGTCTCCGAAGAGGAGCCGGCTTTCGCCGAAGGTTTTCTTTCTCAGGCCCCGCGTCTGCCGGAGAGTGATCGCCCGGCGCTGCAGCCGGAAATCGAGCCTCTGCTGCCGGTACCCCTGGGGGTCGACCCCAACGCGATGCTGCAACCGGCCGTCGGGGCGGGCTGGCGTATCAGTACCGTGCTGTTTGGTGTGGTGGCGGTGATGCTGGCCGTGGTGCTGTTGCTGCAGTCGTTTCAGAACGAGCCGTCGCCCCGGGTCGCGACACCGCCGGCGGTGGCCGCGCGCTCGTCCCTGCACAGCGTCGGCCTGCTGCGCCGGGCCGGGGCCGGGCCCGCTTTCATTCTGGTGGTGGACAGGGGCAACAAGCTGACCGTGCGCATGGTGGATGCCGATCCAGGGCCCGGCAAGACCTTCCAGCTCTGGCTGACGTCGGACAAGCTGGCGGCGCCGCGCTCGCTGGGCCTGTTCGGGGCTGCCGGCGACTTGCGGGAGCATGAGGGCCTGAGCGGTTTTGACGCCGAAACCATCAACACCGCGAGTTACAAGGTCACCATTGAGCAGGAGGGCGGCTCCCCGACGGGCCAGCCGACCGTGGCGCCGGAATTCACCGGCAGGTTGATGGATCTGCATTGAGGAATGGCAGCACTGGCGGATGCGGCCGGGATCGGGGCGCGTCGCCGCCCGCTGTGACCTCAGCGGGTGATCCGCACGTCAGGCCTGTGCGCGGGGCATTGGCGTCTGCCGATCCCAGTCGCCGGCGACAGGACTCTTGCGGATTTCAACATCCTCACGCGGCAGACGCAAACGGGCGTTTGCGCGGCCAGCGCCATCCCCAGGCCTATGACGGTCAGAGGCCGATGGGCTGGGCTGGCCTGGCCGGGATGCGCGCGCGCTCCCCGCGGCCAGCTTTGCGCTTCTGGTTTTGCATGTTGGCGGCGGGGCTTGCCGTTTTGGGCATCTGTGACGATGCGCCCTGGTGGGATACGCCCGCACGTGGAGGCTTCCGGCTTCACGGGATGGTCGCGGTGTCGAGGACGGCCAGCGACTCCCCTTCAATGGCGAGGCAGGTCAGACGGCCGCTGGCATAGGCGCCGGTGTCGATGCCGATGCGGTTTGCCCTGACATCGACGGATGCCGCCGGGCTGTGGGCGTGAACCACGATCTTGCCGAAATTCTTCTGGGATGAAAGGAACTCCTTGCGGATCCAGAGCAGGTCCCGGCCCTTCTGCCGCGACAGGTGGACCCCGGGCCGGATGCCGGCATGGGCGAAGAAGAAATCGCCGCAGGAAAAGCAGGCTTTGAGATCCTGCAGAAAATCCCGGTGCGCCGGAGGCAGCACGGCGTTGAAACGCTGCTGCAGCCCGACGATGTCGGCAGCCCTGATGTTGGCTTTGACGGTGATGCCATAGGACGCCAGGGTCGCTACTCCGCCGAGGCGCAACCAGTGAGCGAAAATCTCGGGATCCCTGAGGCTGTCAGCGGCGATCTCCTCGTGGTTGCCGCTGAGGAAGATGCTTTCCCGGTTGCGGCCATGCTCGATCAGCCGCTCGAGGGTCTGTGCCGAGGCGGGCCCGCGATCAATATAGTCGCCAAGAAAGACAAAAATCGAGCGCGGGATGGGGAAAGACCGGATCTCCAGCTCGATGTGGTGGAGCAGTCTGTCGAGCAGGTCGAGGCGGCCGTGGATGTCGCCGATGGCATAAATCCGGATGCCTTCCGGCAATGCCGGCGGGCGTCCATGGACCTTGTTGAGCCGATGGATCCCAGGAAGCGGATTGGTCAGGTTGAGATATTTCACGGTTGACGCTTTTTTCGGGACGATGCGGGTTCGCAAGAGTGGCGTTTTCCCAATCCTGGGCCGAGGGTCGACAGGGACGGCGTGGCGCCAGCGCGCGGTGGTGAGGTCGTTGCCTGGAGAGCAACGCCAGACCAGATGCTGCCGGGGAACACCATCTTTAAGGAGCGGCGGGTTGGCAGCGGGTTAATCTGCCGGAATCATTTGATAATTGTTCTAGGTTCGGGATCTGTCACCGTCTGTTCCTTCATGCTCGCGTGACGTCTTCTGGAATCTGCAGCACGCCGCGCGCAGGGCCGCGGCTGGAAGAGTGGAAATGCGCAAATTCTGCCGTCAGGTCTCTCGTCAGGGCAGCGCCACCTTGAGGTGCCAGACGCTGTCGCCGGTTTCCGCTGCTGCCGAAAGTCCTATATGGGCGACATTGGCGCTTGATGCGAGAGAAGGGAGCGGTCTTGCGATCCGTCAAATCATCCTGCACCCGGGTCTGCCACGATCCTGTCGCATTCTGTTCCTGACCCGCAACAAACCGCAGGATGCATTGGATACCGTTTGTGGTAGTTGCGGAGGGCAGAACGTGCTGCGGTCTTGTAATCTCTCCCGCTGTGGTTGTGGATAGTATCGTTGCGGTTGACGCACGCGTTGCCATGGTCCCTGTCGAGCACTATTTTGAGCAGGGGACGATCCCGAACAGCAGGGAGCCGCTCTTTTTTTTCGGATAGAAACCGGGTTGCTGCGTCGGCGGCAGCGATCGCACAGGATATGCCTGTTCTGCGTGGACGTCCTGTTTCTCGACCCGGCAGGAAGGGGTGCCCGAGGCCTTATGGAGCATGTTGAGCCAATCGATCTGTGGTGGCTGACGTGAGATCCGCGCGGGTCAGGGCTTCGCAAGCGGCGTCATGGAAAGATCGCAGCCGGAGGTCGCGGGGAGCGATCAAACCTGTGTGATCGCAGGAGTATTCAGTGCGGCGGCGCTTGTCGCTGCGCCACCGCGGCGATAGGCTTCCACTCTCTCACGATCTGCAGCAGTCTGAAATCGGCCAAATTGTGTTGCAACTGTGGCGGGCCACGATCTTGCCCGATTCTGTTCCGCAAATCCTGCCATTCCCTGATGCGGCACGTGCTGCTGTAGCAGCGGGTGCGGCTGAAATCGGCTCTCGTTGGGGTTGCAGAAAACGATCGCCGTGGTTGAAAAAGCCGCACGCGCGCGTGTCTTTCAACAAGATACAGGAAAACAGATACGGGCGATGATTCGATTCCGGCTGGATTTTCCGATATCCGCGCCTGCATCAATTAACATTTGTTCAGATGTAAGTTGTGGAATTAACATTTGTTCAGATGTAAATTGTGGAACGGGGTTTTCGATGCATCATGGCAACAGCGATTGCGATTTCGTTGCGCTGGTCGCGCGGCGGGACACATTTTCTGTCGCCGGGAACCTGCCGGTGTGATTTATCCAACTGAGATGGAAAAAAATCAGGCTTTGCGGTTTTGAGTTATGAGCGTGACCGAATACGTTGAAACGAATGGGGGCGTGCAGGCGGCTGCGCTGAGTGCGTCGCCGGGGAAGCTGACCCGCAAGCGGATCATGGATGTCATTCTGGCGTCCACCGGGATTATTGTGCTGTCGCCCCTGATTGTGCTGTGCTTTCTGCTGACCCGGATGTCTTCACCCGGGCCGGCGATTTTCCGCCACCACCGCGTGGGTTTCGGTGGCAAGGGCTTCTACTGCCTGAAATTCCGTACCATGGTGCCGGATGCGCCCGAGCGGTTGCGCACCCTCCTGGGGGAGGATCCGGCAGCGGCTGCGGAATGGGCAGCGTGCCAGAAGCTGCGTTGCGACCCGCGAATCACCCCGGTCGGTGCAATTTTCCGCAAACTGAGCCTTGATGAAATTCCGCAGCTCTTCAACGTTCTGTACGGGGATATGAGTTTCGTGGGCCCGCGTCCGGTGACGGTTGAGGAACTGGACCGTTATTCCAGTTCGAAGGAAGCCTATCTCAGCTGTCGACCCGGCATCACCGGGTTGTGGCAGGTGAGTGGCCGCAACTCCACGACCTTTGATGAGCGGGTTGCTCACGATACGTTTTATGCCCGCAACTGGTCAATCTGGCTCGATCTCAAGATCGTGTTGCGCACGGTTCCAACCGTGTTGTCGGGCAGCGGCTGGTAGTTGTCGCCAGCCGCCTTGCGAGCGATCTCTGTCAGGCGCCCGGGGACGATGGCCTCAAGTCCAGGTATCAGGTCGAGGTATCAGGTCCAGGTATCAGGCCCATGTGTCCAGCCTGGCGCGGCTCTGCAGGAAACGTGCGGCAATCCTTCAAAGAGCGGTATCGGATGATGGTGAAGGGCGCACAGCCAGTGGCGCTGCCGCGGGACGTGGGACCTCCGACCCGGGCCTCGGGCGGGCTGGTCCGGCCCCATGGGCTTTGCGCGTGCCGATCCGGCCAGGGGCTGATCGGGCAGCGGCGGATCTTTTGAAGGCCTGAGGGCGAGACTGAATGCCACGCCCGACAGATTGATGCGATCGGGTCGGTTGTGAACCGGTTGCAACCCTCGCGCCATTGCCAGCGAGGCGCGTGCGAGGGTATCGGCTTTGCGGACGGTGTTCTGGCCGGGTCCCGGGCGGCGAGCGCGCACGACGCCACACGAGGCCGCCGCACGTTGCGGGGAAGGCGCGGGGGACCCTTTCCCTTAAAGGGATAGAGGATAGAACACCGGTGGAGACCTTCGGCCTCGATGAGGAATGGCCTTGATCATGAATCCCGTGAATGGCTCTTCGGCCCGGATTGGAATCCGCACTGCGGCAGGCGCAGGCGTCCTGGTGGCGTCCCGGCTGATCACACGGGGCGTTGATTTTGCAGCGCTGATCATCCTCGCGCGCCTCTTGTCGGTGGAGGATTTCGGGGTCATCGCCGTCGCAACTTCGGTTGTGATGATCTTTGAAGCGGTCACGGATCTGTCGCTCGGACTGGCGCTGGTGGCGATCGCGGATCGCACCAGCGCACATTACGATACCATCTTCACCATTCAGCTCGTGAGAGGTCTGTTGCTGGCGGCGGCTCTGGTGATCCTGAGCTGGCCTGTGGCGTTTCTCTATCACGACCCGCGACTGATGGCCCTGATCTGCGCCCTCAGCCTGGCTCCCGCTTTCCGCGGAATGGGTAGTCCGCGGATGACTGAGTTCTCGATCGAATTTCGCTTCCTTCCGTTTCTGATCGTTGACGCCGTCGGAAAGGGCACCGCCTTCGCGGCGTCGATCGCGGCCGCGGTGTGGACGCCGAATTATTGGGCACTGGTTGTCAATTCGGTGGCGGCACCCCTGACCTCATGCGTGGCCTCCTACCTCTTTGCGCCTTGGCGCGGCACGCGCCTGACATTCGAGAAATGGCGGGATTTTGCGCATTATCTCGGCTGGTCAACCATCGGGCAGACCGTCAGCGCGCTCGACCGGAAAATGGATATTCTGATACTTGGCGGCGTGGCGGATCATCTTGCGATCGGTGCCTATGCCATGGCCGCGGATGTGGTGGCGTTGCCGGCCCAGATCTTCGTGTTCCAGATCCTCCAGCCCTTTGTCGTCGCCTTCTCCGCGGTGCGCCAGGACGGGAGGAGACTGGCTGCCGCCTATCAGAGGGCCGCTGCAGGTGTGGTCGCCGTCTGCCTGCCGATCCTGGTTGGAGCCAGCCTCTGTGCCGAATCCCTGCTGCGGCTGGCGTTCGGCGAAAAGTGGATTGCGTCCGCCACGTCGCTGCGCTGGCTTGCGATCGCGGCGATCCCGTATTTCTTCACCGGGCCGCTGCAGGCCCTGGCGATTTCGCTCCAGAAGGTCAACAGCGTCACCCGTCTGATTTTGCTCGAACTGGCGGTCAAATTTCCCCTCGTGCTGGTCGGCCTCGCCAATTTTGGCGTCGCCGGGGTGCTGGGGGCCCGCGTGATCACGGCGCTGCTGGTGGCGGGAGTGGCGATGATCACAGTCCGCCGCCTGATCGGATTGCGCATAAGGGACCAGATATTCCCTGCGCAGCGCGCGATCGTGAGCGTGGCGGGGATGGCGCTGGTGGTCGGAGCGCTGCAGGTCCTGCTCAGAGATCATGGCGGCGCCAGTGGCGAGGCTCTGCATCTCGCCATCGTTGTCGGTGCCGGTATCCTCGCTTATGTCGGCGCGATGCTGGCGCTGTGGAATTGGGCGGGTCGCCCGGCGAGCGTGGAGGGCGACGTGTTTGCTGTCGCAGGCGGCTTGTTGCGGCGGGCTTTCGGTTTCTTTCAGCGGTGATGGCCGAGCCCGAGGGATGGCGGTTGAGCGGGCCTTGCCGCGCTCCGGCACCGCCTTTGGACCCGGGACTTTGGGACCCGGGACTTTGGGACTTGCGGACTGTGCCGAAGCGGCTTGCGCCTTCATGGCGCGGTTTCCTGCACGTGCCGCCCGAAAGAGACCCGGTGAGCCGATCGGCGCCTCCCGTTCAGCGCGTGGTTACATCCTTGCTGGTGCGCGCGGCATTGGCCCGGCGGTACCAGGTGGCTGCCAGCTCCGGATCCTGGGCCACGCCTCTGCCGTCTTCGTACATCTTGCCGAGACTGCGCTGCGCCTGGGCGTAGTTCTGTTCGGCCGCCTTGCGATACCAGACGGCAGCCGTAGTAAGGTTCTGGGCCACGCCCTGGCCCTGAGCATACATCTGGCCGAGAGCGAACTGGGCGGCCGCATCCCCCTGGCTGGCGGCCTTGCGGTACCAGGCGACGGCCTTCGCAGGGTCCGGGTCGATACCCATGCCTGTCTTGTAGATCACGCCGAGATTATACTGGGCATCGAGCATGCCTTCGTCTGCCGCCTGGAGCAGCCACCGCAGCGCTTCGGAAGTGTCCGTTGGTGTTCCTTTGCCGTTGAGATACATCATGCCGAGATTGTACTTGGCCGCAGTGGTGCCATGGTCGGCGGCCTTGCGATACCACAGCAGCGCCTCGGCGTTGTTCTGCCGGATGCCCTGGCCCTTCTCGTTGATCACGCCGAGCTTGAATTGCGCGTCGGCGTTGCCCTTCTCGGCGGCCTTGCGAAACCACGAGGTGGCGAGAGACATGTCCTGGGCGATGCCCTGACCGCGACTATACATCGAGCCAAGGGCGAATTGCGCGTCGGCGTTGCCCTTCTCGGCCGCCTCGCGATACCATGCGACGGCCTGTCCGAAATCCTGCGCGGTGGCCTGGCCCTTTTCGTAAATCCCGCCGAGCTGCAGCTGTGCCTCGGCCATTCCATCTGCGGCGGCCTTGCGGAACCACTGCAGGGCCTCTGCGGGGTCCTGCGCGGTGCCCTTGCCGCTCTGATACATCAGGGCAATCGCGTAGCGCGCGGAAGTGCTGCCGTTGTCGGCAGCCCTGCGATACCAGCGCAGTGCCTCGGCGTCGTCCTGTGCCAGGCCCTGACCTTTCTCGGACATCACGGCAAGTCTGAGTTGAGCGTCAACGTTGTTGTTGTCGGCGGCCTTGCGGTACCAGACAGCCGCGAGGGTGGCGTCCTGGACGATGCTCAGACCTTCATCATACATGTTGCCAAGCGTGTACTGGGCGTTGGCATCGCCCTTCTGGGCCAAGGTGTGGATCTCCTCGAACCGGGATGGCGGCCTGCTGCGGGCGACCGCAGGGGAGGCCGGCGGATTCGAAGTCGCGGGGGGGGGCGGGTTCGGGGTCGGGGTTGGTGTCGGGGTCGGTGTCGGGTTCAGTGTCGGGGTGGGTGTCGGGTTCAGTGTCGGGGTGGGCGTCGGGTTCAGTGTCGGGGTGGGCGTCGGGTTCGGGGCTGGCGGAGGAGTAGGGACCGGCTCATTGTCGGCATTGATCAGCACCAGCGGTTCGGCGGCGCCGTTGCCTGTGACGACCAGGAAGCGCATGTCCCAAAGACCCGCGGTCCGGACCGCATGCACGGTCGCGGTGCCGCGACCTTCACTGCCGCGAACAGGAATGTCGAGTCTTGCAGTGTCGGAACCGGTGAGTCTGACTTCGGTGGTGCCGCTGATCCACAGACCTGGTCGGATGTCCCTGCCGATCAGGGCCGCGACCTTCGGGTCGGCGTTGAGTGTGTCGAGTGCGAGCTGATAGGCACCGTTGCCACGCAGGAGGAGCTGGCTCGCAGCAGCAACGATGGCAGGGATGAGGATCCATACGGCGATCCCTGCGGTGGCCCAATTGCGCTGAACTCTGCGGAAGTGCGCGGCGTCACGCCAGGTGCCGTTGCGCCAGGCCCACTTGCTGCCCCTGGCACCGAGCACGAAGAGCATGGCGATGTTGATGATCGGAATGAACATCAACAAAGCGATGAAGGTGTTGTTGCAGATCCCCCAGAACCAGTTGAGAAGAAACGCGCCCCAGTTCCACCGATCAAGCTCCGGGGGGATATCATTCACTGCCGCGTTCAGTCCAGTTGGAGCGGCATTATTCATACGAAAATCTCTCATTCAACAAGACCCGGAGTGGGGACAGAAGCCGGATGACGACCGCCAGGCTGGGAGGGATTGGATTCAATCCTGGAAATTCCGCCTTCATTTGCAGACACCGCTGTGCCGGGACAGAATGTCCGGTGCGGCGCCCGAATGCCATTCTACGGCCCGTGGCATGTCTGACAACCTCCTTTGCCTGTTTGCCGGATCACTTCCTGGGGAGAGGAAGCAGCCCCGCGCATATGCGGCATGAGTTGGTGTCATGGGAAAGGACGTCAATAGCACGTGGTCACTCGGAGGCAAGACCCGTCTTTGAGGGAGCTGAATCAAGTTGTCGCGAGGACCGGCGGGAGGGGGTGACGGGGCTGGGGCTTTGTCAACAGGGAGAAGGCAGGTGGCCGCCGGCGACAGGCGGGTCGCTTTGCGCCGGGCGAAGTTCAGACCATGCTGCGGTCCCTGACGGCGGGAGTTGCGCCGGTGCCTGGATACCAGAGGCTTGCGGGTGGAGCAGGCTTGCGGATGGCGTGGGCTGGAAGGCGATAGCCTGAGAGCAACGTCGGGGGCCGCAACCGGGGTGGCGGCACGGCTTTCGAGGCCAGGAAAGCCGCCTTGAGGTGGCTTCGTCCAGCCGGGAGGTGAGAAACCTGAGGTGGCCGGCAGCGTGCCTTGGAGGCCGGCGCTCAGGGCACGCGGGCGCAAAGTGCGCAGGTGAGCCGCGCGACGGGTTTTGAGGGGGCGGCAGACCGGGGGCGGCTCTCAGGAGTGTGACCAGCCGCCGCTGCCGGCTCAATTGACCAGGACACGGGAGAACGCCGTTGGCGCCTTCGGCCCTGTTCAGCGCCGCCTTGATCTCATTGGCGTCGGTGACGCCGGCTGCAAGGGCGGCACCCCCGATTTCGGCTGCGACCACCCTGGTCCTGTTGCGGCCGATGACACCGATCCGGGCTGCCCTGGAGGCCATCGCACGTGCCGTCGCGGCAACCAGGGCCGGAAGCGTCGTCCGTGATCCGAACGGCGACATCTTTTACCTGCATCCTGGTTCTGTTCCCGCCCGGTTCATGCTGGCGGTGCGACCCGCCGCCGGGCATCGCAAAAACTGTCATTTTGATCAGCGTGTCGCAGGTTGGTCACGGCATTGCGGCCCCAACAGGGGGCCGGGAACCCGCCCGGGAGCGCAGTGACCGCGATGACATGCGGGAGCCGGAAATTCCGTGATCCCGCGCGGCAATTCGTCACGAAATAGCGCTGTTGCGGCTGACCTTGCGGGTCGGGATCAATCGGTGGTGCGGCGCCTGGGCGCATTTCTGGGTCGTCGCGAGCGCTGCACCAGACCGAGGCTCTGCCAGCGTTCGGCGACGAAGCGGCGGGCTTCGGGCAGTTCATCGGATTTATGGATGATGCGGTCGATCTCCGCCTGACCGATGGTCTGTGAGCGTAACAGCGCTTCCGCAACGCCCTTGATACTCAGTTTGAGCCTGACCCCGACCAGGTTTTCGGTCATCACCTTCAGTTCGCGCTTGAGCGCGTCGTTGATGGGGCGTGGTCCGCGCCGGCTGGCGGTCTGCCATTCCGGCTTGGAGACGATGCGGATGTCTTTGTTGATGCGCCGGCGGTCACTGCGATCACCGGCATCGCGGCGATGGATATCGAGCAGGGTGATTTCGGCAGCGCGTCCTGCCAGATTGATCATGATGCTGGAATAATAACCGTGTTCAGGTCGATCGTCACGGCGTTTGCCATAGACATCATGAGGGGAGGCGTGGCGCACCGAGCCGAGCCGCTCCTCATCGGCCTCAATCGTCATCCGGTCCACGGCGACCCCGAGAATGCGGGCGACCACCGCGTGTCCGGCTTCGTGATAGGCGGTGCGGATGGTGCGCAGGTGCAGCGGTACCCCGAGACTGGATTCCTCGATCAGCCGCCACACCATTTCCGAACGGTTGGTGCCGTGGGCGGCTGCCTTGGCGTCGATCCAGGTGAGCAGGGGCGCGGGAATCCGGATGGTGATCGCGGGATTGCGCGTCCTGGCTGGCCGTTTGCGGCTCGTTTTGATCACATTGCGCATAGGTGAGGTGGTATCAGAAAATGCGCCCTGCATCCCGGGCAAGAGGAATGTGTGGTTAAAATCTTTGCGTCACCACTTGCGGCAGCGGAAATCCCCGGGGCCGGCGGAAGGTGCTGAATCTGCGGTCCGGAGGGCGGCGGCGATCGGGGTGTTTCTGCGCGGTGTTCTGCGGAAGTCAAAGCTGTGCGGGGTGGGGAAATGGCGGGTGCGCGCCGCCCGCGTGCTTTGAGGAAAATCGCAGGGATGAAGTCGCAGCCGGCGGCAATCGGCACGCTCGTAGATGAAGACGCGTCTGTTCAGTCGCCCCGGTCGCGTTTGCCGATGACGAAATCCTCCATTTTTTTCCCGGCCCGCAATTGCGCCACCACCCATCGGGGCTGTTTGCCGCGGCCGGCCCAGGTTTCGCTGTGGTCGGCGGGATTTCGGTATTTCGGTTTTACCGGCGGGTATTTTCGCCGCGCCCTGGCGGCATCCAGCGACGCGATCGGGCGTTTTGGCGCGGGGCGTTCTCCCGCCCAGCCCTCCCTGATGTTCGCCAGGGTCTCCTCAAGCCTGGATTTTTCAGTTTCGATCCGCTTGACAAGCACCATCCGGATCCGCTCGTAAAGAGAGGAAATCTCCTCGAGGGAAAGACGCTCCAGTTCCGAAGCGCTGGGAATCATCTTCTGTTCTCCAATCAAGCCTGCTCCCGGCAGACCGGGAGAATCAGCGACAAGGGTTAATTTGACCTTAAGGTTGCAAAAGACGAGGTAATATTGAACCTTTAACCCTGTTCACCGAACATTGTGGCCGGGCATTCTGTTACTTGTCCCTTAAAGGACGCGCTCCAGTTATAGAAACTGACGGTTTTGTGATAAGATGCCGCCATGAAAATGAGAGTACCTAATTACCGCCTTCCGCTGCCAATGTCCGCGATTATTGGTGTGGCGCGTTGGTATGTCTGGATTAATCTGCGTCTGCGCAAGCTCGGAGGGCTTTTCGGCCGCAGCCGGATGATGGTCTATGACAAGGTTCAGGGGCGCTGGCATAGTTCCGATGAGGACGGCCCGGGTGCGGACGGCAGCGAATTGTCGGAATACCGGGAGGCTGCCGAGGCTGGCAACGCCATCGCCCAGTACAATCTCGGGTTGATGTACGAAAAAGGCCGCGGGGTCAGACAGGACGATGCAGAGGCCATCGCCTGGTTCGGCGAAGCGGCCGCCCAGGGGCTCCCCGAAGCGCAGTATAATCTCGCCCAGATGTACCGCAACGGCCGCGGCGTGGCGCAGGACAGCCAGCAGGCCGCGAGCTGGTACCGAAAGTCTGCCGAACAGGGTTTTGCTGCGGCACAATACAATCTCGGGCTGATGCTGGCGAGCGGTCTGGGTGGGCTTCGCGATCCCATGGAGGCGGCGCAGTGGTTCCGCAAGGCTGCCGACCAGGGCAGTGTGGCGGCGCAATACCGTCTGGGCTCGGCCTATGCCAATGGTTGGGGGCTTGACCACAGCGATGGCGAGGCCTTTGCCTGGTTCGCCAGGGCTGCCCAGGGAGGCAACGCCTCTGCCCAGCTCAATCTCGGGCTGATGTATGGGCGCGGTCTCGGCGTCATGGCCGACGATGCTCAGGCGGTGGTGTGGTTCACCAAGGCCGCCGAACAGGGAAATGCTCTGGCCCAGTACGGTCTCGGCCTGATGTATGCGAATGGGCGCGGCGTGGTGCGCAACGATACACAGGCCGCCGAATGGTATCTCAAGGCCGCCGATCAGGGGAATCCCGCAGCCCAGAATGCGCTTGGGCTGATGTATGCCAAAGGCCGTGGCCTCCCGGCCGAGGCTGTGCAATCCGGCAACACCTGGCAGGAGAAGTCTGCCGACAGCGCCCCTGACACGGGTTATGACACCGCCAGGCGCAACCTTCGCTCCATTGAGGAGGCGCTCGCCAACCTCAGGCGGGAGCGCGATGTGGCCGGTCGTCTGTCGTGGGACGGTGCGCCCGCCGCCGCCGCCGCAGCGGAGAGCCGCCGCAACGAGGAGGCCCTCCGGGCTGCGCCCGCAAGTGTCAGAGCCACTGACGATGGCAGGCGCGACAATGCCATGGCTGGCGCCATGGATGACCGTTCCGGTTATGATGTCGACTATGATGACTATTATGACGAGGACGACGCCTACGACGAGAAGATAGATGCCAGCATCCTCGACAACAGCCTGAGAGCCCGCCCCGCCCCGTCAGGCACGGCGACGGCGAACACGGCCAGCAGTGTGGTGGATATCGCGGCGTTGAGCCGTGCCATGCGGGGGGACAGGGCCAGGGAGGATATGGCTGGAGTCACGGTGCTTGAGGAAGGCGAGCGCAAGGTTCTGAGAAACGCAGTGGGGTCATCGTCGCGCAAGGTCTGACGGCGGGTGCGAAGCAAAATGTGGGCGGATGCAGTGGGGTCGCCAGCACCGTCACGTTCGGGGCTCTGTCCACGGCCAGCCTGAGCGACGTCGTTGCCGGGACCCTGGGCAAAAATACGCGACCCTGTCGCCCGCGCGCTCGTCCGCTTCATTCGCCGGCGGGAGTTCAGGCCAGCAGGAGTTTTCGGGCGACGAAGGCCTCGGCGTAGCGTGAAGGCGCACGGCATTCCATGCCGCGCAGCCGCGCCAGGCCGCGAAAAGTCTCTTCATCGAACCAGTGTTTTGAGCGCTGGCTGGCGAAATGGGCCATCAGGAGACCGATTTTGCGCTCCAGCGCGGTTTCCGGCACCGCAATATAGGCGTTGGGCTGGCCGAGATCGCCATCCCATTTGGGAATTTCGTATTCCAGGATGAGGTGATCGCGGAACGTGTTCCAGGTCAGCTCCGAGATCTGGCGGTGATCCTGGTGGGCATCGTCGCGCCGATGGGTCAGGATGACGTCGGGATCGACCCGGGGTTTGAGGCCTTCGAACCACGCTTTGATGGCCGCGCCATGCTGCGGGAAAAATCCGTCCGGAAACGACTGCAGCTCGATCTGCATCGAGGCGCCGGCGAGAAATGCGCCGGCCGAGCAGCGTGCTTCGGTCTCGCGCGCCCCCCCCCCCGAGAGCACGCACCAGTGCACATCGAGCGCAATGCCGCGCGCAATCAGGCTCAGCAGCGTGGCGCCGGCCCCGATCTCGATATCGTCGCAATGCGCCCCGAGGCACAGGACTTTGAGCGGATCGCCGGATTTGGCGAGATGTAACGGTGTCATTGCTCAGACCTTTTGAGCTTCCGCTCCAGCGGCCGCAGCGAGCCCGCGCCGGCTGCGGCGGGTCGAACCGGGCGTTAAGCCCGGTTCATGTCGGTTCAGGGCGTGAGATCCCGCGAGGGGTCGATGACCTCGACCCTGGGGATCGGGACGATGAATTTGCAGCCCCATTCGGCCACGTGGGCCATCTGGGCGATGATTTCCTGCTTCAGGTTCCAGGGCAGGATCAGGAGGTAGTCGGGCTTTGCCTCGTCGATGGCCTCGACTGGCAGGATGGGAATATGCATTCCCGGCGTATAGCGCCCGTGTTTGTAGGGATTGCGGTCGACGGTGAAATCGAGGAAGTCGGGGCCGATACCGCAGTAGTTGAGGAGTGTATTGCCCTTTCCGGGAGCCCCATAGCCGCACACGCTTTTGCCGCGCTCCCTGGCGTCGATCAGAAACGACAGCAGTGCCCGCTTGGTGGAGTGAACCTGGGCGCCGAAATCGGTGTAGTTGGTGATGTCCTCGAAACCAAGCGCGCGCTCATGCGCGAGCAGGGTGGCCACGGCCGGCGTCGCCGCGTGAGCGGCGTCTTCCCGACAGAAATAGACCCGCAGCGAGCCGCCATGGGTCGGAATCTGTTCGACATCGAAAATCCGCAGCCCGTGCCGGGTCGCCAGGCGGTCGACGGTCACCAGCGAAAAATAGGAGAAATGTTCGTGGTAGATGGTGTCAAACTGGTTCTCTGCGATGAGCCGCTCAAGATGGGGAAATTCCACAGTGATGATGCCTTCGGGCGCCAGAAGGTCTGCCATGCCGGCGGTGAAGTCGTTGAGATCGGGGACATGGGCGAGGACATTGTTGCCGATGATGAGATCGGCGCGGCGATCCTCGGCGACCAGCTGTGTGGTCAGCCTTGTCCCGAAAAATTCCACGATCACCGGGATGTTCCTGGCACGCGCCACCTCGGCGATATTGGCCGCCGGCTCGATCCCGACCACGGGCACGCCGAGGGGCAGGAAGTGCTGGAGCAGATAACCGTCGTTGCAGGCGATCTCATAGACCCGGCTGGCCGGCCCGAGGCCGAGGCGGGCCGTGATCATCTCGCAGTAGCGCCGCGCGTGTTCGACCCAGGATGTCGAATAGGAGGAGAAATAGGCGTATTCGCTGAAGATGTGCTGGGGGCGGACATATTCCCTGAGCTGGACCAGGAAACAGTCGTCGCAGACCATGGCGTGCAGCGGATAATAGGCCTCCATCTGGTCGATCTGGCTGGCGGCGAGGAAGCTTTCGCAGAGCGGCGACATGCCGAGATCGACAAACGTCGTGGTCAGCGGGCTGCCGCAGAGCCGGCAGCGGCAAGGTTCGGTGGAGCAGGCCGGAGCGGTTTCTGTGGCCGGGGAATGCGCAGTCATTTCGGGGGGCCTTCAGGGGACAACAGGGGAGAGAGGAGGAAAGACGCCGGGCGCGAAAAGCGGCGGATTTCAGGCTAGCGCAAAACAGAGGTGGGTTCAAAGCATTCTACATCATGTGATTTTGTATTGAATGTTCTGGACATTTTTGCCAAAGCGGCAGGCGTGTTTGCAGCGATCATGACGAAGGGAGCCTGAGAGGGGCCATGCGGTTCGAGGCCACGGATCTTAAGGATGCGGTTCTGGTTCATGCCGAGCCGAAAGAGGACGAAAGAGGCTCTTTCGCCCGCCTGTTCTGCCGTGACACTTTCCGTGCCCATGGACTGGAGGCCGATTTTCCCCAACACAGCGTGTCGTATTCGCGTGAAGCGGGGACGCTGCGGGGAATGCACTTCCAGCGAGAACCCTGGGCCGAGACCAAGCTGGTGCGCTGTCTGCGCGGGGCGATCTTCGATGTCATTATCGATCTGCGCTCGTGTTCCCCGACATTCCGACACTGGCAGGGCTTCGAATTGTCGGCGGACAACGCCGTTCAGCTCTACGTGCCGGAAGGCTTCGCCCACGGATTTATCACCCTGTGCGCGGAGGTTTCCGTCAATTATCTGATTTCCCGGGTCTATGTGCCGGATGCCGCGGCCGGGGTGCGATATGACGATCCGGCCTTTGGCATCACCTGGCCGGTGCCGGTCACCGTGATCGCCGACAAGGACAGAGAGTGGCCCGATTTCGTGGTCTGAAGGCAACAGATCGGAAGGGTGGGGTCGCCAGATGCTTCAATCGATCGCTTCCAGCAGCTCGTGCTGGAGCAGGAGGCCGGCGGCGCGGCGCACCGGCTCAAAGGGAAGCCCCGAGCGGCTGGCAATGTCGAGCAGGGAATGGGTGCCGTCGGAGAGGTTGAGGACCCACAGCATTGCCATGCGTGCGGCAGCCGCACCGGCGTCGCCACCGATGGCATCATAGAGGCCGCGGCGGCCGAGTTGAGGCTCGCCTTTGGCGATCCGATTGCGGAATTTGCGCTCCCCCTCAATGACACCGATGACCCCGGCAAGAATGCGGCAGGAGGCCTCAAGATGGGCGGGCTGAATGAAAGAGAGATCATCGGCCGAAGAGTGATATTGCGGGATGCTGCCGTATTTGCTCCGCTGCAGCAGGCCGACCGGGAGATTGAAGCCCGGCGAGCAGTATTGGCGTTCGTCATAACCGTAAGGGGAGAATTCCTCGATCGTAGCGGGAAGGCCACAGTGACGGAGCACGTGAGCCATCGCCCGGTCGATCAGAGCGTCGCCGCGGCGGCTTTTCTTGTAGCAGGGACCGGCGCTGTCTCCGAGCATGGAGAGGATGAGGCCGTGGTGGATGTGGCTGGCGCGTTCCTCGTTGCGGGCAAGCCAGGTGATGGCACCGATGGTGCCTGGGGCAAACAGGAAACGGTAGCTGTAACGCGTGCGCGTTTTTGAGATCGCCGCTGCCAGATAAGCGAGCAGCGCCAGCCCTGAGCAGTTGTCGTTGGCAAGCGAGGGGTGGCAGATATGGGCGGAGAGCAGGAACTCTTCGTCGCTGTCGCCACGATGGAGATATTCTCCGTAGGTGAGATGGCCGGCCTGGAGCGTCGAATCGATCACCACCTCATAGACCTCGTCCGGCAGGGACTGGAGCTGGCGCTCGGTGATGCAGAAGGCCCAGTTCTCGTCGTAATAGGAGGTGCGGTAGGGGATCCAGTCGGGCCTGTCCGGCAGGGTGTGGAGGTGCGGCTTAAGTTCGGCAAGCGTCATGTGGCGGTGCACCGGGACGCTGTAACTCATGACGTGGAGATTTGATTTGCGGAAGTCGACGATGCGCTCGCCGCGGGCGTTTTTGATATAGGCGTCGCGTATGTTCCACTCTGCCGGCACCGTCCAGTCGAGCACCGTCGTGCCGCTCGGCACCTCGTGGATGACAACGGGGATCCGGGTCGAGAGAGCATCGAGGGTCTGCCGCACGCCGTTGCCGGTGATGCTGCGGCAGATCGGAAAGATCGTTGCGGCGAGGGCAAAGATGGCATCGCCGCAGCCTGGCGGCCCCAGGAGGTCGGGGTGGACAACGGGTGCGCCGGGCAAGGTTCGATCACTCCCGGTCAGTCTGTTGCCGCGGCGGTGCTGCGCAGGTCGGAATCGAGAATGCCCTCCGAGAGCAGCTTGCGGATATGGCCGATGCGCTGGTAGCGCGGCCCCTCGAAATCCTCGAGCGTCACGCCCGAGCTGCGGTAGGCCTCATAGAGCTGGACGGCACCCATCCTGGCGTCCCATTGCGGCCTGAAGGCCGTGAGACGGGTGCGGATCTTCTCGAAACTGACCCGGTAGGAACGGGTGTCGGGGCCGGCGTCGTCGGCGAAGTCAAGCTGACAGCCGGGCACGGTTTCGGCCACGATCTGGGCGAGATCGCGGATCTGATAATTATGTTCGGTGCGGCCGACGTTGAAGGCTTCGTTGAACACGGCGTCATCCGGGGCCTCAAGGGCGGCGACGAAAGCGCGGGAAAGATCCTCGACATGGATGATCGGACGCCATGGCGTGCCGTCGGATTTGAGAAAAATCCTGCCCGTGGTCACTGCCCAGGCCACAAGGTTGTTGAGCACGACATCGAAACGCAGCCGTGGCGACAGGCCATAGACCGTGGCCGGCCTGAGATAGACCGGGCAGAAACCGTCGCCGGCGATGCGGGCGACATCGATCTCGGTGGCGACTTTGGATTCGCCATAGGCGGTAACCGGGTTGAGGGCACCGGTCTCGTCGAGCATGGCTTCGCCCGCCTTGCCGTAATTGCTGCAGGAGGAGGCAAAGACAAAGCGCGCCACGCCGGCCGCTTTGGCGAGTTCGGCAATGCGGACACTGGCACGGTGGTTGATCGCATCCGTCAGTCCGGGCCTGAGATTGCCCAGAGGATCGTTCGAAAGGGCGGCGAGATGGATCACCGCGTCAAAGCCGGCGAGGTCGCCCGCCTCGACATCGCGGGTGTCCTTGTGGATCATGGGCACATCGGTGATGGAGCCGCCGCCGACAAAGGAACAGCGGGAATAGAGGTCACTGTCGAGGCCGACCACGTCGTGACCGGCCCGGCGCAGCATGGGGGTCAGGACGGTGCCGATATAACCAAGATGTCCTGTGAGCAATACACGCATGTCGAGGCTTCATTCCGGGATTGTGGACGATTCGGGGTGGGTCGCGGGCCGGCCGGGGTTCGGGAACGCCGCCGGTGCCAGGGCTGGCGCCGGGAGGCGGGCGTTCTGGGCGAGAAAGCCGGCTTCATCCATCCGGGGGCCCCAGGGGATGTGCCAGCTGCGCTGCCAGGTCTTGTAGGGAAGCCAGTCCAGCATGGCGCGGATGTAATCGGTGAATCCGGCAGTGGCCTGGCGCCGCGCCAGATCGGCGTGAAACTGGCGCAGACAGTTCCAGTCGCCCTTGGCGAGATGGAACGCGGCAATGCGCAAGAGATAGGCGCGCATCATCCGCCGCTTTCGTGCAAAGGTCGCTTCATCCCAGCAGCGGGCGCCATAGCGGCACAGATTGTCGTAGCCGTCGAGGCGGTAGGCGAGCCAGCGCGCCCGCACCTCGCGGTTGGTGACCGAATGGTCGTGGGTGCGGGTATAGACGATGGGTTCGCGGACATAGGCCAATCGCCCGCGCAGCGTGGAACGGACCAGGGCGCCACAATCGAACTGCCAGGGGACGCCGTCGAAATAATCCGCCTCGCGGTCGCTCTCGTGATAGCGCAGGAACATGTGATGGGTCGGCGCCCAGTTGATGCTGCCCTCAAGGATGCGCCGCGCGATGACGATGCCGTCAAAGACCGGATCTTCCGAGGGCAGAGAGGCGCGGCGAATCGCGTTGCCATAGACGTCGTCGGAAAGCACGGCTTCGACCTGCGAATCGACTCCTGCGGCAGCGACGAAGCGCTCGATGCAGTCGTCGCGCATCAGATCGTCAGCACAGAGGATCTTGACGTAATCGGTGCCCACTGGAACAGCGGCGAGTGTCCGGTTCCAGTTGTCGCGCAGCGGCACGGTCTGCGGGTTGCGGCGGGTGACGAGTTCGATCCGCTTTGAGCGGAAGCGGTCAATGATGTCAGGGGTGTTGTCGCCGGAGCAGTTGTCGACCACGACGTGGACCAGGCGGTCATAGGTCTGGCTCTGCACACAGGCCATGGTCGCTTCGAGAGTGCGGCCGCCATCGAAGGCGGGTGTGACGACGGCAACCAGAGGGCGGCTTGGACGGACCGCCATTTCAGGTCCTCAGGGGGCAGGTTGCGGGAAGGGGGGCGGCCACGTCCTCAAGGGCGGGCTGTCTGGACGGCGCCAGCAAAGGGGAGACATCGGGCCGCTCCCACATCTGCCATTTGGCCCTGCCCGAATTGACCATGTCGTCAAGCATCATCTTCTCTTTGAAGGTATCCATGCAGGTCCAGAAACCATCATAGCGATAGGCCAGGAGCTTGCGTTCCTTGATCAGACGCTGCATGGGCTGCTCGACAACCTCCTCCCCGGGGCGGATAAAGTCGAAGATCTCGCGCCGCATCACCCAGAAGCCGCCATTGATATAAATCCCGAGCTGGTCGGACGGTTTGATGCTGGCGATCTCGCCGTCGGCATCATATTGCACGGCATGAAAGCTCGCGGTGGGCTTGACGGCAATAAAGCTCATGATCTTGTCGGACTGCGCCAGGCGGTCGATCATGCTGTCGAGGGGCGCGTCGGTGAGGCAGTCGGCATAGGCGCACAGGAACATGTCGTCGGTGACAACATGGTCCCGCACGCGCACCAGCCGTTCGCCGATATTGGATTCGATGCCGGTATCGGCGAAAGTGATGCTCCAGTCGTCAATGTCGGAGGACAGCAGGGTGACGGTGCGGCCGCCATTGGTGAGCACGAAATCGTTGCTCATCGCCTCGACGTAATTGAGGAAGAAGTCCTTGATCACATCAGCCTTGTGGCCGAGGGCGAGAATGAAGTCTTTATGCCCATGATGGGCAAAATACTTCATAGTATGCCAGAGAATAGGTCTCTGTCCGACCGTCACCATCGGCTTTGGTGTGGTGTCAGAGTAGTCCCGCAGCCGGAGACCCTTGCCTCCGCAGAAAATCACAACCTTCATTTCCCGTCTGTCCGGTAATTCAATCGCCGAAAGAGTGCGATCATGCCCTCAGCAAGGCACATTACGCCTATATTCCAACGATTTCCAGACGGGCCCCGGCGTTTGGTTTATGCCGGGGCAGGATGGCGATTAGGATTTTCAGGGCTTGGCAGCGAGCACTGCGTGGGGCCCCATATAAACCTGGGAGGAGGCCACCGTCCGTCCGTCCGGCGTCAGGCGCGACAGACCAGCGGCGATCGTGAACACCAGACTGTCGCGCTGAAATTCAAGATTGACCCGGTCCATTTCGCTCATGATCAGCTCGGACTGGGCGTTCAGGGTGTCGATCACGGTGCGGAAGCCCGCAGTGCGCTCGACGCCGATGCCGTAGACCGCCGATTCCATCGCCTTGACGCGCTCATCGGCGCGTTTGATCAGGCCGCGGGTGGCCTGATATTGGACATAAAGTGTCGTGATTTTGGCAACGCCCTGTTTCTGGGCGTCAGCATTTTCCCACCACTTCTGGCGGGCGGCGGCAGCGCCCTCGGCGATGCGGGAATAGGCACCGGGCTCGTAGATCGGCACCCGCATCTGGATCTTGACAGTGTTGTCGGTCGCCTTGTCGAGCGCCTGGGAGATATGAGTCTGCTGCAGGCTGGCGGCGTAGAGGTTCACCTGGGGCAGCACATCGGCAACCTTGGCGCGGGCGTCATAGCCGGCGGCAACCACGCCGAGGCGGGAGGCCTGGAGCTGGGGATTGCTGGTGATAACGGCCTGCTCGAGTTCCGAGACGCTGGAGGGAACGGCGTCGTAGGGCACCCGCGGCGGGGCCAGACGGCCGGGCCGGGTTCCGGAAATGCGGGTATATTCGATCTCGCTGGCACGCAGATTGGCGTTGGCCTGTTCGACATCGGCCTGCGCCTGAAGCAGGCGCGAGTTGGAGATGTCGACATCGGTCTGGGTGGCGTCGCGCATCGAGAAGCGCACCTTGGTGCGTTCGAGAATCTTGGCGATATCCCCGACCTGGGTCACACGCAACGCCACAATGCGACGATCGCGCACGATGGCGAGATAGGCGGTGGACGCGGCGAGATAGGTCTGCTGCTGGGCGTCGAGCTGGAGATATTTTCCGGCCTGGACGCCAGTGCGGGCAGACTGGAAGTTGTTAAGGCGCTGAAAACCGTCAAACAGGGGCATGGTAGCCATGAAGCCCTGTGCATTGGGCTGGCGTCTTGCCACCGTGTCGGCACCGTTCTGGTCGGGCAGGGTGTAGTCCGGTGCGTAGGTGATCTTGCTGGTCAGGACCCGTTCGTTGACATAGGCGACCGTGGGCAGGAACGCCTCGACCGAGCCGCGCATCCTGGCCTCCGCGCCAGCCTGACGTTCGTTGTCCGCCTGCACTGCGAAGCTTGAGCGCAACGCCCATTTCATCGAGTCGTCAACGGTCTCGGCACGAGCGAGACCCGCTCCTGCAATCAGTGCAATAAATGACACGGCCATCGGCGCCGAAAGACGGCGGCAATAACGACCAGGCTGAAATCCTGCACTCTCATTACAAACTGACAATTTTCTGGACATCGACATGGCACGCAACATTAACCCTATTGTCTGCCCTATGGCTTACGCCGCAATTTATAAGAAGGAAAGCTGCTGTTGCCGAAAATCGGCCTTTTCAGGAATATAATTTGGAACTGTGGCAGGGAAGGGGCACTTTTTGAATTAACCCTTTGAGTCAAATGCTTGGGTGTGGCCGGGAGAACGCAGCCGGGGGCGAAAAAGGCGGGTTTTGCAACGCTCCTGAGGGGGGCGGGCAAGGGGGCGAGGGCAGGAAGCCACACCACCACAGGTAGAAACAGTGCAGCCTCATACACCGCCCCGGCGTGCTGCCGGCGGAGGCGCGGTTTTGCGATGCAGTTGCCGTCTCAGGACCGCTGGCGAAAATGGGAAGCCGGCGCGGGGGAAATCTCAGGCCGCGGCGCAGGGGCGCAGATGGGGAGCCGGACTGGCCGGGGACTGCCAGCCCGGGATGCGGCTCAGCCAGTCGCGGACGTGGCGCTGGGCTTTGGGTTCCCCGAGGACGACATGACCGGCATCCGGGATGGGCACGAAGGTGATGTTGGGGCCGCCGGAGGCCGCCAGCCGCCGGCCATAGCGGATGGGGATGGTTTCGTCGTCTTCGCCATGGATGATCAGGATCGGCACTGTCAGCCCGCCGATGAGGAGGTCGGACCGGAACGGGTCCTTCATGAAGGGGCGAACCGGGAACATCCAGGCGCGGTCGGCGGCAATATCGACAACGGAGGAATAGGGCGCGTCGAGAATCAGGCCTGCGACTGCGTGCCGGGAGGCAAGGCCGACAGCCACCCCGGTGCCGAGGCTTTCGCCATAAAGCAGGATGTGGCGGGGCTCAAAGCCGAGTTTGCGGGCATAGGCGTAGGCCGCATCGGCGTCGCGTGCGAAGCCCTGCTCTCCGGGGCTGCCGGGGTTGGCGCCAAAGCCGCGATATTCCAGCGCCAGCACGGAAAAACCAAGTTCCCTCAACTGGGTGATGCGCATCGTGCGGGACGGCAGAGAGCGCCCGTTGCCGTGGAAATAGAGCGCCAGAAAGGGGCTCGGACCGCCGCTCAGCCAGGCCTCCAGCCGGATTTCGTCGGACGAGGTGAGGTGACAGACCGAGGTGTCGGCAAGGCCCACCTCGCCTGGGCTGGCGCTGAATTTGTCGTTGATTATGACGAGAGAGCCCTGATTCAGATAAAGGGCGAGGGCAACGGTGAGATAGAGTGCGATCACGACAGCCAGGACAGCGATCGCGATATGGGTGATCCTGCGGCGGATCGTCGGAGGCCGCTTTGATTCGCCCCTCAGCACGGCAGGGTCTGGTCCTGGGGCGGCTGCTCAAGCATCAGCATCCAGGACAGGTCGCAGCTCATCGCCGGCTTCGGCTCGTGCTCGATCTCGATGACACAATGCAGCTTTATCAACATCTTGTCTCGCGCCAGATAGGTCGCCCGGTCGAGCTTGAAGACGCCACGGATGCGCTTGCCGGATTTGAGCGGGGAGATGAATTTGGCCCGGTCGACGCCGATGAGAAAAATGGCTTTGAGGTTGGGTGGCAGCGGCATGACCTCCTCGGCCAGAGCGCTGACCATGGACAGGGTCAGAAGGCCGTGAGCGATGGTGCCGCCGAAGGGGGTCTCGCGCATGGCCCGCTCCTGGTCGACATGCACGAACTGGAAATCATCTGTGGCCTTGGCGAAACAGTCGATGCGATCCTGCGCAATGGTTTTCCAGGCCGAGCTTCCGAGTTCCTGGCCGAGCCAGGGGGCGAGTTCGGGTGACGACATCATGATGACCCCATGGAAACAGTCATGGAAAGCAAAAAGTCATGGAAACTATTGAGGCTGCCTGAAAACGAGTGATGCGTTGGCTCCGCCGAACGCGAAAGAGTTGGAAATGGCAATGTCAATCGGCATGGCGCGGGCGGTGTTTGGAATAACGTCAATGTCGCATTCCGGGTCCACTTCTTCAAAATTTGCGGTGGGCGGGGCTACCGACTTTTTCATGGCCAGAATCGTAGCCACCGCCTCAATCGCGCCGGCACCACCCAGCGAATGGCCGGTGACCGCCTTGATCGAGGACATCGGCGGCGGGTGAGCGCCGAAAACCTCCTTCATGGCCCGGGTTTCGGCGCTGTCGTTGGCGGTCGTTCCAGTGCCGTGGGCGTTGACATAGGCGACATCGCCAGGCCGGATCCCGGCATCGGCCAGTGCCAGACGCATGGTGCGTGCCATGCCTTCTGGGGAGGGGGCCACGATGTCGACACCGTCAGCGGCGCTGCCGAATCCGGCAATCTCGGCGAGGATGACGGCACCGCGGCGCCGTGCATTTTCCTCCGACTCGAGGATCAGCATGCCGGAACCCTCGGAAATCATCATGCCGTCACGATTGAGCGAGAAGGGACGGCATTTCTTGTGGCTCATCACCCGCATGGCGTCCCATGCCAGCACGGTGCCAAGCGACAGCGGGGCCTCGGTGCCTCCGGCGATGGCGATGTCGGCCTGGTTGGTGCGAATCAGTTCGGCCGCGGTTCCGATCGCCTGGGTGGCCGAGGCGCAGGCGCTCGACATGACGAAAGTTGGCCCTTTGGTGACGAAGGCCAGCGAAATCCAGCTCGAAGACGAGCTGACCATGGCGCGGATGATGGTAAAGGGATGGGGTTTGCGAAGTCCTTGTCGGAACAGCCGTTCATATTGCACCTCAACGCTGTTCAGGCCGCCTGAGCCGTTGCCGACCACGACGGCGACCCGCTCCGGGCGCTCGAACGGTCCCTCCAGCCCGGCATGGCTGAGCGCGCTGCGGGCGGCGGAGACGGCGAGAATGGCGTTGCGATCACAGGGCGCCAGCGATTTGAGCGGCAGATCCTTGAAGCTGATGGTGGGGGCGATCGCCCCCACCAGAATTCCGCTTCCGGGTAACACCACTGACTCAGCAAAGACATTTTTGCCGTTGAGGAGCCCGGTCCAGAAGCTTTCAAGGTCGAAGCCGACCGGGCAGGTGACGCCAAGGCCGGTGATGACAACGCGTCTCATGGTGCAGTTTGCTTTGCGGCAATCCGCGACTGGATCAGCGCGGCAACGTCGGCCACCGTCTTGAGGTTCTCGGCCGTATTGGCGTTGAACTGGAGGTCAATCCCGTATTTGCCTTCAAGTTCATAAACGAGTTCAATAAAATCGAAGGAATCGATCCCGGATTCCTGGATCGTGGTGTTGGGTCCGAGTTCCTTGGTGTCCTTGGTCTGGGCCTGAATCATGGTCACCAGGTCGGAAATAATGGCGTCTGTGGAGGGGGCGGGGGCGGATTGGCTGATTTCGGAGGCGGTCATGTCGTTCTCTCTTTATGGAACTGCGGAACTCTGGTCCGGCTTATATCGAATTGCAACAGTTCCAGTGAATTTTATAAAACTGATAAAAGTCAGCTTGATTTCCCCGCTTTGGTTTGGGCAAGGTTAACCAGAGGTAAACCCTCCCGGGATCGATGACCGATCATGTGCCAGATGTTCAAATTGGAGTGAGAAAATGACCAAGATTGATGTCGGCATGCTTAATGCCATCTCCGGCGGCTGCTGCAGCCCCCCACCAAGGTCGTGCAGTCCTCCCCCGCCTCCTCCGTGCCGGAGCCCGAGCCCCTGTGGCGGCGGCGGCGGCAAGGGCGGTGGTGGCTGCTGCAAGCATTCTGATTGTTCCTAGCCTGGGACGATCAGAACAGCCGATTAATACCCTTTTGAGAGATTGGCCCGTTTTTCGTCCGGGCCTGTTCCTTTCATAAACCTCCAACACCCCTGCAGGGACGATCCGCATCGCCCCTTTGTGGTTCTGGAACGCGCCTCCGGTTGGAGCCGATCCGCTCACTTTCGGCCCCAATCGCAAATTTCCGTGCGCAAACCCACTTAAAGCCACCCCTGACAGCAACTCAAACCCGCTCCCGGGTCGCCCCGGCCTGCGCCTCAATACCGCCGTGAGAATCCGAAACCGGCACCGAACCGCTTCCGGGCTCTCAAATTTCCCCCTGAATCACTCTCCCGAGTTCTTCGTCTACTAAAAATCAGAAATATTGCCTCTCGTCAAGGTTAACATTTAACGTCCTGCGAATGTTTTTGCGTGGGTTCTGGCATCTGCCCTTAAGCGCCGGCGACACTGGCGTGGCGGTTTTGGCCACGGCAGGCTGTGCCATCTCTCTGTCGCATGCGGCTTGCGGGAACCGGACCCGGTGGAAACGGCTCCGGGGCCGGTTCGGGTTCTTCCGGGTTCTTCTCAATGGAGTCTCCGATCGGGCGCAAATTAAATAAGATTGCAACACTTCCGGTGATTCTGAGAAAACCCGGCAAAGTCAGCTTGATTTCTCCGCCTTAATTTGGGCAAGGTTTTCATGAGGCAAGCCCTCCGGGGATCGATGACCGATCATGACGACAGTTGTTCTTAATGGAGTAAAACAATGACGAAGCTTGATCTTGGCAAATTGAATGCCATTTCCGGCGGTTGCAGCAGCAGCAAGTCGGGTGGCTGCGGTGGTGGTTCCGGCGGCGGCGGCGGTGGTGGTTGCGGCGGTGGCGGTGGCCACGGCGGCGGCGGCCATGGCGGCGGCAAGAAGGGCGGCTGCAGGAGTTCGGATTGTTCCTAGTCGTTTAAGGCGGCTGGAACGGCCGGGTAGCTGATGGTGGAATGGTCGGTGTTTGGCCCGGCTCCTACTCGTCACGCTCTCCGACGCCATGCAGGTGCTGAGCCGGACAGGAAAATGCCGATCTTGGCACTGATATTTTTTGCGATTGGAGCCGTTCAGTTCAACTGCGGCTCCAATCGCAATTTTGCGGGTGTGAAATTTTGCCAATGTTCAGGCGCGCCGGTGAGGAAGGCCTGAACTCTCCCTGCGGTGCGCGGCCTGGTGGCGGTGATGCTGCGGCCGTTGCCCGATCGGTGGCCGAAAAGGATGGCACACCTCCTCACTTTCCCTCGATAATATGTTCTTTCCAGCCTCCAGTGAGGAAAGCGCGAGACGCATCTGGCGGCAACCGGACGGGTTCGAAAGGCCGGTCTGGTCGCGGCCGCCTTTTCGCCTTGAGGCTGTGCCGTTTGTGACCGCTCAACGCCAGTGGGGATGCGTTCCAGCTTGGCAGGTGAGGCTGCTCTTTAAGGCACCAGGCGTGCGGCGAAGCTGCGCCGAGACCAGGGCCTGCGGTGTGGGAGGTCTTGGGCGCTGGCGCGGACTTTCGCGAGTGTGCCTTGAGTTCGAGATCAATCCCATAGCGCTACCTCCGAATCCGAAAAAGACGTCTCATCCGCAGCGCGCGTCGCCGCCCTGTCTCCACAGGACGCCACGGGAGGTGAGAGATCCTGACATCGACGCCGCAAAACCGATCAGGCGCGTTATATTTGCGCCGCCGATTGCCGATTGCGCGTGACCTTCGCGGGTTCGCGATGCATCCGGCGATGCCAGCAGCCATCGCTCAGATGGTCCTGCGGTTTGCGATTTTCTGACCCGCATACGCCGGGTCGCCAGGGTCTTTGGCGGAAAACCGGCCCCCCGATGCCGGGACGTGTGAATGAATTGCCACATCGTCCGCAAGCGTTGCCGGCTTCCCCTGAAGGATTGTGAAAGCTGTAACAAGCCGCGTGGCGCTCGGGCCCATCGGAGACGGGATTGGGCGCACAGGGCAGGCGGCTCACGTTGCTGTGCGCGGCACCTCGAGCGCCGTCGCGGTGGAATCCATGCGCGCCATCGCACAGGATCGCGCGTGCCCGGCCTGCTGTGAAATTCTCACGCACAGTTGCTGCCGATCACCCGGCTGCGAGGCCTCGTTGTGTGCTGGCGGCAGCCAGCAAGGTCGGTGCAGCGTGGCCCGGATCTGCAGACGGCTTGCAGGCTGTCGATCGGGACTGCAGAGCCGGCAAAGCCGCCTCATCTGCACACAGCAACAGCTACAGCGCGGCAACGCAGATGCGGGTGCGAGGGGGCATGCGAAAATTGCGCCTGCATTCGGGGCGCGCGCTGCCTGCATCTTCGGGTGCAGCTGTGCAATCGACACGGAGCGAGGTGTCAGGGCCCAGCCGGCCTGAGGCATGGATCCGCAAATTGCTCACTTCCTGATCCGCGCACAAATCGATATCCTCCCGCCAGGATGCGGCACGGCAGGTCCTCGTGAGTGAAGAAGGATCGACTCGTGCACGCTTTACCCGCGCAGGAATTGAGGATCGGTTCCATGGCCCGGGCACAGCTTGCCGGGCGAGGGCCCGGAGCCTTTGTACATGTCGATGAAGACTTCGGGAGGGCATCCGCTGTTATCCCGGCAGGGGGCCCGCATTCGCGTGTGTCGTCATCGCCAACAGGCTGTTTCGTCGGCTTTGGCGATCAGGATGTGAGGTTCAGATCGAAAGAAGATCGTCAGAACTACGCGTTGAAAGAGGAAAGACCATGAAGGGGACTCCGGGGCGGGCTTTTCTGTGTGCCTGTGCCGCCAGGCCAGGCCAGGCCTGGCGGGGTTTTGCGCTCTTTCGATTTTTCCGCATCCGGACAAGCTTGTGCGGTGGTACCGGCATGCGCCGGCTGGCGGCCGGCTGTGCCAGACGATCCCGAACCGTCCGCTTGCGCGGCTGCGGTTTCCGGGGTCCCGGCAAGATGGCGTCGCCGGGGACGCTGTGGACCGGCCGCGACACACGAAACTGCCAAAGCAGTCCCTTTGCGCAGGGAGGCTGGATCCGTGCTGTTAATCAGTTGTTCATGTCCCGGGGGCCGAATCCTTAAAATGTGATGTGGGAATCGAAAAATATTGCCGGAAAATCAGCCGTGGGAGCGATTCGCGTCGCTCTGGAGTCTCCGTTCGGGGGGAAATTAAATACGAATGCAACACTTCCCGTCAATTTCAGAAAACCGGCAGAAGTCAGCTTGATTTACCCGCCTTGATTTGGTCAAAGTTCCCTTGAGGTAGACCCTCCAGTGATCGATGACCGATCATAGAGACAGTTGTTCATAATGGAGTAAACCAATGACCAAGCTTGATGTTGGCACACTTAATGCCATCTCCGGCGGCTGCACCACGAAGGTTTCGGGCTCGTGCACCGTCAAGACCAGTGGTGGCGGCGGCGGCAAGAAGGGCGGCTGCAGGTGCGGCGATTCTTCTTAGTCTTTGCGCGGGCAGAACATTATTTTCCGGGTGAAATCGGACGGGGGCTTGCTCCCCGGGATTGAGGCCGGTGATTAGGTGATTGCTGCGTTGACAAAGCTGGGCTGCATTCGTGCAGCCCAGCTTTGCTTTTTTCCGGACTGTTCATGATTCAAGTTGTTGCGATTCCGTAGCCGTGATTCTGACCTGCGTAAGATCTTCCGTGATAGGGTCCGCGGGGCGCGCGCAGGGTCTGTCGTGCAGACCCTGCGGTTCCCGATCCCCGCATGGGGAACGGCATTTTGATGGATTGCCCCGCGAGGGGTGGTCTGATACCGGTATTGTGTAAGATTTGAATCTCCCTGGATTTGAATTTCTCTGGATTTTGAGGCGAATTTCGAGTCTCTTGGGGAGCCTCCCGGGGAGTCTCGCAGGCTCCCGCACCTGGACAGGTTTTGTTCAACCGTGAGCGAAGATTACGAATACGAAACCCTGCTTTCCGACGTGGCCCAGCTGCCGGGTAAGGCGCGCCGCCGCACGCTGCGCCTGTTCTGGAAGGTGCTCCGGCTGACCGGCAACCTGCCGGACATCGGGGTCACGGAAAATCTCAAATATATGCTCCATCTGTCGAACGCCGAAGCGCAGCGCGTGGAGGAGGAGATTGTGTTCCAGGATCTCATCGTCGGTGCCGAGTGGCTGGCGACCCTGCGGCGCAATCACGAAGAATTATGGCAGGATTCGGCGCTGATCTCGATCCCGGGGCGGGAGGTGCTGGACGATGTGGGGCGCAGCGGCAAGCCGCTGATTTTCGCCCCGATCCATATGGGCTGTTTTGCCATGCCCTTTGCCAAGATCATGTTCGATCATTTCCGCTCGCGCCGGATGCTGATTCTGCGTGCCCGCGAGGACCGGCCCGAGGAAACGCTGGCGATGCGCCGGGTCTCCGAGATGGGCGTGGATATGCGTTTCCTCAACATTCACCACAAACAGAGCTATTTTGACGCGGTCCAGTTCGCCAAGGACGGTGCCATCATCGTTATGTTTGTGGATCTGCCGGCGAGCTATGGCGGCGCGGTAAGGGTGAATTTCTTCGGCAAGCCGATCCGGCTTGCCATGGGCATCGGTTCGCTGGCGCGTCTGACCGGGGCGACGGTTATTCCGCTTTCGGTCCATTCGACGGTGCAGGGCGATGTCGTCAATGTCGGCCGCGCCTTTGAGACCTACGAAAAGGGACCTGAGGAAAAGGAGCGCGTTGCCACGATTGTGCGTCGGCATATCGAGGACAGTGTGCGCGACTCTCCCGAGCAGTGGCATATGTGGTCGCGCCTCCATGAATTTCTGGAGCCTGGACCGGAAGAAGAGGCCGCGTAATGAGTTCGATTGATTTCGATGACGAAATGGCGGCGCCGAAAGCGGGGCCGAAATCTCGCCAGCAGTCGCAGCTGCAGCAGGCGACGCAGCCCGCCCAGCCGCAGGGGTCGCAGGCCCTGGTGGTGCGGGACACCGCAAACGAGGTGGCGCTGTTTGCCGCCCAGGCTTCGCGCATCGGCAGCACCATCGATCTGCGTCAGAATCGCACGGTGACGGTGATGGCGTGGCTGACGCTGGCTGTGATCGTGTCGCTGTTTCTGGCGCTGCGCTTCGCCCATTTTTCCAGGACCGAATCGGTGCGCGGTCTGATTGCCTCCAGCCTCGGTTCCGAGCGCCTGGATGCCCCCAGGAACGGGGTGATCAAGGAGATCTATGTCAAGCAGGGGGATACGGTCCATCCCGGCACAGCGATCTATCAAATCGCCATGAGCGACGCGACTTCCTCCGCGGGTGAATCGGTGGTGGCCTCCGAGGGCCGGGCGCTGACCCAGCAGCGGGCCAACCAGGTTGCCGAAATGCAGCGTGCCGAGGCCTTTCTGAAAGGAGCCAACGAGCAGCAGGCGGCGGTGGAGCGGGAACAGAAAAAGGTGGTGGCGGCCCTGGACGAACAGGAAAAGGGCATGCAGGAGCTGGTGGACGAGGCCAAGGCCAAGGTAGCGCATATGCGGGAAATGGTGGCCAAGGGCTACGCCACGCAGGTCCAGCTGGATGAATATCTGCGCTCCAAGGCCGAATATGAAAGACAGCTGATTGAGGTCCGGGTGCGGCGGGTCGAACAGACGCGCCAGGAGACGGAAAAGAAACGCGAGTTCCAGATTCTTCTGGCGGAAAAGGAAAGCCAGAGGGTCAATGCGGGGAGCCAGATCGCCGCGATTGATGCCCGGCTGACAGGGCTCAAGACCCAGTCTTCCATGGTGGTGCAGTCGCAGTCGGAAGGCCAGGTTCTCTCCGTCAACGTCACCATCGGCGACTCGGTGGAACCGGGGCAGCATGTGGCGCTGATCGGCAGTCCCAAAGCCGAGGCCCTGATCGTGCTCGATGTGCCCTCGCGGGCCATCGGTCTGGTCAAGGTCGGCCAGAGCGTGGTCCTGAAATACGATGCCTTTCCCTACAAGACCTTCGGGATCCAGCATGGCCGCGTGACCTCGGTGGCACAGGCTGCGGTCTCCGGCCCCGGGGGAGCCAAGCCCGACCTTGGCAGCCTCGCCAGTCTGGGCGGTGCGGCGCTCGGCGCCGCCGCGGCCGGTGGCATCGGTGCCGTCAAGCAGTCGGTGTACCGGGTCGAGGTCAAGCCCGAGAAGAATGAGATCATGGCCTATGGCGAGAAACGGAGACTGACGCTGGGATCCACCCTGTCGGCGGAGATCATCGTCGAACGCCGCCGCCTGATCGACTGGGTGCTGGATCCGGTTCGTGCCATGGGAGGCCGGGGATGAGCGGCGTACTTGATATCCTCAGCCGCAAGCGGCGGGTCCGGACGGTGCTCCAGGGCGAGGCCAACGAATGCGGTCTCGCCTGCCTCGCCATGGTGGCCAATTACCACAGCCACGACATCTCGCTGTCCTATCTGCGCTCGCTGTTTCCGCTGTCGCTGCGCGGCATGACCTTCGGCGAGATCGTGCGCCTGGCCGACAAGCTCGATCTGGATGCCCAGGGCTTCGCCATCAGCAAGGTGAAGGAAGTGGCCGAACTCAAATGTCCGGCGATCCTGCACTGGAACGGCAACCACATCGTGGTGCTGGAGAAGGTGGTTCGGGGCGTTTTCTACATCCACGATCCGGCCTTCGGTGTGCGGCGCTATTCCCTAGAGGACGTGAAGCAGCATTTTGCCGGGACCGCCCTGGAATTCGAGCCCCGGGTCAAGTTCAACGCCATCAAGGCGGCGAAGAAATCGCGCTACTGGAGTGTGTTCAAGGCCTGCCGCGGCATCGAGAGCACCATCGCGGTGGTTGCGGTGATGTCCTTTGGTGCCAGCCTGTTTGCGCTGACCACCCCGGTCTTCCTCGAGGTGGCGCTCGATAACGTGATCCCGCAATATGACGTCGATCTGCTGCTGATGATCACGATCGGCATGGCGCTGTTCACAAGCTACGAGGCGGTGGCGCGGTGGCTGCGTGATTTCGTCACCCTGCAGTCCTCGACGGTGTTTGAGATCTTCTTCACCCGCAACGTGGTCGGGCACGCCTTTCGTCTGCCGGTGCGGTTTTTTGAATTGCGCCATCCCGGCGACTTCCTCACCCGGCTGGCTTCGATTGACCACATCCGCACCTTCCTGGTCACGGGCTTTGTCTCCTCGGTTGCCGATGGCGCGATGTCGCTGCTGACCGTGGTGATGATGTTCTACTACTCGCCGACCATGGCCGGGGTGTCGGTGGGCGTCCTCATCGTGGCGCTGGTGGTGCGGGTGGCGACGTATCCCAAGATCGCCGAATACACCACTGCGACGCTGGAGGCGCGATCGGAGGAGCAGGCGCGGCTGATCGACGGGCTCCAGAGCGTTGCCACGCTCAAGGTGCATAATACCGAGGAGCTGTTCTGCCTCAAATGGTTTGACAACTTCACCCGCTTTGCCAATGCGGGATTCCGGACCGGCAAGCTTACCATCGATACCGATCTTCTGCTCCATATCCTGTTCATGGTCGGCACGGTGGTCACGCTTTATATCGGCGTCGCCGATGTCATGAAAAACGAAGCCTCGGTCGCCAAAGGCGGGACCACAATCGGTATTCTCTACGCCTTTTTCGCCCTGCGCGGTTCCTTCTTCAACGCCATGAACGCGCTGATCATGAACCTGCTCCAGCTTTCGGTGATGAAGGCGCATTTCGCCCGGCTTGACGATATCCTCGACGAGGCCCAGGAAACCAATATCGGCCGGGTCGGCGGAGAGCGGTCGATCCGCAGCGCGGTCCGGATTGAGGATGTCAACATCCAGTTCGATCGCGGGACCAAGCCGCTGGTTGAGGGCATCAATTTTCAGCTCAACGTCGCCGCCCATGAGTCGATCGCCATCATCGGCGATTCGGGGTGTGGCAAGTCATCTCTGCTGAAGGTCGTCTCCAGCCTCCACGCCCCCTTCACCGGCCGGGTGCTGGTTGATGAACTGCCGCTGTCGGCGTTCGGTCTCCACGAATACCGCGCCAATCTCGGCGTGGTCTTCCCCGAGGACAATCTGTTCAGCGGCACCGTGGTGGACAACCTGACGATCTTCTCCCAGGAGGTCGACGGCAAGCGGGTTGAGGAGGCGCTGGCCATGGTCGACCTGCTTGAGGAGGTCCATCGCCTGCCGCAGGGGCTGGCGACGCTGCTGTCGAATGAAAGCCCGATCCTTTCCACCGGACAGCGCCGCCGCCTCCTGCTGGCGCGCGCCATCGTGCGCCAGCCGCGACTGCTGCTGCTCGATGAAATCACCGCCAATCTCGATCCCCAGACCGAGGAGAAAATCGTCTCCGCACTGAGCCGGGTGCCGGCGGCCAAGGTTTTCGTCACCCACAGCGAGCGGTTGCTGCGCTACGTCAACCAGATCTATCACATCACCGAGGGCCGGATGGTGCCGGTCACCTATCAGAGATCGAAGACCGCCGTGTTGAATCCGGTGTAGGTCGGTCCTGATGCGGTGGCTTCGGGGTGTCGGGCACGGGCTCTGGTCGGTGCCAGGCTGTTGGCGTTTCAGAAAGCTGTGACTTGCCGGGCAGGATTGGCCGAGCGGCTTGCCGCCCGGGACCTTTCGCCGACAGCGTTCCCTCGAAAGTCTTCCGGGCGGTTGGCGAGGGGAGCCGTGATCTTCACAAAAACAAGGGCTTCGATTGAGTTGCGCCGCGCGGCGCCTTGACGCCGCTTTCGCAAGGCCACCGGGGCTGGCGCCAGGGGGGCGGGCAGGGCGGCGCCGCGGCAGTTCGGCAGCGAGGAAAAAGACAAACAGGCTCAATAACTTCCTGCTTCAAGGCGGGACTGCAGCTGCGGCAGGACCGGGCACCAGGGGGCGGGCCGCTGCCGCCGGTGCTGCGGGAATTTCGCTCCCGGGATCCGTCTTCTGGCCTGATGTCCCTGATTCTCCTGAACCATTCTGCACCCCGAGAGCCCGCCGCAACAGTGTCAGGACCGGCAACGACGGGGCAGGCCCGTAAACCTAAATTAATAAAGTATTTTCTGAGGATTGTATCAGAGCCTTTTTTTTGACAGGGTCGCGGCATATTCCCTGTGGTAAATGGTGGCTGTCGAGGCTTCGCGATCGCGGCAGCAGGATATGCGGAAGGGGGGGCCGGTTTTCGGGACGCCAACCCCTTTTGGGAAGGCCGCGTCAGGACAGAGGGCGCTTGAGGATCAAAGGGCGCTTCAGATCTGGTTTGGCGCGGATGTGAGAGATGAGACCAGTGGTCCGATAGAAGAGGGTTGCGATTTTGCTCCGCGTGCCGTGTGGCGGGCGCGCATGGCGGGTTGCGTGTGACAGCCGGGTGATAGGTAGATGTCGGTACAAGAGTTTCATTCCCCTGAGAGCGAACCGGTGACAGGACAGTCGACGTTGGAGACCTCCGGCTTCAGGCGCGCTCCGCTTGAGGGCCCGGTGCAGGAGCAGCCGAGGTCGCCAGCCGATGCCCTTTTTGCGCTCCGCAAGCCCTCTGACAGTTCTCTCACCACCAGGCAGACGATGGAAGAACCCACCAGGCCGACCCCGGTCACTGCTCTCTCTCCCCTGGCAGGGAACGATGAAGGCCTGTCGGCGGTGAGACGGCCGTCCTTTGAGAACGCCGCCTCGCCGCGCCCGATTATGGAGCAGCTGGTCCCGTCCCAGTCAGCTGTGCGGGATCCGGTGCAGCCGGCGAGGCCGTCTCTGGCACCGACGTCGCTGTCGGACAATGGGGATGGCCTGTCGGCGGCGAAGCGGCCGTCCTTTGAAAACACGCCGCCGCCCCGGCTGGTGAGCGCGGCGTCAGGCGCGCCCGCAGCGGGCGAGGGCTTTCCAGGTCTCAAGATTTCGTCCTTTGGCAATCCGACGGCGCCCGGCGCGCCGGAAGCAAGAGTGGGCGAGGCGGCAGCCCAGTCCGATCCGGCGGCGGGCAAGGCCGATGGTTTTTCCGCCCTCAAGCAGCATCTGGTTGCGATCACCAGTCAGATCGAGGCGCTCAGCGACATCGGCGCGCCGCAGCTGTCGGCGGCAGCGATTCATGGCGAGCTGGCGCAGATTCGCAGCGTGATTGCGACTGCGCTGCCACGGCGAGCCATTGAGGTGATCGACGGCAAGATCGCTGTGGTGCGGCGACGCATTGAGGGTGCGCGCGGGCGGGTGCGGGGCGATATCCTCAAGGATATCGAACAGACGCTGGCGCAGATCGGTGAGATGCTGGGGTCGCTTGCTCCAGCCGAACAGCTTGCCGGTGCCGACAGGGAAATCGTCGAGCTTGGTGCCAGTGTTGACCGGATTCTTGCCAACAAGAGTGATGTCGGGAGCTTGCGCAAGCTCGAAGGCGATGTCGCAGGCCTGCGGCAGCTGGTGTCGCATGTCGCCTGCAGGGAGACTCTTCATCAGCTCGAAGAGAATGTCGATCTGTTGTCGGCGACGGTCGGGGAGATCATACGTGCAGCCGGAGGGGGTGACGCCCCGGTAACAGGGGAACGTCCCCTCGAGGTGCAGCCCAGCGTATCGCAGATGATCCGTTCTGCGCCTGCCGCGCCCGCGCCTGCGCCTGCGGGCCTCATCGTCGAGCATGTCGATGACATGGGCCGGAATGCAGGACCGAATGCAGGACCAATGGCTCCGGTGCCGGGAGTGCGGCCACAACAGCCGAATCGGGCGGCTCCGGATCAGGCCGCTGCGGAGGATGGGCGCGAGAAAGGCGCTCGGGGGGCGATGGACAGCCTGGTCGATCTGGTGGCCCGAGAAACCGGCCAGCAGCGGGGAGTGCGTTCCTCGCCTTCCAATGAGGGACTGGACCTGCTCAATCTGCGTGCTGCGAAGGAGGGGCCCGTCGTTCATGGGGACCACTCGACTGACGCCGGTCAAAGCGATGATCAGGGCGAGGTCAACGCCGCGGTGGAGCGCATCGCCCAGCAGTTGAGAAATGCCGGGGCGAGCAGGCCCGGGGTTTTCAGGGACCCGGCGGTTCAGGAGGCCCTGAACCCGGTCGGTGCCAGCGACAATGCCAGCGCAAATTCACCCCTGTCGCGGGGGACGGGCAGGCCGAAGCGGGGCAAGGCGACTTCCGGTTTCCAGGAGGGCCTGCCCAATCCCTTCCTTGACAGATCGACGGAGGTGGACGTGTTCGCCTCTCTGTTCGAACCGAACCAGGAGGCGCGGGCCGAGTTCAGCGCCGCTGCCGAGCCCGCCCAGGCCTGGGGTCTGGAGCCCATCGTCACGCTTGAGGAGCCGGCGCAGGAAGCGCCGCCGAATCCACGCATGCGTTCCGGTGGCGGGATGGGCTCGCCCGAACCCATGAACGCTCCACGGCGTGGTCGCGAAATGCCGAAGATGCGACCGCCGGACCAGCGTCGTGAGATGCGCCTGCCGCCGCTGCGGCAGAAGGCAAAACGTCGGCGCTCCAGCACAGGGGCCGGTATGGGGATCTTTCTCGCAATGACCGGACTCCTGGTCCTCGGCGGTGTCGGGACCACGGTCTATGCGCTGCAGGCGCGATGGAACGTTCCGGCCCTGAACGCGCCGACCGCACCGATCGACGCAGCGATGAAGACGGATGTCAGGCCGGTCAGCACCGGCACCCAGTCGGCGGAGTTTGGCAACCCGCAATCCGTGCCGGAGCCGGACCTGCAGCCGCAGCCGGCAGTGGATGCGAACCTGCAGCCGACACCGGAGGATCGTACCGGATCAACCGGCGGCAATCCGGGGGAGACGCGGGCGTTGTCCAGCCCGGGCCAGGATATTCATCGGGTTGCTCTCAACAGCGATTTTCCTGTGGTCCAGATGCACACCACGCTCAGCAAAGCGCCTGTGCCGGAGACCGAAAGGCTGCCGGATGCCATTGGTGGGCATGGGTTGCGTGCTGCGGCGCTCCGAGGTGATCCGGCTGGGGTTTATGAGGTCGGTCTGCGCTTTGCCCAGGGTAAGTCCGTGCCCCAGAATTATCCGGAGGCAGCGCGCTGGTTCCGGTGGGCGCAGCAGGCCGGGGTGGTGCCCGCGGCTTTCCAGCTTGGCGTGCTCTTTGAGAAAGGTCAGGGGGTGTTGAAGGATCCGGAGAGGGCAAGGGCGTATTATCTTGAGGCGGCGGAACGTGGCAACGCAGCTGCCATGCACAATCTTGCTGTTCTTGAAGCGGACAGAGGAAATCCCACCAGTGCGGCGCAGTGGTTTATCAAGGCCGCCAACTGTGGTGTTACGGATAGTCAGTTCAACCTTGCCGTCCTCTATTTCCGCGGCGTCGGTGTGAAAGTGGATCTTGGCGAGTCCTATAAGTGGTTCAGTCTTGCTGCAGCGCGGGGGGATCGGGATGCGATGGACCGCCGCAACGATGTGGCCATGCGGCTGAGCGATGTGGAGCTGGCCCGCGCGGAACAGGCGATCAAAAACTTTGTAGTTGAGCCTCAGCCCGACGAAGCCTTCAGTGTCCCGGGGCCGGTTGGCGGATGGGATGCCACAGCCGTGAAGACGCCCGGGCCGACCGCGCCCACCGCGCCGCCGCCGCCGGTGGCGACCGTGCATTGATGATGGGGACGCGGTCTTGCTGACCGCCTCCAAACGCTTGAGGCGGTCTCGCCTTTATCAAGATTGGCGGCGGGTGAGCGTGAGGCAGGGGATCGCCAGGGAGCAATTGCAGATCCCATGGCAGATTTCCCAGGGTGCCATATTGCCATATTCATGGCATCCGCCAGCCGTGCGCTTGGGGAATATGGCATATCGGCCGGCTGGATATGCTGGAACGTGGTGCGAGGTTTGAGATCGCCTCGGTCCCTGGGCTGTGGTGAGAGAGTCGAAAGCGCGGAAAACCCAGGTTTGAAAAACCCGCTTGATCCGCAAGCGGGCGTGAAGCGACAGCGCTGCGGATCCGCTTACAGTGGGTGCGCGCTGTTTTACGTGGCTTTCGCCTGTTCCTGATTCTCGAGGTTCGGTTCGCGTCTTTTTGAGAGCGTGCAAAAATCTCCTTTTGCGGAATTTCGCTGCACAGGTTGTGGGGATGTCTTAAAGGGGATGGCCTGGTGTCATCCTCGAAAAACCGTTTCGATTTCACTCCACCCGCGAGCTGCCGCTTCAACGGCTGCAGAGAAAAAGCGCGAGTGAGCGCCGATGATGGTTGCGAAACGCAAAAACGCAACTTCAAGAAGGCTCGAAGTTGCGTTTTGCTGGATGGTTCCCGCGTCCTGACAGCCTAATGCGCTGCTCCAAGATCGTTATTCTTCCGCCACCGCATGAACTGCTGCAGGGCCCGGTCGGTTTCGCCATTGGCGTGCGCGTCGTTGGCTTGCGCGGGCGCAGACGGTTGGGATGCCAGGATGGTCGGCGGCGGCGGCGGCGAGGACAAGGTTGGTGCCGCCGGCGGCGTATATTGTGTGTTCAGGGTTGGCGGGGCGGTTTCTGTTCCGGCGTCCGACTCCAGGGCTTCGATCGCGGTACCCGGAATATGGTCTGCCGAGGGGCGCATGCCGATCATCATGAACATCACGGCAACCGCACAGGTGACGCCGAGAAAGCCTGAGAAGCCAAAGAACATCAGCAGCAGGCGACGTCGCCGGGTCCAGGCCTCAAGGGCCTCGGGGGTGGCGACAATATCGTCTTCCATAATCTGGGGTGGCGGGGGCGCAATCATCGGCACCGGCAGTGGCGCCAGAACCGGAGCCAGGCGGAGCGCCTCGTGGCGGCCCTCGGTGATCGCGACTTCCAGCTCCTTGGCGATGACATCCTCCAGCATGCGGGAGATGTCGGCCTCGCGGGTGTGACGGACTCTTTCAGGCGAAGGCGTGTCCCAGCGTCGCGCCCTGATGTCAGCTGCCGTTGCGAGCGCTGTGCCAGGCTTCGATGGCGCGGCTCTGGGCGGCGGCGGCGGGGGGGCGGATCGGGGCTGCGGGGCTGCGGTTCGCGGCTGCGACGGGGCTGCGGTTCGGGCCTGCGGAGCTGCGGTTCGGGGTTGCGCCGGAAGGATGTCGGGGGTCGAGGGGAGTGCGGACACCAGCTGCAGTTCGCCCCGCCACTTCTTGGGAACCTCTGACGAGTTTTCCGCTGGCGCCGAGCGGTGCAAAGCGCGGTTGGGCGGGATGCGCGACGCGGGGGGCTGTCGTGGCGGAGGGGGGGGGATGCCGACCTCAAGCGAGAGCCGGGCGAGCAGATCTTCGCGGTCCGGAAGAACGGGTTTGGCGCTCCGGCTGCGATTGATTTCGCGGGCGTCATTACTGAAGGAGGGACGCGGCGGTGGCGGATCTTCGCGTGGCGGCATCGCCCTTGTCGCAGTCGTGGTCTTGCCGGAATCGTCAACGGATGCGCGGGCCAGGAGATCGTCGAGCCAGCCGTTCGATTTTGGTCCGCTTGAGCGCGGTGGCAGTTCCGTCGATGCGCGCAGCGACGCGGTTGCGGGCGAGGGCTTGGGGACGGACTGGCGGATACGCGTTTCGAGGCGTTTGACCGCCTCGTCGAAAACCCTGAGTTCTGAATCGATCGAGCTGGCGCGGCCCGCCGAGCGCATCTCAAAGACCAGATTCTTGCGGGTCTGCTCGTAGAACGCGCGGCGCGATGTCGGCGTCGAATTGCCCTGGCTCTCCACGGCCTGCGCCAATACAGCATCGTACCGATCCAGCACCGATGCCGAGGCCCGGACCGTGCGCTCTTGGAAAGGCTGCATCGTCATGTGGACTCCTTTCGTCCCAGCATGTTCGCGAAATTTCCCGTGTCAGACCTCGCAGCACCGGAAGATACGCCCGAGAGCATGACCAGCCATGGGCAGCAGGCGAAAACGGCTTGGGCGAGCTGGATTTTCGTACAAAATCCTTGCAGTCGGAGCCAAAAACCGGAGGATTTCCAGATTTATGCCCTGATTCCTGCCAGATTCAATCCGGTTCTGTTCCAGCCCGGTCGCCAACCGAAGTCCCCTTAAGGGTTCCAATTAAGGTTCCCTGATTTAATCCCAGACCGCCATCCTTCGCAACGATCCCGTTGATTCTGATCGTCCCGCATATCCCAATAGATTCGGTGAGGATACCGCCGAAAAACGCGTTGGTTAATTCGGTGGCGGACAATTGTGTCATTACGGCGACCATATGAACGGGGCACACAGAAATTGGTTGTGATTTTCAACCGGAAAGGTTCCATCGTACCTTTGGCCGACAATGGGGCGGCAAAACGCCGACTTAAATGCCGCAAAAATAAGGCGTGAAACGTTTTTGGGAAAAATGTTGCTTTTAGGAGACTGACTCATCGGACAGAGTCGCGTTAAAGAGAAGTGTTATTCACCCCAGGGTTGTCGTTTCGGGCACTGTAGCTTACCTGGGATTGAAAGTCCGGTTTTTTGGAGGCGGCAATGAAGAGAGTCTGGTTGGGAATCGTCGGCGTTGCTGCCCTGGGCCTGGCGGCGCCGGCCGGAGCGGCGGATCTTGGCCTGCAGCCCTATGTCAAGGCTCCGATAAATCAGGCTATTTTTGACTGGAGCGGGCTTTATGCCGGCATCAATGTCGGCGGCGGCTCCTCCTGTTCGTCCTGGAAGCTGAGGGACGTGAAGAGCGATGATGGCGGATGCCATGACGCCACTGGCGCAACCTTCGGTGGTCAGCTTGGCTATCGCTGGCAGCTCCATAATATTGTGCTGGGTGTTGAGGCCCAGGGCCAATGGGCGGATTTCTCCGCCACCTCGACCAATGCTGACGGGTCGTCGTTCCATTCCCGGATCAACGGCTTCGGGATGTTCACCGGACAGCTCGGCTATGCGTGGAACAATGTCCTGCTTTACGTCAAGGGCGGTGCCGGGGTGGCCGACAGCAAGTTCACCATGAACGACGGCAAGGGCAGTTCCATTTACGCCGGCAATACCCGCTGGGGCGGCACGGTGGGGGTCGGCCTTGAATACGGCTTTGCCCCGGACTGGTCGGTTGCTGTTGAATATGACCACCTCTTTCTTGGCGGGCGTGACCTGACCATGAGCGGACCCTGCGGTGGGACGGCGAATTGTGTGGCGCATGTGAGCCAGGGCATCGACGTGGGTCTGGTGCGCCTGAACTACCGTTTCGGTGGTCCGATTCTCGGAATCTACTGAAACCAGTTCGGTATTTTCCGCGAATAATCCCTCCGGGATGGCCTTTGGAGTGGCCGTCACGGGGGGCTGTGGTCCCCGTGTCGCACGGGGAGGGGAAGGCGCCTGGTTCGAGCGCCATGTGCCTTTTGGCTTTGATTCCTTCCCGGGTCCTGTTCCTTCCCGGGTTTTGGCAGGCGTTCCGGCCGGACGAAGGCGAACCGTTTTGCGGCGCCTGGCCCTGGCGGCGCATCCAGGATTGAAAACGGTGACAGTGCAAGGGGCGTAATCCCAGGGCGGGCCTGCCCCTGAAACTGCCCCGGTGTTCCCGCCGGGGCGGAATTAATCATGTTTAATAATACTTTAGCCGATTTCGCGGGCTCTGCGATTTGGGGTGCCCTAAAGGCAACGATTATCATATATTTCTTATGCTTTTGGGGTAGGATAGGGGGACGCCCTTCCGCTGGAGGTTATTAATGTCGTCCATTCAGCATCCTCCGTTGAGGAGGAGGACACCAGGTATTCTGGCCGACTATGAGGCGCTTCTGACGCGCGCCATTGAAAATCTTCCTGATTCCTCGGCAGCGCGACGTGAAGATCTCTATCAGCGCACGAGGGCGGCCTTGGTGTCTCAGCTGCGAGCCTCAAGGCAGGAGGCATCGATCGACAGCGAGCTGGACATCCTTAATGAGGTGATCGAGCGGGTCGAGTCCCGAATCAGTGCCCGTGCCAGCACCGCATTGCGCCAGCTGGCAAAGCCGGACCTGGATCCGCAATCGGATGGCTGGCTGGGCAACCTGCTGACCCGGGCCTCGGAGGATGATGAGCCAAGACCGCATCGGGAGGTCTCGCTGCGCAACCTGCTGAGCCGGGCGTCGGAGGATGATGAGCCAAGACCGCATCGGGAGGTCTCGCTGCGCTCGGTGGCTACGACATCGCTGCAGACTTCCGAGGCCGTGGTTGGGAATGACAGCAGGCTGGCGTTCACGCGCACCCAGACCCGCTCCACGGAACACCGCTATTTCAAGGATCCGGTACCGGTGGCGCCGAAGCCGGTGGCGGTGCCGGCGGCGCCGCGAGCGATGTCGCGCAGCGAGGAAATGGAGCGTGCGCTGCGCCGGCTGCAGAACGATTCGCCAGGCGTCGAAGCCAGCGCCCTGATTTCCGAGGACGGCCTGATGATTGCGAGTGCGCTGGCCCCCGACATGGAGGAATCCCGGGTTGCCGGCATGACCGCCACGCTCGTCAATCTCGGCAGCCGGGCGGCGGTGGAACTCGCCCGCGGCGAGGTTCAGGAAGTGATTGTGCGTGGCGAACACGGCTATGCGGTGCTGGTCCGGGCCGGGCGCGGAGCGTTGCTGCTGGCCCTGACCAACGAGAACGCCAAGCTCGGCCTGGTCTTTTTCGACATGCGTGAGACTGCACGAACCCTCAGCAGGGTGCTTTAGGGCTCAGTGAGAAAATTGCCGCTCCGAAAGGGGCGATGGGCCGCCCGCTGGCGGGCGCCCATCACCATACCAGGCCCGCGCACGCGCACGGGTCAGCCCGCGAGATCACCGCCGTTTTACCTTGCCGCAGCTTGCGCTGGTGGGGGCAGGTGCCGGCGTGGCGTTGTCGCGGACCATGCGGGCCGGTGTGGCATCCCGGCTGACGACTCAGACCCGTTTTCCAGCCCTCTCATGGCCTTGAGGGCTTTCAAATTCACGAAGTATTTTTCTCAGGCCGCATTCCGGCTCTTCGCGCACAATAATTCCACGCACGAGATAATTCTGCGCGTCCCGGTGGCGCACTCCACAACTACATCGCGAAAACCGCCTTCGATCATACTTTAACCTCGCCCGGGAGGTCCCGCGGTCCGGACCATCAGGTGAGGGCCGGAACGCGCGATTCTCAATCACTTCGAGCCAGGATTTGACATCAAAAGGCCACAAATCCACAGCCCTGGCGGAACCTGTGGGTATTTCCCCGCCGTTCGCGCGAAATCGCTCACCTGTAAAAAATGTCAATTAATTGAGTTGCTTGGCTGCCATTTTCGGGGATTTCCACATGCCGGAGTGGCAAATAAATCACGGATTTTGAGCGCCGACGGTTCACTGTTGTGTTGCAGCCGCAACACAGGGGCGGATTTGTGGCGATTTATGGAATTACTTAATGCGTGATCGAGACAATTGTATTTAATAACCTTGCTGAGGTTTTAACGCGGCGCCGCGTCGGTGGTTAATTTCACCGCGGGCTGTGTCGTCGGTCTGGTTGCGTTGGAGTAACAAAAAATGAAGCGCGTGTTACTAGGGGTGGCATCCATTATCGCTGCGGCGGTAATGTTTTACGGGGGAGGGGCAAGCGCCCAAACCACCACCGACTCAATAAAATACCATCAAGGCCAGGGAGGATATTGTCAGATCTCCCAGCCCAGTCAGGCCACCAAGGATTATGCGGCCACGGATCCGAATTTCACTGTGCACGGGGAAACTCAGCACGGGCAGCCAACCGGGAGCGATGAGATCACGTTTACCGGGCCTTTGTGCGCCGCTTTTGAAGCGGGAAAATGCACGGACGCCACGAGCTGTATCGACTATAAGCCGCCATGTGATCCGGCCACGCCAGGGTGCGTAACGCCTCCGCCTTCGTCGAAGTGTAAGAAGGTTGATGGCGTTTGCGTGGACAAGGACAAGTCCGGCGACAAGGGCAAGGATCACGGCAAGACGTCTGACAAGGACAAGGACCACGGCAAGTGGTCTGACAAGGACAAGGATCACGACAAGACGTCTGACAAGGACAAGGACCACGGCAAGTGGTCTGACAAGGACAAGGATCACGACAAGACGTCTGACAAGGACAAGGACCACGGCAAGACGTCTGACAAGGACAAGGACCACGGCAAGTGGTCTGACAAGGACAAGGATCACGACAAGACGTCTGACAAGGACAAGGATCACGGCAAGTGGTCTGACAAGGACAAGGATCACGACAAGACGTCTGACAAGGACAAGGATCACGGCAAGTGGTCTGACAAGGACAAGGATCACGACAAGTGGTCTGACAAGGACAAGGATCACGGCAAGTGGTCTGACAAGGACAAGGATCACGACAAGACGTCTGACAAGGACAAGGATCACGGCAAGTGGAAGGACAGGGATCACGGCAAGTGGTCTGACAAGGACGACGACAAGACTCCGGATCCTGGTCCAACCCCCGATCCTGGTCCGACCAACGACCAACTGCGCAACACCGTGGAGACTGCTTCTGTGGCCCCCGCGTTGGCGAGCCGGCTGGGACGTACGATGCTTGCAACCTACTTCGACCGCACCGGTGATGGCGATCTGAACCCGCAACGCGGCCAGGTCTGCATGGATGCCGTCGAAGAGCCGATCCCTGGCGTCTATAACAAGGCGCGCAAGGCGAAGCCTCAGGGTCAGTGCGAGGGTACGTTGCTGTGGGGCCGTCTGTTCGGCGAGACCGGTTCGGCTGGTGGCAGCATGGACAAGTACGGACCGGGCTACCGCTATGACCTTGGCGGGATCCAGGTCGGTGCTGACATCGTGCATACCAACCGTGACAGTCTCGGACTCTACGGTACAGCGGCGACGGCCTCGGCCGATGTCACTGGCACCAGGGGAACCGGCAGTGTCAGCATGAACGCCTATGGTATTGGCGGCTACTGGACCCATCGTGATCCAACCGGCTGGTATACGGACCTGGTGGTGCAGGCGAACAGCTTCGACAGCATCAACGTCAGTCCGGTGGTCGGGCTTGGGGGCTTCGGGACCCAGGGCTGGGGTTTGACAGCGTCAGCCGAAGTTGGCCGCACGATCCAGCTGGGTCAGGGCTACAGCCTTACCCCGCAGGCTCAGTTGATCTACCAGCGCACCAGTCTTGACGGTGTGGCGATCAAGGAGGGGCAGCTGAACTTCGGTGCCACCGATGAGCTCTATGGTCGCTTGGGCGGTCGTCTGGCCAAGAACTGGCTCACGAATGACAACCGTGGAGTGACCACCTGGGTTGATGCCAGCTTCTGGCACCAGTTCGGGGATGATCCGACGACCTCGCTCATCTACGGCAACCAGAGCCAGATCGTTTCGTCCAGCCTTGGCGGGACCTGGGCTCAGGTCGGGTTGGGTCTCTCTGGTCAGGTTAACCGGAACCTGTCGATGTTCGGCAGTGTCGACTACAACGTAGGGATCGATCGCACCGAGCACGCCCTGGGTGGCCGTGCCGGTATGAAGGTCGCCTGGTAATGCTGGTCCGCTTCATCCGGAGCTCCCCCATGCTCCGGGTGAGGCGGCTGGTCTGCCCCACTCGGAGCCCCCCCATGCTCCGGTGGGGCTATTTTTTTGTCTGGTGTGATTCTGGCGGGGGTTGGAACTGTGTGCGGTACTGAAATACCGTCTATCTGCAGGTTCCCCGACACAGTCAGCTCTTTTGGATTGCAGCTGGCATCTCAACAGAATTTCTCGGACTGATTCTCTGCGGCGTTCGCGCCTCAACCAGTGAGCACTGGGGGGCTGTCGTGGCATTTTCGCAGCGCCGGTTCCATTTGCGGAACTTTTGCATCACATCCGTTGATTAAGACTGCCATCTGCCTTATTCTTAACAAACTTTAACGATGATTGTATCGCGGACCGGCACGTATCTCTTGAGCACATGGGGCTGTGCAAGCGATTATAGCTGCCGCGACAGCGATCACGACGCGAGTTTGCGGATGGTCCGTGTTCTGTTTCGCGGAGCATCGGGGAGCGCGCGACACGTGTTCGAATGTACGACATCGTTCGCGAGAGGCATGCTTGCGGGTGATTCGGGCTGTGGCCGGTCCGAAGCCGGTCGGGTTGAGGTGGGTTGGAATTTTTTCGAACCCGCTTGCGAGGGGCAGGGTAGAGATGCGTTGGATCAATTCGCGATCTGTCAATTCGCGATTTCGTGCGGGGTCGCTTTTTTTCTCCGCCGGCCTCCTTTATTTGCAAATTGGATCCGAGCGGGCTGGAATCATTGACGATGACGGTTTTGGCGGTGAGGATCCGCATCCGCTTTCCGGGGGTTTGACGCTGACGATGCGATGATCGTCAAACCAGCCCGGTGGCGGGCTGAGTGGAGGTGGCCGATGGACAGCAGTCTGGAGCACGCGCGGGGGATACGGATGCGCAGTATTTTTCTGCAACCAGGTGCTTTGCGCTCCAGCACGTCGTGTTCCCTGTTCCCGTCCATGCTGTTGCCACGCCGCCTGTCGCTGTTCCCGTCATCTCCATGCCTGAAGACACCCTCTTCGGTGACTTCGTTTCCGTTGATCCCGCGCCGCCCGCTGGCGGCGCGAACCCATTCAGGACGCAGGTGAAAAATGTTTGCCTTCAACCACCTCCGTCAGCGTGAGCCTCAATTCCGCGACCTCCTGCCTTACGGGGCGATGGTCGATGACGGTGTCATGCTGCTCAAGGATGGATCGCTGATGGCGGGCTGGTATTTCGCCGGTGCCGATGGCGAGAACGCCACCGCTTTCAAGCGGAACGATATTTCCAGGCAGCTGGGTTCCGCGATGACGGCGCTGGGGCCGGGCTGGATGATCCAGGTCGAAGCCATCAGGATGCCGGCGCTCGCCTATCCGCGTGCCGAGCAGTCGCATTTTCCCGATCCTGTCAGTCTTGCGATCGATGAGGAGCAGCGCATCTCTTTCGAAGGTGCGGAGGCGGGTTTCGAGAATCAATACGCCATGATTCTGACCTACCGGACCCAGCGCCAGGGCGGCCGCAACCAGTTCTTCTTCGCCGATCCGGGCTGGCTCGAATGCTTCGGCGACCGCATGCTTGACTATTTCACGACCGCGATCGCCGAGTTCGAGCAGGTCGTCGCCGACATCGTCTCGCTGCGACGCATGCGTACGCGGGGCGGCGACCCCATCAACGGCCAGGCGCTGCGCTACGACGATCTGCTTCAGTTTGTCCGCATGTGCCTGACCGGGGCGGGCAGGGCGGTTCAGTTGCCCGACGTGCCGATGTATCTCGACCATCTGCTGGCGCCATCCTTCCAGCATGGCCAGGTGCCGGTGATCGATGGCTATTACGTCAATGCGGTGGCAATCGACGGTTTCCCCTCCGAGAACTGGCTTGGTCTGCTGCAGACCCTCAACCGCCTGCCGCTGTCGTGCCGCTGGTCGCTGCGCTATGTTCTGGTGGATGCTGATGACAAGAGCGGGGGCCTGATCCACGATCGCAGGAACTGGCGCGAACGTGTGCGCCCATTCATGGATCTGACGTCGGGATCGAACAGCATGGAGCAGCCGCCTCTGGTGACCCGTGAGGCGGATCCGCCGGCGGAAGAGGGTGAGGAGGCGGAGCCCGAGACCTACGGAACCTGTGCCCCCGTCATCGTTCTGTTCGACACCGACCCCAAGCGCGGCCGCAAGCGCGCTGAAGACGTGCGGCGTGTGATCCAGGATGACGGCTTCCACACAAGAATCGAAGACCTCAATATCACCGACGCTTTCCTGGGCTCGCTGCCCGGCAACTGGTATTCCAACGCTCGGGAAACCGTGATTTCCACCGCCCGATTCGTCAGCATGATTCCGCTGAATTCGGTCTGGCTCGGGGAACGTGAGTGCCCCTGTCCGCTTTATCCGCCGCATTCCCCGCCTTTGATGCAGCTGGTGTCGGGAGCGGTCCCGTTCCGTCTCAACCTCCATGTCGGCGACAGCGGTCACACATTGCTGATCGGACCGCCGGGAAGCGGAAAGTCGACCCTGCTGGCGCTGATCGCGGCCCAGTTCCGCCGCTATGCCGATGCCCAGGTGTTCTGTTTCGACCACAGCCGCGCCATGCTGCCGATGACGGCGGCCCTTGGCGGCCAGCATCTCGACGCCGGGAGCGCGCTGACGCTGTGTCCGCTGTCCGAACTCGATTCGGACGCCGATCGGGTATGGGCGGCGAAATGGCTTGAATTCCTGCTGGAGGTTCAGGGTGTCCATGTCAGCCCGGAACATCGCGACGCCATAGCCACCCAGATCAAGGCCATCGCCGACGAGCGCAACCGGTCCCTGAGCGCTTTTGTACGCGGTGTCGGCAATCAGGAGATCCGGGACGCGCTCGCCCACTACACTGCGGATGGCCCGCTGGGGCATCTTCTGGATGCCGAACAGGACTATCTGAAATTCTCGAATCTGATGTGTTTCGATATCGGCATGCTGATGAACATGGGCGACGGCTATCTTCTGCCGGTGCTATATTACCTGTTCCGTCGGATTGAGAGGCAGTTGACCGGCGAGCCGAGCCTGATCATTCTCGACGGTGCCTGGCTTACCCTTGATCACGAGGTTCTCGGCGAATGGCTCAATCTGCTGCGCAAGGCCAATTGCGCGGCGGTGATGGCTACGAAGTCGATCGCCAATGTTGCCAAATTCGGCGTCGTCGATGTCCTCAAGGAGGCCTGCCTGACCCGGATCTATCTGGCCAACGGGGAGGCCACCGATCCGGAGACCAGGGCGTTCTATCAGAAGTTCGATTTCAGCGAGGAGTCACGCGACGCGGCTGCTCCGGGAATGAAGCGTGATTATTATGTGGTGTCGCCGAGTGGCCGCCGCATGTTCCATCTGGGGCTTGGACCGCTGACCCTGTCCTTCGCCGGTGCCAACAGCGATGAAGATATTGAGCGGGTTAACGCGTTGCGCCGCGAACACGGCAGCGACTGGCCTGCAGCCTGGCTGAAGGAGCGAGGCGTTCCTTTTGACGCCGACGCCTTCAGGATGGTCGGGGCGGAAGAGCCTTCAAATGTCAGTTGGGCACTGAACGACAGACTGTGGCCCGACCGCGAGAACGTCCGACACATGACAGATGATCCACAAGGTGATCCGCATAGTGGTAAATAAGAAACAGCCACACGATTGACCAACAACCAGAAGTAACGAGCAAATGACAGACACGGCTCCCGACAATCCCTACTTCGCGGCGCGGAAGGAATGGAACGAGCATTACGGCAGCTATGTGCGATCTGTCCGGATATGGGTGGCTGGCACGGTGATCTTCTTCGGCCTGTTCGTCCTGGCCGCGTTTATCGCCTTCTATCAGGCGGGCCAGTCCGGCCCCGAGGTTGCTACCGCAGCGGCCGCAGTGCCGGCCAAGGCCGAGCCGAAAACCCCGCTTGAGGCCGCCGACCCCAATGTTATCCGCGACATGCTCGGCAACTGGGTGGTGGCGTTTCGCAGCGTGACGCCCGACAACCTTGTCGAGAAAGAGAATATCGACAAGATCTTCGCGCTCACCACGGATGAACAGGGCCGCAAGATCCAGGATTATCTGAGCGACAATCATCCAGGCGAGCGTGCCCGCACCGTGATGGTCAAGGTTGATGTCAAGAGCGTAGTTCAGGAGTCGCCTACGCGGTGGCGGGTCAGCTGGAACGAAATCGACCATGATCGCGGCGGGCGGGTGCTGAAGACGACCAAATATTCCGCCCCCGCCTTCGTCGATGTGGTGCCTGCGGAAGCCGGAAAGCCCCATAATCCAATCGGGCTGCGGATCAGCTCTTTTGAGTGGAAGAATTAGTTTCAGAAAGGAAAGCAGCATGGAGCGAAAACGACGATATGGTTCGGCCGTGCTCGCAGCAGTCCTGTGTGCCATGGCCTCAACCGCGCTGGCGGAACCGACTGCGGGGCCGCATGATGGTACAGTTGCGGGAAAGCCGCAGCTTCCTGTCGCCAAGTTCACCCGGGGTTCCGACGGTTCTGTGGTCTATGCCTTCGGTGGCAACTATCCAATGGTGATCTGTGCACCGTTACGGCTGTGCACGATCCAGTTGCAGCCGGGTGAGCGCGTCCACGACATGTTTGTCGGCGATTCGGCACGCTGGAAGGTGGAACCGGCACTGTCGGGCAAGGGATCCGCGGAGCGTGTGTCGATCGTGGTCAAGCCGTCCAATCCCGGATTGGCGACGTCGATGGTGATTACGACCTCGCGGCGGGTTTACCATATCGGCCTCAAGTCGAGCATCCACACCTATATGGCGCGGGTGTCCTTCACCTATAAGGGAGAACCCCGCAACATTGCCGATGTTGCCCCAAGGAGACAGGAGGTGGTGGAATTCGTTCCACCGCCCTTTCGCGATAATCCGCCTTCTGGCGGGGGCGCAGAGGAATACCAGGTGCCACCGTTTCCGATACCGGTAGCCAGGGCCGGAGGCTACAGTGTACGGGGCGACAATCCGTCGTGGCGGCCGAGAAAGGTCTATAACGACGGCACTCGGACCTATATTGAATTTGCCCATGCTGCGGTGGGCAAAGTACCGCCGATTTACGTGGTTACCGGCGGTCCTTTCGCCTCCCGGCTGCAGTATGTCAGCTATCGGGTTGATGGCGATATGATGGTGGTCGACAACGTGTTTGAGAAAGCTGTACTGGTGTCGGGGATGAACAGCATCAAGCCGACCAGAGTGGTGATTGAACGTCAGGGATAATTATCGCGCGGAGGTGATGGGTTCGATCGGTCGTGATCGGCAACCCAGGTCACCGTGAGGAGAAAGCTTAAGCGATGCTCGATTTCACTTTGGGCCGATCAGGCATCACGGGCGGTGTGTCGTCGCGGGCACGCCTGTTTCTCGCAGGCGCGGTGCTCGGCATCGTGGTTGCCTCCTCCACCGTTGTGGTCGCGGAGGAGAGCAAGGCGTCGGGTTATGCCGATTCAATCAAGAAGGGCCTTGGCAACGGCTTCACGCCACCAGCGGAGCGCCCGGCGAAAGCGACCGAGGCGCCTGTCGTGATCGAACCGGTTCGCTCCAGGCCCGCGGCGCCGGTGGCGGCGCAGCCTGAGCCCAAACCTGTCGATGCCCCCTCTGAGACCGTGCGCGCCAGGCCGGCGGAGCCGGCGGCGGTCAGCGCCGAGCCCGGGCCCAAGGCTGCCCCGAAGCCCGCTGAGGCGCCAGTTGCCGTCCAGCCCAAGCCTGTGGAGCAGCCGCTGGCTCTCCACCCCGCGCATGACGAGCCGGCCCAGGCCAAACCGAAACGGGCGGAGCCGCCGGTAGTGGCACAGCCCAAGCCGAAACCGGCAGAGCCGCCGGTGGTGGCGCAGCCCAAGCCGAAACCGGTGGAGCCGGAGGTGGTGGAGCAGCCCAAGTCGATCATGGTAGAGCCGGAGATGGTGGCGCAGCCCAAGTCGATAATGACGGAGCCGCCGGTAGTGGCGCAGCCCAAGCCGAAGTCAGTGGCGCAGCCCAAGCCGAAGCCGGTGGAGCCGCCGGTGGTGGCGCAGCCCAAACCGAAACCGGTGGAGCCGCCGGTGGTGGCGCAGCCCAAACCGAAACCGGTGGAGCCGCCGGTGGTGGCGCAGCCCAAGCCGAAGCCGGTGGAGCCGCCGGTGGTGGCGCAGCCCAAGCCGAAGGCGGTGGAGCCGCCGGTGGTGGCGCAGCCCAAGCCGAAGGCGGTGGAGCCGCCGGTGGTGGCGCAGCCCAAGCCGAAGCCGGTGGAGCCGCCGGTGGTGGCGCAGCCCAAGCCGAAACCGGTGGAGCCGCAGGTGGCGGCGAAACCCAAAGCCGAGCCCAGCCCTGCCGAGGCCAAACCTGTTGAACAGCCTGCGGCGAAACCAAAAGCTGCTGTGGCGGTTCATGTGCCGGCCAAACCGGCGACACCGCCGCAGAGCCGGGAGACCTGGCCCGCTGCTGAGCCAACACCGGCGTCTCAGGAGAACGGGACCGTGGTGAGGGGGGAGGGTGAAGAGGACGCATTGCTGCAGGAGCAGGTGCGAAGGAGAGCGGCGCGGCTGCGTGAACTCTATCGGGCGCTGAATTCGCCGATCAGGGTGGATCTGCGCAAGTTGCGATCCGGTGCCTATTAGGTGACGCAGTCAGGCCCTTTCGGGGAAACGAGGCGAGCAAGCCGGTTGGTGCGGGACGCACGAGCCGGCTTCTTTTCCACATGAAGCGGAAATCTACCCCCCCAGCCTGGTTTCCTTCTTCTCCAGCAAAGCGGCAGGCCTTTTGAAGCCAAGCCACTGTGGCGAACGGCTGTCGGGTGGTTTCGAGCCCCGAAGCCTCTCGAACGGCGGGATGCTTGCCGGCCTGTCGCTGTGACCGGACCTGCGCTCAGCGCAACCTCACGAAATCGCAAAGCCGGACCTGAGTGATAATTCCTGATTCTTATTCTCATTCTCAATCTCAATCTGCGAAGTGCGGCAGTTGGCAGTGCAACGGATTGGAAGTCCCGCGTCCACAACGCGTTGCAATTGCTTCAGCCAATCGGGGATGATGTCCCGTTGGGTCGCAGGGGCGGGTGCAATATCTGGAGTTCACAATAATAACTCCGCCGATTCGTTGCCTCGGACTGAACGCAAGTCAGGTTAATTGCCGCGGCAGCAGAGTTCGGGCTGCCGCTCAGCTGGCGTTGATGCGCCAGTTTACCGCCATGTCGCTTTGACCCCATCGATCTGAAGTCTCGCATCTGCCCGTTTATAGCGGCAGCGAGGCCTGCAGGTATGCCGCGCGATATCGCACTGCCGCAACACATGGCGCAACCGATGTGCATCTCGCGCATTCGGCGATTTCAGCCGGCCCGGCGACCTGTGGAGTGTGGAGGCGCTGGTGAAATCGTGCGGCACAGCTTCGCAGGTGGCCCGAATATGCGTCGCCATTGCGGTAGCTAAACACCACAATCTCCGCGCCGTGAAACGCTGGAGGCGATGGCTGCGAAATTTCAATGGCCCACTCCGCAAGCAAGCTGTGTCTTTGCCCTTTTTCAGTCCTCGGGAAACCGCGCGTAACACTTCCAACGCCGGTTTCGGTAACATGGTCCATCCATGTCAGAAAGCCTGGAAATATATCGGACACATAGTAAAACGTTATTGTCCCGGATGAATAAATTCGTCTCAAAGAAATGCTGGTATTTCATTTCGACGCCATCGCCTTCCTGTGAATTATACCCGCATCCACGTCGGTTTTGGCGCCATGGTCCATCCATATCCAAAGACTGGAATTAATATCGATCTCATAGTAAAAGTTATTGTACTAGATGAAAACATTCACTCAAAAAGATGCCGGTATTTCATGTCGGCGCCATCGCCTTCCGGTGAATTATATTCGGACTAATTATTCAAAAAAGTGGCACGGCCGGGCGGCATCCTGGCGGGTTGTCGAACTCTGACGTATCAGCCTACCGTTAAATCGCGGTAAGGACAGTATTTTCGTGGTCCTGTTGCAACAACCTCCAGAAGAAATGTTTTCTCCATTTAACTCGGAGTGGTTGCGGGTGGTTTGTTGACATAAAGTGTCGTCGGACATCCCCCTTGAATTCAAATGCGGGGGAAAGGGCTGTAGGAGTATTAAGATGAAACGAATTATGTTGCTGAGCACTGCGAGCCTGATCGCGTTCACCGCTGCGCCCGCAAGTGCCGCGGACCTTGCGGTTGCAGCACCCGTTTATACCAAGGCGCCCATGGCCGTGGTGGCCACGGTGAACGAATGGACCGGTCTTTATATCGGTCTCAACGCTGGCGGGGCCTGGGGCACGTCGCATAGCGACGTCGCGGTTACCAGCCCGGGCGATTTCTTTGCTGCGAATTGTTTCCCGGATGGCGGCCAGACCTGCTGGGTGAATACGGTTGACGTGAGCAACGCCGCGCGCCGGTCGGCCCTCACCAACTCCGGCTTCGCCGGTGGCGGGCAGATCGGCTATAACTGGCAGGTCGCCAACACCGTGTGGGGCATTGAGGCGGACATCAACTCCTTCAACCTGTCGATGTCGGGAGCCCGGACGGTCGCGACCGTGAATCCAAATGCAGGTACCGTCACAGTCTCGCAGTCGATGTCGACAAACTGGCTGGCCACCATCCGCGGACGGTTCGGTGTTCTGGTCGCACCGCAGGCTCTGCTTTATGCCACTGGCGGCGCTGCCGTGACCAGCATGAAGTCGGGCTGGACCTACGGCGATACACGCTGGGGCAACAACAACGCGGCGGATTTCTCGAACACGCAGTGGGGTTGGACCGCGGGTGTCGGTGCGGAGTACAAGCTGAGCCATAACTGGAGCATCGGTGCGGAATATCTTTACGTGAAATTCGATAACGTTTCGAACACGACACCGGTGTATATGAAGTACGGCAGTGCTGGGCCGGCCTCTCAGAACTTCACCCAGACGACGGACCTTGATGCGCAGATCGTCCGCGCCAAGGTGAACTATCACTTCTGATTTCGCCGATTCGACGAAATTTCTCGCAAAGCACAGATTGGAAAGAGCCCGGCCTTGCGCCGGGCTTTTTTTCAGGTGGTGCCGGGAAGGATCGGCGGGGGGCGCAGCTGGTGCGTCAAGGTGGTTTACCGGGCCCGCCAAGGACCGCCAGGGTTGGGCGGAGACATCGCGCCCTGGCGAAGGCAGGAGCCTTGCCGTGCAACGAGCGAAAGCCCGTGTTCCTCGAGCCCTTCGCTGCAGCAACTGCGCAATCCTGCCCGGCAAGGTCTGGCTGCTGTCAGACCTTCGGTGGGCCCGAGCCCGTAATCGGTGGATCGGTGCGCACGGCGCGCCATCGTGCCGCGAAAGCAGGGTCGACCGCCGTTTCGCTCCGCGCTCAACTGCGATGGCGGCAATGTCAAAGGCGCTCTTTGAACTGACGTGAACTGGCAAGGCCCGGATCGGCGACCGCCAGCATGGTTGCGTGGCGGAAAGGCGGACAACGGCGTGCAACCGGTCAAAAGCCAGCACTGACACGCATTTTCTTCGAACTCAGGGATGCCGCGCTGCACCGTTGTGGCGCCACGGCAGACTGTCTTTGCTGCGTGCGGCACTGACGCGAGGAAAGGGACGCCGGCACCGCATGGCTGCACACAGTGTGCGCAGCGCTCTCGCAAGACCTGCCGAGCCCCATTTTTGTTTTGCGGCACGCGTTCGGGCAATTGACCGATGCGTCGCGGCTGGCCCTGTCAGCGGTGCCGTTTCTTTTGTGCGCTTTTTGTGGCTGCTGTCCTCTGGCTGCACCAGGTCTCTGGTAGGGGGCCAGGGGGGCCCCCAAGGAGGCTTGGCCAAAAGGCTCCCGCTGGGTCGCACTGGGAGCCAAAAAAAAGAACACCGGGGAAAGCCCCGGTGTTCGAAATCCCGCATGGTTGCCGGTTGCGGCACAAGCCGCCTTTTCAGCCCGCGACCTTTTCGGGGCTGCGGTCCGGCTGCTTGTCCAGCTTGCGTCCCCCCTTCTCGGGAGCGCGTTCCGACGCGGCCCCTCCGGAACCGACGATATTGGCCAGCCGGATGCGGTCATATTCGCCCCAGACCTTGGTCAGCCAGTGGCGCACATAGCCACGCAGCACGAAGGAATGGTTGGTGGCCTCGTCATGCATGCCCTTGTTGGCGACGAAACGGGAGAACGGAACCGACGCGACCTCGACCTGCTCATAAGCGATCTGGTTGAGCTTGGGCACGGTGAGATGAATCGCATCCCTGACATGGTGGAAATAGGAATTATAAATCGCCTGGTCCCACTGGAAGAACTGGGTGTCATTGACGAAGTTCTTGACCAGGAAATACTTGGTTCCGGCCATCACATTGGTGGTCTCGGGGATCTCGTCGAGGGCGGAGACCGAGGGGCCAAAGATGTGGAAGACGGCGAAGATGAGCTGACCCTGCTTGGCAGCGTCAAAAAATCCGATGTCGCGGAGCGAGGACAGAACCGGCGACAAGAGCCCGGCGCGCACGTCGATCACGGTCACGGAGGGGGTGGAGGTGTTGAGGGTATCGAACACCTTCATCTGATCCACTGTCGAGGTCAGATCGACGACCTCGGTGATATCAGGGTGAAAGCGCTTGAGGGTGCCACGCGGGAATTCAGCGTCGAACGCGCGGGTCGGCACGTTGTTGGCCGCAAAATAGTCAAGCAGGGTACGCGACACGGTGGTCTTGCCGACCCCACCCTTGTCGGCACCAATAACAATCACTGCCGGTTTCGCCATGAAAGCCTCCTTGTGCCCAGACCGGTCCTATTCATCACCACTCAATCAAAAGCGCCGCTGACGTGAACTGCGTGGGTGACAATCGGTGTTTGAGGAAACCGACTGTGAGCCACGCACGTCGCGGACGACGGTCGTTCGAAGTGGAATAAGGCCCTCTGACATAACTGGCGTTACACTGCTTGCCATTTAACCCGAAATCAGCTCGGGTAAAAGCGAAAAATCACAATTAACCTTCTTTCCGGGAATTCTTTGCCATAATTGTGATTTAAATTTGCCGGATTCCTGTGCTCGCAGCGCGGTTTTGCTGCAACCGCGGGCTGTTTTAACCGTGATCCGGTGCCCGGCATGCTTTCGTGCCGCAGGCCGTGAGGCCGCAGAGTTGTGCTGGATCGAGGCATGTTTCAGAAGGGCGTAATGCGAAGAAAGGGTGCCTCGCACTGCGACACAGTGCTGCGCAGGCGGGAGTGGATCGGGCGCGCGCGGTGTGGGCTTGCGGTTCGGTCCTTCTTTGCAAAGGGTGGATGGCGCGCTGCGTTGTTGTTGGGGCGAGCCGCTATGCATTTTGCAAATAACAACCCGCTCCGCGGGAGGGATGCACGCGAAGTTGGTAGTTGACAGTCTGTTGACAGCAACGGACCACGATGCGCTTGAAGCGCAGTTTCAGGACGTGCTGTCGCCAGGTGTTCCCTGCCAGGCCATTGCCTTGCGGGGGAACCCCGGAAGATTGAGAAGGTCAATGGCGCGGCAGGCGATCTGGTCGGTGATGTCGAAAATCGTCTGCGGCTGCAGATAGAAGGCCGGGAGCGGTGGCGCGACGATGGCGCCAAGTTCGGTGGCCTGCACCATGCTGCGCAGATGACCGAGATGGAGCGGGCTTTCGCGCACCAGGAGGATCAGGCGGCGCCGCTCCTTGAGCTGGACGTCGGCGGCGCGGCTTAAGAGATTGTCAAGCTGCCCCCAGGCGATCGCCGACAGGGTGCGGATCGAACAGGGCGCCACGATCATGCCGGCGACGGGAAAGGAGCCGCTGGCGATGGCGGCACCGATATCGCCATGGTCATAATGGCGCCAGACGATGGATCGGAGATGGTTCAGGGTGCCGGGGCCGACTTCCTGTGCCAGTGTGCGTTCGGCTGCGGGCGATATCACAAGGTGGACGGCGCAGGGCGCGTCAGCCATCGTGAGACGTTCGACGATGCGTGCGCCCAGCGCGGCACCCGAGGCGCCGCTGATCCCGACCACGACATGGGGGGCGCCTTGCGTCATGGTGTCCCCGCGCTGCTGAGATCGATTCCAAGCTGCGGCCAGAGTTCATCGACCCGGGCGACGACCGCCGGGTCCATGGCGAGGGGACGGCCCCATTCGCGTTCGGTTTCGGGAGGGAGCTTGGTGGTGGCGTCGATGCCGAGTTTGCCGCCGAGGCCCGACTTCGGGGAGGCGAAGTCGAGATAGTCGATCGGGGTGTCGGACAGCATGAGGAGATCGCGCGAGGTGTCGGCGCGTGTGGTTATGGCCCAGATCACCGAATGCCAGTCGCGGATATCGATGTCCTCGTCGACCACGATCAGAAGCTTGGTGTAGGTGAACTGCGGCAGCATGGACCACAGCCCGAGCATCAGCCGCCGGGCCTGACCGGGATAGCGCTTTTTGATCGAGGCGATGGCGACACGGTAGGAGCAGGCCTCCGGCGGCAGCCAGCAATCCACCACTTCGGGAAACTGCTGGCGCAGCATGGGCACGAAGAGCTGGTTGAGCGCCTCGCCGATCCGCGACGGCTCGTCCGGCGGTCTGCCGGTATAGGTCGAGAGATAAAGCGGCTGGCGCCGGCAGGTGATGGCGCTGACGGTAAAAAGAGGAAACTCCTCGACCGAATTATAGTAGCCGGTGTGGTCGCCATAGGGACCTTCGGGTACGGTCTCGCTCACCGATACCGTGCCCTCGATCACGATCTCGGCCTGCGAGGGCACCTGGAGGGGTACGCTGATGCAAGGGCTGAGATCGGGCCGCTCGCCGCGCAGGAAGCCGGCGAAGCGCTGCTCGGAGACAGCCTCGGGCAGCGGCAGCACGCCGGCCAGAATGGTCGCGGGGTCGGCGCCGATGACCACCGCGACCGGCATGTCGCGACCCGCCGCCTTCCACATCTGGTGATGGCGGGCACCGCCGCGATGGGCCAGCCAGCGCATGATGGCACGGTCGCGCCCCAGGACCTGAATGCGGTAGACGCCGACATTTTCTTCCTGTTCGCCGGGCCGGGCCTCGGGCGGCACGGTGATGACCAGTGCCCAGGTCAGAAGCGGTGCCGGTTCGCCAGGCCAGCAGATCTGCGCCGGAAGCCGGGTCAGATCGACCTCGGGTCCGCGAAAAATGCATTCCTGGACCGGCGCCGAAGAGCGGTTGCGCGGTCGTGTTGCCAGTGCCGCGCGTGCCAGAGGCAGCTTGTTGAGCACGTCTTTGAGACCGCGCGGCGGGCGCGGGCTGCGCAGCTCGGCCATCAGCTCCCCGAGTTCCCCGAGCTGGCCGGGCTCGATGCCGAGCCCCCAGGCCACCCGCTCGACCGTGCCGAACAGGTTGGTAAGGACCGGCATGGTCGAGGGCGAGCCATCGGGGCGGATCGGCTGTTCAAAGAGCAGTGCCGGGCCCTGGTCATGAAGGACCCGGCGATGAATCTCGGTCATTTCGTGGACCACCGAAATCTTTTCGCGAATCCGTCGCAACTGGCCCCTGGAATCGAGGAAGTGCAGAAAATCGGACAGCTCGCGAAAGCGGGGCAGGTCACGTTGCAATTGAACAAGCTCCTTGAACAACCATATGCTAACCCAATGATAGCCCCCATCAAGGTTCCTGCTCAACCATGTCCCTGGCGTGACCACCCATGATTCAACCGTCCGATCCGCCGTCCGATGCGTCTTCCGCCCAGTTGCCGGCCATTCCGCCGCTTCTGGCGCTGGCGATGCGGCCCCTGCCGCTTCTTCCCCTGCAACTGGTGCTCTCGGGCTTCGCCCAGCGCATTTTCCGCCGCAATCCCCAGATCTTCGATCGGCTCGGGGAACATAAGCGGGTCCGCTTCGGCATCAAGCCGACCGATCTGCCCTTCGCGTTCGTGATCGAGGCGATCTCGCCGTTCCTGACCGTGGTGCGGGAGCTGCCGGAGGATGTCGGCTGCCGCATCTCCTCGTCTCTGGCCAACCTTCTGGCGCTGGCGGAGGGCAAGGTTGACGGCGACGCCCTGATGTTCTCGCGCGAACTGGTCATCGAGGGCAATGTCGAGGCGGTGCTGGCGTTGCGCAATACCATCGACGATGCCCAGCTCGACCTGCCGACCGAGCTTTCCTCGCTGTTCGGACCGCTCCAGGGGCCGGCCCGGCATGCGCTGGAGGCGGCACGGAGCCGCGTCCTTGGTCCGTCCCGGAGCGGCCTGCCGCAGGAACATCCACATGAAGAGGTTGAGCGATGGAGCTGATTTGTCCTGCCGGAACCCCGGCGGCGCTGAAAAGCGCCATCGATGCCGGAGCCGACGCAGTCTATTGCGGGTTCAATGATGAAACCAATGCCCGCAACTTTCCCGGCCTGAATTTCAGCCGCGACGAAATGCAGCGCGGCGTGGCGCTGGCCCATAGTCGGGGCGCCAGGGTATCGGTCGCCATCAACACCTTTCCGCGCGCCGGCGCGCTCGATGTCTGGCACCGTGCGGTGGACGATGCGGTTGGATGCGGTGCCGATGCCCTGATCCTCGCCGATACCGGCCTGATGGACTATGCGGCGCGCCGCCACCCCGGACAGCGCCTCCATGTCTCGGTGCAGGCCGCCGCCGCCAATCCCGATGCCATCGCCTTCTATGTCGAGGCCTTCGGCGCCCGCCGCGTGGTGCTGCCGCGGGTCCTCAGCGTGCCCGAGATCGCCGAGATCGCCCGCGAGATCGCTTGCGAGACCGAGGTCTTCGTGTTCGGCGGCCTCTGCGTCATGGCCGAAGGGCGCTGCTCGCTGTCGTCCTATGCCACGGGCAAATCGCCGAACATGCAGGGGGTGTGCTCGCCCCCCAGCCATGTGGTCTATGAGGAGACGGCACGGGGGACCAATTCCAGGCTGGGCGGCTTTACCATCAACCAGTTCGCCGCCAGTGAGCCCAAGGGTTATCCCACCCTGTGCAAGGGGCGCTTCACCACCGAGCAGGGCACCGGCTATATTTTCGAGGACCCGGTCAGCCTTGATGCCACCACACTGCTCAAGGGCCTGCAGGATGCCGGCGTCACCGCCCTCAAGATCGAGGGCCGCCAGCGTGGGCGGGCCTATATCGAAAGCGTGGTGCGCCATTTCCGGGCTGCGCTGAACGCGCTCGCCAAAGGCCGCGAGCCGGATCTGGCGAGCCTCAAAGCCTTCACCGAAGGCCAGGCTTCCACGGTCGGGGCCTATCGCAAGACGTGGCGCTAGGGAGAGCCGGCGTCAGGGTGATCCGGCGTCAGGGAACCGGGCAGAAAGCGACCCGGCACCCTCGCCGCTGGTCAGACATGGTGCGGTCAGACATGGTGCGATTGTCGGGAAGGCCCCGGGGGGCTTTCTCGACTTGAGAGCTGACGGCGCGCCACGAGGTCTGGCGCCGATCGGGGGGCCGGCGAGATCCGGATCGGCGCGTCGATGTGACGACGGGCGCAATGAAGCTGGCACCTGGGGTCGGGTGGTGCCGATGAGACGAAAAATCTGTGGCGGTCAAATTGTCAGACGAAGCGTATTCTGTGGCGAAGGAAAATCCAATGCAACTCAGCCTGGGCCCTGTCCTCTATAACTGGGCACCGGAACGGTGGCGTGACTTCTACTTCCGCATTGCTGATGAGGCACCTTTCGATGTGGTGTCGGTCGGCGAGGTGGTGTGTTCCAAGCGCGCGCCGTTTTTCGCCGATCATCTGCCGGCGGTAATCTCCCGGCTGCAACAGGCGGGAAAGCAATTGTTGCTGGGCTCGCTCATCCTGGTGTCGCAGCCGCGGGAGCGGCGTCAGACCGAGGAGCTTGCCGGCGTCGAGGGCACCATGGTCGAGGTCAACGACTTCACCTGCCTCAAAGTGGTCTCGGGCCAGCCTCACGCCATCGGCCCCTTCGTCAACATCTATAATGAGGCGACGGCCGCGTTTCATGCCGGCCGCGGAGCCACACGCATCTGTCTGCCGCCGGAACTGCCGCTGTCCTCGGTCGCGGTGATTGCCGCGGCGCTGCCGGAGGTCACCTTCGAGGTTTTTGCCTTCGGCCGGGTGCCGCTGGCGATCTCAGCGCGCTGCTATCATGCCCGCCTGCACAAGCTCGCCAAGGACAACTGCCGCTTCGTGTGCGAGAAAGACCCCGATGGTCTTGCCATGAAAACCCTGGAGAACCAGGACTTTCTGACCATCAACGGGGTGCAGACGCTGTCGTTCACCGCAACCAGTCTGCTCGGCGACATCGCCCGATTGCGCCAGGCGCGCATCGGCTCACTGCGGCTGTCGCCGCAGGATTGCGACATGGTGGCGGTGGGGCGGATCTTTCGCGATGTGCTCGACGGGCGCGAAGACTCCGATTGCGGCCAGCGCCGTCTCGCCGAAGTCTATCCCAACGTGCCGTTCTCCAATGGCTTTATCCATGGGGTGGCGGGAGTAAGCCTGGTTCGATAGGTCCTGACTGCCAGAGGCCGGAAAAGAGGTGGCTCGCACGCGGCTCGAAATCCGGGAAAAATTGCGCCGCTCCAATCGGGATGGTCACCCGCTTGCCACCAATCGCCTCCATCCCCAAAGCCGGCTGGGGCTCGACAACCTTGGAAAGGGGCGCTTTGGGCAGAAACAGATTTCTGATTTCCGGCCACTGGAATCCGGCAAGTTCAAATCCGTCGGCGTCCAGGCATGGCGGGGAGCGGTGTCGGATCTGGCCGGATCGAGCCCAAAACCCTGCAGGTGGCAGATCCCGACAGGGGCACGGGGGAACCTTCCTGGTGTCTTCGCCTTCGATCCGGCGACATCCGGATCGGCCTGGCGCTCGGCAGGGGCTGCGGTTTCAGGCGTTGGGCTGGATGGGGCGGCGCTGATCAGGCCGCCCGGCAGCGCAGGGGCAATGCTGCGCTGCCGCAAAGAGATCATCCTGCGATCGTCTGCGACGTCTCGTGGCTCGCCTGTCGTCCTTTGCCTGCCTTTTCAGCTTTTACTCCCGGGCCAGTCCCGGGCTTTCAGTCGACGCCGTAGAACATGTCGACCTGGGACAGCTGGTCGTGGACCCTGGTCACGCCGGCGACATTCTCGGCGGCGACGATGGTGGCCCGGCGCACCCGTTCGTCATGGATGACGCCGCTGAGGAAGACTTCGCCGTCACGGACCAGGATCGTGAGGCCGAAGGGGCACCAGTCGTGTTTTTCCAGGGCGGCAATGATGGCACTGCGAATCTGCTCGTCATCAATCTTCGGGGTGGCGATATGGCGCGCCAGACTGGCCACCGCCTGAAGGAGGTTGGCGCGGGACACGATTCCGACCAGAATGCCGTCGCGCATCACCGGCAGACGCTTGATGTTGTTGCGCTCCATCAGGTCGGCGATGTCGGTGACGGCGGTATCCTCGGTGATGGTCAGAGGTGTCTGCGTCATCACCTCGGCGACTTTGCGGCCATGTTCATGGATGAAGTCATTGGCGAGCTGACTGGGGCCGAGGAAGAAGCGCAGCAGCCTTCCGCGCTTGCGCTGGGTGCCGATCTCACTGCGCCGCAGCAAATCGCCTTCCGAAATCACCCCGACAAGCCGGGCCCCTTCGTCGACCACCGGCAGCCCGCTGACATGGCGTTCGAGCATGATTTTGGCGGCCGCGATGACGCTGGTGTCGGGCGTCACGGTGACGACGGAGCGGGTCATGATCTGGTGGGCATGCATGCGCATTTTCCCCGAAAGGCGGATTGGTCCACAGGTCAAAAACTAGGTCCGCCAGGCTGAATCCGAAATGACGCAGGTCAATGAGATCACAGGGTGGCGATGAACTCCACCATGCGCTGACGCATTTCGTGGCTGGGCAGGGGCCCGTGCACGGCGTTGGTATTGTCGGCCATATGTGCGGCATCACTGGTGCCCGGGATCACCGCCAGGATACGCGGGTCGGCGAGGAGGAATTTGAGAAAGAACTGGGCCCAGCTGGGGGCAAAACTCCGCGCCCATTCCGGCACTTCCCTGCCCTGGACGGCGCGGAACAGGCGGCCCTTGCCGAAGGGCAGGGCGGTGAGCACGGCAGCTCCGATGTCGCCTGCCAGCGGCAGGAGGGTTTTCTCGACCTCCCGGTTATCGAGGGAATAGTCGATCTGGATGAAGTCCGGGCGCTCGCGCTCCAGGATGGCGGCGACCGCCGGATAATCGTTGTGGGAGGTCGAGGTGATGCCGATATAGCGGCACAGGCCCTCCTTCTTCCACTCCCTGAAGCGTTCCAGGGACTGTTGCGGATCCCTGACGTTGTGCAGCTGCAGGAGATCGACGCTGTCGGTCCTGAGGCGGGTCAGCGAGCTGGTCAGCTGCTCGCGTTCGGGGGCGCGGATCTTGGTGGCGATGAAGACGCGGTTGCGCAATTTTTTGCTGGCGATGACATCGCCGATCACGGCTTCGGCATCGCCATAGGCGGCCGCGGTATCGATCAGCTGGCAGCCGCTGTTGAGCAGTGCCGCGATCACGGCATCGGCTTTGGCGCGCGTGGGCTCGTCATTGGTATTGAAAACGCTGGCGGTACCCAGGCCGACGCCGGGAACGCGGTCATTGGTGTGGGGAATGGCGCGCTTGATGTAAGTGACTTCGGGACGGGCCGCTGCTGCGCCGGAGAGCAGGAGGCCACCGGCAAGCGCGCCGAGGCCGCGACGGGTGAGGGAAAAGGTCATGGCGTTATCTCCTTGATTTGAGTGTCCGCGGCGAGGCGTTCCTGCATCCGCCCCAGCCAGAGTGAGAGCAGGGCCCAGGCCGCGACCACCGGCAGCGCCAGAAGCGCAAGCGTCCCAAGCTTGGGACCGATGGTGAAGATCCAGCCGGAGAGGGCGTCCGATCCGCGGTAGATCACCACATCGATCATGTTCTTGACTTTGTATTTTTCCTCGCGCCCGACCACGGTGAAGAAAATATGGCGCGCCGGATTGGCGAGCGCGAAATTGATCCAGCGCTGCACCACCTGGAGGGTCACCACGATGGTGAGAACGGGCAGCACCGCCAGTGTGGAGAAGCCGGCGACATAGACCAGCGGCAGCATCGCGGCACTGATGCCGGTGCCGAAGCGCTTGAGGACGCCGGATGTGGCAAGGATCTGTGTGGCGAGGCTGAGCAGGTTGACGCCGAGGTCGATGGCTGCGAACAGCTCCGTCTGGGCCTCGCGGTTCGGGATCGCCGCCGCCACGATATGGGCCTGCGCGAAATAGGTCACAGTGGCGGCAAAGGACAGCAGGCTGACCCAGAAGGCGATGCCGAGCAGATAAGGCGAGTTGAAGAGTGCCGACAGGCCGGCAAAGGCGCTGCCGCCGACGCGCTGCCCGGCCAGGGAAACACCCGCGATTGTCTCGACCAGGGGCGCCTCGACAGCGGGCGCCTCGACAACCGCCTCGGCAAGGTCTGACCCGACAAGGTCTGACCCGCCAGGGGCCTCCGAAGATGTCGGAGCTGTCGCCGCTTCGATGCGCCGGACGCAGAACACCGCGAACTCCATGAAGAGAGCGGCGATGATCAGGAGGTGGAACCGGCCCAGCGGCTTGACCAGCAACATGGTGATGGTGGGACCGAGAAGCGCTCCCGCGGTTCCTCCGGCACCGATGAAGCCGAACAGACGCTTGCTCTGTGCCGCGGTGAAGAGATCGGCCATGAACGACCAGAACACCGCGACCGCGAACAGGTTGAAGATGCTGACCCAGACAAAAAACACCCGGGCCAGAATCCGGGTCACTTCAGGGGAATGGAAAATCGTCAGTGCCAGCCAGAACAGGAACAGATTGAGGACGAAGAAATGGTAGACGATGGGAATGAAGCGTGCCCGCGGCAGCCGCGCCACCAGCGCCCCATAGAGCGGCTGCGCCAGCAGCATGGTGACGAAGGTGGCGGTGAACAGCCAGGGCAGGTTCCGGACGCCGCCTTCAATACCCATCTGGTCGCGCAGCGGGCGCAGGACATAATAGCCCGCGAGCAGAGTGAAGAAATAGGCAAAGGACCACAGCGCGGCCTGCCGCTCCTGCGCGTTGGCGCCGCTCAGGCGCTGCAGACGGTCAAGCAACGCAGAGGCCGCAGTCATGGCGCGAGTGACAGCTTGTGCCGCAGTTCGTCGGCGGAGCCATTTTGTCCGAAGCCGGGGCCGCCGAACTGGAAGCGGCTGGCATCGGCGAGTTTTCCGGCGTTGACCGCCTCAAAGCCGGCGGCATCGACCAGTCGGGTCGCGACTTCCAGTGCGCCGGTGTCATCACCGGCGATCGGAATGGCGAGGCGCGGCGCGGCCCGGTTGGCCTCGCGCTCCAGCACTGCGAAGTTGAGGGTGTTGAAGGCGCGTACCAGCCGGGTTTGGGGCAGATATTTCTGCGAGGTGATGCCAATGCCGTTCTGCTGGACCTCGTCGGCGATGGCACCGTCACGTTTGGCCATGGCGTTGCAGGCATCGAGCACGATCTTGCCACGGAGTGCCTTGCCGTGGTCAGCCCCAAGCTGCGGCAGGGCGCCATAGGGCACGGCGATCAGGATGGCGTCACCGAAGGCGATTGCCTGTTCGACCGTGCCGGCCTGTGCCAGTGGGCCGATACGCGCAACCAGCTCGTTCAGCTGGTCGGGATGGCGTGATGACAGCATCACCTGGTGACCGGCCCTGGCCCACAGCGCGCCGAGCGTGCCGCCGATGTGACCGGCACCGATGATCCCGATCTTCATTTTCTCCTGCGCCGACGAGGTCTGGGCGCCGGCTTCGCGGGTCTCGACCAGCGCGGCCACGAGGAGTGCAGCCGCGGCTCCAAGCAGCGTACGACGGCTGTGATCGACAGGTCTTGATATTGGCATGGTTGCACCATTTCCTGAAAATCCGGGGCTCTGGTCGAAAAGCCCGCTCAATGCCTGTTCATAGCGCGAAAGGCGGCGTTTCGGAAACTGGTCTGACCACGTTTCCCCGGCGTGGCAGGGTTGCAGCAGACCGGCAGATGTTGCAGGGCTCTGGGCTTGTGCTCTCGGGCTCCCGCGGTGTTTCTTTGTGAGGGGATATTGCGCAGGGCTGCAGGATAATGCGGCAGGGCTGCGCGGGGCAGGGCGGGTGGACATTTCGTTTGCAGCTGGAGCGGGGCCGGCAGCTGCGCTAAGAATGCTGCCGGGGTCGCGCTTTCAGGCGGGCAAACAGCGACTTGAGCGTCATCGCAACCTGCCGTCCGCCCCTTTGCGGAGTGGTCTGGCGCAGGATTTGCAAGGCGTCCGGATCTGTATGACGGGGTTGGCTGACGTGATCTGACGTCGGGTGTCACTCCGCTTCACCGTTTCAGGCCCGATGCCCTCGAAGGTGCCGAAAGGCGTGATGAACACAGAGGACGGAAAAGAGATGCGCCCTCCGCACTGGAGCCCACGCCTGGTCGATCGCGACACATTGATCCTGTTCGCGGCAATCATCGGCGCCAATCTGATTGCCTGGGGTTGGGCACTGGTGCTGTTTGCCGATCGCCCGGCGGTTCTTGCCAGTGCGGCTCTGGCCTGGGTGTTCGGCCTGCGCCATGCCGTTGACGCCGATCATATCGCCGCCATCGACAACGCCGTGCGCAAGCTCATGCAGGCCGGCGACACCCCGAAAAGCGCAGGGCTCTATTTTGCCCTCGGCCATTCCACCGTGGTGGTGGTGGCCACCATCGTGGTGTCGCTGACTGCGGTCAGCCTGGTCGGGGAGCACGGCAGCCTGCGCAGCGTCGGCGCACTGATTGGGACCGCGATCTCGGCCCTCTTCCTGCTTCTGATCGCGCTGGTGAATCTGGTCACCTTCGTCAGCCTGTGGCGCGCCTTTCGTGCGGTGCAGCGTGGCGGGGATGGCTTGAGGGATGGTGCCGGTGGCAATATCGACGCCATACTGGACGGCAAGGGGGTGCTGGCGCGCTTCCTGCGCCCGATGTTCCGCATCGTCACCCGAAGCTGGCATATGTACCCGCTGGGGCTGTTATTCGGGCTCGGCTTCGATACCGCGACCGAAATCGGCCTGATCGGCCTGTCCGCCGCGGAAGCCATGCGCGGAGTGTCGCTGTGGAGCGTGCTGGTGTTTCCGATGCTGTTTGCCGCCGGCATGGCGCTGGTCGACACCGCCGACAGCGTGCTTATGGTCAACGCCTATCGCTGGGCCTTTGTCGATCCGCTGCGCAAGTTGTGGTACAATCTCACCATCACCGGGGCGTCGGTTCTCGTGGCGCTGTTCATCGGCTCGGTCGAAGCGCTGGGGCTTCTCGGAGAGAAACTGGAACTTTCCGGCCTGCTGTGGTCGGCCGTCGCCGGGCTCAACGACAGTCTTGCCAATTTCGGCTTTGTGGTGGTGGCGCTGTTTGCGCTGGTGTGGCTGGTGTCGCTCGGGCTCTATCGTGCCTTTGTTGTCGAGCCGGCGCCTGCGGCAATCGACGGCTTCGCCTGCGCCGACGAGGGCGATGTGGTGTAGGAACATGTCATTTCACCTGGCGATTTTCCTGTCTGGAATCGAACTCAGCTTTTGAGGGAGCCTCAAATGATCGACCTCTATTACTGGACGACACCGAACGGCCATAAGGTCACGATGTTTCTCGAGGAGACCGGGCTCGACTACCGCATCCATGCGGTCAATATCGGCAAGGGGGAGCAGTTCCAGCCGGATTTTCTGGCGATTGCGCCCAACAACCGCATTCCCGCCATCGTCGATCACGCCGTGGAGGGGGGCGGGGAGCCGCTTGCGGTCTTCGAATCCGGTGCCATCCTGGTCTACCTCGCTGAGAAGACGGGCCGATTCCTGCCCGCCGGGATCCGTGGCCGATATGATGTACTGCAGTGGACCTTCTGGCAGATGGCGGGCCTGGGACCGATGGCAGGTCAGAACCATCATTTCCGCAACTACGCCACCGAGAAGCTTCCTTACGCCATCGATCGCTATGTCAACGAGACCAACCGTCTCTATGGCGTGCTCAACCGGCGCCTTTCGACACGCGACTTCATCGCCGGCGACTATTCGATTGCCGACATGGCCTGTTATCCCTGGGTGGTGCCCTATGCCAATCAGGGCCAGAATATCGACGATTTTCCCCATGTGAAACGCTGGATGGCGGCGATCGCCGCGCGCCCTGCAACCACGCGCGCTTATGCGCGCGCCAGCGAGGTCAACCCGGACTTCGGCAAGCCTTCGATTCGCAGCGACGAGGAGCGCCGGATCCTGTTCGGACAGACCGCCTCGGTGGTGCGAAAAGACTGAGGCTTTCGTCATCCGCGACGTGCGCCACCGCAAAGCGCCCTGGCGTTTCTGCGAGCGGTGGTCTGGGAGAGGAAAGAACGGTGGTGAAGGGAGCGAGGGCGATCACCAATATGCTGTGGCTGCAGGGATCGGGCTGCGGCGGCTGCACCATGGCGGTGCTTGAGCGCGGGCCTTCGGGCTGGTTCGATGAACTGCGCCGTTTCGGCATCCATCTGCTGTGGCATCCCGCTTTCAGCGCAGAGAGCGCCGAGGAGGCGGTGGGCGTGCTCAATGCGGTGCGGGACGGCAAAGTGGCGCTCGATCTTCTGGTACTGGAAGGCGCGGTGGCGCGTGGCCCCGCTGGCAGCGGCCGCTTCCACAGGGTCGCGGGGACGTCGAAGACCATGCTGTCATGGATCCGTGAACTGGCGCCGCGCGCGCGCGACGTGGTGGCGGTGGGCAGCTGCGCAGCCTTTGGCGGGGTGCCGGCGGCGGGGTGCAATCCCACCGACGTGATCGGACTGCAGTTCGAGGGCAGTGCGCGCGGCGGGGTGCTGGGAACGGAGTTCCGTTCCGTGCGCGGCCACCCGGTGGTCAATATCGCCGGCTGCGCGCCCCATCCCGGCTGGATCATGGAAACGCTGCTGGCGCTGATCGCCGGCGATCTTGGCGCAGCCGATCTCGACGGTTACGGACGCCCGAAATTCATCGCCGATCATCTCGCCCATCACGGCTGCCCGCGCAATGAGTTCTATGAGTTCAAGGCCAGCGCCGAGACCCTGTCGCAGCGTGGCTGCCTGATGGAGCATCTCGGCTGCAAGGCAACGCAGGCGGTTGGCGACTGCAACCAGCGCTCGTGGAATGGCGGTGGCTCCTGCGTCAGGGGTGGCTTTGCCTGTATCGCCTGCACGTCGCCGGGATTTGAGAACGCGCAGAATTTTCTGACCACGGCAAAACTGGGCGGCATCCCGGTAGGACTGCCGACCGACATGCCGAAGGCGTGGTTTGTCGCGCTCGCGGCCCTGTCGAAATCGGCGACGCCGGAGCGGGTACGCCGCAACGCCGTTGCCGATCATGTGGTGGTGCCGCCCACCCGGCGCACACCATGACAAGGCGGATCACCATCGGCCCCATCAACCGTGTCGAAGGCGATCTCGAACTTCATCTTGAGATCGATGGCGGCCATGTCCGGCGTGCCGAGGTCAGGGCACCGATTTACCGCGGCTTTGAGCAGATCCTGGAGGGGCGTTCGCCATGGGACGCGCTGGCCCTGGTGCCGCGGATCTGCGGCATCTGCTCGGTGTCGCAGTCGATCGCGGCCGCGACCATGCTGCGCCAGGCTGCAGGCTGCGAAATCGCGCCCAACGGGCTCCTTGCGACCAATATCGCCCATGCGGCGGAGAATGCCGCCGACCATCTGACGCATTTCTATCTCTTCTTCATGCCCGATTTCGCCCGTGCCTGTTATCAGAGAGAGGCCTGGCATGGGCGCTGTGTCGCCCGTTTTGCGGCAACAAAGGGCAGTGCCGCGGCGGAAATGCTTCCGGCGCGGGCGCGGCTCATCGAAATCATGGGCATTGTCGCCGGCAAATGGCCGCACAGCATCGCTTTTCAGCCCGGCGGCACCACCCGTGCGCTTGATCTCGGCGATCATATGCGCCTGGTCGGGATCGCAACCGGCTTTCGCGCCTTTCTCGAGGGGGTGGTTTTCGCCGACCAGCTCGAGAACGTGCTGGCGCTCTCAAGCGAGGCCGAGCTTTGGCGCTGGCGCGAGCGCCGTCGGGGCGGCGACTTTGCCCGTTTCCTCGAGATTTCGGATGCGCTTTCGCTCGAAAAACTCGGTCGTGGTCCCGGGCTGTTGATGAGTTATGGCGCCTGTCATGGCCGCGACAGCGATCTCTTCGCGCCCGGTATCCGCAATCGGGACGGTGCCATTGAGACGCTGGAGGGCGCCGCCATCACCGAGGATGTGTCCCATAGCTGGCTGCGCGACAGCAGCGGCGATCCGGCCCTTGCCTCCACGGTGCCCGATCCCGACAAGCCGAAGGCCTATAGCTGGTGCAAGGCGCCTCGCTACGCCGGGCAGGCGGCCGAGGTTGGCGCAGTGGCGCGGCAGGCCATCGCTGGTCACGGACTGATCCGCGCCCTGGTGGCGGCCGGCGGCACCAATGTCAGGAACCGCGTCATTGCGCGCATCATCGAGACCGCAGCCCTCGCCGTGGCCATCGAGCAATGGGTCTCTGCCCTGGTGCCTGCTGAACCCTTCTGCCTTGCCTGCGGCGAAATTGCCGACGGCAGCCATGTCGGACTGGTCGAGGCTGCACGCGGCGGTCTGGGTCACTGGATGGCGGTGAAATCGGGCCGCATCGAGCGCTATCAGATCATCGCCCCGACCACCTGGAACTTCTCGCCGCGGGACCGGCTTGATGTGGCCGGCCCCCTGGAACAGGCCCTGGAAGGTACCGACGTCGGTGTTTCGGGAGCCTCTTCTGTCGCAGTGCAGCATGTGCTGCGTTCCTTCGACCCGTGCATGATGTGCACCACACACTGAGGTGAGAGGCGGTGCAGGGGGTTGCAAAAACCGGCGAGGACGGTTGCGCGCCTGAGCTATGGAAATCTGGTTTCTGTCGTGTAAAGTATGTTTTCGGGGTGGTCGCGGTGACGGGACTTTGGCGGCGTCTGTGCCCGTTCGGCAACAGGCTGGAATCATTTGAAATTAAATCTGCTCCGGATCATGGCCCGATTCTTGCTGCCATGCGGATGCCCGAGAGGCGGAAGTGGCGACGATGGGTGGTGTGATGGCATGGAGCAGAAGCCGGAGCGGTAACGATCCCGCAGGGTGCTGCGCCTCCGCGAATCCGCACCGGCACAATATTTCAGCATGGTTGCGCATTGCTGCCGTTGTGAGATGGTGGAATATCGCACGTGGGATCAGCCTGGAGCGCGAGGCATGAGCCCGGGCTTTGCCAGCGAGATTGATGTCACTGTGGTCAGCGCGCAAGGCGCGGTCTGTGCCGTGGACATCCGGCCGCGGAGCCGACCGGCGGTGATCCGGCTGGTCGCGGGCAAGGATGTCGCTGTGCTGCGGGATGTGCTGCCGCGGCTGTTTGCCCTCTGCGCCAGAGCCCATCAGCTGGCCTGCGCGTGTGCCATCCGTGCTGCCCGGGATGAGCCGCTCGACGGCGTGCGACAGCGCGAGTGCCATGTCGCACTGATCCGGGAGTGGATCGGCGAATTGCTGCGCGGGCTTCATGTCGCCGGGCTGCTGTCGGCCGATGGCGGCGCGCTTCGCGACCTGATGCGGTTGCTTGCGGCCTGCGGCGGGGATGGGCGTGACGACGTCGGCCGCCAGCTTGGCCCGGCTCTGGAGCGGGTCGGAATCTCGATTTCGCAAGGAATCGCGCTTCCGGGCAGCGCGCTGGCGCGTTCTCTCAACGCTGTGGAGGCGATGGCGACAATGGCGCCGGCGCCAGCGTGGCTTCTTTCGCCTGAAGATGATGAGGATGTTGTCACCGCGCTGTTTGCTCACGGCGAGGCCTTTGCGGGCGCCCCCGATCTGGGGGGCGTGGTGCCCGAAACCGGAGCCTGGTCCCGTCAAAGCCTGGCCCGCGCGCGCCTCGCGGGTCATGGCCCGGAGCCCTCCACCTCAGATCCCGGCGCACCAGGTCCCAGTGCGGCGATGCGGATGAAGGCGAGGATCCGTGAGATCGCGCTTCTCAGTGCCTGGCTTGCTGGCGGCGATCATGATGAGGGCCCGGTTGCGGATATGGTGAGGAGCTTCCGCCGCTCTGCGGGACGGGGGGCGGCCGCCGTCGAATGCGCCCGTGGCCGGCTCTATCATGCGATCGAACTCGGGCCGCGGGGGGAGATCGTCGCTTTTGAATTCCTCGCCCCGACCGAATGGAATTTTCATCGCCAGGGCCCGCTGGCGCGAGCCCTGGGAGGCATGGGGATACATGGTCCGCAGGGCCGGCGCAGCGTCGAGGCGCTGGTTCAGTCACTTGATCCCTGTGTCGGTTTTCAGCTGCGGTTTCGCGAGTCGGCCCATGCATGAGATGTCACTTTGTGAGAGTATCATGGGCATAATCGAGGAGGAGGCGCGGAACAAGGCGTTTCACAAGGTGACCATGGTGTGCCTGGAGATCGGAGCGCTCAGTCATGTTGAACCGGAGGCGCTGAAATTCTGTTTCGATGTTGCCATCCGGGGGACGCTTGCGGCCGGCGCGCGGCTTGAAATCGTTGCGACACCGGGTGTCGCCTGGTGCATGATCTGTGCGAAAAGCGTCACGATCGGGCAGCGCTATGATCCGTGCCCATGCTGCGGCGGCCATCAGCTTCAGGTCACGTCGGGGGAAGAGATGCGCATTAAAGAGCTGGAGGTTGAGTGATGTGTACCGTATGCGGCTGCAGCGACGGAAAGCCGGTCATTGTCACTGCCGACGAACAGCGGCAGGACGAGGCGCAACATCACCCCCACGATCACCATCACCACGGGGATGGTGATGTCCATCATCATCACGGCGATGGTGATGTCCATCATCATCACGGCGATGGTGATGTCCATCATCACCACGGCGATGGCGATCTCCACCACCACCACGGCGATGGCGATGTCCACCACCACGGCGATGGCGATGTCCACCATCACCACGGCGATGGCGATGTCCACCATCACCACGGGGATGGCGATCTCCATCACCATCACGGGGATGGTGATGCCCACCATCATCACGGGGATGGCAATCTCCGCCCTCACCATGAGGGCGCGGGGCATCCCCATCCTGCCGACGGAGACGGACCCCATCGTCATTGCGACGATGAGGCGCTGATCGACTGTGCCGGCAATCCGGCGGGCCAGGAGATCGTGGGGCTTTCGGCGGGGCGCATCATCCAGGTCGAGAGGGATATTCTGGGGAAGAACAACGCGCTTGCTGCGAAGAACCGCGCCCGCTTTGCCGACGATGAGGTCCTCGTCCTCAACCTGGTGTCCTCCCCGGGGGCGGGCAAGACCTCGCTTCTGGTGCAGGCGCTGGCCGGTCTCAAAGACAGAATTCCCGTCGCCGTGATCGAAGGGGACCAGCACACCTCCAATGATGCCGCGCGCATCCGAGCCTGCGGGGTGCCGGCGGTGCAGATCAACACCGGCAAGGGCTGTCACCTTGATGCCGCCATGGTCGGTGAAGCCTATGAACGCCTGCCTTTGCTGAAGGGCGGGGTGCTGTTCATCGAGAATGTCGGCAATCTGGTCTGTCCGGCGGCTTTCGATCTCGGCGAAGACTGCAAGATCGTGGTCTTCTCGACTCCGGAAGGTGAGGACAAGCCGCTGAAATATCCCGATATGTTCGCGGCCTCGGCGTTGATGGTGATCAACAAGATCGATCTCGCTCCGGTGCTCGACTTCGACCTGGCGCAGACCGTCGAATATGCAAGGCGTGTCAGTCCGCGGATCGAGGTGCTGACCCTGTCTGCGAAGAGCGGAGAGGGACTCGCAGCTTTCCATGCCTGGATCCGCAAGAGGCTTGCCAGGGGACGTGCCACCGCGTCGACCGTGCCATGAAAGGGGGCGAGGAAGCCGGCAGCTTTGAGGACACGCGGCTGCGCCTGCATGTGCGCGGCGCGGTTCAGGGCGTCGGCTTTCGTCCCTATGTCTATGGCCTGGCCCGGCGCTGTGAACTCACGGGTTTCGTTGCCAATGATCCGGCAGGGGTGGTGATCGAGATCGAGGGCGCGCGGGTCGGCGATTTCGTCGCCGCACTGGAACGCGACAAGCCGCCGCTGGCGCAGATCGAGCACGTCGAGGTCGAGCGCATCAAGGCCACGAAAAGCCCGCATTTCGCCATTCATGAAAGTTCGCAAGGCGCCGTGACCACACGGATCGTGGCCGATGCCGCGACCTGTGAGCAATGCCGCAACGAGCTGTTCGACCGGAGAAGCCGCTTTTTTCACTACCCGTTCGTCAACTGTACCCATTGTGGACCGCGCTACACCATCGCCGAGCGTCTGCCCTACGATCGCGCCACCACAGCGATGAAGCATTTCGCCCTGTGCCCGGCCTGCGCCGCCGAGTATGGCGATCCGCAGAGTCGGCGCTTCCATGCCGAAGCCATCGCCTGCCCGGCCTGCGGGCCTCAACTCAGTCATGATATTGAAGATGTCGCGGCGCGGATTGCGGCCGGTGGCATTGTCGCCATCAAGGGGCTTGGCGGCTATCAGCTCCTGTGTGATGCCCGTCACGCCGGTGCGGTTGCGGAGTTGCGCCGTCGCAAGGACCGCGACCAGAAACCCTTCGCCGTGATGGTGGCGCATGTGGCGGCGGCGGAGACGGTCGCCCGGCTTGATGCGCAGGAAGTCGAGCTGCTGGGATCGGTGGCACGTCCCATTGTGTTGTTGCGCTCGCGGCACAATGTCGCTGACGCTGTTGCGCCCGGCCTGGCGCGGATCGGCGTCATGCTGCCTTCGACGCCGCTCCATTATCTGATCTTTGATGCCCTGGAGCGGTGCCATCGACGCCGGGACGGGAGTTACTTTGTGCTGGTGGCAACCAGCGCCAATCCCGGCGGGGAGCCGCTGGTGATCGCCAATGAAGAGGCCTCGCGACGGCTTTCGGCCATCGCCGACGTCATCGTCAGCCATGATCGCGACATCTTCACCCGCGCCGATGATTCCGTGGTCGCGGTGATGGCGGGAGGTGCGCGCTTTATCCGCCGCGCCAGGGGCTATGTTCCCGAACCGATCCGGCTTTCCCGCGCCGTGCCGTCGGTGCTGGCGCTGGGGGCGATGCTGAAATCCACGGTCACCGTCACACGCGGTGACGAGGCCTTCGTTTCGCAGCATATCGGCGATCTCGACACTGCCGAAGGACTGCGCTTCTTTGAGGAGACCGTCGCCCATCTGCTGGCGACGCTGGATGTCGAACCGGTCATCGTGGCGCATGATCTGCATCCGGATTTGGCCTCGACCCGCTTTGCCGAACGAAGCGGTCGTCCGCGGATCGCGGTGCAGCATCACCATGCCCACGCCAGCGCGGTGATGGCCGAATATGGCCTTGAAGGACCGGTGCTGGCGCTGGTCCTCGACGGCTATGGCTATGGCAGCGACGGCGGCAACTGGGGCGGCGAGCTGCTGCTGTGCAGGGGATCCGGGTTTCGTCGTCTGGGGCAGCTGGCGCCGCTGAAGATGCCGGGTGGCGATCGTGCTGCCCGCGAACCCTGGCGCATGGCTGCTGCCGTCCTCCATGGCCTCGGGCAGGGTGGAGACATCGAACGGCGCTTTGCCGGAGAGAGGCTGGCGTCGGGGGTCGCCGCTCTTCTCGATCAGCCGCTTCTGCCGGTGACCTCAAGCGCGGGCCGGCTGTTTGATGCGGTTGCGGGCCTCCTCAAAGTGGTGGCCAGATCGGCCTATGAGGGCGAGGCGGCGATGAAGCTTGAAGCCCTGGTGGAGGAGACGAGCATCCTTGACCAGGGCTGGGTCATTGAGGGGGGCACGCTGTCACTTATGCCGCTCCTGGAGCGCCTGAGCACCATGGAGGATGCAGTCCGTGGCGCCGGCCTCTTTCATGGCAGCTTCGCTGCGGCCTGTGTCGACTGGGCGGCTGCTGCTGCGGCCGCATCGGGCATCACCACGGTGGTCCTGAGCGGCGGCTGTTTCATGAATGCGGTTTTGGCTCGCGATATCGTCCGCGGCCTGAAGGCCGCAGGGCTGACGGCGCTGTTGCCGCAAAAGGTGCCGGCCAATGACGGCGGTCTCAGCCTCGGCCAGGCCTGGATTGCAGCACTCCGCCCGGCTGTACCGGAAATGGAAGGATAGGTTTCGATGTGTCTTGCTGTTCCTGCGGAGATCACCCAGATCCTGGGCGACGACATCGCCGTGGTCTCGCTTGACGGTGTGTGCAAGGAGATTTCGGTTGCCCTGATCGACAGTCCGGCGGTCGGCGACTATGTCCTGGTCCATGTCGGCTATGCCCTGTCCCGGATCGATCCCGAGGAGGCCGAACGCACACTGCAGCTGCTGCGCGAGGTCGGCGCGGAGGGGGGACAATGAAATATGCAGGGGAATTCCGCGACCGCGATCTCGCCCGTGGTCTGGCTCGGGCAATCGCGCAGGCCGCCGAGGGCCCGCGCAGTTACGCCTTCATGGAGTTCTGCGGCGGCCATACCCATGCGATCTCCCGCTATGGTCTTGAAGACATGCTGCCCGGAAATGTCCGCATGATCCACGGTCCGGGCTGCCCGGTCTGTGTGCTGCCGGCGGGCCGGATCGACATGGCGATTGCACTGGTCGAGGACGCCGGTGTCATTCTCTGCGTCTATGGCGATCTGATGCGGGTGCCGGGTTCCGAAGGCCTGTCGCTGCTGCAGGCGCGGGCGCGCGGCGCCGACGTGCGCATGGTCTATTCGACGCTCGACTGCCTGCGCATCGCGGCCGAAAATCCCGCGCGCGAGGTGGTGTTTTTTGCCATTGGCTTTGAAACCACGACGCCGCCGACCGCGGTAATGATCCGGCTTGCGGCGAGGCGCGAACTGGCGAATTTCTCGGTGTTCTGCAACCATGTACTGACACCGCCGGCGATGCAGCACATTCTCGAGAGCCCGGCGATCCGCGACCTGGGGCGGGTCGAGATCGACGGCTTTGTCGGACCGGCGCATGTGTCGACCATCATCGGCACCCAGCCTTACGACTATTTTGCCGAGGAATTCGCAAAACCGGTGGTGATCGCCGGCTTTGAGCCGCTGGATGTCATGCAGGCGATTCTGATGCTGGTGCGGCAGGTCAGGGAGGGCCGCCATGAGGTGGAGAACGAATACTCCCGCGCCGTCACGCTTGACGGCAATCCGCTTGCCAAGGAGCAGGTGTCGGAGGTCTTCGAACTGCGTGACCAGTTCGAGTGGCGGGGCCTCGGCCTCGTACCCTATAGCGCCCTGAAGCTGCGGCACGCCTTTGCGTGTTATGATGCCGAGCGTCGGTTCGCCATGCCGGAACGTCGTGCCGCGGACAATCCGGCCTGTGCCTGCGGTGCCATCCTGCGCGGCGTCAAACGGCCCGCGGAGTGCAGATTGTTCGGTGTTGTCTGCACACCGGAGACGCCGATGGGATCCTGCATGGTGTCCTCCGAGGGGGCCTGCGCCGCGCACTGGACCTATGGGCGCTTTCGGGATCATCAGCAAAGGGCTCAGATGTGAAACGTCCTCACCCCCGACTCGACCTTGTGAACGGCTGCGTCGATCTGTCGCACGGTGCCGGCGGCCGGGCCATGGCGCAACTGATCGCCGGGCTGTTCCACCAGGCCTTCGGAAACGAATATCTCGCCCGCGGCAACGACCAGTCGGCTTTCGACGTCGAAAAAGGCCGCCTGGTCATGACCACCGACGGCTATGTCGTGTCGCCGCTGTTCTTTCCCGGCGGCGATATCGGATCGCTTGCCGTACACGGAACCGTCAACGACATCGCCATGAGCGGGGCCCGCCCGCTTTATCTCTCCGCCAGTTTCATCATCGAAGAGGGCTTTGCGCTTGCCGATCTCAACCGCATCGCCCAGTCGATGGCGGCGGCGGCGGCCGAGGCCGGCGTCCCCATCATCACCGGCGACACCAAGGTGGTGGAGCGCGGCAAGGCGGATGGGGTGTTCATCTCCACCACCGGCATCGGGGTGCTGCCCGAGGGGCTCGATCTGTCATCGGACAAGGCGCGCCCCGGCGACCGCGTATTGCTGTCCGGCAGCATAGGGGATCACGGCATCGCCATCCTGTCGCAGCGCCGGAATCTGGGCTTCGAGACCGCGATCCTGTCCGATTCGGCGGCGCTGCACGAGCTGGTGGCAGAGATGGTGCGGGTGGGAGGATCCGACATCCGCCTCATGCGCGATCCCACAAGGGGCGGGCTGGCGGCGACCCTCAACGAAATCGCGCAGCAGTCCGGGCTCGGCTTCTGCCTTGCCGAGGAGGCGATTGCGGTCAAGCCGGCGGTGGCCGCCGCCTGTGAACTGCTCGGGCTTGATCCGCTTCATGTCGCCAACGAGGGCAAGCTGGTCGCGGTGGTGGCGGCTGACGCCGCGCCACGCGTTCTGGCGGCGATGAAGGCCCACCCGCTGGGCCGGGATGCCGCCGATATCGGCGAAGCGGTGGCGGATGACCACCACTTCGTCCAGATGGCGACGGCGTTCGGTGGCGGACGCATCGTCGACTGGCTGTCGGGCGAACAGCTGCCTCGTATCTGTTGAGCGAAAGTGATGCGAATCCTTCTGCTGGCTCATTCCTTCAACAGCCTGACGCAGCGGCTCCATGTCGAACTGCGCGAGGCCGGTCATGACGTCGCGGTCGAATTCGACATCCATCCCGACGTCACCGGTGAAGCGGTGGCGCTGTTCAGGCCCGATGTGGTGGTGGCACCGTTCCTCAAGCGGGCGATTCCGCAAAGCGTGTGGAAGAATGTGCGCTGTCTGATCGTGCATCCCGGGCCGGTCGGTGACCGCGGGCCGGCGGCGCTCGACTGGGCGGTGCTGGAAGGGGTGAGCGAATGGGGCGTCACGGTGCTGGAGGCCAATGCTGCATTCGACGCCGGTCCGGTATGGGCATGGCGCAGTTTCCCAATGCGGCAGGCGCCGAAATCCAGTCTCTACCGCCATGAAGTCACAGCAGGGGCGGTGGCGGCGCTCGGTGAGGCGCTGTGTGCCATCGCGGCCGGCCGGCCCTCGCCGGCACCGCTTTCTTCCGACGATGTCCGGATCCGCTGGCGCGGGCCGTGCCGGCAGAGCGATCGCCGGATCTGCTGGCAGAACGACGATACCTCGACTGTATTGCGCCGGATCTGGAGTGGGGATGGCGTTCCGGGCGTGGTCGACGAGCTGTGCGGCGTTCGGCTGCGCCTGTTCGATGCCCATGCCGCTCATGGCCTGAGCGGCGAGCCGGGCAGTGTGGTGGCGAGATGCGACGGTGCGCTGGCGCGGGCGACCAGCGATGGCGCGGTGTGGATCGGGCATATGCGCAGGGAGGAGGCGGGAAGCGTCAAACAGCCCGCCGCGGCAGTGTTCCCGGATCTGGCCGCACGCCTGCCGGAGCGACGCGGCTGCGGTTATGGGGCGATTGTCTATCACGACCATGGCGAGGTCGGAGAACTGGAATTCTCCTTCTACAACGGGGCGATGGGCGTCGACGCCTGCCGCGCGCTGTGGGAAGCTTTTGAGGCAATGCGGGCCCGTCCCCACAAAGTGCTGCTCCTCAGTGGCGGGCGCGATTACTGGTCGAACGGGATTGATCTGGCCGCGATCGAGGCCGCTTCCTCAAGTGCCGATGCGTCCTGGGACAATATCCATGCGCTGAATGATCTGGCCCGCGCCATCATCGCCACCACCGACAGGCTGGTCATCAGTGTGATCCGCGGCAATGCCGGTGCCGGCGGCGTCTTTCTCAGCCTCGCTGCCGATGAAGTATGGGCAGGCCGCGAGGTGATCCTCAATCCGCATTACAAGGACATGGGCAATCTCTATGGTTCGGAATACTGGACCTATGTCCTGCCGCGCAGGGTCGGGCCTGAGAATGCCGCGCGGATCACGCGCTGTCGTCTGCCGATGGGGGTGGCGGAGGCGCAGCGGCTGGGCCTTGTTGATCGCGTGCTGACGGCTGCGGAACAGGAGCCTCCGAACGTGGCGGCTTTGGCGGCGCAGCGGTGCGGGGCCGACTACAAGGCGCGCCTGGAGGCAAAGCAGCAGCGGCGCGCCGCCGATGAGGCCGTCAAGCCGCTGGAAGCCTATCGGGCCGAGGAGCTGCAGCGGATGCGACTTAATTTCTACGGTTTTGATCCGAGCTATCATGTGGCGCGCTATAATTTCATCCATAAGGTGGCGAAGTCGCGCACGCCACGGACCATCGCCCGACATCGGGTAGCGCGTGCGGAGCAATCATGAGTATCGAGGGCACGATTCTGATCGTCGATGATGAAGTGCGCTCGCAGGAGGCGCTGCGGCGGGTGCTGCGTCATGATTTTGAGGTGCTGTGCGCGGGCAGCGTCGCGGAGGCCGAGAAACTGCTCGAGGGGGATATCGTTCACGTCATCCTCTGCGACCAGCGCATGCCGCAGGAATCGGGAGTTAGCTTTCTCAAACGGGTGCGGGAATTGTGGCCGGACCCGGTGCGCATGATCATCTCCGGCTATTCCGATTCGGAGGAAATCATCGCCGGTCTCAATGAAGCCGGGATCTATCAATATATCACCAAGCCATGGCAGCCCGACCGGCTGATCGCGATCGTCCGGGAGGCGGTGCAGCTCCACCGGCTGCAGAAGGAGACCGAGGCGGCCAGCGTCGACGTCAAGGCCGCCCCCGGTCACGTCAAGAAGGTGGTGTCGGTAAAGCGGGGTGCCGCCCGGCAGCTCTACGACTTCGATCGCATCCTGCACTGCAAGGACAGCCCGATGCACGGTGTCATCGAGCTTGGCCGCCGCGTCGCCGACTACGATATTGCGGTCCTGATCACCGGGGAATCCGGAACCGGCAAGGAATTGCTGGCGCGTGCCATCCATTATGGATCGGCACGGGCCAACAAGGCCTTCGTGGTGGAGAATTGCGGCGCGCTGCCCGATGAACTGCTGGAAAGCGAATTGTTCGGCTGCAAGAAGGGCGCTTTCACCGGGGCCTACCAGGACCGCATCGGCCTGTTCGAGGTTGCCGATGGCGGCACCATCTTTCTGGATGAAATCGGCGAGACGTCGCCGGCGTTCCAGGTCAAGCTCCTGCGGGTGCTCCAGGAGAGCGAGATCCGGCCGCTCGGCGCCCAGAGGGTGCGCAAGGTGGACGTGCGGGTGGTGGCGGCGACCAACCGCGATCTTCAGGCCGAGGTTGAAGGGGGCCGTTTCCGCCGCGACCTCTATTACCGCCTGGCGGCGTTTCCGGTGCATATGCCGGCTTTGCGCGAGCGCCGCATGGACATCCCGCTGATCGCCGAGGGGGTGCTGAAGGCGGTGAAGACAGCGTTCAACCGCCCGAACCTGCGCCTGTCGGCCTCGGCTCTGGAGCGGTTCGGCAGTTATCACTGGCCCGGCAATGTGCGCGAGCTGCAGAACGAGATTCAGCGCATGGTGGTTCTGGCCGACGCCGATGAACTGGAGGCGCGGCCGCAGCTCGGGCGCGAGGCGAACGGGCGCGCGCCGGCCAATGGCGGGCAGACCACGCTGAAAGAGAAGGTGGAGGAACTGGAGCGCTGCCTGATCCGGGACTGTCTGTCGAAATTCGATGGCAATATCAGCCGCGTCGCCGGAGAACTGGGGCTGTCGCGGGTGGGGTTGCGCAACAAGCTTTCGCGCTACGATCTGAGGAAGAATGCCAAAGGCGACTGACACGCCATTGCCGGACACGGCATCGCTCTCGACGCGGATCGGCAGCCCCGGAACGATTGTGCTTGATGATGAGCGCGAGGGGGCGTGGATCGAGGTCATCCGCAAGATGGACGAGGTCTATTCCGAGCTGTTGCGGCATGATGTCGATCTTGAGCGCAAAAACGCCGAGCTTGAGGAAGCGCAGGCCTTCATCACCAATGTGATTGCCTCGGTGTCCGACATTCTGGTGGTGTGTGACAGTGCCGGCGCCGTGCAGCAGGTCAATTCGGCGTTCCAGCAGGTGCTCGGACGTGGGGCGGAGGATGTCGTCGGAAGCCCGATCGCGGAACTCATCGAAGGGCCGGAAAAGGACAGACTCGCCTCGCTGCTGAGCGCGCGGGCCCGCTCCGAGGTGGTCGATGGCGAACTGCGGTTTGCCACCGCGACAGGTGCTTCCGATCTCTTTGCCATCAACAGCTCGCCGCGCCACGATCATCGCGGCCGCTTCATCGGTGTGGTGCTGACGGGACGACCGATTGGCGAATTGCGTCGCGCCTATGAGGCGCTGCATCAGGCCCATCACGAGCTGCAGCGGGCGCAGAAGCAACTGGTCGAACAGGAGAAGATGGCGAGTCTGGGCCGGCTGGTGGCCGGCGTTGCCCATGAACTGAACAATCCGATCAGCTTCGTCTACGGCAATATTCATACCCTGATGCGCTACCGCAGCGCGCTGGTCGATTATCTCGAGGCCATCCACGATGGCCCGGCGGGACGGGAAGTGGCGGTGCTGCGCCGGCGGCTCAAAATCGATGACCTCCTGGAAGACCTGGAGCCGCTGCTGGAGGGCACCATGGAGGGGGCGGAGCGCATCAGCGAGATCGTCAAGAATCTGCGCCGGCTGTCCTTCAGCCGCCTCGGGGAACCGCAGCGGCTCGATGTCGGCCGGCTCATCGACACCGCGGTGATGTGGGCGGTGCGCGCCCGGCCGACGCGGCTTGAACTCGAGATGAACATCGCCCCCCAGCTCTGTGTCAGCGGCAACGAGGGTCAGCTGCACCAGGTGATCGTCAACCTGGTCGAGAATGCCATCCATGCCATGCGTGATGTGCCGGCGCCGCGGCTGGTGGTCTCGGCAACGCGGCAGGGACCGCGAATCCGCATCGCGATTTCGGATAACGGCAGCGGGATCGCTGCCGAAAATATCAACCATATCTTCGAGCCCTTCTTCACCACCAAGGGGGTCGGCGAGGGCACCGGGCTCGGCCTGTGGATCAGCTACGGCATCGTCAGCGAGCATGGCGGCGAATTGGCGGTTGCAAACCAGGAGGGCGGCGGCGCCACCTTCTCCTTCGCTTTGCGGGCACTCGAAGGGGCGGGGCCCTCGTGTGGGGCGAGGTGAAGCTCGCCCGGGCACTGCAGAGCGAGGCGAGGAGGACGGTTTTTCGGTGCGCCAGGCAAAGCTGGCGTGCTCCAGCCGGTGGAAGTCTGGCCTGGGTAGGGGGTAGCGCCCGCCCAGTAGCGAGTGTTGCGTGGTGGACGGCGACGCCCCTCACGAAGCGTAC
>Ga0123357_10000064_pt1 | contig 85199 bp, 80 predicted proteins | sample TergutEmb28metaG_FD_89873 | JGI IMG/M metagenome (GOLD analysis project Ga0123357, IMG submission 89873) | Embiratermes neotenicus P4 segment gut microbial communities from Petit-Saut dam, French Guiana - Emb289 P4 | ecosystem: Host-associated > Arthropoda: Insects > Digestive system > Gut ...
CAAAGCGGCCTTATAGACTGACGGATACTCGCCCAAGTGCGACAGCACCATCTTGATAGCACGATCCTTCTTCACAGGATCAACCCTTTTCGGCATAACGCCAATCCTTCCCTCGAAAGATCAACGGCACAAACTCCCTACCGATTCAATTTGGCCTATAACCGCAAAAGAAGACCCGGCCCCAAAGGGAACCGGGTGGTATGAGATATACCATACCATGTCCAGAGGGGATCACCAGCTCGGCGGACGGCGCACCTTCTCTGATACAACAAGTGGCAACTGATTACGTTGGAAATCAGCAGGCGTTAATCGGTACCACCAATGGTTACCTGCGCCCTCGTGAGGAGTGCCTTGCAGTTTGCCCGATCGTACGCCCTTGGTTGGGTTGACTAGCCCTACGTGAACTAGATTCCTTACAAACGAGATCGGGTAGGCCAAATCCGAGTCATTACTGATGACAATGACAGCATCAACGGCATCAGTCAAAACGTCGATCAGAAGGTGTGAAGCGACGTTGACATCGGAACCCTTCTCCTCGCGCCGGGCGACAGATGCCATGTAACGGGCGTCAGGCACGTTCACACCAGTGGCGTCTTGCACCATTAGCGGCCAATCTGCGTGTGTGAGGACTGGTCGGTTGTGTGGGCCTAGGACAGCTAAGGGCGAAGTTGCCACACGGTTGACATAGTTACCATAGGAGAAAATATCGACCGACCCCGACCGGGCGAGGGCGCGCAGATATACGTCTTGCTCGTGTTGGCCTTCAGGATTGTCTGCACCGGTCCGGCGAGCTGTGCAGTAGGTTACAGTCGACGATATGGGCGGCTCCCACAGCGACTGATTGACGATGAGGTCGAGCGCTAATGCTCGCAGGTCAAGCCACCGCCAGCCTGTCTTGTGCCGTCCGCAAAGGCCACGACCGCCGTAGTACAGGTTGTATCCGTCAACATAAACGCCAACTTTCATGTCGTTAAGCCTAAATGTGAGGACTGACAGTCCAGCGTTGCATTAGCTGCGATCACCTGAGTTTCCTATGCTTGTGATACTGACGTTGATCGGGTGAAGCGGAGGAGTGCAATGACCGAGTTTCCTAGCGCCCAAGCGAAAGCTCAATTTTCAGAGATGCTGCGCGAGGTGAAGAGTGGTGCGGATGTTAGTGTGACTCGGGGCACACTCCACGAGCCAGTGGCTGCTATCGTCCCGATTGCGACATATCAGACCAAGAAAGAGAGCACACTGGGGTCTCTGGGGCATTGGGGACGCATCGTCTTCCATGACGACTGGGCTGTGACCGATGAGGAGCTTCTGGCATCGTGAGATACCTGGTCGACCTGCTGCCGGTGTGTTACGCCATCAGCACGGACTGCACTTTGATCAGCGCTGACCGAGCCATGGATCAGTATGTGCCGCACGGGTTGAACGTGCTCCATTAAAGACATCGAGCGGTTTTGGCGGGTTCAAGCCATGGCCAGTATTCGCTCAGTCGAGCAACAGCGATCGGATGTCGTCGGCCGTCAGTGTGGCGGCGAATGATGCTTCACCGGCGTCGTCTGCCAATACCGCGTTGAACACCTCACGTTTGCGGGCCTGCAATGCCAGCACCTTGTCCTCGATGGTGTTCTGGCTGACAAGACGCACCACCATGACGTTTTGCGTTTGCCCAATGCGGTGGGTGCGGTCGATGGCTTGCTGCTCGGTGGCCGGGTTCCACCAGGGGTCCAGCAAGAAGACATAGTCCGCCTCGGTCAGCGTCAGGCCAAAACCGCCGGCCTTGAGGCTCAGGCAGAACACGGGTAGCCCGTCGTCCCGGAAGCGTTGGATCACCTTGTCGCGGTGGGTGGTGTGGCCATCCAGATACGCGTATTCGATGCCGGCGCGGTCGAACCGTTCGGTCACTTTCGCCAGAAACGTGGTGAATTGGCTGAACACCAGCGCCCGGTGACCGCTGCTGACCACCTCGGACACTTGCTCCATCAGGGTGTCCAGCTTGGCTGACGGCACGGTGGCATACTTGGCGGGCTCGATCAGTGAGGCGTCCAAGGCCAGTCGGCGCAAAATCGTCAGCGAACGGAAGATGGCAAAACGGTTCTTGTCCATGTCACCGAGCATGCCCAGCACCCGTTGGCGTTCGCGCTGCAGGTACGTGTCGTATATGATCCTGTGCCGCGGTGCCAGTTCCACATTGGTGACCTGTTCCAGCCGGTCCGGCAGCTCAGGGGCGACGACATCTTTGGTCCGGCGCAGCAACAGGGGTCGCAGGCGGCGGCGCAGGCGGGCCAGGCTGGCGTCCCCCAGTTGAATCGTCTCCTCATCCGCTGGGATGACGGCTGGACGGCTATGTTGGGCGGCGAACCGGCGGCGTTGCCTGACTGTGGCGGCACGCGTGATCGGTGCTCCGTAGAGCTCGCGGAACCGACGGGACGAGCCGGCGAATCCGGGGGCGACGATGGCCAGCAACGCCCACAGTTCCATGACGTCGTTTTCCAGCGGCGTGCCCGTCACAGCCAGTTTGATCTTGGCTGACAGCGAGCGCGCCAGCTGGTTGCCCTTGGTGTTGGGGTTTTTGACGAACTGGGCCTCGTCCAGGATCAAGCCCCGCCACGACACCTGCGAGAGCATGTCGTAGTCGAGCCGGAAGATGGTGTACGACGCCACCACCACATCCACCGAGATCAGGTCGTCCACACTGATGTCCGACCGGGCCATGGTCTCTGGCAATGTCATCACCCGCAAACCGGGTGTGAACCGGGCAGCCTCTGCTTTCCAGTTGCCGACGACCGATGCTGGCGCCAACACCAGGTACGGGGTATTGTCGCCGTCCCCCATTGTGCTGGCGATCATCGCCAGGATTTCGACGGTCTTGCCCAAGCCCATGTCGTCGGCCAATATGCCGCCCAACCCATGGGCAGCCAAGAATGTCAGCCACTCGAACCCGCTGATCTGGTAGGGGCGCAGTGTGGCCGTCAGCCCCGGTGGCAAGTCGGCGTGTCCGATAGATTCCCCCCGGTCGACCAGGGCCAGCAGATCTGTCACGTTGGAGCGCCACCGATCTGCCTGCTCGGCCTCCGTGGCGATGTCGACCAGCTCGTCCCACAAGCCGGCTTGGTAGCGGCTGATCTTCAGATCGCCAGACGGCCGGTCGCTGAGCGCTCTGGCCTCTTCGATCAACTGTTTGAGACGGATCAGTTCTGGGGTATCAATGTTGACGACCTCGCCGTTGCCGAGGATCAGTTGCGTCTGCCCGGCTGCCAGCGCGACGAAGACATCTTGGAACGGGATCGAGATGTCGCCAACAGTGATATCAACACCCAGGCTGAACCAGTCGTTGTCGCCCGCATCATCAGCCCGCACGATGATGCGGGGAGATTCAGCCGCTGGCATATAGGTGGCCATCTCGCCTATCGTCTCAACTTGCACGTCTGGCATAGATTCCAGCAGCGGCAACACTTGCTCGACGAAGGCCTTCGCCTCGAATCCGCCGCGAGCCTCGAATGACTGCTGGGCGTGCAACCAGAACGAGACGAATCCCGGCACTGAACGCACAACTTGCTCAACGTTTTCACAGATGGCCTGTTCGACGGCCGCATCGCGGAAAGTCGTCACGGAATCCTCGTCTGCGAATGGGCACAACACAGTGTCATAGCGCCACTGCCAGGCGACATCGGCCCGCCACACCGAGCTGGTGAGGTTGCACACCAGGACGGGCCGCGGCGGTGTTGGCAGGGCGACGCTGTCGTCTAGGCTCACCAGATTTAGACGCCGGTGCAGCGATGGGTAGACGGTGGCCATGAACTCGTCCACATCCTCGGCGGGGATGGTGACAGCGTCCATTCCAAGCAGGCTGAGGTCGTCGTCGGTGAGCCGTGGCTGAGCGGGCGCCAGCGTGACGACGCGCGTGTCCGGGCCGATTTCCACGCCGAAAAGCCCATGCTGTCCGACGGCCCCCAGCAGCGTCAGGCGGGCTGGCTGGTCATCGAAGGATAACAATCGGGTGAGCCCGATGGCGCCGTCGTCGTCACGCAACAGGTTGAGCCTAAGGCTGGCCGTGTCGGCGACAACGATCTGGTCCCTGGCGGCATTGCCGACGAAGGGCACACCCAACCGTCGTCCTTTCTCCAGCACCGTCCACAAACCAGATTCGGCGAAGTTGTCTAGTTGCTGCCAACTGGACTCAGACCAGGAGTATCGGGCGATGTCTTGATTGATTGACGCCAAGGCCGACAGCCATTGCTCGATCCGCCGGTCAAAGGAATGCCTCGGATAATAGGACGAACCACCATGCCATGTCAGGCCATAATCAGATTTCCATTTACCCTTGGTGTCTTGGAAGACGGGGCGGACGGATAATGTGATCGGAGGCGGTGTCGGGTCCAGGGGCGACGGTTCCAGAGCCCGGGTGATGCCGTCCACCCGGAATTGCAGGCCCAGTGGTGTGTAGCCTTCCGTAGGGGCCGGTAGCAGCGCGTCTTGAGGCGGCAATAGTGAGTCGAGTTTGCGACGCCACGGTGGTGTGACGCTCGCCTGTACAGGCCGCGTGCCCGCGCGGGCATGTTCGCGTGCCGTCAGCAGCAGCGCTGCGACATGTTTGCACTGTTTGCCCACGGGGCAGGTGCAGGCACTGCTTTGGATGCTGACGGAGCGGTTGGTTAATCGCAGATTGGCCAAGGTGAAGTATGGATATGCGGCATTTCCCCTGACCATACCCATCACGCGGGACAACCGGCCGTCCCAGGTCAAGCCGCTGATGCGCGAATCAGCGAAGTAGTACGAGCCGCGTTCATAGGAGGCTTGGTTGCCACCCACGGCTGCCAATATGTCGTTTCTTGAAAGGCGAGCCAGCTCCGATGGCAGGGAACTGGACGCAGGCATAACGACAATTGTCTCATCTGACCGCGTCAATTCCGTCCCTAAGCCAAAAACCAACCTGGAATTGGTTGCTGGGGTTGCCGATTTTCAACTCCACCGCCACTAAACGTGCCAGCGGGCGCGAGTAGAACAGCAGATCCAGGTGGTAGTCATCGTTGCCCATCGGCATGCGCATCTGGCGCCCAACGAATGCGAACCCGTGCCCGACTTCCAGCAGGAAGCTCTCCAGTTCGACCAGGATCGCTTGTTCAAGGTCGGCCTCCGCATATGCGTCGTGCAAACCGAGAAGGTCAAGCAGCATCGGATCTTTAAAAGCATCAAGCGGAACCGCCGAACCATCCGGTATCTGCGCGTTGGCAATCTCGCGGCGCTCAAACGCCCGCCTAGCGATGGCCTGGCGCAGCTCACGCACACCAAGTCGTTTGGCGGCGACTTCATCTGCGTAGAACGATCGGGCATCTGCTGATGTCAGTGGTAGAAGCTCACGAATGTGGGACCAACTCAATTGTGGCGACAGTGTCGCCACAATCTGCTCGTCCGGAAAAGCCTGTGCGAACTTGACCATCCGGTACAGGTTCGTCTTATCAAAACCCGATCCGAATCTAGCCGTCAATTATTGCGACGTTGTCGCCACAATCTGGTCACCGTAGTCAGCCCTGGCCCGTGGTAACTCCTCAACGTCGATCAACCGTCCCACCTGCCAATTCAACAGCGTCAATGTGGCGTTGGCGCGCGCCGACACGACCTGGCGAGCCTCCACCACTAACGCCCCAATCCGAGCGACCAGCTCATCCGCACCCAAGATAGGTCTGAGATGTCCTGTCAATGCGACCGTGTCATCCATGTGAGCGTCCCCTTTCGTCAACCTACTGTTCGGAACGATTTTGTACTGGGTCTCGCCAATTGGCCTTGCAGCGCCGCTGTCGACGACCAGATGACCCTTCACCTGGTCAGTCCTCCGGTCCGCGTGCCGAGCTCGTCTTCACGTTCAATTATCGCCTAGCTAGGGCGTCTAGGCCGTTACAAGCCCAGTGAATGTGTTCGAGATAGTCGTGGCAATCGAATATGGTCAACATCAAAGTCGTTTCATGATGCATGTAGGAGGGCGTAAGTAACGACTCATGGATGATAGGGAGCTGACTCGCGCCCTTACTTGTGATAGGCTACTCTATATAGAGTAGTTGTAATCGAGTAAGGAGTTGATCATGGCACATGTTTCCCGTCGCAATCCCCTGGCGCTGATGGTGTTGTGCACGCTTTGGGAGCAGCCCACCCATCCGTACCAGCTTGTCCAGGTGCTCAAGGGACGTCGAAAGGACAAATCGGCGCGGCTTAACTACGGCTCGCTGTACACCGTTATCGCCAACCTGGAGAAGTCAGGACTGATCGAGGCCGTGGAGGTGACGCAGGTGGGCAACCTACCACCCCGCACGACTTACAAGGTGACAGACGCTGGCATTAGCGAACTGACCGATTGGTTGTGCGATCTGATCGCCAAGCCCGAACCGGAGATACCGCAGTTCATGACGGCCCTTTCGCTATTGCCAGCGGTGCCGGTCGATCGCGCCGTCACCCTTCTGCGCCAGCGTGTCGCCACACTTGAGGACGTACTGCGCGAAATGTCCGATCAACGTGCGGAGTCGCGTCAGATCATACCCGAGCTGTTCTACATCGAATCCAGCTACCAGGAGGCGATGACGCGGGCCGAACTCATCTTCACCCAGAAGCTGATCGAGGACATCGAGAGTGGGCATCTCAGCGGCGTCGACGCCTGGAAGGTGATCCACCAGACGATGCGAGACGGACGGCTGGACTACCAAGCCAGCTTCGAGGCCTTCGCCAATGAAGGCTTCCCATTGGAGTCATACGAGTAAAGAGGAACAGTGATGGACGATATGACAAGCAACGAGTGGGCCATCGACGCTCATGGCCTCACCAAGACGTTCCCCGGAAGGGGCAAGAACTCACCGCCGGTGAAGGCCGTCGACCACCTCGATCTGCAGGTGACCAAGGGCATCATTTTCGGTCTGCTGGGTCCAAACGGGGCTGGCAAGACCACCACCTTCCGCATGCTCACCACGCTGTTGCCGGCAGACGGCGGGACGGCCACGGTGGACGGTTTCGATTTGCGGACGCAAGCCCAGCGTATCCGCGCCCACATCGGTCTGGTGGGGCAACTTGGCGGCGGCGATCCCGATGCCACCGGCCACGAGAACTTGGTGCTGGCCGGGCAGTTGTACGGCCTCAGCCGCGCCGAGGCGGAGGCTCGCAGCCATGACCTGGAACGCATCTTCGACTTGAGCGGCTTCGCCAATCGCTTCGTTAAAACCTTCTCGGGCGGGCAACGCCGACGTCTGGAAATCGCGCTCGGTATGGTGCACCACCCAGATATCTTGTTCCTGGACGAGCCGACCACCGGCCTTGATCCCCAGAACCGGGCCAACCTGTGGGGCCAGGTGAGATCCCTGCGTGATCAGGGGGTGACGGTGATTCTAACTACCCATTACCTGGACGAGGCCGACGCCCTAGCCGACGATCTGTGCATCATGGACCACGGTGTGATCATCGCCGCTGGCAGCCCCGCAGAACTGAAAGATCAATACCAGGCCGACAGCCTAGACGCCGTCTTCCTGGGCCTCACCGGACGCGCGTTGCGAGACACAGGAGAAGCCTCATGAACACTACAGAAACCCGCGCCAATCTGGTGACCGCCAGCCGTTTGCTGGTGACGCGGCAGCTCAAGGCGACGATTCGTCAGCCTGTCTGGCTCGTTGGGGGCTTGATGACACCGCTGCTCTACCTCGCTCTTTTCGCGCCACTACTCAAAGGCCTGGGGGGCGGTCTGGCTGACACCCCTGGTTACGCCGGCGGCAGCGTGGTGGACGGCTTCATGCCGGGCATGCTCGTCATGTTCGCGTTCGGCTGTGGGACGGGGACGGGCTGGATCGTCATCAATGAGCTGAACGCGGGGGTGATCGAGCGCCTGCGCGTCTCGCCGGTATCACGCCTTGCCATACTGCTTGGCACCACGATCAAGGACGCGATCATGTTCGTCGTACCAGCGATCGTCGTCGTGGCTGTGGCGGCAATTTTCGGCTTCAACGTCCACTTCGGCGGGCTCGTGGCCACCTTCGTATTACTGGCCATGCTCACCGCCACGATCTCAGCAGCCGTCGGCGCGATCGGTTTGACCGTCAAACAAATCGGCTCGATCGCCGCCGTGGTCACAACCGCCCAATTGCCGATGACGCTGCTGGCCGGCATCTTGTTGCCCATGTCACTGGGGCCGGGATGGTTGCGCGGGCTGGCCCACGTCAACCCACTGTATTACGCCACCGAAGCGGCGCGGCAGATGTGTGCCGGCCAGTTCAGCAGTGCCGCCTGGACAGGTTTCGCGGTCATCGGCGGCCTGCTGATACTGGCCTTGGTCTGGGGCAATCGCGTCTACAACAAGGTGGTCGCTTGACGAAGCTGTTGCCATTTGCGACGGTTCAGTTTGTATGACAGCCACAACAGTCCAAGGGCGGCGATCATCAACGCGACTCCCAGGGCTCCTGCTAGCGGCCAACTGACGAGGTGGCCACCAGTGTCGGCGTCGTCAGCCGGATCGTCCGGCGGGTTGGGCCGGTCGGATTCGTAGAGGTTGACGAAGTCGATCTGGGGCGTCACCCACTCCGTGTCATGGGTACTGTTGGCATACGTCTTGACTGACCCATCGGAACCGGTGATCGTGGTGTGAACCGTTAACTTGCCCAAACCGTCGTCCTCAATCTTCACACAGATCTGATAGGCCACTGAATCGTATGACATGCCCTTGCTAGGTTCCGGTGGGACGGTCTGACTTGCTGCGGCACAGTACGTTTGCCCGGCGTCGTCCTGGGTGAAGCGTTGCGGACCTCGCGGCATCTTCATCGTCTCGGTGGAGCCGTTTGGCTGGGAGGTGGTATTGGTCCAGACCAGCCCGTCGGACGTCAAGTCAAACCGGCTGGGCGACAAGTCGTCGTCTGGCACAAGTGAGAAGCTGAACTCACCGTCAGCCATGTCGCGTCCCTGCATTGTGATTGTCGTCGCAAGCCGCCAGTCCAGCTGGGTACGATACCGGTTGGTGAAGTGGGCGATCTCGTCATCGGCACTTTGATCGCGCACACTCACTGACGCTGACAGGCATCCGTTGCGTTCGACATCCACCACGACAATCTCGTAGACAATCTCCCGCTCGTCGAAAAGTATGCCACCGACGATGGGGGACGGTACGTCCTCGGACACCCGGAACTGGTACGAACCTTGTTTCGCGAGGCTGATCGTACCGAAGCTGAAACTGGTCCGGTTCTGCTTGTCGACGTCAGAACCTGTCGTCGCAGTGGTGCTGGACACGACCACATCGCCGGCCTCAATGGCGTCCAGCGTGGTCTGGTCGTTGGCAGTCAGGGTGAACGAGTATTTTTCGCCGTCTGCCCAAGCCCGCCCGTCGAGGGCTTTGGTGCCCTGCAGATTAATCTCAGCCGGCTCTGGGCTGTATTCATTGAGAAATACCCGATTGGACTCCTCTACCAACGCGTAGTTGGCGGCGCCAGTCACGGGGTGACAGTGACTCTCGTTGCCTTTCGTGGTCAGGCAATGCGTCACCTTGGGAACCGGTGCGCCGCTGGCGGTCAGGCCATCGTGGATGCGCCAGTACCAGATGGCGTCTGAGTACTTAACGTTGACAAAGGCGCCCGGCTTTTCCCAAGCCCGGTAATAGAAGGTGTGCCCGATGTGATCGGCGGTGAAAGTGATCAGACTCGAGGTGATCTGCGAAGCGTCGTTGGTGACCAGCACGATTCCCTGGGCATCCGCCCCGTTGAACGACGGCTCCGAGTCAAGATGATCCGCGGCGGGAGCGTCGAGATCAGCCCCCAGATACTGGAAAGCGAAAGTGTATGCGCCGCGAGGCGTTCGTGTTTCGTCGATAGAGGCGTCGTAGACCATCTTGCGGGCCGTCAGGACACCAGTCAGATTCTCTGTGCTGAACGTGTTCGTGAACAAGGCAGTGGTGGAGCCACTCGGAGTTGGCAGGGATGTGGCATCGTCATTGCGCAACTTGACCAGACTGCCGGTCGCGCTCAAACTTCCAGATCCGTCGTCTGTCACCTCCACGGTCCACTGGTAAACGGCCCCAGAGTACGACACACCTTCAAGACGATGGTCGTCCGCTTCGATGATCGTGTACACGTAGGTCCCCGGATCGGTGAAAGTCGGCGCAGTCATAGTGGCAGTGCCGTGGTGTGTGTCATCGCGTTCGAATGAGATGGTTTGGCACAGTGACGCAGAGCCGCCGACTGGGCACATGATCGCCTCGAACGAATCCACGGCCGACCATTCGCGCCCATTGAGCGTCTTCTTAATAGGCAGCGATTGGCCGTACGTCACAGAGGCTGGCTGGTATGTGTTATGCAGCACAGCCAGGTTCGGCTGACCGCTGCCTAGGTTAATTGTGCCCGTCAAGCCAGTGGAATTAGTCAACGAATATCCCGTCGGCAACGGTTTCTGCTCCCAGACGGTGTACGTCGAACCCTCCGGCAAGCCTCTTATGTTGAGTTGCTGATTGGCGCGTAGCGTGACCAGATCTCCTGACGTGAATTGACCGCTGCGAACGGGTGTCGTGACATCCGACAGATTGACGACCGTATAACTGAAACTCCCACTGAGCGCCGATCCATTCTCGGCCAACAGCTGAGCACCGATGGTGAAGTTGGTATTGGGTCTCGGGTGTAGCCCCGTGGCGGCGTCAACCAGCTTGCGGACGGACAGCAGTCCCGGTATGGGGACGGCTAGATACCCATTGTTGCCGAGCCTGGTGACAATGTCAGACGATCGGAAATTCAACTGCCGTACCAAGTTGGCGGTGCCCGTCAAATTGCCCGGTGTCGGGGGACCCACTGGATCATTGCAAAACGGATTGCCATCCGACCACGTCAAGTTGAAGCACTTGGGGTGGTCAAGTAAGCCGGGACGGGCGAAGTCCAGCAGATCGGCCTGCGCGAACATTTGCCCGTCGGACTCGATGATCGTCGCGCCGCTGGTGGTGAATGACGCCGCGTCCACAAGCATGGATTTGGTGGTCTTGTGGACGGTGTTGATCTTCTTGATCCCGGTCATCTTGCTGTCAGTGTAGATGTACTCGACAGTGTGATACCAGATGGCAGCGTTCGGGTCGATGCTGTTCCAGGCTGCTTTAGTCAGGGGTATCGTCCTGGCTTCGTCAGCGAACAACGGTGTGTCGAAGCTGAAGCGATAGTAGTCGTTTCGTTCATTGGGCTGCCAAGCGACGGTCGCAGAGGCGCGAATCGCACCACCCGCTTCCACCGTGTAGCTGTTCGAATAGAACCGTACCTTGCCTGCGACGGTGTTGGCGGCGATGTACGACGCCAAAGCAGTGCCTTCCAGCGGGCTGGTGCCCTGCAATGACGATGGGTCGGACAAGGCGTCCAAGACGCCGGGCTTTGGTGCCACCTTGTAATACAGGTGCATCGGGTGGGCGTCGTACTGGACCATCTTGATCGGATTGCCAGCAGAATCAACGGTCACCCGTTTGTCGCGCAGAGGCAGCAAGGCTGCCGGCACCTGCATGGTCACCACATCGCCCTGGGCCAACGAATCGAACTGACGGACGGTGACAATCAAATCGGAGACATCTGTCAGGCCTACCACATTGTTGGCGAAGAACGTGCCGGTGAACGTGTAGTCGGTCAGTCCGCCGCCGAGATCGGTGATCACCGGGTCGGTGAAGACGACCAAGTCACAGCTCAGCGATTCGGAGGTTCCTTCGAAGATCGGGCAGAACGTCAGCCGCGTAATCTCCGTGACATGCATATACGGCCCGAGTGGATCGGTGAACGTCACAAATCCCGACGAGGCTGCCGAGCCGTCCTCAACCGCAACCGGGAAGTTGGGAGCGGTGTTGACGATGCTCTGGGCAATCGAATGGAACACCTCGATGAGGTCCTCCGTCGTGATGGGCGTGTAGTAGGCGTCGTTGTACTTGATGCCGTGCTTTTCCAGGGCCGGATCATACTTGGCGTTCAACCCGGCGGGGTGGGTGACGTTGAAACTTGTGCCGGCGGCGACCGGCACCGGCACTGGATTGGGTGGCGAGGCAGTGTAGGCGGCCCACGCGTTGGTGAATCCAGCGTTCATGGTGTTGTCGGTTTGGCCAAGCTGGTTCGCCGGATCCAATGTCGCGACGGCCAGGTTGTGGCCATCGGGGGTGAGTCCAGAGATACCCAGGCCCACGGTGTAGACGCTGGCCGACACCGGCAGCATGCCCATTGTGTTGTTGTATGCGGGGTCGTTGTACACGTCGTTGATCTTGTTCTTCAAGAACGATGCAGTGAGTGCAGCCTTGAACCCATTGCCGTAATACTGGGTACCGCCGGGGGTGGCTGGTCCGTGGGTGCCAGAACTGATGGGGATGTTCCACCAACTGCCTGTCGTCGAAGACAGGGTTGGCTCGCCGTCGGTGAATATGAGCACGTTTGGGAGGCGTTGTTTGGCGCCTGACACTGCAGCGGGGTTTTGATCGGCCAGTAAGCCCATGCCGACGGCTATGCCGAGTTGGATGTTCGTCGACTGGACGACAGAGCCCACCTGGCCGATCGTCATCGAAGCATCGGCTGTCTTGAAGGTCATCGTCCCACCTGAAGTCGCAGGCTGTGACAGTGTGACGTAATCGGTGCTGCCGGAGACGAACTGCGGTTTCGCCAGGGCGAACAATGTGCTCGCTGAGGTGCCGAATTCGACGATGCCAACCCGATTGTCGCGGTTGTCCTGGGCGATGACCCCGATGGCCGTGTTGACGGCTTGTGCCATGGCATAAGCACGCGACTGCGTGTAACCCGCTGGGTTGTCGCAGTAACTGTCTGAGCTGACGCATTGCGCCATTGATCGTGAGTTGTCCAGAACAATGACCAAGTCGATGGGTGCCTGGATCTCTCCGGTGACGTGGCGGGTTGATCCACGGGCTGACAGTGCGACCACCAACTCGTCTGCGGCTAGGGTGATCGGCTTGGAGGTACCATGTTGGCTGATCGTGGCCGATTCAGTGGCCAACTCTTTTTCTGAAAGGACAGACTTGTCGGTCCAGATCCGCCCGGGGTGCCTCGGCGTCGTGTAGTCGCTGTTGCTTGATCCTGGGTACTCGTGGTTGGTGATCGGATCGACCACTTTGTCGATCGTGCTGGGTTCAACTGCCAAGGCTTGCTGGGACGGGCAAATACTTGTGCCCGCCATTATCAAACCGATTGTCAGCATGCCTGCGAATAGGTGTCGGTGTATTTTCATGTCGCACTTCCAATTCATTCGGTTGCCGGGCCGCTGTTCAACGCCCCGCGTACCCGAGCGACCTCTGGTTGGTGTTGCGACCATACCGACCGAAACTCTTGTGTGCGATTTGGATCGTGGGCATTGCCGACGCCCGTGATCCATTCCAGTGGTCAGCCGACCCTTCCACTCTCACTTGAGCACGTACACGAATGGTACCGGTACAGTATTTATCATTCAACAAATACAACACGGTATTTATTCACCAGAGTTTTCGTGAAAAAGAAACCAAGAAGGCGTCTGTCCGGATGGGGGCCAATGATCACTATCCCCAGACGATGCCATTTGCGCCGAGTTATCCACAGATCGTCGCAAACCCGGTGAAACTGTCACACGCAATCAGTAGAGTCGCGGACACTGCTGGTCAGGTGGTCTGGGCGCGAGCCAGGCCATTGACCGGCAGGCCAACCTTCACGACAGGAGCGAAATGGCAATCGTCACGCTATTCAGCGCCACGGGATCCCCGGGTACCACCACCTGTGCGCTCGGCCTCGCGCTGGCCTGGCCCCGCGATGTCATCTTGGTCGACGCCGATCGTTGCCCATCGCAGAGTGTCATGGCCGGTTACCTGGGCGGTGTGGCCACCGGAGGACGGGGGTTGACGTCACTTGCCCAGGCTTATCGCGATGGAATCGACTTGCTGACGGACCTGCCCAGCCACTTGGTGCCAATGCCTGGGAACGACCAACTCGGGGCTCAGCCGCAGCGGTGGTTCCTGCCAGGTTTCGCCCGTCCGGGATCAGCTCGGCTGTTCGATCCGGTGTGGCCCGAGCTGTTCTCAGCGCTGGAAGATCTGGAACGTCTAGGAACGGACGTGATCGTTGACGCCGGACGCTGGGGGCCGGTGGGACTGCCACCGGGCATGATCGCGCATACCAGGTGCTTGGCAGCTGTGACTCGCAGCCAACTCCGGTCATTGGCATCGCTGCACCTGTACTTGCCTGACGTCGTGGCGGCGACCAGAGCGGCCGGGTGCATGGGCGGGTTGATCATGGTGGGGGCTGGCCAACCGTACTCGTCGGATGAGGTGGGCCGGCAGTTCGGTCTGCCGGTGTGGGGCGATGTGCCATGGCAGGTGGATGACGCCGCCGGCTTGAGCGACGGCCAACCGGTCCGTCCCAAATCCGGAGACCGTCCGTTGGCGCGTTCGTTTGCTGTGACCGCCAACAATTTGACGCATGCTATCAAGATGTGGGACCAGCGTTTGGGACGAGTAAAGGACAAGGCGGTGTCATATGTCTGAGATGGTATTGGAGCCATACGCCGGCACCTGGCCATCACGAGCCACTCGTGGTGCGGAGGATGACTCGGTGACCACGTTTGTGCCGAAGGTGACAATGAGCCAGCCCGCTTCGCAGAGCTCAGTCATGCTACCTTCAGTGAGCGGACCCCCTGTGTTCAGTTTCGGGGACGCGTTGGATCAACCAGCGGACCAACCACGGGTGCTCTCAGTCGCACCAACGCTTAAGGAAGCAGCAAGCGGCATCGATTGGGCGTTGGTCGTCACTTTGCGGCGCCGGGCAGCCGACATGATTGCTGGCCGGGCAGCTGAGTGGGCCAATGAGCACGGCATGGCCATGCCGGAGATCGATCGCCGTCTGATGGGGCGATCGGTAGTCCGGGGATGCGTGCGCGATCATGTCGAGGAGCAGAATCGTAGCGGGCAGGCATTGTGGCCGCTCAGCCAGGAGCATGTGTATGCCCGGGCTGTTGAGGACGCGATCTTCGGTTTCGGCCGTCTGCAACCGTTGTTCGAGATACCTACAGCCGAAAACATCGAAATTCACGGGTTCGATTCTGTGGTCATCCAGGAAGGCAATGGTCGTCGCAACACCCATCCACCGGTCGCAGACAGCGACGACGAACTGGTCGAGGCTATCCGTTTCCTGGGTCAGACGGCGTCGCCACCGCGTCCTTTCGACGACGCCCATCCGATGATGACGTTGGCTCTAGGCGAGCGATTCCGGTTGCACGCGATCGGTTTCGGTCTTGTCGACAGGCCGTCGATCACCATCCGTCAACACCTTTTGACGGACGTCTCGCTGGACGATCTGGCACGTATGGGGATGCTTGCCAAGCCTGCGGCCGAATTCCTCGGCGCCGCGGTGCGGGCTCGTCTGTCAATCGTCATCAGTGGCGATCAGGGAGCTGGCAAGACGACCTTATTGCGGGCCTTGATCGGAGCCATACCGGAGACGGAGCGCTTCGGGACGCTGGAGACCGACTACGAGTTGCTGACGCATCTGCAACCGAACCGTCGGCATGTCGTCGCGTTGCAGTCCCGTCTCGGTATGGGCGAGAGGGTGGACGGGCATCAGGTCGGTGAATACTCTGTGGCCGACCTGATGCCCGAGGCGTTGCGTCAGAATTTGTCGCGTCTGATAGTCGGTGAGGTGCGCGGTGTAGAGGCATCCGCCATGTTCGAGGCCATGCAAGCCGGGGCTGGCACAATGAGCACCACCCACGCCCACTCAGCGATGTCCACGATAGACAGACTGGTGTCGCGAGTGGCTCAAGGCGGTGTGCTGGGGGTGGACGAGGCGTTCCGCCAGATTGCCTACAACGTCGGTTTGATCATTCACGTCAAACTTGTTGACGACACCTGGCGCGGTGGCGTGCGGCGGCGGTTCATCGACGAGATCCTTCATGTCACCGGTGGTATGGAAGGCGGACGGCCGGTTACCGCACAGGTGTACCAGGCGGACGATCAAGCGTATGCGTTCACGCCGTCCGCCGTGCTGATTGAGCGGTTGCGTCCCTACCTTGAGCGAGGTCGGCAACTATGATCGCATTGCTTGCAGGAATGGCAGCCGCGGTGGGTGCCGGCGGTATTTTTGCGATGGTGGTCGGTTGGCGGCACGTCGGCCATCAGCCGCCGAAACCTGAGATACAAGGCGAGTCGGCGCACGGTTTACTTGATAGGTTGGGGCAATGGTGGCATCACCTGAAACCCCATAAACGAAGGCTCGTCGTTGCGGGGTTGGTGGCCGGGGTGGTTGTATTGGCGATCACTCACTGGGTGCCCGCACTGGTGATCGTGCCCATAGTGGTGATCGCCGGTCCGGGGTTGCTGGGGGATCCGAAGAATAGGGATGTCGAAGTACTTGAGGCTCTGGATCGTTGGGTGCGAGCGTTGACTGCCTCTCTGCTGACCGGCAAATCGATCCCGGATGCGATCAGATCGACTCGCCAACAGGCGCCATCAGCCATCTTCGAAGCGGTCGGATTGGCGGCAGCACGCCTGGATGAACGTTGGTCACTGCCAGATGCGATGGCAGGGCTCAGCGATGATATCGACCATGCGGATGGCGACGCCGTGGCAGCGGCGTTGGTCGTCGCCGGCCAGCGGGGAACAGCCGCCGCAACCACACTCGGTGCTTTGGCTGACTCGCTGCAAGACCGGTTGGCAGCGGCCCGCGACATGGATAATGAGCGAGCCAAGCCACGGATTGTCGTGCGTCAGGTGACGGCTATAACCGGCGTTGTGCTCGCACTGGCGTTGGTCACCAGCCCGGCCTACTTCGCGCCGTATAGGGACGGACTTGGTCCGTGGCTGGCCACCGGTTTGGCATTGGTTTATATCGGCGCGCTAGCCAAGTTGCAAACCGCCAGCCGTCCACCCGCCCGGGCCAGGATTCGTCTGATTGGGGGACGGCCATGATCGGGATATCTCCGGCTATGTCCATATCTTTGCTTGCGGCGTTGGCCACCAGCGGAATGATGTTGTTGATCGTTGGCTCCCGTCGATGGCCCCAGCGGCTGAAGACAGCACTGGCTGGGTTGGACGACGACTTGGGCGTGACAGCATCCAGTGATGCGTATGCGGATTCCGCATGGCTGGTCGACTCGGCGGCTGGTCAGCTCGAACGGTGGGCTGCCAACGTATTCCAGAAATGGCGGCTGCCACTGGGCGAGAAATCGAAGCAATGCCTGGCGCAGCAAGGTAGGTCAGTCGGGGATCTGTTCGCGGCGAAACTGGTGCTCGCCCTGGCCGGGCTGATCGTCCCAACTCTGGTTGCGGGGATGGCCTGGCTGATGGGGTTGATAGACACTCCATGGCCATTAGGTGTCAGCGCTGTCGGAGCCGTCGCTGGCTATTTGTGGCCGGACTGGCAATTGCATCGTTCGGCGTCTGCATGGCAACAACACAGCGCTGATGCCATCAGCGTCTATTTCGACTTGGTGACGTTGATCCGGTTGGGCAATGCATCTGCCGTCCAAGCGCTGCGCGAGGCGGCGCAGCTCTCATCGGCCTCGGTTTTCGGGCAGGTGCGTGACGCCCTGGACCGGGCGAGACTACAGCAACGCCCTCCGTGGGACGAGCTACACCGACTGGCGTCGGGCCTCGGGCTGCCGGAGATAGGTGATTTGGCCGACATCATGGCTTTGGATGAACAGGGGGCAGCGCTGGTGGATGCTCTACGGGCGCGTGTCCGGGAGTTACGCAAGGCGCACTTGGCGGCAGCCCAGTTGGCAGCCCAGAAGCATGCCGAGGGGATGACCGTGTGGATGGTGGCGCCTGTGCTGGTCTTTGCGCTGATCTTTCTGATACCACCCATCATGACGATGTTGTCAGGTATGTGATCTTATGAAATTGGTTGTGGATAACTCGCTTTTAGCGGCATTTCGTACGCCAAACTGGTTGTACAACAGAAAGGAGAGACCATGATTGGCATTATCGAGTGGTGCATCGGGGCCTTCGTGTCGATGCGAGGTGACATACGCCAGAATCAGCGTGGTTTGTCGCAGTCGACTGAGAACGCGATTTTGTTGGCGGGTGCTGTCACGGTTGCCGGAATCGTCATCACCGTGATCACCGCATACGTCAAGAACCGGCTGCCGGAATAAGGACGTCGCCATGAGAGACCAACGAGGCATATCCGAATCGGTCCAATGGGCCATTCTGAGCCTCGCGATAATGACCGCCTTATTCGGGATGACTGAGGCCGCACTGGTGCTACACGGGCGCAGTGTCGCCGTTGCGGCTGCCTTGGCTGGGTCGACGGCCCAGGCAGCGCTCCGGGCGAGCCCGGACGCCGGGATGAAGACGGCGCTGGAGCGGGCCTCGGCCGGTGGTCTGGTATCTGTCGATGTGGCCGTCAGCAATTCACCAGGCAGGGTGACTGTCCGAGTGGATGCTGGCGTGCCGACTCTCGTCGGGTGGGTCTCACCCCGGGTTTGGGCTGAATCGACCCGTCCATTGGAGGGATCATGAGACGAATTGATAACAATCGAGGTGCTGTCAGCGTCGAAGCGGCGCTTCTGGTGCCTGTTCTGGTGTTGGTGATGGCCGTGGCGACAGCGGGTTGGCGGGTCTGGTGGGCTTCCACACAGGTGCAGGCGGCTGCAGAGTCGGCTGCCCGAGCCGCTGCTCAGACCACTGACGTCGCGCGAGCTCAAACCGTCGTCACCCAAGTAGTGGAGGCTGATCTTCGTACTGTCGACATCCATTGTTCCGGTTCGGTGGTGCGTGATGATTTGCGAGCTGTTGCTTTACCCGCTGGAGTTCCAGGAATGGTGTCGGTCAGCGTTGAATGCACAATCGGTTTGGCCGACTTGATAGTGCCTGGTTTGCCTGGTGCGATTACGGTACGGGGTGACGCCAGTGAAGCAATCGATGTGTTTCGAGGCAGGGGACGATGAACCAATACAGTAAGCGTCCAGTGGCTGCCCAGCAGACCGGTCATTATGTGGCCAGCGGGTTGCTGTCGGCGGCATCGCTCGTGATGTTGGTGGGGGGTGGTGCTTGGGCTCTGTGGCACTGGGGACGGTTGGACGTCTGGGCCCATCTCTCATGGGCAGACGTTTGGCAAGTGCCGGACGACGGATCAGTCTTGCTTGGTGTCCTGACCATCATCGGTTGGTTGGCGTGGCTCCTGATAACCGTTGCGGTGATCAGTGAGGCGGTGCCAGCCGTCAGTCACGGGCGTCATCGCCCCCATCTGGTGGGGGTGGGATGGCTGAGGCCGGTGATCGGGGCGTTGGTGATCTCCGTGGCAGGTTTGGTTGTGGCGGCGGGCGGTGGTGTGCGTGTGTCCACACCGCTGCCACCCAGCCCCAATTCGATGGTCGCCGAAACGGCTGGGGAGCAGGACCAATCGGCGAATGCGGCAACTGCTGCGTCGGTTCGCCCATATCTGGTGCAGTCGGGCGATGATCTGTGGAGCCTTGCCGATCGGTTCGCTGGTGGTGGTCATAACTGGCGCGTGATCGCCGATGCCAACGCCACAGCCATGCTCGATCCCAGTGCCAGGTTGACGCCTGGAAGCTTGTTGATGGTGCCGTCAGAGCCAACTCCGGCGTTGAACACCATCACGGTGAAGCACGGTGACACACTCTGGGGTTTGGCGGGCGAATACTTGGGCGATCCAGCCCGTTGGCACGACCTGTATAACGCCAACAGCAAGATCATCAGCAACCCAAGGATGATCTTCCCCGGGCAGGTGCTGGTTTTGCCGGACCACGCTGCGGCACCAGAGAAGATTTTGGTGGACCAGCGTCACGCACCGACCACTGACACGCCTGAAGAGCCGACTGGTGGCCCCACGGACAACGATGTGGTTGAACTACCACCATTGGCTGGCACGTTGATCGAGACCTCCCGGCCACCAGCGGAGACGCCGGCAAACGCCAGTGATCCTCCCATGGACCAAGCGAGTGAGTCGGAACCTGTCAGCGACATCAGTTCGGCTGAAGATAGCGCGGACCCTTGGCTGGTGGCGTTGATCGGTTCAATCGGCGCAGGCTTGGCAGGTGCGTTGTTGTCAGGTGTGGCGCTGCATCGGTTGATAGCTCAGCGTCGTCGCCCAATTGGTCGCACACTTCCCCGTGTTCATGCCGAAACACAACGCACAGAGACGGCGCTTGATAAGCGCGCCGCTCAGAAGTCACCGTCCATTGGTGCTCAGGCGAGCCGACACTCCGTCGCCCGAGTCATCCTCGGGTTCAAGTCGGATGGCGAAGAGGTGTCTTGTGATATCGCCGGTGCTGGCTTGATTGCGATAACTGGGCCCGCTCATCAGACCCAGGGTTTGATGGCGGCTATGGCCAGTCAGCTGCTGAGTGGCTCTGGTTCGGATAGCCCAGAGGTGGTGCTCGGCACAGCATCCCTTGGGTGGCTCGGCGAGCTGTTCGATTGCCCGGTGACTCCCTCCGATGAAGCTTGGCAATTGGTGAATCATAGGCAAATTCATGCCGTGGATAAGGTGTGCGACCCGCTTGTGGTCTTTCTAGATGCTTCAACTATTGAACGGCCGAGCATTATTGATGTTGCAACTAACGTAACAGTGGTCATGTCCGCCAGTGCGTTCGGGCACAACGAGGCGTCCGCCATCATCGAATTGATAGACGAGGATGACGCCCGCCTATGGCCAAATGGTAGTCCATTTCGGGCGCAGCTCATCTTGCCACCGGCAAGACGAGCTTTGCAGGAACTGGTCAACTCTTTGACTGGTGAAGACTATCCGCCTGCTCCTTGGTGGGAGGTGACAGGCGAGGCGATGCCTGATGGGGCACCGTCGGCGCTGCGGGTGGTGGAAGGTAACACAGCATCGACCGAAGTCGATGCTGCCACAGAAAGCGGGAAGTTAATGTTCAATGCCAGTGAACCTGCAGGTCATCCTCGGCTCATGTTGCTCGGACCGGTGTGTCTTGAAGGTGCCAAAGGCGTCAATCCAAGCCGGGCCATCAAACAATGCGAGGAGTATTGCGGTTGGTTACTACGGTATCCGGGACAAACAGCCGTGACGATGGCACGTTCCTTGCTGGTGGCTGAAGGCACCAGGCGTTCCAATATGTCGCGTCTGAGAATATGGCTGGGTTCCGATGGGAATGGTCAGCCATACTTGCCTGAGGCGTATTCGGGCCGAATCAGGTTGCATCCCGGTGTGACGTCCGACTGGGAGGCCGCCCAGGTGCTGATGACCGGCGGTGTCGACAAGGCCAAGGAGTCTGCGTTGACAGCAGTGCTGCATCTGGTGCGAGGGGCGCCACTGGCAGACGCGGCTCCCGGCCAGTGGCATTGGGCCGAAGAATGGCGGTGCGACATGGTCAGCCTCATTCGCGACGTCGGTGTGGTTCTGGCAAACTTGGCGCTGGACCGACGCGATATCGACCTGGCCCGTTGGGCTGCTGCGAGGGCTTTGACGGCTGCTCCAGAAGATGAGCTGTTGATGATGGCGCGGTTGCGTACCGAGTATCTGGCAGGCAACCGGATGGAAGTAGAGCGGCTAGCCTTTCAAATCACCCGCACGGCGAAAACCATTGGATTTGACTTGTCGGATGAAATGGTCCTGCTGCTGCAACAGGTGATCGAAGGCGCTCCCCGGGTTCGCTTGGCCTCCTGAGGAACCACTGATTTCCCATGTGTCGGTTGCGGTGCACCGGATCGGGCGATCTGCTTCCCACCTATCTTGCGGTGTACTACCGGTACACGTACAAGATATGGTGTTGCATATCACGTTCGCCTGTCTGGCGTGCGCGATCCCGCCCAGCACATCCTCACTCGACACAGCGAAAATCAGTGCTTCCTAAAGAAGACGCAGGTGGTGCATCACTGGAAGAAGTCCTTGATCCCTTCGAGTAACATCTGCGAACTGATCAGCACCAGCACCATGCCCATGAGTCTTTCGATGGCTGTGATGGCTTTGTCGCCGATGACGCGCTGCAGGAAGCCGGAACAATAGAGGATGATCGATCCGATGAGCCACGCTGTCAACAACGCTCCCAATAGCAGCAGCCAGTGTGGGCCTGCCTGATATGCCAGGATCACCTCCGTAGCCAGCACCGATGGCCCAGCCATGTAGGGCACAGCCATGGGCACGATCAACGGCTCGCCGTCCACCTCTTGGTTGAGGGGGGCAGAAGGATTCGGGAACACCATTTTGACGGCGATGAACATCAAGATGAGGCCACCTCCCGCGGCCAGCGCGGGTTGGGTGATGTGTAGTGCCTGCAGCAACTTACCACCAACTAGGAAGAATGCCACCATGATGAAGGCAGAGATGACTAACTCCCGGGCTATCACCTTCTGGCGCCGATTAGGGGCCACGGATTTTGTCGCCGTGAGGAATAGGGGGATGTTGCCCAGAGGGTCCATTACGAGGAATAACAACAGGGCGGACGATACGAAGTATGTCAATTGACCCTCTTTCTGTGCTGACATGGCCTATGCGATGGTTCTCAGACTACCCGTGGCATGCTTAATAGATGACTTATGGGGTTCCCGAATGGGCGTCGGCGGCCATTTGGTACAGCGTTTATCCGCTTGGTGCCTGTGGTGCTCCGATCAGGGAGCCCGATATCGCGGGGGAGTATCACCGGTTGGGCAGATTGCTCGGGTGGCTGGATCACGTCGTCGCGGTGGGTGCGAATGGTCTGGCCCTTGGCCCAATCTGGGCGTCGAGCACCCATGGATACGATGTCGTCGATCATGACGCAATCGATCCAAGGCTGGGAGACGACCATGATTTTGACCAGTTGATCGGGGCTTGCCACCAACGAGGGCTCAAAGTATTGCTGGACGGCGTCTTCAATCACGTGTCGGTCAGGCATGAGGATGTCCAGCGGGCTCGAACAGACGGAGTGGAGTCGCCGTTTGGCCAGTTGTTCCGGCATGACGAGAAGCAGGCCGATGGTTTGGCCCGCTTCGAAGGGCACGAAGGCTTGGTCGAATACGATCACTCCAACCCGGCTGTGGCTGAACGCGTGGCGGCTACCATGTTGCGCTGGTTGGACAGGGGGGCGGACGGGTGGCGTCTCGATGCAGCCTATCGGGTGCCCCGCGCCTTCTGGGCGGTTGTGACGGAACGCGTGAAGTCTCGGTATCCCAACTCATTGACTGTGGCCGAGGTGTTGCACGGCAATTACGCAGCTTTTGCGGCAGAGACCGGCGTCGATTCCGTGACCCAATATGAGCTATGGAAGGCCATCTGGAGCTCTTTGAAGGAACACAACCCGCATGAACTGGCATGGGCGTTACAGCGTCATGAGACTGGGATGGCGGATGGTGCGTTTCTGCCCTGGACATTCGTCGGCAACCATGATGTGTCACGGATCACGACCCAGATCGGCGGGCATGATGCGTTGATCGCAGCTGCCTTGCTGAGCGTCTTGCCGGGTATGCCAGCCATCTACTACGGTGACGAGTTAGGTTTCACGGGCGTCAAGGAGGAGCGGATCGGAGGGGATGACGCCATCCGGCCGGCGCTTTCAGACGAACCACCACCCTTCAATGAGTCTATGCGCCAGTATCAGCTGTTGTTTGGGTTCCGACGTCGGCATGCCTGGTTGCAATGGGCGCAACTTGAAATAACCGACTCAAAGCATCAGCACCTGGCCTTTCGTCTGACGCCAAGCCGAAAAATACCCGGACAGGACCGTGTGGTGAACGTCACCCTTGATGCCACTGGTGCCTCCAACCACTTGGTTGTCGCTGACGACTCGGGTGAGTCGTTCAGTTTGTGAGACGTCATCACAGGTTGCCTGCTTCGCTGCTGTGACTGAATTTGGCAGGACCGAAGCTGACGTGTGGATGGGCGTCCACCGACACTGTGACCTTCACGACGAAGTCAACACCGTTGGAGTCCACCGCACAGGCTGTCAGCTTGGCATTGTTGGCCTTGGCGGCCTGACGGGCCACTGCGCAGGCGTCGCCGCCGTACCGGTAGGAATCAGCTGCTGCCAGAGCAGTCAGGTCAGCTGCAGCCCGGGCTTGATGCACGCACCCGAACCAGGCGAGTAGACAAGCGCAGACGAAAGCCACAAACGCGGCTATCAGCATCACCGTCATCATGACTACTGTCCCGCTGCCCTTCTCGTCTCGTTGCCTCATGCGCCCGGCTCCTTAGGCATGACCGCCCGCCCCGTGATGTTGATCGTGAAAACATGCCCGAAAGACTCCGGCACGCTGACAGACACTCGTACTTCTGATCCAGTGGCGTCCACGTTGAAAGTGGCGTCTTTTGGAGCGTGGCGATGAGTTTGCGCCAACATCGCCTGATCCCCCCGGGCTTGTGCGCGTGCTGCTTGAGCAGCGATATCAGCGCACTCTGTTTGAATGGCGAGTAGGTGTATGCCCCAGCAGAGCACTATCGCCACCATTGTGGCACTGAGGATGCCAATGGCAAGCTCGGCTGTCACCATGCCGCGTTGTGATCGGCGTCCGAATCGTCTTCGCATCATAAGTTGCCTTTCTGGTCTATGGAATAGGGGACGGGCGGAGCGCTGGCCGGAAAGCCAGCGCCCCATCCCCGGCCACCTGATGTGCGGCACCTACCTGGTGCGCTGTCAGGTGGAGCCATCACGGGATCCAGTCAATGAGTTTCGTGAAGATGCCGCTGATGAGCTTCGTGATGGTGGTTAGGAATCCGTCGGCGTTGAAGACCTTCAGCAGGACTAGAGCCAGAGCTACAGCTGCCAGGATACCGACGGCGTATTCGGCCGTCGCCATGCCGCGTTCAGCCAATTGCCACGCCTTGATCTTGACGGCGGCGAGTTGCCATCGCCTGCTGATGGCAAGAGACTTATCGGTCGTGGTTGCGTTCATTATCTATCTCCTTCCCAGATGCACTTTGCATCAGGACACCCATTACTATGGGCAAGATATGCCATTTCGAAAAGGCACTCTGACAATCTGTGGATAACCTTCTAGGATTATTACGGCTTGTGGATAACCTTCTGTGATGACATCACTTGCATGACGGCATGACATGGTGCCAGCTCTCGACCTCGCTACGAGACCGACGAGCCGTGCCGCCACATCACTCACAATCCAGACAAATAGCCGCCGATCAGTCCGCCGATTATGGGGACGACTCCCACCAGCAGAAACGCCGGCAGAAAGCAACAAACAAGAGGCAATGTGGACGTGACTCCAATAGTGCGGGCTTGAGCTATGGCATCGGCGTCGGCCGCCTGGCTGGCCTGGGCTGCTGTCGACTTCAGTACTGCGGCAGTTGCCGCCCCTGTGTCCACACAGCGGGCTAGTTCCCGGCTCAGCTCTCCCCAAACCGGATCGTCGGCCAGCGTCCGCCAAGCCTCACCGTCCGTGAAGCCCACATCGCACCTGGCGATCACCCCGCGTAGACGCTGCGCGTTCAATTCGTCCGCCACCTCACTGACGGCCTCGGTGGCCAAGCGGAGTGGCGCCCCGGATTGCACGACAAAAGCCATGAAACCGAGGGTTATAGGAAAGTCACGGGCCAGGCGTCTTTGCTGCCGGGTTTCAGACGATGGGGTTAGCCGACTAGCCCACCAAGCTGCGGCAAAACCGGCTCCGGCGCCGATCACAGGTCCCAGACCACCGCCAAAAATCAACCAACCCAGACCACCGCCGGCTAGCAACCCCAAGAGGAAGACGGGCTGGGCCAGTCGGCTGGGTATGGGCAGCTTGGACCCGATGACCCCCGCTGGTTTCAGTAACTCCACGCGTTGTTGCCCTCGCAACAGCCAGATGGTCAATACTATGCCGGCTGCAGTTATGGCCAATGGTGTGTTCATCACTGCTCCTTTGCCAAGTGGTGAGTCCATATCAGCCCGCCGCAGATCAGACTAGCCGCGCTCACCAGGCAAATGTGACCAGGCAGACTATTCGTCAAGAAGTCAAGAGGATCAGCCCCGACGAAGAGCCCCATCCCGATGCCAATGGCAGGCAACCCCGCCAGAAGGCGGCTGGTGGATTTGGCTGACGCCAACTCCGCTCTCCTCTGATCCCGGACGACACCCTGCTGTCGCAGAGTGTCTGATAACTGCCGGATAACAGGGCTCAGCGGCATTCCGGTACGCTCGCATAACCGCCAACCCCGGGCCATCCAGTCAAATCCGCTGCAACCAGGTTGCCTGGCCAGGGCGTGCAGTTCAGCCGATACGTCACCGCCGATTTGAATGATCGCAGCCACCGGAGCCAACAACGGCACGTCCTCGGCTGCGATCGTCATGGCCTGTGCTGGTATCTCGCCAGCGTCTAGCTGTCCCGCGATCATGCCACAGGATTTGATCACCAATCGTTCGTTGTCCACGCTCTTGCGCTCGATGGCCTGACGGGCGATCAGCCATCCAATCGTGGCGGCCAACTCTCCGGCTGCCACGATGAAGGCCGTCCATCGAGCAAGTACGCCGCCCACCCCCACTAACAAAATGACCAGTATGCCGACGCCCGCAACGATGATAACTGCTTTGCTCCGGACTTGGTCACCGACTGCGGGCGCCGAGCGCAGCCTGTCGGATCGGGCCGAGCCTTTGAGCAGCCAGGCCGCCACACAGATCAGGCCGGCACAAATCATCACAGTTGGATTGTTGATCATGACGTGCCCCCGATCAGCTGGCACAGATGCTGCCAGCCAGGTCCGTGCGTCATGAAGCAATCGTTGCAGTCAAGAGCCGTGACGGTGTGCACAAAGCCCTGCTCCGACCGTTCCAGGACGGAGATCTGGTCGACCTGCCGACGGTTGGCATGTCGTCGCAAGTGGACCACCACTGAGATCGCTGAGGCCATCTGGGCGTGGCAGGCCTCGCGTGTCAGACCGCTGAGCGATGCCAACGCTTCCAGACGGGCTGGGACATCGGCGGCGGAGTTCGCATGCACTGTCCCACAGCCCCCTTCATGTCCGGTGTTCATCGCCGTCATCATGTCTGTGACCTCGGCACCCCTGACCTCGCCCAATACCAATCGGTCTGGCCGCATGCGCAGAGCCTGCCGTACAAGATCGGTCATCGTGATGGCGCCCGCGGACTCTGCGTTGCTATGGCGGGCTTCCAATCGCACGGTGTGTGTATGATTTGGTGCCAACTCGCGCGAGTCCTCGACGATGATCAATCGCTCTTCGCTGGGGACCAACGACAGCAGAGATGCCAACAGTGTCGTCTTGCCGCTACCAGTGCCACCACTGATCAAGAAAGTGGTTTTCGATGCCATCAGAGCCCGGAGCACGGCGCCTGTCTCCGGTGTCGCCGAACCATTGGCCACCCAATCGTCAAGGCTCATGCCGCCTGGTCGTGGCACACGTAACGAAATGCATGTGCCAGGCTCGGCCACAGGTGACAGGACGGCGTGCAGTCTTGTCGCATCGGGCAGACGAGCGTCAACAGTGGGGCAAGCGTCGTCCAACCGTCGTCCGGCGTTTGCGGCCAGTCGCACAGCCAGGCGTCGTACATCGGCGTCCGTCGTGAACACACTGTCGACCTGTTGCAGGCCCTGGCCACAGTCGACGAAGACTTGATGGGGCCCATTGACCAACACATCGGTGACACCCGGCAAACCAAGCAATGGTTCGAGTGGTCCGGCGCCCGTACTGCTACGGCGCAAGGTATCCACCACCGAACTAACCAGGGTGTCGGACACGACCAACCGTTGTTCGCGCAGAGCATCGGCGACGTCGGCAGGAGTCCAGGGGCGTCCCAAACCAGCCAAATGTGACCGCACCTGATCGATCATGGCATCAGCCGATCAAGCAGGGTGTCCAGAGCCCGGCTGGTGTGTCCCAGCGCCCGTCCAGGCGGGTCGCCGGCTTCCAGCGCTCCGGGAAGGCCCTTGTCATGTGGGAAGACGCCCAAGACAGGCACTCCCAACGACTGTGCCAGCAGATCGCGGGGCAACCGTCGTCCTGGCCCAGTCCGAGCCACCACCTGCCGGGTTGTCACCAAATCGGCAGACAGCACTGATGCGGCTGCCAGCACGGATCGCACGTCCGCCCCCACAACCAATGTGGTGTCATCAGTGCCAGGTGGTATCCGTCCGTGATCGACTATGACCAGATCCTGTGACCGGCGAAGGGATGCCAACACCGCCGCCACGGCTTCCGGCGGGGCTTGATTGGTGTGATGAGCTGGTAATCCGTCACCAAGTGAGCTACGGCTGGCGGCCACGACGGCTACCCCGAGCACTGTGGGCAAATGCGCGAGAAGATCAGCGATGTGTCCCCGGGCGGCGACCAAATCGCCCCAGCGCCAGCCGGGGGTGCGCTCCGCTCCCATCATGACGTCGAGTCCACCTCCGTGTGGGTCAAGCTCCACCAGAGCCACCTTCTTACCGCGCTTGGCCGCCCGCACCGCCAATCCTGCGGCCAGCGTGGACACGCCCAAACCACCAGTGGCGCCGAACAGGCGCAGCATAACGCCTGGCCCCCCTCCCGGATGCAGCGCTTGGTCAAACAATGCCGCCAGGAAACCGGCTTGGCGGGGCAGCACCAAACCGGGTGCACCCAGTGGCACCGACCACGCCAACACCTCGTCCGGATCTGTTCCGACGACATGCAGGCTCGTTCGCAGCGGCAGGCCGAGCCCAGCCAGCATCGCTGCCTTATCCACGCCGACGATGACCAGCGACGCGCCTGCCCAGGCTCGTCGCACCGCCGGTGCCGTGTCGCAGACTTGCCAACCCAGGTCCGCGGCTGCTGCCGATGACTGGATTTGGCTCAGCAGGATCGCGTCTTGGGTGATGATCAGTGGTACGCCCATGCCATTACTATCTACATTTGGTGGGCTTTTGCGAACGCTGAATCCGAATCTGTGCATAACTTGGCGACGTTAACTCCAGTTGTGCATAACTATGGCTTCGACCGGCTAGCATGACTTCATGGCGTTCGCATATCCACCGGCTGCAATGGACTGGCTACTAGAGGACTGCGGCCCGTCTGTTCTGGTGCTAGCCGACTCTTTGGCGATCCCTCGCCTCCTCGCCGGGCAGGGATACGTGGTATGCGCTATTCATCCTGACGTTTGGCGCCTTCGAGGCGCAATCGGAGTTGCTGGTATCTGCCCGGTGGCCGCGCGGGCAGCCTCCCTGCCATTTGGTGACTGTCGTTTTGATGGGGTGCTCATACACCAGGTGTTTTCCGAGGTGGCGCCAAACTTGTCCGAGATGGCCCGTGTGCTTCGCCCGTCTGGACACCTGGCGATAAGCCATCTGGGGCGTGACGACACAGTGCCGTGGGTGCATCGTCTGGCCCAACTCATGCACAGTGTGGATCCGCAAGCGATGTCCGCCCCGTCGAGCGACCAGGTCTTGGAGCCAGTCCATCAGAGCAAGTACTTCCACGGCGCCCCGCGTGACTTCCGGATATGGCAGAGCATCACTCGCGACGCGATGATCAATATGGTGGCAACCACGCCAGCCGTACAAAAGCTTGATCAGGCCAAACAGCAAATCGTGCTTGACGCTGCGGCTGCGATTCACGATCAGGCAGCCGGCAATAACACGCTTAGCCTGCCATACCAGTTGGGGTGTTGGCGTGGCCAAGTGGACCACGAGGAATTGACCAATCCAATTCAGACGGACCTGTCTGGCCTGATCATTCCGCTGTAGCCTGCCGTTCCAGGAGCCCCCACAACGTACCTGCATCGACTAGTGTTGTGGCTAGCAACATGAGCGAAGGGTTTGCTATGCGTCCATCCGAATATTTGCACCAGATCACCAGCAACGGTGGGGCTGCCGCTTCACGCATCGGCGAGTTGGCTGGCGCCGAGATCAAACCGGCCGTCAAGGGCCTTGGCGCAGGCAGCGGACTGTTCGCCGGCGCCGGATTTTTCGCCTACACTGCGCTGAAGATTTTCGGTCTGGCGTTGGGCTTCCTGCTGGCCTGGGTGTTCTCGGCAGTGGCCGGCCTGAGCATGTTGATGTCATTGTTCCTCGGCTTCCTCATCGTCGCCGTGCTAACCCTGGTGATCGTCGTCGTCGCATTCGTCATGGGCAAACGTCAGTTCAAGCACGTCCATGCGCCAACCGCCACCATCGCGGAGATCAAGGCCACCCTCGGCGCTATCGGCCCGGCTGTGGCAGACGGTGTTAAAGAAGCCGAAGATGCCCTGGACGCCGCGAAGCAGGCCAAGGCAAGCGCGAAATCGCACAAGCCCAACTTCGTTCGCGACCCGATTTTCCTGGCCAAACTGCGCCGCTCAACCGGCGCTGGGGCATAGATCTGCCACCGGGCATTCGCCGCAGGCCGGTTTCTTGGCCTGGCAGCAACGCCGTCCGTGGAAGATGAGGACGTCTGACACGATCGTCCAGTCCGGCTCGGGGAACAACTCGTTCAGATCGCGCTCGACTGCCTCCGGCTTGCTGGACGACGTCCACCCCAGCAGGCGCGACACCCGCATGACGTGGGTGTCCGCGGTGATTCCGGGCAGGCCGAAGGCGTGGCCGCGCACGACGTTGGCGGTCTTTCGGCCTACCCCTGGCAGCGTCGTCAACTCTTCGATCGATTGCGGCACTTGCCCGTCAAACTGCGTTACCAGCGCCTCAGCGATGCCCTGTAAGGAAGCCGCTTTCTGACGGAAGAAGCCCGTCGGACGGATGATGTCCTCCAACTCGGCACGGTCGATCTCAGCCAACGCAGCCGGATCCGGGCAGCGTCCGAACAGCACCGGCGTCACCTTGTTGACGCCCTTGTCAGTCGACTGAGCTGACAGCACAGTGGCGATCAGCAACTGAAACGGCCCGTCGAAATCCAGTTCGCAGCGGGCGTCCGGGTAAGCCGTCCGGAGGCGCTGGAACGTCTGCTGGGCTGTGGCGGTCACGACGCGACCTGAACTATCATCTCCACCTCGACTGGTGTCCGAAGCGGCAGGGCGGCCATGCCGACTGCGCTGCGGGCGTGGCGTCCGGCGTCCCCGAAGATCTCGATCAGAAGGTCCGACGCTCCGTTGGCAACCGCCGCCTGCTCGGTGTACTCCGGGTCACAGGATGACGCCACGAAGACCGTCAGCTTGACCACTTGCTTGATGTTGTCGACACCTCCGGCTGTCTGAGCGGCCGCTGCCAACGCGTTGATGGCGCAGGTGCGGGCGCATTCAGCGGCGGTCGCCGTCGTCAGGCCGTCACGGCCGACGATCCCGGTGGCCGGCAACTGGCCGTCAACCATGGGTAGTTGGCCTGATGTGAAGATCAGATCGCCCACCCGTATGGCCGGCACATAGCTGCCGGCCGGGGTGGCGACGGGTGGCAGGGTGATGCCAAGTTCGTTCAGTCGTTGTGTAGCACTCATAGCACGAGATTATAGGCGGGTGGCCGCCTGGTCCAGCACCGACTGGGGGATGGTGACGCCCTGCCTGGCCGCAGCCGCTTCATTGACTGTCAGTTGCAGGGGCGCTTGGGTGGGGTCGGTGCCGTCTGGAGCCTTGAGATCTGCCATCTTGACGACGGGGATACTGCCCGGGTTGGCGCCTTGCAGCACCTGGACGGCGATCTTGGCCGTCTCGCAACCCATCTGTGTCTGGTTGACGGCATAGGCGGCGGTGGCGCCGCGAGTCACTGAATCGGGATCAGCCGCGATCACAGGAACCTTCTGTTGCTCGGCCACCTGCACCAGCGCCTCGACGGCCGAGACGACAGTGTTGTCGTTGCCGACATAAAACGCATCCACACCCTTCAGTGAGGCAGCCGCTTGCTTCACCTCAGATGAATTGGTGACGGTGGCCGTCTTGACCGTAAGGCCAAGCTTGGCAGCTGCGTCGGTTGCCAGTTGGGCCTGGATCCCAGCGTTCACTTCGCTGGACGAATAGACGATGCCGATAGTCTTGGCCGACGGTTTGATCTCTGTTATCAGCCTGATCTGGTCGTCAATGGGCGGGTAGTCGGACGTCCCGGTCAGGTTGCCACCTGGCGCTTCGAAGGATTTGACGAGGTTGGCTCCGACGGGATCGGTGACACCGGCGAAAACGATCGGCTTGTCCGGGATGGCCTGGGCCATCGCCTGGGCCACTGGTGTGGTGATGGCGATTATCAGGTCCTTGTTGCCCGTCTTGAAGTTGTTGGCGATGGACGTCAGCGCCACCTGGTCGCCTTGCGGGTTCTGCTCGTCGTAGGCGACGTTCTGTCCGTCCACATAGCCGGCGTCGGTCATGCACTGCTTGAAGCCCTCACGGATGGCATCCAGCGACGGGTGCGAGACGATCTGGGCGATGCCGATCCGGTAGACAGTCTGGCCGGAGCCTTGGCCAGTATTTGGGGTTTGAGCGGGTTGGGGGGTGCACGCCACCAGGCTGGATGCCAAGACGGCAGCCACTGCGAGGACAGCCGGGCCGCGGCCTGTCGATGAGGTTTTCATGATTCACGTCTTCCTTGTTTGGGCTTGACGACAGACAAAAAGACCGCCTGGCGTCAGGCGGTCTGCGAATTTGTCGCGCACGACTAAGTGGCCGCCTATCAGGCGGGCCACCAGTTCTGCGTATGCAACATGATCAAGTATTTTACCAGATTTGGCACAGCCTGGTTTTCTCGTCCATATTTTGAGACGAAACGGTGCTGAGGTGGCGGCCGTCAAACTCTGCCGTGACCACGCTTCGGTCGATAGAAGCTCCATGTCCAAGATGCTGACGCATCATGGGTTAGGCAAGCCTCTTCTCAAGACGCCGTGGTACTGCGACGTGACTAGGCCTGGCTAGCGAGTGCGGCTCGCCGCATGATCAGGGCAGCCTCGACCGAACGGACCAGTTGGACGGACGACGCCAACTGCTTGGCTGTCACATTTATGACAAACCAACCCTCGTCTTGCAAATCGCGACGGCGTTCTGCATCGATAGCCTGTTGCGTCGTATCGCCGACATGGACGGCTCCGTCGTATTCGATGGCAATCTTCTCGCGTACATAACCCATGTCGACGTGGTACGTGAAGCCCGACCGGCATGGCACCGGATAGTTGACTGACGGAGTCGGCAACCCCGCTCGCACCAGGACAAGTCGCGTTTTCGTCTCATATAGCGAGTCAGTGTCAGGTCTGACAAATTTCATGAGACGACGTCCCTTTTGGATACCTGTCGCACCAGCCAACTCATTGAGGCGGCGATAGAAGTCGTCCATGCTGATCAGGGGATGTTTGCGTCGAACCAATCCGTCTGCCACCTCAATGAGTTCGTCATCGGTGCCGCGAAGCTGAAGCCAGTGATCGACCGGATGAAGCAAGGGCATACCTTCCCTTGTAGCCCAAATGTCGAGCTTGAGGGTTGTATGGTGCGACACCACATCTCGGCGTTCCGGCCTGTTGGCGCCTACTGGCACGACGATATGGCATCTTCTCCAATCCTGCAAGGTGGCGGGCAGCGCCACATGCAGCACCTGCATGGCCGTTGGTCCATATAAGGCGATTTCGCGTCCGCGGTAAACACTCAACACAGCCTTGGCGTGAGCGAGGAAACGCGATTGTCGCAAAGCCCATTCAGTCATACCGCCAGGATCAGATTGCCGTCCGTAAACCCCGTACGTCAGCCTCTCGTAACCCAATCTTTTGTAATTGCGCCAGGTGACCGGGGTGGCGGTCGTAACAGTTGGTGAGCTCACTAGTCAAGGATGCCTGATTCCGGGCACCATGAGGCTCCGCCCATGGACAATCTGTGGATAACCCGCAGGTGCTAAATCAGCACGAAACGATAATCGGCGCCTTGTCTGGCGATTCCGAACAGGCCGGCGATGGTTTGATACAGGCCGTCGTAGCCGACGTTGCTTGTGGCGTAGCCAGATGTCGCCAAAACAAGATCGGTCTCAGTCGGCGCTCCCAGCGACGAGGCCGACACGCTCATCTTCATCATCCCCGTCTTCGACGGGAATCCTGGGCTACTGACGAAGTCGACGGCCACACATACGGAAGTAACGCCGCAAGGGTATATTCCAGAGGCGGTTCTCGCGCTCATGGTTTGTGACGCGATAGTCCTGCTTGTTTTGGCGTCTGCCAGTACCATGCCTCCTGGCTCGTTGTACACTAAAATTTCACTGCCATCCGAGTCGATGACCGTCGCGTTGGTACGAGCCAGCAGTGAGTACCCGCTGTTTGTGGTTGAGCCGTCGAGGTTGATGGACATGGAGTACACCGTGGCGAGATCGGACGAGACAAACTTATAGGGCGTGCTCCACGGTGCCGTGCCGTCGCTATCGCTAATAGCCGTCAGGTTGGCTTCCACCACCCCGGAGTTGTCTAGACGCTGCTCCATGACGATGATGGCCTCCGCGGTGACGGCGACAACGGGCGTCAGCGATCTGGTGACTTGTTCATCGTCCATAAAAACGGCCTGCCGAAACATCTACCGCGCGCAGCACGTCCGTGTTGAAGTAGGTGTAGGAATGGTCACCGTTCAAGTTTTCTGTCTTCTGATACTCAAGGTCAATGAAAGCGACGTCGCACCAGACGCCGACGACCTCTACCCTGGCGGGGATCGTCTGGCCGTCCAGCAGCGCCACCTGCTGCGACGGAAACTCTCCGTCGTCCACAGTGTATTTGGTGCTGTCAATCGGTTTGCAGGAGGGCGCGGGGTTCAGAATCTGCCATCCGCCCAGCCATGTTGCCAGTCCTACGGCGATCAATGCCACAACCACCAGTCCGATTGTGACGATCGTCCGCCACGACGGTCGGCCCGGGGTTGTGGATGGGTCAGAAGTTGAGACCGGTGCGGGGACGTCTGGGGTGGGCACAGCCGGGGCGGTGTCGAAGGGCACAGTGCCAACAGGCCTGACATCGGGCTCGGCTGCTAGAGGAGTCAGGCCCAGCGGAGCGATGAAGTCAGGGAACCCAGTTTGGTTGTCGTTCATCTTCGACTCTTCGTTGCGGTCCGACCGCTTTCATCATAGGCGCATCAAACAGACATCGGTACCTCCGTGGGTCATCCATGCCGCTGTCGCGGTGATCTCGACCTGGTGAGGGGGCCCAGAGATGCGTCACAATGGCCGGGGAAGCGAAACCACCTCCAAGAGGAGGTTTATCTGCCAGATGTCGTCTTCTGAGTGATCGATTCGAGGTTTGGTAGGCCAGACATCACGTTTCGTTATCGTTTCTGGTTGTTCTTCCATCCCGTACCTCTTCAGGCATCTTGTTCGGACGTGGTTGGGCGGGCAGACCTCCGATAGCCGCTCGGGTCGACCGGCCAGCCCCGTCCCCACGCGTTGGGACTAGGCCGACGGCGAGCACGCTAATGAGTCATCCATGCCGCTATCGCACGGGTCAAGGTCGTCGAGCGTGGGCGACCCGCGGCTAAAGATCGCTGACAAGGCATTGGGCGCCGCAATGCGTATGAGACACTGCGACGCCCAACGTGAAGCCGGGGTGATGGTGACGCTCCGGCCCGTCCATCGATGCCACCCTGCGATCACGTCGGTCCCGTCACCCTGACGGCGCGGCGAGCGTGCTCACCAAAAGATCGCTGCGACTATCGATAGCACGTTAAAGCGTGATCCAGTCTCCCGTTCGAGAGGCGACTGACCGCGCCCATGCGTATGCAATATTTCTAGTCCAATTGGGTTGGTTGTGGCAACCCAATCGCCGTAATCACACTGTTGTAATTATGATGTACCCGGCGTGTCTCAGAGTTGCCCACAGGTTATCCACATAAGACGTCTAGGTTATGCACACCACTGATTCGGTTGGTCGTCCACATCTGTTTCATCGAACGCTGAAACCTGAGAAGCGGCGAAGAAACTAATAACATTAAGGCATCCATCGAGAGTCAGGAAGCATCCCGCTCGTTTGGCTATCAGCGATCGTTTTACCTTGTCATACGGCATTATTACTCTCGGACTACGCTCCTTGAGCATGAACCACGAGATGATCACTTTAGCCTTTGGCGAATTTCAGTTGGAATGGTGTGGAAATGACAACCCCCAACCATGATAATAGTTGTGTGTGGCCTCCTAGGCTCATAATGACACAGCCAAGGCGGACAGACTGATTGAGGAAGGATGAAGACGTGAGCAACGAACCCCCGAATACGCTCTCGCCAACAGCTCAAAGTCCAATCGTTGAGGACCTGCCGACGCGTCGGATACCTGCCATGACCGATGAGGTCTTGGCGGCAACCGAGGCGAAAGCTCAAGCCACCACTGCCACACCCCAAATCGCCGTGAATGAACTAAACGTCACTACGGCGTACCTACCCCGGATAGAAGTGAAACCAGAGAATACTGAAGCAAATGCGGCGCCAGCTGGTGCCGTCCAGCAAGCCGGCGCAGCCGGGGAACCATCTGCGAACAAACCGCTGGCTCCTACTGAGCAGAAACCGGTGATCCCAGCTCCGTCAGCCGAGGCGGTCAAACAGTCGTCGCAGGCACAACCGCTCCAGAAATTCACACCTCCAGTTCCCCAAGCCAGGACAGCCGCACCGATGGCCCCCTCAGTCGTCCGACCCGACTTCGTGCCCGCCAAACCGAACCCTGCCTTGTCAGCGCCACGACCCCCGAGCCAGCCGCCCAAAGCGACGAAGACAAAGGCGGCCAGACGGCGTAATCCGCTGTTGCCCTTGCTGATCGCCCTGCTCGTGGTTGCGCTATCTGGCGTGATCGGACTAGCCGTGGTAACCAGATACTTCGATGGCGAGGCAAAAATCGGGACCAACATCGCCGGCACATCTGTGACTGGCCAGTCGGAGCAACAGCTGATCGCCACCGTTGATCAGATGGTCAAGCCGATGAAACTCGTGCTCGGGCTCGGCAGTCAGCAATATCAGTTCGACCTTGGTGCTCTCGGCGTCACCATTGATGCCAAGCAGACTGCTGGAAACGCCTTGGCTGCCGATGACTTGGGCGGCACCAGTTGGTGGCCATTCCGTACTGCGGACGTGCCCCTGGTGATGAAGTACTCCACGGAGGATCTACAAACGTTCATTGACGACACCTTCCTTGGGGACGCCCAGAGGCCGGTCAACGCGAGTGTCGTTCTGGATAGTTCAAAACAACAGTTCACAACCACGTCAGACGTCGATGGCCAGTCGGTTGACATCACACCCATCACGGACGCCATCAAGACGCTTGCCGCTGGTGGCGCCGTCACGCCAATCCAACTGTCAACCAGTACCGTCCCGGCGGAGATCTCGGCCAGCGCGGCGCAAGACGCCGCTAATACGGCCAACGACATGTTGAAGCAGACGTTCACGTTCCAGGCGAAGAGCAAGTCGTACACACTGAAGGCCAATCAGCTTGCCAATTGGATCACGGCTACTCCTGATCCTTCGTCGCATGCCATCACGATTGGTGTCAACAACGAAACTTTGGCCAAGCAGCTGCCAGGCATTTTGAATACAAACATTGCGGATCCACCCGTCAACGAAAGGGTGCTCTATACGCCGGGTGGCGTCAGAATCGCCAACCAGACATGGGGTAGGAGCGGCACTGTGGTGTCGAACACCGGCGATGCTGTAAGCGCGCTGCAGTCTGCGTTGGCCGCGAACCAGGCGCTGAACTTCCAGGTCAGCATCGCCAAAAAGGCTGCCAAGACGGTGAAAGTGACTGTCGGCGGGGCCTATGACAAACCACATGGCAGCAAGTGGATCGATGTGAACCAGAGCACATTCAAAGTGACCCTGTGGGAGGGCACGACGCTGATCAAGCGATTCACTTGTGTGACGGGTGCCGCTATCACTCCGTCGCATAACGGCACTTTCTACATCTACAGCAAGTACACGTCGGTCACGATGCGTGGCCACAACGCCGACGGCACCCCATATGTGTCGCCGGATGTGCCATGGACGTCGTTCTACAACGGTGGAGAAGCTCTGCACGGCGCGCCTTGGCGGTCCAGTTTCGGTTACCGGGGTTCACACGGCTGCATTAATCTGCCTGTCAGTGTGGCGCACTTCATCTTCAACTGGGCACCGCTCGGCACGAGGGTCGTCGTCCACTGGTAGACGAGCGGGCGGGCAGGAGTGCCGGTTTAGACATGAGCAGTCATTTGTGAAACTAAATGATCCGACGGCCCGAGAAGGCGCGTCCCAGGGTTACCTCGTCCGCGTACTCCAAGTCGCCGCCAACCGGTAGGCCACTAGCTAGGCGGCTGATGGCGATATCTGGAAAATCGTTGAGCAACCGGGCGATGTAGGTGGCAGTAGCCTCACCTTCCAAGTTCGGGTTGGTGGCCAGGATCACCTCTGTCACTGTGCCGTCCGCCAATCGAGTTATCAACTCATGTAGGCGCAACTGAGATGGTCCTCTGCCGTCGATGGGCGATATGGCGCCACCGAGCACGTGATATAGACCCCGGAACTCATTCGTGCGTTCAATGGCAGCGATGTCCTTCGATTCCTCGACGACGCAGATAGCCCGCCTGTCGCGTCTGGGGTCGGCGCATATACGGCAAAGATCTGCCTCAGCCACGTTGAAGCAGACGGTGCAGAAATGTACTTTCTGTTTCAGCACGATGAGGGCGTCGGCCAGGTTTTGGATGTCCTCCATGGGCTGGTCCAGCAGCCAGAAGCCGATTCTTTGGGCGCTCTTCGGGCCGATACCCGGCAGGCGTCCCAACTCGTCGATGAGATTCTGCAACGCTCCCTCATACATCGTCGTCATCCTCTTCGGCGATCAACTGGGCGCCCAGTGCGGCAGACAAAAGGGATGCCGCATCGGTGCTGTCGTCGACATCGTCGTCGTCGATTGAAGCGCCGGAGTTGTCGGTGGAATCGTCCTCGTCGTAGACGGTTGACAATGATGGCGTCCTTGGTGTGGCAGGTGTCGCAGAGGATGTGGCAGGCGCCGCAGAGTGTGCTACGGGTGTTGTGCCCGGATCGGGTGGGTTGGCCGGACGCTGGGTCGGGGTTCTGCTGTTTTCGCCGGTTATGACGGCGGTGACACGCCAACGGCTGCCGGTGACCGCTGCAAGCGCGTCGCCCAGAATCTGGGAGTTAGCCCCGGTTAGGTAGTTGTCACGGGCGCCGGCACTGGTGAATTCGATGATGATGTTGTCGTTTTGCAGATCAACCAGACGCCCGTGCTGGTCCAGCAGCACCCATGTGTAGCGTTTGGTCTGCTTCACCCGATCTAGCACATCCGACCAGGCTCGTTGCAAATCCGTCAACTGGTAGCTCGTCGTGGACGGCGGGGCTGTCCTGGCCGGCATAGTAGGTGAGGCTGCTGGCATCGACGTGGCGACTGGCGACGGCGGGCGTTGCTGTCGCGGTGGTCCCGATGGAGCCTCGGGTTGCGCAATCCTTCGGCGTTCAGGTGGTGCGTATGTACGAGCCGGTGTGTTGGCTGGTTGTTGGGTTGGGACGCCGGCGACCAGACGTCGCTCAATGCTGTCCAAACGTGTGGACAGCGCTGCGAAGTCCTCAGCCGGCAGTATTGCTCTGGCGCACATCAACTCAAGATGGAGACGCGGTGCAGTGGTGCCGCGCATGCCCGTCAATCCTTGGGATATCACGTCGGCGGCATGGATAAGACGATCTTGGCCCATTGCGGTTGCTTGAGCTTTCAGACGCTCGCCCTGGTCTGCGGCGACGTCGATCAAGCCAGACGACAGCGCGTCTGGCACTGAGGCGACCACCATGACATCGCGCAGGCGTTGCAGCAGATCGGCTGCGAAATGACGAGGATCTTGTCCAGCTTCGATCACCATATCGATGGCACTGTATACGCCAGCCCCGTCTTTCGCCGCCAAGGCATCCATCGTCTGGTCAAGCAGCGCGTCTGGGGTGTAGCCAAGTAGCGCTGTCGCATTATCATATGTGACACCTTGTGGTCCGGCTGATCCTAGAAGTTGATCCAGCACGCTCAGAGCATCGCGTACGCTGCCCGCTCCGGCCCGCACGACCATTGGCAATACCCCGGGTTCAACGAAGACACCCTCCTCGTCACAAATCTTCTGTAAGTACGCTTGCATCGTCTTCGGCGGCACCAGGCGGAACGGGTAGTAGTGGGTGCGTGATCTGATCGTGCCGATGACCTTGTCCGGCTCGGTCGTCGCAAATATGAACTTCACGTGCGGGGGCGGCTCCTCGACGAGTTTCAGCAGAGCATTGAACCCTTGCGTAGTCACCATGTGGGCTTCGTCGATGATGTACACCTTGTAGCGTGACTGGACGGGCACGAAGAAGGCCCGCTCGCGCAGATCCCGGGCGTCGTCCACCAAACCGTGTGATGCCGCGTCCATCTCGATGACGTCGATGCTGCCCGGTCCGCCGGTGGCCAAATCCCGGCAACTCTGGCACTCGCCACACGGTGTTGCCGTCGGCCCTTTCTCGCAGTTGAGGCAGCGGGCCAGGATGCGGGCGCTCGATGTCTTGCCGCAACCTCGTGGGCCACTGAACAGATAGGCGTGGTTCACCTTGTTGTTGGTCAGAGCACGCATCAGTGGTTCGGTGACGTGTTCCTGACCGATGACGTCAGCGAAGGTGTCCGGACGGTAACGGCGATACAGAGCCAGCGGCGGCGGGGCGTCCCGGTCTGTGCCAGGGGATGACGCGGTGGTGTCCGCCGGTTTGCGGCGCGACCGAGTGGACGTGCTTGCGGGCTTGGCTGCCGCAGCCTTGGCGGGTGTTTTCCGGACCGGCTTGGCGGAGGTGATAGCGCCATCCTTAGTGTCGGCATCGGTTGCTGCCGGGACGTCGGTGCCCATGGCATCCAACAACCCTGGACCATCCTGGTCGTATCGGTCGTCCATCACATCATCATCCACGAGGCCAAGCCTACGTTGCCCGACCGACAATTTCATGAGGTACCCGCAAGTGGCATCATCCCGTGTCCAGGATAGAGCAGTTCCCCGCGCACCCGTCAGAGCTCGGTTACCTTTGCTGCCTTTCGGCCCTGGAGGATTAGCGAGGTGGCGCCGCACGGGGAACCAATCAGTCAGTCTAGTGTCTCGCAGACCAGTTTGCATCTGGCGCTGTCATGAAGGGGAACTTGACTTGAAAATATCCAGGATAGTGGTCTAATGCACTCTTCTTTCGGCTGGTGCCGGGGAACGGGTCTTAACGCAAAAGCAGACGCCTCATGTCATTGGAATTAAACGTCCACACCGTGTAACATCCTGAGTAAGCGTAAACCCCTGGGGGCATTCGGCGAGTGTGCCGGAAAGACCACCAGGAAACAAGGAGGTAATCGCATGGCATATCAGATGGATGGCTGGACTGAACCCACGTTACGCGAGAACATCGCAAAAGCCGGGGTATCACGTCGGGCCTTTCTAGGATTTTGCGGCGGACTAGCCGCAGTCTTCGCCACAGGTGGTTTGGACGGGCAGCAGGCATCAGCAGCGCCGCTGCCTGCCGAATTCGTGGAGGAACAACTTGGCGGCGTCACCAAGCCAATAGTGGTGTGGCTGCAGTTGCAAGAGTGCACGGGGTGTATCGAGTCAGCTTTGCGCTCCGGTGGCACCACCGTTGAGGAGGTGGTGCTGAACCTGTTGTCGGTCAACTACAACGAAGCCATCATGGCGGCAGCCGGCGACGCGGCGAACCAGGCACTGGACGACGCGAACAAACAGCCTCATATCCTGGTGGTCAACGGTGCTGTCCCCACCAAGGACAACGGCATTTACTGCATGATCGGCGGCAAGCCAGCCGATCAAGTGTTGCGGGAAGCAGCAGAGAACGCGATTGCCATTCTGGCTGTCGGCGCATGCGCCGTCTGGGGTGGCATTCAAGCGGCCAAGCCCAACCCGACAGGGGCCGTCGGTGTCGATCAGATCATCACGAACAAGCCGGTGATCAACGTGGCCGGTTGCCCGCCTATCGGTGAGGTGATCACGGCCACCGTCGCTTACATTCTGACGCACGACCTGAACCTGCCCAAGCTCGACGCCGAAGGACGCCCGCTGTTCGCATTCGATCAGCGCATCCACGACTCGTGTTTCAGGCGTCCTCACTTCGATGCCGGGCAGTACGTCCGCACGTTCGACGACGAGGGCGCGCGCAACGGGTGGTGCCTCTACCACATGGGCTGCAAGGGGCCGAGCACTTTCAGCCCCTGCCCGATATTCCAGTGGAACCTGCATACCAGTTGGCCGATCGGCGCCGGGCATCCGTGCCTTGGCTGCACAGAAAAGGACTTCTGGGATCGCTTCACGCCGTTCTACCGGGTGCTGCCCGGTGTGGCAGGCTTCGGGGTCGAACACACAGCCGAGGCGATTGGCCTGGGTGTCGTGGGGGTGACGGCAGCCGCCGTCGCTGTGCACGCCGGGGCGACGGCCGTCCGACGGGCCGCCAGCCGCAAAGCTGAGGCGGAAGACGAACCGCTCGCCGCTTTTGGCGACGACGAGCTTGGGGACGGATCGCCGGACAAGAAATCTTCAAAGGCAGAGCCGGTTGCGGCAGTCGAATCTGAAGGAAAGGCAGAATAAACCATGGCAACAAGAGTTGTAGTGGATCCGGTCACCCGGATCGAAGGCCACCTCCGTGTCGAACTGGAGACGGACGGCGGCAAAATCACCAACGCCTGGAGCGAGTTGACGCAGTTCCGCGGCATTGAGACCATACTCCAGGGCCGCGATCCTCGCGACGCCTGGGCGTTCACCCAGCGGATCTGCGGAGTCTGCACGACCGTGCACGCCGTGGCGTCGCTGGCTGCCGTCGAAGACGCTATTGGATCAAACCCGCCCGAGCAGGCGAGGTTGATCCGCGACATGGTGTTGGAGTCGGCCGGGGTGCAGGATCACGTCATTCACTTCTATCACTTGCACGCACTCGATTTCGTCAACGTGGCTTCGGCCGCCAGCGCCGATCCACAAAAGGCTGTCGATTTCGCCAGGGCGATCGGCTCGACGTGGAAGGGCAACACACTGGAGCGTATGACGGCTGTCCGCGACACGGTGGCCAACGTCGTGGCGTCCGGCCAGTTGAGCATCTTCACGAACGGCTACTGGGATCACCCCGATTACCGGTTGCCACCGGAGGCCAACCTGATGGCCGTCGCCCACTATCTCGATGCACTGGAGTTCCAGCGCTCGATGATCCGCATCACCACAGTCTTTGGTGGCAAGAACCCGCACCCGAACTTCCTGGTCGGCGGCATGGCCTGCACGATCGACCCGAACCATTCGGAGTCGATCAACCAGGTGCAGATCGATCAGATCGGTCAGTGGATCAACGAGAGCGTCGAGTTCGTCAGCACCTGCTACATCCCCGACGCGATGGCTGTTGTCGGCGTCTACAAGGACTACTTCGACATCGGGGCGTCGTCCCCCAACTACATTGCTGTCGGCATGTCCGGCGCGACGTTCGCGGGCGATCCCAACCAGTCGAAGGTGCAGTCGCCCCACACCAAGGATGTGGCGCCGGGGGTTATCTTCGGCGACAATTTCAGTGCCGTCCAACCATTCGACCCGACGAAGGTCGAAGAATGGATCAGTTCGGCGTGGTACACCTACGAGGGTGGCGACGTCGGCATCACGCCCGACAAGGGTGAGACGACCGTCGCTTACACCGGACCGCAACCGCCATACACGTGGTTGGCCGACAGCGACAAGTACACCTGGAGCAAGGCGCCGCGCTATGACGGCAAGCCCATGCAGGTTGGTCCCGTTGCCCGCGTGTTGCTGGCTTACGTCCGCGGTCACGCCCGCACCAAGGAGATTGTTGACGGCGCCGTCGCAACGCTGGGCATCACGCTGAAGCAGATGAACTCGACGGCTGGTCGCACACTGGCCCGCGCGGTCGAGTGTCTGACGTCGGTGGAGATCCTGGCCAACGACACGTTCCCGACGTTCGTCGCCAATCTGAAGAGCGGCGACATCAATGTCTTCGATGCGAGCAAGTGGGAACCGTCGTCCTGGGACAAGGAGTGCTCCGGCTACTCGTTCGTCGAGGTGCCGCGTGGCATGTTGAGTCACTGGGTCACCATCAAGGATGGCAAGATCGAGCGCTATCAGTGCGTCGTCCCCAGCACCTGGAACGGTGGGGGACGCGACAAGGACGGCGTCATGGGGCCCTACGAGGAGTCGCTGGCCGGCAACAAGCAGCATCCGCTGGTCAATGTGGATGAGCCGCTGGAAGTGTTGCGCACCATCCACTCCTTCGACCCATGCATGTCGTGCGCGGTGCACGTCTTGGATCCATTGGGCACCGAGTTAGTGGCGGTGACGTCATGACGGTCACGGCAGAGGCGCCGCTGAAGCTGGCCGTCGGGGGCGCGTTCACGTTGCGCAAGCTGTCCGAGACTCAGGTGATGGCACTGGCAGCCGCTGCGGCTCCGCACAGCGACGATCCTGTGGACCTTGCTCTGGCCGCCGCTTTGCACGAGTACCGGCCTGATCTCCAGGTTCCGGTGGCCGATGCGGAGGACGTCGATCCAGCCACGGCGCAGCGTCGCTACTCGCTGACCCGGATGCGCCACTTGCGCTTGGAAGACGGTTCTGAGCGTGATGTGGTCATCATGCGGGGCAACCTGGCTGCAGTCATGGCAGCGGTCAAGCTTGGGCATGAGGACAAGGCTCTTGTGCGCCGCAATGCCAGCTGGGCCGAAGTCAGGCGTTGGCGGGCACTGGGCGTCGCCACCGCTGTCGTAGGGGCCGATGACAAAGTGGGCGAGTTCCGTTTTCAAGGGTTCGTCAGCATCGGCGAGGGGCGGACGACCGAACCGTTCGACAACGGTCCGGCCAACTGGGCCCGTGTGACGGTGTGGTCGACGTCCCTGCGGGTGCAGCACTGGGCCAATGTGGCGACGATCTTCATCCTGAGTTGCACTGGCTACCTGATCATGGATCCCTTCTTCGGACCCACCAATCCGACCGGTGACACCGGATTCTTGATGGGGTGGGTGCGCGCCATCCACTTCGTGGCCGCCTTCGTCTGGCTGGTGATCGGCACCACGCGGGTTGTGGTCGCATTCACCTCACGTGATCCCATGCTCAGGTGGAACAGACTGTGGCCGCTGAAGAGCAAGCAGGACGTCCGCAACTTGGGACGGGTGATCCAGCACTATGCGCTGATCAAGAATGAGGCTCCGGTATATCTGGGCCACAACCCGTTGCAGCAGTTGACGTACTCGCTGCTGTATGTGGGTTGCTTCGTCCAGATGATCAGCGGGCTTGTGCTGTTCTCGCTGTACCACCAGAACAGCCCATTCTGGGCCTTCGTCGGTTTGCCGATGCACTTGTTCGGCGTCCCTATCATCCGTTTGTTCCACACCATCATGATGTTCCTGATCTGGTGCTTCGTCATCATGCACGTTTACCTGGCCGTCCGGGCGGATTCGCTTGAGCGTCACGGTGGCATCTCGTCCATGATAAATGGCGGGGTGTGGATGCGGGCTGGCGCGAAGCCGGTGGACGCTCCAGCGGTTGGATAGCATGCCTGCGGTGACGGTGCTGGGCGTCGGCAACCCCATCATGGCCGACGATGGAATCGGTCTGGAGTTGCTGGCGGCTGTCATGGCCGCTCGTCCCAATGTCTGTGTGGAGTACATCGACGGCGGGACGGGCGGTATGGAGCTCATCCCGGTGGTACAAGATGCCACACGTTTGCTCGTGCTCGATGCTGTGGCCAGTGACCGGCCCGGCCGGGTCATGGTGCTAGACGGCGATCAGTTGCCTCGGCTGCTGTCCGCGAAACTGTCACCCCACCAGGTGGGGTTGCTGGACGTCTTCACCTCTGTCCGCTTGCTTGGTCACGAACCGGCTGAAGTCAAGGTGGTCGGCATCACACCGCTAAAGGTGGATATAGCCTTGGGTCTCAGTCCAGTGGTGCAGGATGCAATGCCCGATGCGGTGGCTAGAGCTTGCGCTGTGATCGATGGATGGTTGGCGCGGTGATCATGCGTGCTGGATTCGACACGTCAGCCAATCTGGTGCCACCGACTTGCGATGTGTGGCGCAGCGGCTGCCGCAGTGCGACGAACGAGCCGTCGTCAGGCAGTATCCGGCACGTCCAAGTCGGCGAACGTCACCTCGAATTCGCGGCCGCGCACCAGGTTTCCGGACGGCGTCCCGCAGACTGGACAGGTCAGAGCGTAAAACTCGTCGATCTCGCGCTCCTGGTCACACTGAGGGCACAGGATGGCCGCTTGGACCACCTCCAACTCGAGCCGGGCGCCGTCCAGTGGCGTCCCAGCGATCGCCAGCGGCCAGGCGCCCTGCAGAGCCAGCGGTTCGGCGCCGGACTGGCTGCCGACGCGCAGCCCGACTGCTTGGACGGACGTTGCCCCGGCTTTCGCCGCGGCTCGCTCGACGGCCTGTACCACCGAATGCAGCAGTCCCAGTTCATGCACAGTTCTATCCTGTCACAGCTATGGCGCCAAGGGGATCAGATTCGTGGATACTCCTATCTGGTACCCAAAAGTCGACTTAGTCGGTTGAATGTGACCACCAGTCGACGGGTGGGCAGAGTTTTGTCACGATATGTGGCTTGTTTTGCCCCACAAATCGACTTTTGCGTCTTGGGGGGCAGCCGAATGCGCGGTTTGGTGAAGGTTTGGCCTACGAGGATGGGGGGGTTGAGACGATGACGCAGCATTTGGTGCTCGATCAGATCATCGATGCGGCAGACGCCCGGGTCGTCGTCCAACGCGCTGCCGATGGCGGGTTGCTGGACGCTCACTTCGACATGACAGGACTACCACGGGTAGACGCGATGATGGTGGGACGCCCGGTGGCCGATGTGCCGGCTCTGGCTGAACGTCTGTGCGGCATCTGTCCGGTGGCCCATCATCTGGCTGGCGTGCAAGCGCTGGAGGCGCTCTGGGGGCCGGTTGAGTTGACTCCGACGGCACAGGCGGTGCGCCGTCTGCTCAACTTCGGGTCAGTGATTGACGGGCATGTCCTGGGGTTCGTCTCCCAGGATTTGCCTGCCGTCATGGCTTTACGACGCCTGGCCAAGGCAGCGATGGCGGCGGCCGCATCACCCAAGCATTTCCCGACGACAGCAGTGCCCGGGGGCGTCCGCCAAGCCGTTCAACCTGGCGATGTCGACTCCGTGTTGTTGCAGGTGCCGCCTGCGTTCGAGGCCGCCCAGCGCTTGGTTGCGGCATCGTCGCACGCGAGTCTGGTGGAAGCTGACGGCTCTCAGATGAGTCAGACTGGCCTTGCTCAATTCACTGGAGCAGATGTCGCGCTGGTCGACGCCTCTGGCATGGTTGACCTGCTGGGAGCCCGTCTGTGGGCCGTGGCCTCAGATGGCACTGTGATCGTCGACGGCGCCACGCCCGGTCAATGGGATGCCACCGTCCAGGAAGCCAGGCCGGGCGAGTCGGCGCCGCAGCCGTACTTGACCGTGCTAGGCCCACAATTCGGCCTGTATCGGACAGGTCCTGTGGCACAGTTGCGGGTGGGCCGATTGGCGACGCCTCTGGCCGAAGCGGCACGGCAGCGCTGGTTGGCGGACGGCGGTGGGGCTGCCGCCGCGCGGGCCATCGTGGTGCTGCATTGTGTTGAGGCCATTGGCGAGCTGTGCCAGGCGACCGAATTGACTGGGGACGACATCGGTCTGCCGCTGGCGCCCAAGAACGTTGACGGTGTCGGCATCGGTTGGGCTGAGACCGGCCGTGGACTGTTGGTGCATCGCTACGCCGGGTCGGCGGATGGCTTGGTGACCAAGGCCACGATCTTGACCCCGACGGCCCAGAACGAGCCTTGGCTGGCCGCTTTGCTCGCCCGGGCGTCCGCAAGCCCAGACGCCGGCATGGCAATGGAGGACGCCATCCGTGAAGCCGATCCCTGCCTGCCCTGCTCTACCGCCGCGCCTGGCCAAATGGGCCTGGTCGTCGAAACAGTGTATGAATCATCCGCGAATCCCCAACCACAAGGAGACTGACCATGTGCATTGCCGTCCCCGCCCCGATCATCGACATCACACCGGGTTTGTTCCCTATGGCGCACGTCAAGAAGGGGGACGATGTGGTGGAGTGCAATCTGGCCTACTTTCCCGAGGCGCAGCCTGGCGACTTCATCCTGATGCAACACGGATACGCCATGCAGTTGCTGGACGCTGAATCGGCGGCCGAGTCTTTGGCGGCTTTTGCCGAGTTGGGTGTCACGCCGACCTGAGGATTGATGCAGCTATACAGGAAGGCGCACAAGCTTTCGCTTACAATGAGTTTGAATATCGATATAAATATATTGACAAACGATAAATTGAACGCTAGTCTATTGGTATGTCCGAAAGCCGATTCTGGGACTCCACCAAGTCAGTCACGTTGTCTATTGTGGTCACCTGGGTGGGGTTGGCAGGTGGTCTCGCCTGCGTCCCACTGCTGGTCCCAGCCTTGAAACTACTGCGTCCACAGCAAATAGCCATGGATGCCTCGTACATCGTCAGGGTGTCTGCCCCCTTGTACGTTTGCCTGGCATTTGGCATGGTGGCCCTGGTGGTCCTGCTCTTTTTGTTGCGTGATATCCGGCGAGGCGCCGTCTTCACCCCGGCAAACGTGCACCGGCTACGCCTGATCTCGTATTGCGGGTTCGCTATCATGGTGGCTTGTGTCGTGGGAGCCCTCATCTCACCGCTGCATCCCATTTTCGTCTTCCTAGCTGTGATCGCCGGATTCCTCGGGTTGCTGATGCGCGTCGTCAAGAATGTGATCGACACCGCGCGGTTGCTCAAGGAAGACGCCGACTTCACGATATAGAGGGGGACGGACATGTCTATAAACCTGAACATCGATGTGATGATGGCCATACGAAAAGTCTCAGCCGGTGATCTGGCCACCCGGATCGGCATCACACCGGCCAACCTGAGCATCCTAAAGAACAACAAGGCCAAAGCTGTCCGTTTCTCGACTCTCGAGGCACTCTGCCGCGAACTCAAGTGCCAACCCGGCGACCTATTGCAGTATGTACAGGAAGGAACGACCAATGAGTGATACCCCGACAACCCCGGTTCGGCCAGCTGGTGCGCCAGCGACGCTCAACCCGATCGTCGCCGCCAATAATCAGCGAATCGCGTCCGTCGCCAAACCAGCCGGACCGGGCATGCCGCCACCGGGCTACATGTACAAGCCGGGTGTCGTCCCACCGCTGCTCGTCCCCATCAAGAAGATTTACGACGTTGACTTGGCCGACGCTGTTTTTGCGCTGGTGATGGTGGCCATCGGGTTCCTGTTCTGGAACTGGATCTGGCCGCACAACGTGCTATATGCGACCGGCCTGCTAATGATGGCGCCCAGCATCACCGTCCCCATCTACTTCGCCATGGCGCTGGTGTGCTCGTTTGTCTACTTCCACATCCGCAAAGTGCATCTCACGTGGGTGGCAGTCACGGGAGCCGTGGCAATCATGCTCTTGGCTTTGCCGTTTGCCCTATACGACACAACTCCACTGCACGTCCTTGCGGGGATTGCGCTCGTGATCACCTATATCGTCTGGCATGGATACGCTGCTGGCACGGCAGTCACGGCTCGGCTTGGGCTGACGACCGTGTCGGACGTCGTCAACCAGTGTCTGGTGGTGCCCTTCGGCAATTTCGGAGCCTGGTTCGCTGGTATCAGGTCGTTGATCAAAGGCGGTCGCAAAGCCACCCAGTTGATCTTCGCCGTGATCGGACTGGTCGTCGCGCTGCCCGTGTTGGCAGCTGTGCTGGCGCTGCTGATGCAGTCGGACGCCAACTTCAGCCTATGGATGAACCGTCTGAGCCAATCCTTCGTGCACATCAACGTTTGGACCTTCGTCTGGCAATTCATCCTGGGGCTTCCCATCGCCGCTTACCTGTTCGCCCTCATGTACGGCAACGCCCGTCGTCTGCGCACGGCGACCATCAACCGCCAGAGCGTCAAGTCGGCGGCCGACAGCGTGAGCCGCATCGTGCCGGTGGCGTTGGCGACACCGACGGCAGTCCTCTGCGTGATGTACGGGCTATTCTTCGTGGCAATGGGGTCGTACCTGTTCTCGGCGTTCAGCGCCCACCTGCCAGCCCAATACACGTATGCCGAGTACGCGCGTCGCGGATTTTTCGAGTTGTCTGTGGTGGCGGCTATCAACCTGGCCGTCCTGGGTTTCACCTACTTGTTCGTCAAACGCGCTAATGGCGTCTATCCGCTGAGCGCACGGATCCTCGGCGGCGTGCTGTCTGGCCTGACGTTGCTTCTGATAGCGACCGCCGTGTCGAAAATGGTGCTCTACGTCAATCAATTGGGGTTGACGCGGTTGCGTCTCTACACGTTGTGTTTCATGATGGTGTTGTTCGTCGTCTTCGTCTTGGTGGGGCTGTGGCACATCCGGCCGTTCCGCGCCGGAGCGCCAGTGATTGTGCTGGTCGCCTTCTCGTTCCTTGTGATGACGTGGGCAAACACCGACGGCCTCATCGCGGGCTACAACGTCAGCCGGTATCTCGACGGCAGGCAGCAGACCATCGACGCCAGATATCTCGGGCAATCGCTGTCCACCGCTGCTGTGCCCGCTCTGATCGAGTTAAGGGATCAAGCTACGGACGCACAAGTGCGCCAGAACGCCAGCGATGCCCTCGACGTGATGCACAACCACGGTTTGCAGGCTAGCATCCCGTGGGTGTCGTGGAATTGGCAATGGGCACAGGCGCAACAGCTGGCTCCACGCTGACTGAGACGTGTGTTTGGTAACATTCTCGTATGCGGCAACGGAGAGAACCTGTAACCATCGTTTTGATCGTCATCAATCTTGTCGTGTTCGCTATCACCTATTTGTCCGGTTTGAACCAGGCCATCTCTGAGCTCGGCCTGGCCCGCTACACCTTCCTGCACGGCTATTTCTGGACGCCGTTGACAGCGATCTTCGTGCATGTCAGCGTGATGCACGTGGCCATGAACATGGTGTCGCTCTGGTTCATGGGAAGGCTGATGGAACCAGCTCTCGGTCGTAACAGATTCCTGCTCGTCTACTTTGGGACGGCGCTGTGCGGCGACGCTCTGTGTCTGCTGCTGGCATCGCCCTACTCGATCTCTGTCGGCGCCTCTGGCGCCATCTTCGGGTTGATCGGCGCGGCGATCATGGTGTTCCGCAAGAACCGCAGTGTCTTCATGCAGTTGATGTTCTGGGCCGGGCTGAACCTGGTTTTCACGTTCTGGGGTTCCGGTATCGCGTGGCAGGCCCACGTCGGCGGCTTATTGGGCGGTCTGCTGATCGGGTGGCAACTGACGCGCACCCATGCGGTCGGCGGTTATTACTACTAAGTGGTGGCTACACATGGCAGTCGGTGAAAGACAAGCGATTCTTCTTCATCGGGTATGCGTCGTGCAACCGCACCTCCCCGGCATAGGCTGGCCTCAGTAGGTGCACAGACGGCAATGGCAGGATTGATGACGTCAAGCAATGAAAGGAACATGAAATGGGACGAGGATATGGTGTGCCTAATGGCCACATGACAGGAATGGCGGTTGTCGGCGGTGTTTTCATGGTTCTGGCGATGCTAGCCGTGATCGCCTTGGTTGTCTGGGCGTTTGTGACGTTGATCAGCATCGGGCGTCAAACCAAGAAGAACACAGAGGACACGGCCGCAATTTTGGCGCTTCTCAGGGCGCACGTCGGGGTCCCGTCAACGGCACCTGTAGTTGCTGCCGTTGCTCCGGACACTCCAATCACGATGGAAACCACCAAGCCCCCCGAGTCAGCATAGCTACTTCGGCGCCAGGCTCCGAGGCACTCTGCGTGGTTCTTTGAGGCAGGATCGCAGAGTGCCTTGGCGTCGGGGCTGAGCCAGGGGCGCGGCCGGCAGGTGAGCCAAGTATGGATTAGTCTGCTGGTATGTTAATCGTCACAACACAAGGGATTCCTGGCTACAAGGTGGACGCTGTCATCGGCCAGGTGATGGGTATCACAGCGCGCACCATTGACTTGGGGACGGGCCTATCAGCCGGGTTGCGGGCGTTGAGCGGCGGTGAGATATCAGAATTGACCCAACTGCTTTACGATTCACGCAATCAGGCCATCGACCGTATGTGGCAGCAGTGTGTCGAGCGTGGCGGCAACGCCATCGTCCGCATGCGGTTCGACACGAGCACATCACCGTCTGAGATCTGCGCATACGGTACGGCCGTGGTCGTCAGCCCAATCGCCACTGCGGAGGAAGGCGGCACGGTGCAGTCCATCGGCCAGGCCCGGTTCGCCGCCACACCGCCGGAGGACGAAGCGGCATAAACGCCCGAAAATTTCGATGTACCTGAAAGTTCCGGGGAACCAGGCGATAATTCAGGTGTAGTGGAATCTGTCGCGACACGGTGCTTTGCGCGCGGCCGGGTTAGCACAGTGCCTAACTTGCGACATGGTGGGCGTTTTCGATGATTCAATCAAGGACTTCAATGCCCACCTGGACGGCGGCTTTTACTAAGTGCTCATCTATGGTCATCAATTTGGCCGACGATGATTGAGCTAGCCAGAGCACCACTGCGTCCGGCAGTTTCAAGCCAGTCGAAGCCCGGACGCTGGACAGGTGTTTGGCGTCAGGATCCAGCAGGGGCGACACGATGATGCCCATGTCGTTGATTAGGGCCTCGGCTTGTGAGGCAAGACCCATCAGTGCTGGACGTACGAGGAACTCAGTCAGTGTGAGCACCGACAGAGTCAGCGGTTCGTCGGCATGCTTCAGCATCAACTGCTCGGCCCTTGAGTGATTGGCATCAGTTGCGTCGAACAAGCCGATCAGCACATTGGCATGAAGTTTGGCGTCACGGTATACGGAGTTGATGTGACTGGGTTGGAGATAGGCTGGCTAATGCTGGTGTCACGAACCTTGCAGCCCCTGGCACAACCCATCTCAAAACGCACGGTTTCTTGGCTGGCAAGACGATATGGGGCTACTCGTGTCATCAATTCCGGGGCTCAAGTGCTACGCGACTCGGCGCATATCGGTGCTACGCCCATCAGATCAATGCGTTTTGGGATGGGTTGTGAATGGGGACGCCGCCGTCAAACCAGTTTGGCAGTGCCACACCCGCATCTCGGCAACTTAGCGGACGTCTCTAGTCAGCCGTCCCCCCAGTGCGGCGCGACCGCACCCAGACCACCACTGCTGTGACCGCGAACAGGCCTACCAGGATGAAGCCCACCCACTTCATATCCACGGCACCCAGGGCGGCCAGCGGTCCCGATGTCACATGAAGGGCGCCGCTCAGCAGTGCGGCGATCTCGACCGTCCCAATTCCCAGCGCGAAGAATATCGACACACCCGTCACGATCATGTTGTAGTACAGCTTGCGCATGGGCTGGTCGAAGGCCCAGCGGTAGACGTGATTCATGAATAGACCGTCCACCGTGTCCAGCAAGCTCATGCCGGCGGCGAAGATCAGCGGCAGCGCCAATATGGCGTACCACGGCAGTGCCATCGCGGCGGCTCCGCCCGTCAACGCCAGCAAGCCCACCTCCGTGGCGGTGTCGAAGCCCAACCCGAATAACACCCCCACCGGGTAGATATGCCACGGCTTGGTGATGGCCTTTATGCGTCCCCCCAACAACCGGGTGAGGACGCCCCGGGGAGCCAGTCCCGAGTCGTCGACCGTCTCACCTTGGCGCAGACGTCTCACCTGCGTGGCTGTGCCGGCAAACGATCCCAAGTTGACAATGGCCAGGATGATCAGGAACGTCGCCGAGACGATCATGCCGAACGTGCCGAAGACCATGCGCAGCTCTGATCCGTCCCCCATTCGATCGGCCAATACCCGGACGCCGAAGGCCAGAAGTAGGCAGACGACGAACACCACGGACGAGTGCCCCAGCGAGAACCAGAAGCCGACCGAGACAGGTCGCTGGCCGTCCTGGACCAGTTTGCGCGTGGTGTTGTCGATGGCGGCGATGTGGTCGGCGTCAAACGCGTGCCGCAGACCCAGCGCGTACACCGTCACTCCGATACCCAGCCCGAAGGCAGCACCACTGGCGCCGGTGAAGTGATGACTGGCCACCAGCCAGATCAGGACGCCCCAGCCCAGCACGTGCAGCGCCACGATAGTGGCGAAAACGGCAATCAGGCTGCGCTTGTTGGACGAACGGCCAGGCGATGTGAGCAGCGGTGGTGGCGCCGTAGTGGATGACGACGGAATAGAGGCTGGCACAGCGGGTGAAAACTGGGTGGAGGCTTGCTGTGTGCATGACGCCGCCAGCGCCAACAGTGCGACAAGAGACTGCTGGGAAGCAGATGAGTGCAGTGACTCGATCACACAATCTGGCGTATTGGTGGCAGTGGTCATATCAAGTGTCCATCGACAAGGGGTTCGGTGTCTCAGTGGTGGCGCTCATGTCAGACATTCTTAAGTGCTTTGTCCGCTGAATCGACGCTTGATGACGAGGAGTCACCAGCGGGCGTGAATCGCTCGGCAGCGATGGCGCGCAGCCACCCGAGCCAGTCGTCCACCCCATCACCCTTAGTGGCGCAGGTGCGGATGATCGTGGCGTGCGGATTGATCTTGGCCAGGTTTGATTCGAACAGCGCCATATCGAAGTCGAGGTAAGGCAGCAGGTCGGTCTTGTTGACGACCACCACCTCGACGGCGGCGAACATCACCGGATACTTCAGTGGCTTGTCCTCGCCCTCCGTCACCGAATAAACCATGGCCCGATGGTGGGCGCCGACGTCGAACTCAGCCGGGCACACCAGGTTGCCGACGTTCTCGATAAGCACCAGATCAAGCGCCGTCAGGTCTAAGCCCTTCAACGCGTGTGTCACCATCGGGGCGTCCAGGTGGCACTCGCCGCCGAATCCGGCATTGGTGTTCAGCAGTGATATTTGCGCCCCGAAGCCCTCCAAACGATCGGCGTCAAGGCTGGTGGCGATATCGCCCTCGATGACGCCGCAACACAGTTCGCCCTGCAGTTCCGCCAGCGTCCGCCGCAACAGCGTCGTCTTGCCCGAGCCGGGTGACGACATAAGGTTCACCGCGATAACTTGGTTGGCGTCCAAGCTCGCCCGGTTCGCGTCCGCTTTGCGGTCGTTTTCCTCGTAGATGGCCTCCAGGACGTCCACCCTCTCAGTGCCCGTCTCGTAGCCGGAGTTGTCGCCAACATCCTCGAAGTCGTGGCGATGGCCGGGGTGGTCGTGATCGTGGTCATGGTCGTGATCGTCCCCATCGTGGTCGTGCTCGTGCCACGTGCCGTCATCATGCCGGTGGAATCTGCCCATCATCACTCCTAATTTGTGTTTCGACATCGATGGATCGCACGGAAAACTCCCGACCACTGATCACCGAAACTTGCCGACTGCCACACTCGCCGCAAACCATGAACGGTTGGTTCAGCCGGGTTCGTTGCCCGCACTCTTGACACTCTATGACGGCTGGAATGTCATTTACAACCAGCTGTGAGCCAGTCAGCAACGAATCGGCGCTGACGAAGCTCCAACACGAGACGAGCGTGGCGGGCACAACCTGTCGCAGAGCCCCCACATCAATGGTGATACGCACCACGGGCCGCCCCCCGCAGGCCCGCAGGCCGATCCGGCTGATCGACTGACACAGCGCTAGTTCGTGCATGGTGTCCAGCTTAAGCGAAATCTGGCGTCCGCCAAGTGGAACAAGCGGTGGCAATTGTCAATGACTAGCACAGGTGGTCATCATTTTCAAGGCGTGGTTTTGGCTGGTAGGTTGAGCATCATGTCATATTTGCGCCCCACCGACGATGTTGTCGCGGCGCTGTCCCGTGCCCCGAGTAGCGCCGCAGAACTGGTCCGGGTGCGACGCCAGATGTTCGGGATCGTCCAGGGAGTCGGGTTCCGTCCCACCGTCGCCAACCACGCCAGCCAGTTCCCAATCACAGGATTCGTCGGCAATGACGATGCGGGCGTTTTCATTGAGGCCCAGGGCAAGCCGATGGACGTGGTGGCGTTCTTCACGGCGCTTGATGACGGGCTGCCTCCGCTGTCCCAGGTGGACTATTCCACCTGTCGTCTGGTGGCACCGGTCAGGAATGAGAGAGCTTTCCAGATCGTCCCGTCCGCCCATAGCGAAGGGGCGGTCACCCTCATACCGCCGGACGTCGCCCCTTGTGAGGACTGCCAGCGCGAAATGGCCGATCCTGACAACCGTCGTTTCGGCTACCCCTTTATCTCGTGCACCAATTGCGGGCCTCGTCTTTCAATCATCGTGGACGTGCCCTATGACCGTCCGCTGACCACCATGGCTGGTTTCCCGATGTGCGATGCCTGCGCCTCCGAGTATGCCAACCCAACCGATCGTCGTTACCACGCGCAGCCGATCAGTTGTTTCGACTGCGGGCCGACGCTATGGTTGGAGGCTGCCGGGCACCCCGCCACCCCGCCGATGTTGGACGGCCCAGCCCGCCGGGAGGCTTGGGCCAAGACGATCAGGGATGCCCAGCACTTGTTGGATCGTGGCGCCATCATCGCGGTGAAGGGCATCGGTGGGTTCACCTTGTTCTGTGACGCCCGCAATGGCGATGCCGTGGCCCGTCTGCGTCAGCGCAAGCATCGTCCGGACAAACCCTTTGCCACCATGTGCGCCGACGTTGACAGCGCCCGCCAATTGGCTGACGTGGACCGTGAGACTGCTGCCGCCATGTTCAATCAGGCCCGTCCCATCGTCTTGGCTCCCATGGCCGATGACTACGACTTGGCAGACGTCGTCGCCCCCCGGTTGGATCGCATCGGCATTATGCTGCCCTCGGCGCCGCTTCACATGTTGCTGGTGCGCCCGGGCTTTTGTTACGTCGCAACCAGCGGCAACCTGAGTGGCGAGCCGTTGGCGTCCAAGAATGACGACGCGCGGCAGCGGCTGGCGGGCATCGTGGATTACTTCCTCATGAACGACCGACCCATCCACGCCAGTGTCGAAGACTCTGTGACGATGGTAGGCGGCGCCAACTTGCCACCGGTTGAGCCGGTCCTCCCGGCTGGGAGGACGCTCGGGCGTTTGGGCGCCCCCCGACGAGATGGTTTGCTGGTTCATGACGACCAGGAATCGCTCGTCCCCATCCGGCGATCGCGCGGATACGCCCCGATGCCGGTGCGCCTGACCAAGCCGGGACAGCCCGTCTCCAACGTTTCGGTGTTGGCCGTCGGCGGAGAATTGAAGAACACGTTCGCGCTCGTGCGGGACGGGATGGCGTTCTGCTCCCCGCACTTGGGCGACATGGCGGCTCTGGCGTCGCAGCAGGCATTCGCTGCCTCCGTCGACCAATTGATGCGCATGCACCGCCGGGTGCCACAAGTAGTGGTGGCCGACAAGCACCCCGGGTATGCGACGACGGCTTGGGCTGGCCGTTTCGCCGAGCGGACGGGCTGCGAACTTCTCCTGGTGCAGCATCACCATGCGCATGCCCTTTCGCTGTTGGCGGAGCGTCACGCGGTGGGCCAGCCGGTGCTGGTGGCTACTCTTGACGGCACCGGTTACGGGGACGACAAGACTATTTGGGGTGGCGAGATCCTCTTGCTCGGTGCCAACCCGATGCAGTACGAGCGCGTTTGGCACCTGCCGGGATTCTGGCAGGCCGGCGGCGATTCCGCTGTGCGTCGTCCCTGGAAACTGGCAGCTGGACTGCTGGCGGCTTGCGGCGTCAACGGACATGGCCTGGCCAGCGAGTCCGCTGGCGATCAGGCTGAAGCCAAGCTGGTGGCGTCCCAATTGGAGACGCACGCGGCTTGCGTCTGGACCACCAGTGCCGGACGGGTGTTCGACGCAGTGGCGTCCATGCTGGGCATTTGTCAGGCGCAGACGTACGAGGGGCAGGCGGGCGGAGAACTGGAATCAAGGGCGCGTCGCTGCCAGCACAAGTCCCATCCGTGGGAGGCGCCGTCCTGCGAGCTGGACGACCTTGTCGGCATAGTGGCCGACGGGTACCGGCGCGATATCGATGTGGATTGCCTCGCTGAGGCATTCCATCGGGGGTTTGCCGCGTTGATCGCCACCGCGCTTACGCAGGCGGCCGCACAACACGAGGTATCCTTGGTTGGCTTGAGTGGTGGGGTGGCGCAGAACCAGTTGTTCGCATCGTATTTGCGGCAAAGATTGGATTTTGCTGACGACGCCTATTTGCTGCACCGGGTGGTGCCGCCGAACGACGGAGGACTCAGTCTGGGGCAATCTCTGGCAGGATATTTGTCAGTGCGAGAGGAGAAATGATGGGTAGCGGTGTGGATGACCGTACGGCCGAGGATGCGACATTGGCTCGTATCGATGCTGCGCGCAGGCGTCCGGCCCGATTGAGGGACGAGTTTGTGACGTCAGCCCATGGCGCCGGCGGCAAGGCGTCGGCGGCGCTGGTCGAGGCGGTGTTCGTCGACGCCTTCGGCACGCCCGGGCCGGAGTTGACTGACGGTGCTGTGCTGGAAGTCCCAGCCGGGCGAATTGCCTATTCGACGGACACTTTCGTCGTCAATCCCCTGCACTTCAAAGGCGGGTCGATCGGGGATCTGGCGGTCAACGGCACGGTGAACGATTTGGCGGTCTCAGGCGCCCAGCCGCGGTGGCTGTCGGCTGGATTCGTCCTAGAAGAGGGTTTCGGCGTCAGCGAACTGCGGGATCTTGTCGCCGACATGCGGCGGGCGGCGGACGCGGCGGGTGTTGCCATTGTCACCGGCGACACCAAGGTGGTGCCCAAGGGTGGTGCTGACAAGGTGTTCATCAATACATCTGGCATCGGTATCATCCCGGACGGCCGCCAATTGGGCGCGTCGCTGGTGTGTCTGGACGACCGGTTGGTGCTGTCCGGATCCATCGGCCGGCACGGCATGGCCGTCATGATGGCGCGCGGCGAGCTAGCCATCGACGCGGATATAGCCTCGGACACCGCCTGTGTGAGCCCGCTGGTCGAGTCGCTGTACGGGGCTGGCTTGACGCCCCATTGGATGCGCGACGCCACCCGCGGAGGGCTTGGCACGGTCGTCAACGAGTTGGCTAAAGCCTCGAATCTCGGCATCGTGCTGGACGACGAGTCGATCCCGGTGGACATCACCGTGGCGGCTTGTTGCGACATGCTCGGCATCGATCCCCTGTACGTCGCCAACGAGGGCTGTTTCGTCGCCGTCCTGCCAGCGGATCAGGCGGACGCCGCCGTCGCGGCCCTGCACGCCGCTGGTGCGGGCCAGGCTTGCGTCGTTGGTCGCGTCGTGGCCGATCCACCCGGTATCGTGGCAGTACGCAACGGTTTCGGCGGGGTTCGCATACTAGACATGCTGGTCGGTGATCCATTGCCGAGGATATGTTGATAATTAGGAGACAAACATGTGTCTTGGAATCCCTGGTGAGGTCGTCGAGATCGTCGACCCGGACGCCGGTCTGGCCACCGTGGAGGTCAGCGGCGTGCGCCGTGCGATCTCTGTCAAGCTTCTGGAACCCGAGCCGGTGGCGGTCGGCGACTGGGTGCTGGTGCATGTTGGCTTCGCCCTGAGCAAGATCGACGCGGATGAGGCGGCTGCGACGATCGACCAGATCAAGCGATTGGGGCAACCCTACGTCGACGAGATAGACGCCTTCAAAGGTTCGTCTGTGGCGTGAAGCTGATAGGGAGGCATTGACATGAAGTATATAGACGAGTATCGCGATCCGGTCGCGGCGCAGCGGCTGCTGGAGGCCATCGACGAACTGTCGGGGCAGCTATCCAAGGACGGTCGTGTACTGCGGTTCATGGAGGTCTGCGGCGGCCATACGCACACGATCTATCGCCATGGCATCGAGCACCTACTGCCACCGGGCGTCGAACTGGTCCACGGCCCGGGCTGCCCGGTCTGCGTCATCCCCATGGGGCGGGTGGACGACGCGGGGTGGCTGGCCCGCCAACCGGGCGTTATTTTCACGACTTTCGGCGACATGATGCGGGTGCCGGGCACGCAGGGCAACCTGCTGCAAGCCCGGGCGGAGGGGGCGGACGTCCGGTTCGTTTACTCCCCGCTGGACGCCCTGAAGATCGCCCAGGACAACTCTGATCGACAGGTCGTGTTCTTCGCCGTGGGTTTCGAGACGACGGCTCCGTCGACAGCGGTGACGCTGGCCCGGGCCAAGGAGTTGGGCGTCCCCAATTTCTGCGTCTTCAGCAATCACGTGCTGATCGAACCGCCATTGCGGGCCATTTTGGACGGCGGTGGTCCTACCGTCCCGGACGACGGCAGCCCGACCGTCCCGGACGACGGCAGCCCGACCGCTCCAGGCGGCGGCGGAGTGGCTCTGGATGGCTTCATCGGCCCAGGCCATGTGTCTGCTGTCGTTGGCACCAACGCGTTTGAATTCATCCCTCGCGAGTACCACTTGCCGATCGTCGCCACCGGTTTCGAGCCGTTGGACATCCTGCAATCCATCGAGATGCTGCTGTTGCAGATAGCTGAGGGCCGCTGCGAGGTCGAGAACCAGTACGCCCGCGTGGTGCGTCCGGACGGCAATCCGGCGGCCAAGAAGTTGATGGCCCAGACCTTCGCGGTCCGCGACGAGTTCGAGTGGCGCGGGCTGGGCTGGCTGCCGGGGTCCGGGTACGGGGTGGCGGACGAGTACGCCGAGTTCGACGCCGAGAAGCGGTTCACCGTGCCGGGGGTGCGGGTGGCTGATCCCCCGGCTTGTCAGTGCGGTTTGGTGTTGCGCGGCCTGATCAAACCATGGCAGTGCAAGGTGTTCGGGACGGCGTGCACGCCCGAAACGCCGATCGGCACATGCATGGTGTCACCGGAGGGCGCGTGTGCCGCCTACTACAACTTTGGGCGGTTGCACCGGGACGTGGCGGCGTCTGTCAGCGGAGCCTGAGGCTTGAATTTGACGACGCTGTGAATAGTGAGCAAGTTCTTGGCCGCTTCTTTGTTTTAGACGATACTTGGCGGGGCTTGATCGACGGCGTACCCTTATGCCATGGACGCATTGGCTCTAGCACGGTGGCAATTTGGTATTACCACCGTCTACCACTTCCTGTTTGTGCCCATGACCATTGGCCTCACCTGGCTGGTGGCTATCATGCAGACGAAGTGGACTAAATCCGGAAGTGTCACCTGGTACAGGTTGACAAGACTGTTCGGCAAGTTGTTCCTCATCAATTTCGCGGCCGGTGTCGTTACAGGCATCGTCCAAGAATTCCAGTTCGGCATGAACTGGTCAGAGTACAGCCGGTTTGTCGGCGACATCTTCGGTGCCCCCCTGGCACTTGAAGCCCTGATCGCCTTCTTCATGGAGTCGACATTCGTCGGCCTGTGGATCTTCGGTTGGAACAAGTTGTCCAAGAAAGTTCATCTTTTGATGATCTACTTGACGGCGATCGGCACGACGATCTCGTCTATCTTCATTTTGGCCGCTAACTCGTGGATGCAGAATCCAGTGGGCGCAAAGATCGTGACGCTGCCGGACGGCAGCTATCGCGCTGAGTTGGATGGCATCAAGGGCTTCTTGTCCCTGATCACGAACCCGTTCTTCCTGACGACGTTCCCCCACGTGCTGGCAGCGGCATTCATGCTGGCTGGCGGTCTTGTGGTTGGCGTGGCCGGATGGTGGTTGGTCAAGGGACGCAAGAAGGGCGACGCAGTCCTTGAGCCCGCAGCCGAGTCTGACGCGTCTGGTTGGCGTAAGGCCACCCGCTTCGGCGCGTGGGTTGTGCTCATCGCGTCGGTTTGCTCGATCATCGTTGGTGATCTGCAGGGCAAGGTCGAGGCCCAATATCAGCCGCTAAAGTTGGCGGCTACTGAGGGCATCACCCAGCAAGGCGGCTCTGACGCGTTCGCGATCGTTGCGTTCTTCAGTGGCAGTGCGAATCAAGGCACCGCCGCTACGACGTTCTCGGTCCCGATCCCCGGGCTGTTGAAGATCCTGGCAGGCTCTGAACTGAACCAAGGTATCAACGAGATGGCGCAGGCTGTCCAGGTGGTCTGCTCAGTTCCGGTGGCTTCTGATGGCACGTGCCCAGGGCAGCAGTTCGCTGCTTTGCCCGATGGACAAGGCGATCCGAATGCCTTCCAGCAGCAGATCCAGGCGAATGTCGGCAGCATGGCTGTCGTAGACATCCAAGGCAGCAACGGAGCCCCCAGCATTTGGGCCAGCTTCTACACCTTCCGCTTCATGGTGTTGTTCGGTTTCCTCGGGCTGATCTTCTCGATCATCATCCTGGTCAAGACGAAGAAGGGTAGCCTGCCGGCTGCCTCGAAGGGCTGGACCACACTGATGATCACCATGCCGCTGATGCCGCTATTCGCGTCATCGTGTGGCTGGCTGGTCACCGAGCTCGGCCGTCAGCCGTGGATCGTGTATGGCGTATTGCCCACATCCGCAGCGGTATCGCCAGGGGTGAGTGCCTTTGAAGTTCTGGCTTCGATGATCTTGTACACGCTGATCTATGCAGTGGTGGCCGTCATCGTCGTCAGCCTGTTCCTGAAGGTCATCCACGGTGGCCTCCCCGATGGCAGCGATGCCCCGGGCGACACTGTGGACGACAACGATGCGATCCTGCACTTCGCGTACTGAGAAAGGATGAATTGACATGTTAATCGGTATGCAAATAGATGCAGTCAATGCCAGCAGCCCAGCTCTGCAGGGTCTCTGGTTTGTTCTCATCGGTGTTCTTTGGATCGGGTTCTTCTTCTTGGAGGGCTTTGACTTCGGCATCGGTATGCTCATCCCATTCATCGGCGGTAAGTCCGACGCCAAGCGTCGCGTCATGGTCAACACAGTTGGCCCGCTGTGGGACGGCAACGAGGTTTGGTTGTTGACGGCCGGAGGTGCGACGTTCGCCGCATTCCCGACGTGGTATGCCAACCTGTTCTCGATCCTGTACCTGCCGCTCTTCCTCGTTCTCGTGGGGTTGATCGCACGTGGTATTTCGTTCGAGTATCGTTCCATGCACCCGGAATCCAAGTGGCGTCATGCTTTCGACTGGTGCAACAGCATCGGCTCGTTCGTCGTCACGCTGGTACTGGGTGTCGGCTTCGCCAACTTCATCCGTGGCGTTCCTGCCAACACGATGACCCAGTATGCGACGCTGTCGCCTGACACTCCTGGTCTGACAGGTATCTTCTCTGGGCTTTCCCAGGGTGACATTTTCCTGCACAGGTTCCTGGGCTTGTTCAATGGCTACGGTTTGCTCGGCGGCGTGTTGTTGGTCGTGCTGTTCCTGGCCCATGGCGCTCAGTTCTTGTCCATCAAGACGATGGACGAGGTAGGGGCGTCGGCCCGCAAGACGGCCAATCTGCTGACCCCGATCGCGGGCGTTCTGATGCTCGTCTTCGTGGTCTGGGGCACCTGGCTGTACGCCACCGACAACCCGAACACGGGCAGTTGGGGCAATCCGGTTCGCTGGGTTGTGGGCATCATCTCGGTGGTGTGCATAGCCGCAGCCTGGTTGTTCGGACGCAAGGGTCGTCCAGGCCTGGCCTTCATCGGCACTGGTCTGGCGATCGGTACTTGGGTCATCAATGTTTGGGTTACGATCTACGGCACGCTTGGCATCGGCTACCAGCTCGACGCCACCAAGCTGTTCTTCTCCAAGATTGTGATGGCTCCAGTCAATACGGTGCTTAGCACAGTCGCTGGAGATCCCAACGGCAGCGTTTCACCGATGCAACTGTTCGCATCCAGCGAGACGACACTAGGGTTGATGCGTACATTCGCATTCATCATGGTGCCCATTGTGTTGCTGTACATCATCTGGACGTACTGGGTATTCCGCAAGCGTCTGAACACTGTGAATATCCCCGTTAGCGGCAAGATCTCACAGCATTCAGTCGACGAGTCGAACTCATCGGCCAGCTAACACAATCAAATCCACGGGGCCGGGTTTCGCCGCAAAGCGGGGCCCGGCCCCCTCATTGTCAATTGCGATAAAGTCGTCTAGTCGAGAAAGGGTCGGTATGGCGGGTCCGGTTAATCCACGGCTGCTGCGCGAGGCGCGCGCTACCCGGTGGTTCGTCATCGGCATCGGAGCGGTGGGCGTCGCCCAAGCATTCCTGGTGATCGCGACGGCGGGGTTGATCGCCAGCACCGTCACCCATGTGTTCGATTCACGGAATCTAGATGGCGTCTGGCAAGCCGCCGGCTGGCTGGTGCTCGTCTTCGTAGCAAGAGGCGGCCTGACTTGGCTGACGTCGTGGCTGGCCCACCGGGCGTCGGCGGAGGTCAAGTCGTCGCTGCGGCGGCGGGTCTTGGCCGCGCGATTGGCCCGCCCGGACAGTCACACCTCGACAGCCAGTCTGGTCACGGTCATGACGACTGGTTTGGACGCCCTGGACGGCTACTTTGGCAAGTATCTGCCACAGTTCCTGCTCTGCGCGACGGTGCCCATCATTCTCGGTGTGGCGGTGGGGTTGAAAGACGTCACCAGCTTGATCATCATGATCGTCACCGTGCCGTTGATTCCTCTGTTCATGGTGCTGATCGGGCGGACGACGTCCATCCAAGTGGCCAAGCGGTTCCGCGTGCAACTGCGGCTGGCCAATCACTTCGCAGACCTGGTGGCGGGCTTGCCGACGCTACAGGTTTTCGGACGGGCTCGTGCCCAGTCCAAGAGCCTGCAAGCCAGCGAGGACGCGTCGCGGAAGCAGACGATGGCCACCCTGCGCGTGGCCTTCCTGTCGGCGGGAGTGCTCGAGTTAGTGGCCACCTTGTCGGTGGCACTGATCGCGGTGTCCATCGCCTTCCGGGTGATTCCGGACAACGGGATGAGCTTGCAGACGGCCTTGTATATCTTGGTTTTAGCACCGGAGGTCTACCTGCCGGTGCGCATGGTGGGGGTCCATTTCCACGACTCGTCTAACGGCAATGCGGCCGCCAACGCGGCTTTTGCCATCATTGATGCCGCCGAAGTTGCTCCGTCCAACTCGGTGTCAGAGCCGGTGTCAGGCGAGACACCAAGCCAATCTGCTGGTGGGGATGACACGCTGCTGCGACTAGATGCCGTCACCTATCGGTACCCAGGCACGAATGAGGATGCCCTGGCACCACTGAGCCTGGCCGTCCACCCCGGTGAGATCATCGCACTGGCCGGTCCCTCCGGGGCTGGCAAGACGACGGCCCTGAACCTGGCGCTGGGGCTGTTGCAACCATCAACCGGCAAAGTCCGCGTTGAAGGTGGGGCACCACTGACGGTTGAGAATGCTGAGGATTGGCGACGGCGAGTCGCTTGGGCCGGCCAGATGCCAGGCCTGTTGGGTCCAACGGTTGTTGACGATGTGGCATTGGGATTGCCAATCGACCTGTTTGATTTATCCGACAGCAAAGCTGGAAGGGTAGGTCCGCTCACGAGCAGCACGTTTGACAAAGCGGATCGCGGCGGTCCGCCAGGAGCGCCGATATGCGACTTGACCGAGTGGAAGGACGGCGAGAAGATGGCGAAGCCATCGCCGTCCTGGAACGGTGCTGCGACGAGCGGACCTACCCTTCCAGCTTCGCGCCTGTCACGCGGGGCGTTGGATAGAGTCGGCGGCGAGAAAATGGCGAAGCCATCGCCGTCCCAGAACGGTGCTGCGACGAGCGGACCGACCCTTCCAGTTTCGCGCTTGTTACGCGATGCACTGGACCGTGTAGGCGGAGAGAGCATTCCACTAGATCGCTATGTGGGAGAATCCGGTGAGGCGTTGTCGGCTGGTGAGCGGCGCCGTGTCGCCATGGCCCGGGCTTTGCTGCGGGTCGAGCTAGGTGGGGCGCATTTGTTGCTTTTGGACGAGCCGACGGCTGGTCTGGACGAGGCCAGGGAGGCCCAGATTTTGTCGACATTGCGCGACCTGGGTGTCGGTGTTCTGGTGGTTTCGCATCGGGAGGCGGTGTTGACGGCTGCTGATCACGTCATTGAAGTCATGCCACCAATCCCGGCTCACACCGATGATCCGGTGGAGGTGCTGCGATGAGGGGCTTGTCCGGGGTTTCGAACGTCCGCCAATTGGTGACGCAACTGGTCGGCGATCTGCCGCGTGGCTGGTGGCGCCTGATCGGTGCGGCGGTGTTGAGTATTTTGGCCACAGGTGCGTCCGTGGCATTGATGGGGGTGTCAGCGTGGTTGCTTGCCCGGGCGGCAGAGCATCCGCCGGTGTTGTACCTACTGGTGGCTGCCACAGCCGTCCGCACATTCGGCACCTCGCGCGGTGTGCTGCGCTATTTGGAGCGCCTGCTGAGCCATGACGTGGCCCTGCGGATGCAGTCAAGCCTTCGGATGCACGTTTACGACCGATTGGCCCGTACCACGCTGCTGGGGGCGCGGCGCGGTGATTTGCTGATGCGGGTGACCGCCGATGTCGAGGCGATCATGGACGTCATCGTGCGGGTGGCACTGCCGTTCACGTCGGCCTGCGTGGTGTTACTGGGCACGACGCTAGCAGTGACCTTGCTCAACGTGCCGTCCGCCATTGTGCTGCTGGTCTGCAGCATCTTGGCTGGCGTCGTCCTGCCGTTGGTGGCCCAACGGATGAGCGCTCGTGCCGATGCGGCGGCTGTTCCAGCCAGGGCTGACTTGGCTCAGGTCGTCCACGCGTCGGCTCGGGCGGCTACGGACGTTGTCGCGTACGGACGAGTGGAGCAGCAGTTGCAGGCGGTGGCGGCAGCTGATGCCAAACTGCGGGCTGCCGAGGCGCGGGCGGCTTGGACGCGCGGGCTGGCGTCCGGTTCGCAGATGCTGGTGATGGGCGTGGCCGTGGCGGCGGCGCTGATCCTGGGCGGTCAAGCGGTAGTCGCCGGTATCATGCCCCGCCCCGATCTGGCGGTTTTGGCGCTGCTGCCACTGGCGCTCAACGAGTCGTTCAGCGATCTGACCAAGGCGGCCCAAACGATGACGCATGCGTCGACGGCTTTGCACCGCATCATCGAGTTGTTGACGGCCCGGCCGGTGGGATCGGGGGATCGGACGTCACCAAGTCCGCTTGAACCAAGCGATACGTCCAAAGAGGATGCCCAGCTATCCAAGGAGGACGTCCTCACCCTGAGTGACTTGTCGATTGGCTGGCCCGACAACCCGTCCGTTGTCCAGCACCTGGACCTGACGTTGGCACCCGGCCAGGCGGTGGCGGTGACCGGGGCGTCGGGTGTGGGCAAGACGACGTTGGCTGCCACGGTGCTCGGGCTGATCCCACCTCAGGGTGGAGGTTTTGACGTCACGCCAAGTGTTGGTTACTTGGCTCAAGACGCCCATATCTTCGCCACGACGGTGGCTGAGAATGTCCGTGTCGGCAACCCGCATGCCAGTGGCGACGACGTGTTGGCAGCCCTGAAACTGGCTGGGTTATCGTATCTCGATCCTGAGCGATTGATCGGTGAGGACGGCACAACGCTCTCGGGTGGTGAGGGCAGACGCCTGGCACTGGCCCGGTTGTTGGTCGTCGATCCGCGCCCAGCGCTCATATTGCTGGACGAACCAACGGAACACCTGGACGCTGAGACTGCCCAAAACTTGATGGACGATATCTGGGCCAACACTCTTCCTGAAGGTGCCCTACTGGTGTTGACGCACGACCCAGGTGTGGTGGCCCGGTGCGACCGTGAGGTCAGTCTGGACGGGTGATTTCGGGCATCGATCGTGAGGCGATGCCACGCAGCTTTTACTCCGAGTACAGGTCATCGTGAAGATCAACGCGGAGTATGGCACCTTGTCGACGCCGGCTTTGGGCGGTTCTGAGTTCCAGGGTTGGTTCACTGATCCTGACGCTGGCACGCTAGTGACAGCATCGACGGTGGCCAAGATCGGTGACAACCAGACACTGTACGCCCACTGGCAACAAGGATAGCTTCATTAGAGAAGCAGTGCGACAAGTGGTGCTGGCACTGCCCATACGTTGTGATCGAGATCCAAGATACTTTTCGTCGCCAAGATCCCGCGCCCATACTTGCCGTTGATTGTTTTGGCTTCGCCTTGCCAACTAGTATCGACCCACTTTGATTCGATCGGTGTAGTCAGAGCTGATCCAGACGGTGTTGCCACAAGTACCGGGGCGAGATCGACTTCCGCGCCAGAGCCGGTGCGTGCGTAACCGATGGTGTCGTCGTCTGCCCAGCGTCCTTCCGTTAAGTCATCAAGGCGTCTGGCCAGCGTCACAGCTAGAACAGCTTCGGTGAGTTGGGTGAAGTCAGGTTCTGGCAGGCTTGGATTGGTCCGTGATGGTGTCCAGGCGAGGATCGGGTCAACTAGGTAGAGCTTATGCTGCGCACCGGAGAGCGGTCGTCCATCATCACCAACTTGGCGGCACAAGAGAACAGCGTGGGAGTTGATCATTCGGTTCAAGCGGCGGTCGAGCATGCCGCGGCTGCCATAGTTGAGCACATCGGTCACATGTCGGATGTTCAGAGGACTGGCTGTCCGACTGGCAAGTTCAGCCAAAAGTAACGGCACTGATGGTTGCGAGCTATCGGGGTCGATGTCCGTGCGCAACCAACCAAGCACGTCAGCCGAGAATGCGCGACTGACGGCCCCGGTTCCGGTGTATTCGGCAACAGCGCGAGGGAACCCTCCGCAGGTCAGGTAATCCTGCCAAGCCAAGTCATACTCGTCAACACGGAACATCAATTCTCTGAGCGTGCTCTGAGTGTCGGCGGACTGCAAATCAGCTGGGTGTACAACGGGTGGCTGCGGCAAACTAGGGTTTGTAGAAACCAGATAGTCGCGGAAGCTCATGGGAAGCAATTGGCGGACGCGTCTGCGGTTGCCGGTACCAGCGCGCCCGGCCATCAGGTTACCGTAGATATCTTCAGCACCAGCCCAGCGACTACCTGTCGCAATGACAGTATCGTCGCCAAAGCCGGTCAAGTCGCGAGCTTGCTTCAAGATAGATGTCCAGCCTGGTAAGTCGCTGATCTCGTCGAAGAACCAGACTCGGCGATGCGGCCCAGTTGTATCAACTGACGTGGTCAGTGCTCGTCCTAAAGTAATGACACGTCTCAGATCCCTGTCGCGCATACCGTCGCATGGCACATGAATGAGTTGACGGGAATCAACATCTTGGCGGGTGCACATCGTAGCTATGGCATCAAGCATGGCAACCGATTTGCCTACACGTCGTGGCCCATTGAGCACGACAAGGCTGTCATCAAGCGTCCCGGTGGCGATGTCATCGAGCACATGTGATCTGTAACCAATATCGTATTGACGGCGGTTGGTTAGCAGTCGATGTGTTTGGGTCCAAGCCAAACGGTCACCTCCGTTGGCAGCACTGTTCCACCATGGGTTTGACAAGGCCAGTAGACGTCTTAGTTCGTCATCGCGCATCACACCATTATATGACATACGGGCCAAAAGGGGAGGGGTATTGGCATGCCGACGGGCCAAAAGGGGAGGGGTATTGGCATGCTGACGGGCCAAAAGGGGAGGGGTGACGTGAATTGAGAAACGCAGAGGTGCTTGGAGGACTTGCTGCGGTGGGTAATTGCGGTGAGTTGTGGACTTGCGTTGACCGGCAATCAGTCGAGCTGTGTGGCTGACGAATTTAACGAGATGTCCAACTAAGTACAATAATGTACAATATTGTGCATGAGTGTCATGACTTTGAGCCAGGCTCGCACATACCTACCTCACTTGGTTGACGTGGTGCAAGCGGGTGAGGACGTCACCATTACCCGGCACGGACAGCCCGTGGCTGTGATAGTGCGGCCGGACACGCTCACCCGGCGTCGGGGTTCATCAGTGTGGGACCAGGCGGAACGCATTGGAAGGCAACTGGAGCAGTACCGTGCTGAACCGTTGAGCGCTGGTCATCTATCGTCCCATCGGGCTGATGATCTGGTGCGATCAATGCGTGACGAGCGGGACCAGCGATGATCACCGCATTCGATGCTGACGTGCTCATCTATGCTGCGTCCAATGATCAACCACTCGGTCGTCCGGTTGCCGATCTGTTCGATGTGCCAGACGGAACATACGCCGGTGTCGGATCCGTGTTGCTTCTGGTGGAAGTCTTGTCCAAGCCGATGCGAGCCGGGGCGGAGTCGCCCGAAACGATCAGGTTGATGCATTTCCTGTCGCGTCTCGATCTATGCGCATGCGATCAGTTCACTGCCCGAATGGCATTGGCGCTGGCGGCGAAGTACGGTTTGCGGTCAATGGACGCGACGCATCTGGCCACTGCCATTGTGGCGGGTGCTGACAGGTTCTTGACCGACAACCGTAAAGACTTCAGCAAGAGCATTCATGAGATAGAAATCGTCTACCCAGATGAGTTAATCGTAGACGCGGAATCGGCTTGACAACTATGTAGCCTTGGTAGTGCACGATACCGAACCGGCAGTTTTTCATGACGGCATTGAGCCGGTCTACGTGCTGGACTGGATGCCCGGCCAGGCAGGCCAAGTACTACAACGGCTAGAGATGTTTAGTTAGTCAGTATAGACTAGTCATATGAGTGTGATCACTGTGAGTACATACGAGGCAAAAGCCAATCTGTCCAGGCTCTTGGCGGCTTGCACCCATGGTGATGATGTGACAATTACTCGTGGTAGCGTGCCCATTGCGCGCCTCGTTGCCGTGTCGGGCATACCTGAGCGTGAGAGTGGATTCCTGCCGTTACACCTAAGCGACGAGTCGGTGGCTGAATCGCTGGCACCGTTGTCGGATGATGTGCTACCGGAATGGCTGAAAAACTCATGAAACTGCTTGTTGATACTCATGTGCTGTTGTGGTTTGTTGACGAGTGCAGCGTGGGACGGATCCCACTGGCCACGGCTGCAATGCTGCGGCAACCAGATAATGACCTGTTTGTTTCGGCTGTCACACCGTGGGAGCTAAGCCTGAAGCACTGGCTGGGCAAGCTCCCTGAAGCTGGGATACTGTTGACAGCTTGGTCGCAGGTAGTCGAACGCCTGAGAGTGACGGTGGTGCCGTTGACTGATGTGCATGGGATTTTGGCTGGTCAGCTTGATTGGGCTCACAAGGATCCTTTCGACCGTATGATTGCAGCTCAGTCAATCCTTGAGAATGCGACGCTAGTCAGCGCTGACGCGGCTTTTGACGCAGCCCCTGGCGTCCGTCGACTGTGGTGAGGCCAGGTGAGATTGGTTAACGGAACCGATAGGTGGCACACTGATGACGACATCGACAAAGAGCGACGCCGGGTGTCATGGGCATAAGCAGCATCTCACGTCCAAGCGTTGATTTACCACTGCCATTCGGTCCGAGCAGAACAATCTTGTGGTTCATTGCCCGCCGTCAGAAAACCTTGTCGGCCTTGGGTATCAGCCGGATCAGATAGGCAACCGCGAAGGCAACCGGCAAGACGATGATAGCCAGCAACAAGAACTTGGGGGCCGCAATCAGGGCTACAGGCCGCAATAGCAACGCGACTGCCACGATCACTGGACAGTGCAAGACGTAGACGGCGAAACTGTTGCGTTGCAAGAACGTCGCAAATCCCTTCGCATGATCGAAGAACCGGCGGAAGAAGACGATCAGGGCCAGACTCATGCAAACTGAGAACACCGAATCCCACAACGCGTACAACCCCGATTGCCAGGTGCCGCGGCCCAGGAAAGCGGCGGGCGATCCGAGTTTGGCGCTGATCGACGGCAGGAACAACAAGACGATCGACACCAGCGCCACGACGAACCCTCTGGTGCCATAGCGGGTGGGCACCTGTCGCATCCAGTCGTGCTGAGAGGCAACCGTGCCGATCGCGAAGAACGACAAATACTGCGGTAGATACGCCAGCGACGGGAATTTCAGGACGTAAGTGGCAATCGGTATCGCCATGCGCATGAAGTAGCTGACCACGGCCAAGGCGACGATGAATCCGGCGATTGCCCAGAACCTTGGCGCCCACGACGTCTGGCCAGCAACCTGGCGGTGCACCAGACGGAACAGAACATAGCAGCCGTCGAAGATCAACAACAGTGCGGCGAACCACAATGGCCCCATACCGATCATGGCGGGATATTGGCTCCACGACAAGGGTGGCAAGTGCGTCAGGCTGGCCGGTATCTGGTAGGTGCCAATCGATGACAGCGGACTCAACACGAAAATGAACAACACCAGGGGGATGCCCAGCCGTATCAGCCTGTCTTTGCAGAACTGGGCCGGCCCCTTGCGGTCGAATGACGACGGCGTGAAGTAGCCAGCGAGGAAGAACAACAAGCCCATGAAGTATGCCTGATTAAGTAATTGGAACACCGCCGCCAAGGCAGGGAACGCACCCTTCAAGGGCTGTAGGTAATAAAACGACGTGTTGGCCGCGTACACAATCGACGTGTGGTGCAACACCACCAACACCACTAACCAGGTACGCAGATTATCTGCGAAGAATAAACGCGCAGACCCTACTGTGCTCTGTGATACCACTTGCTCAGACATGACGTCCTCCTATGCGCAGGCGTCGACCTCCGTGGTGGCGTCTCGATATGAAGTTATACCACTTCCGCCTGGACGACACCCATCTGGCTCACCACCATCTCGTAGTACTGTCCTTGCTGTGCCATCAACTCCGCGTGGTTTCCGCTTTCCAGAATTTCGCCGTCCCCAATCACCATGATCCTGTCGGCATCGCGGATGGTCGATAGCCGATGGGCGATCAGGAAGCTGGTGTGGTTCGTCATCAAGTGAAGCAAGGCGCGCTGGATGTCCTTTTCCGTTTTCGTGTCCACCGAGCTGGTCGCCTCGTCCAGAATCAAGATCGGACTGTTGCCCATGACAGCCCGCGCGATGGCCAGCAATTGCCGCTGCCCCTCGCTCAGATTGTCGGAGCTGCCAGAGACGGCGGTCTGATAGCCGTGCGGCAGCTTCTCGATGAACTCATGTGCGTGGGCGAGTTTGGCCGCAGCGATGACCTCGTCGTCCGTGGCGTCTGGCCGGGAATAGCGGATGTTGTCCAGGATCGTGCCAGTGAAAAGGCAGGTGTCTTGCAGGACGACGGAGAAACAGCGGCGCAAGCTGTCCCGCTTGATGCCCGTGATGGGGACGTCATCAATCCGGATCTCCCCCGTATTGGCGTCGTAGAACCGCAATAGGAGGTTGACTATCGTCGTTTTCCCAGCGCCGGTCTCACCGACCAGCGCGACGGTTTCGCCGGGGGAGACGTCGAAACTGATGTGCTTGAGTATCAGCTTCTCCGGCTGGTGCTCGTCATCTGACTGGCTGGGATACGCGAAACAGACATCGTGGAAGGCGACGCGTCCCGCCACATTATCCTCGACTACAGCGTCGGGCGCGTCTGGCGTCTCTTCGGGTTGGTCGAGGATCTCGAACACCCGCTCCGCGCCGACGAGCGCCTGCTGGATTGTGTTCCACATGCCGGCCACGGAGTTCAAAGGCTGGCCGAACTGCTTGGAATAGAACAAGAAGCTGACGACTGTCCCGACGGGCAGGCCGTAACTGATCGACAACACCCCGCCCGTGATCGCCACCAGAGTGTAGATCAGGTTGTTGATGACGTTCATCAGCGGCATCATGAAGCCGGACCAGATTTGCGCCCGCAAGCTGGCGCCGTACAGATCCTCGTTCGTCTTGCCGAATTGCTTCATGACGAGGTCGCGCCGGCCGAACGCTTTGACCATCTTCATGCCGACGATGTTCTCCTCGATCTCGCCATTCAGCAACCCTAGATTGCGTTGTTGCGACAAAAAGTAGGCCCGACTGCGCTTGGCGATCATGCCGGTGAGCATGGCCACGAGCGGCACGCTCACCACGACCGCGATCGTGAGCGTCGGGCTGAGGAAGAGCATGACGCCTAGCGAACCAATAATCGTGAGGACGGCGGAGACGAATTGCGTTGTCGTGGACGCGATCGATGTCGAGATGTTGTCGATGTCGTTGGTCAGGCGGCTCATCGTGTCGCCATGGGGACGTGTGTCGAAGAACGACAGTGGCAGCTTTTGCAGCTTCGCGAAGAAATCCGTCCGCAATTGGAAGACGAGCTTCTGGGTGACGTTCAGTGTGACAAGGCCATTGATCGTGCTGATGATGTAGTTGGCCAGGTAGAGGCCCGCGACGACTAGGAGCAGGCGCAGCAGGTCAATGGTGTCAACGCGAACCGGTCCGACGTGGAAGGTGTCGAAGGCGCGACCGACGAAGTACGGTATCGCGACCGAGATGAGCGACGATATGGCGGTGAGCACGATCGCGAGCAGGATGATTCTGCCCGAGCGGGCGTAGATCTTGATGACGCGCCATGCCGTGCCTTTGGAGTTTTTCGGTTTCTGGCCAGGTGCGAAACGGTTTGGTCCGCCGCCGCGTCCGCCACCCCCGAACGACGGGATTTTCATGTTTGCGCTGGCTTGGGTCTGTGACATCTCAGACCACGCTTTCCAGGTCGGACGATGATTGATGGACGCTGCTGGGAGACAATGTCGTGCCGTCCAACGATATGTTGCTGTCAACCTGTGACCGATAGATCTCCTGGTAGATCCCGCACGTCTTCAGCAGTTCCGCATGGGTGCCGTAGCCGACGGAGGCGCCGTTTTCGAGCACGAGTATCTTGTCGGCGAACATCGCGGTGGTGCACCGCTGCGTCACCAGGATGACGGTCTGGTCCCGTCCAGAACCAAGTAGCTCGCCACGGATCTTCGCCTCGGTGATGGCGTCGAGTGCGCTGGTGGCGTCGTCAAGCACCAAGATGGGTGCGTCACGAACCAGGCCGCGGGCGATTGAGAGCCGCTGTTTTTGCCCACCAGAAATGTTGACGGCCGCACTGCCGAGCAGGCTGGAAAATCCATCCGGCATGTCTTCGATGAAACCGGCCTGCGCGCGCCTGGCGGCTTCTCGGACAGCCTCGTCCGAGGCCTCCGGATTGCCCCACCGGATGTTGTCTTCGACGGTGCCGGAGAACAGCATCGATTTCTGCGGTACCAGGGCGATACCAGCCCGGACGGTGTCGACGCAGCGGTCACGGATGTCCATGCCATCCAGCAAAATCGTCCCACTGTCCACGTCGTAAAAGCGCAGCAGCAACCAGCAAAGTGTTGATTTTCCCGATCCCGTGGGCCCGATGATCGCCAGGCTTTGCCCTGGTCGCACGTCGGCCGAGATATCTCTGATCGCAGGAATGCCGCTGCCGCCTGGGTAGGTGAACGTGACGTGTTTGAGTTCAACGACGCCGCGCAGTGGCGCCTGGTCGCCTGTGCTGGGGAAATCCTCGTCGCATTCGAACACGTCGCTGATGCGGCGTGACGACGCCCGGGTGCGCACGAAGGTGTTGAAGACGTTGGTGAGCGTCATCAACGACGTCAGCATCTGCAGCATGTACGTCACAAATGCCGAAATGTCTCCGGGCTGTGTGTGACCAGCGACGAAAAGACCGGCGCCGAAGTAGATGGCCAAGACGGTGCCGATGCCGACCACGAAGGTGATCAGAGGTGAGGTGATCGTGATGACGCGCTGCGAGCGGATGCCCTTCTGCATGAGATTTCCGTTGGCGTCCGAAAAGCGGCCGGCCTCTTCGTCGTACGTGCCAAAGGCCTTGACCAGACGGACGCCGCTGAGGTATTCCTGCACGGTGGTGTTGACCCGGTCCATGGCCCGCTGGTAAAGAGCGAAACGGGGGTAGCTCATGCTCATGCTGACGTATACAAGCAGTCCCGTGACGATGACGACGGCATAGATGATCAGGCTGAGCCGCAGATTGAGGATAGACGCCAGCACGATGCTGCCGATGCAGGTGATGGGCGCCTTCATGAAGACGCGCATGATGCCATTGACGAACTGTGTCACCTGAGTGGTGTCGTTGGTCATGCGGGTGATCAGGGATCCGGTTTCGATCTCGTCAGCACCCGCCTCGGAGAGGCTCATGATCTTTTGGAAGCAGTCGTAGCGCAAGTCCGCCCCGAGTCGCTGGGAGACGCGGCTGGCCAGCACATTACGGGTGACGGCGAATCCGGCGCCGACGGCTGTGACAAGCAGCATGAGACCGCCCCAGTGGATGACGGCGGAAAGCTGGCTGCCCAGGATGCCGACGTTCAGGACGTGCGCCATCAGCGTGGGGCCGAGCAGATCGCACAGCGCCTCGCAGGCCACGCAGAACACCGCGATGAGGAACGGCCATTTGTACTTGCGAAAGTACTGTGTGTACATGGACATCGAATCACTTGAAGACAATTGAGGGACAGCCGAAGCAGCATACTTCACCACCCTCTTGGGCGAGTTTCGCCAAATACATGATAGTCAGGCGTCCCGTGTTTGTGGGTTTGAGGCTCACCTGACACTCCCATGCCTGGCAGTTGTTGCAAAGAGGGTTCTGCGCGGATTGTGAATCAAACTGTTCAACGGATGCCAAACTCGAGGGTATGGTTACTCCAGTGATGACGTTGGCAGAACTATTCGGTGATGATTGATCCTGAACATATCGACCTCATCGTTTTCCTGGACGCGAACGTTTTGGCTAAACCTGTGAATGGGGGCACAATACCGTGGGCGATCAACACCGCGAGATACCTCGCGCATTAATGGCGTCGCTGCGGTCGATGCTCACCACCATGGTGGTCGTCCTGCCAGCATTTTGGACCATGGGTCAACTTGCCCGGTGGTGGACGCCGCCACTGGTTGCCGTCATCATGGCCGTTATGCTTGGGCTGTCGCTGCCACGAACACTGGATGCTATGGCCGGCGCTGATCGGCTGTGGGCCAGTGTGGCTCTCGTGTTGGCAGTCGTCGTCGCGAGCCTTGCGAGCATTGGCTTGGCTGCCGGTGGTTGGTGGCGGGTCATCGGCGGGCTTGGCTTCGCGGTGCTGGCTGGGATGACGACGTGGGTGCGGCGATTCCATGGCCCCTGGAAGGCGATTGGCCTCATCATCGGGGTGGCGCTGATCGCAGCCCTGGTTTCGCCCATGTCAGCGTCCATTTCCTGGAAGCTCGTCTTATGGCTGATCGTGGCTGCACTGTGCGCACTGGCCTGGGCCTTGGCAATGAGTTGGCTTGCTGGCGGCACACCGACAGACACACCGGAGACATCACAAGCCGAAACCAATCACCGTATGACAAGCAGCACCAAAATGGCCATCCAGGGCGCGGCAGCCATCGCCGTGGCTGCCGGAGCCGCCCAGTTGGTCGATCAGCGCCACTTGGTGTGGCCGATACTCACCGCTTTCATCGTGCTCAACAACAATCGCGGCCGGGGTGACGTGCTGCTAAAGGGCACCCAACGCCTGGTCGGTGCCCTGATTGGCACAGCGGTGGCAACACTTCTCGTGGGCTTATGGCCCGCTGGCGACGCCCGTTCGGTGATCGTGATCTTTGTCCTGATCGCCGTGGCTTCGGCTCTTCGGCCTTTCGGTTACGTCTACTGGGCTGCTTGCGTGACGGCCGGACTGGCATTCCTGTACAGCTTCCTGGGCCAAGGCGGCATCGACCTGCTGGCCAGACGCCTGCTTGGCATACTCATCGGTGGTGTGATCGCCATCGCTATCACATGGGTGTTGTTGCCCGTCAAAACCACGGATGTCGTGCGTCTTCGCATAGGCGCAGTCCGGCGGGCGTCGGCCATTCTGGCCGCGCAGGGTGACGGCCCGAAACCAGCGCAGATCGCAGCTCTTCGAGAGGCCGTCCACCAGCTATCAGCCATGCTGCCAACTGTGAGGGCGGCACGCGTGCTTGGGGTGGGGCCAGCGCGAGCGTTGGCGCCCATCGTTGACGAGACTTTGGCCCTGGCTTCTGGCGCACTAGAGCCGGCGTCAGCCAATAACTTGACCCCAGACCCCTAACTACGTTAGACTACTAACAGTATTAGTCATATAGCCAAGGATAACAATAATGGACTACGCCCAGCTCGCCGAGCAGTTTCTGCGGGACGGTCATGCGAACATGCGGCATAGTCCACAGCACCGCATCGATGAGTCGATGCGCGGCGAGGGGTTCGTCCTGTTCTTCCTGTCGACGCACGGCGATACCGTCCAGCCAAGTGACATTAGCAACGCTATGAACGTTAGCACCGCACGCATTGCGGCTGCGCTCAACGTCCTAGAGAACAAGGGTTTGATCACGCGCAGCATTGACAAGGGCGACAGGCGCCGCATATTGGTTGCACTGACGCCCGAAGGCAAGCGTTTGGCCCAGCAGCGGCAGCAGAACATGCTGGAACTCACGACGCGCATGTTCGAGTTGCTTGGCGAAGACGACGCGCTGGCGTTTGTCCGCATCATGGGCAAACTGAGAGACATCGCCCCCCAAATGGGCCTACTGGAGTAGACAGATGACAACCTGAGTACCGCTGAGCCCCACCATATAACTAATACCATTCGTATAAAGCATTATTAGATAATTCACAAGGAACTGACATGATCAAGATACTTAAGCACCTCAAGCCCAGCCAGTGGTGGCAGGTGATCGCCTGCTTCGGGTTCATCGTGGTGCAGGTGTGGCTCAACCTGAAAATGCCCGACTACATGGCCGAGATCACCCAGCTGGTCGAGACCCCGGGCAGCAAGATGGCCGACGTCTGGACGCAGGGTGGCTACATGCTGCTCTGCGCGCTCGGCAGTCTCACATCGATGGTGATCGTCGGCTTCATCGCCGCCCGAGTGGCAGCCTCGCTGTCACAGAGACTTCGCAGCATGCAGTTTGCCAAGGTCGATTCATTCTCCGCGGAAGAGATCAATCGTTTCTCGACGGCCAGCCTGATAACGCGCTCGACAAACGACATCACCCAGGTGCAACTGCTTGTGACGATGGGTTTGCAGTTGGTCATCAGCGCTCCGATCACGGCCGTCTGGGCAATCATCAAGATAGCGGGCAAGGGACTGGTCTGGTCATTCGCAACCGGGGTTGCCGTTGTGGTGCTGATCATCATGATCCTACTGGTGATGACGTTGGTCGTCCCCAAGTTCCGCCGTATGCAGGTGCTGACGGACAACATCAACAACGTCACACGGGAGAACCTGACCGGCTTACGTGTCGTCCGGGCCTACAACGCCGAGGACTACCAGGAGGCCAAGTTCGAGAATGCGAACGAGGATCTGACGAGCACCCAGCTTTACACCAGCCGGGCCATGGCCTTCATGATGCCGGTGATGAGCATGATCATGAGCGGCCTCTCGTTAGCCATCTACTGGATCGGTGCCTACCTGATCAACAGCGCCGGGGTGATGGACAAACTCACCGTCTTCTCAAACATGGTCGTGTTCTCTTCGTACGCCATGCAAGTGATCATGGCGTTCATGATGCTCGTCATGTTGTTCATCATGTGGCCACGCGCCGCCGTCGCCGCCAAGCGCATCAACGAGGTGCTCGACACCCAACCAGCACTTGCAGACGGCACCAGGCACGACGGGCTAGCGGGTCACACCGGCGAGGTGGAGTTCCGCCACGTCAGCTTCAAGTACCCAGATGCCGCCGATTACGTGTTACGAGACATCAGCTTCACAGCTAGGCGTGGCGAGACGGTGGCATTCATAGGGTCGACAGGCTCCGGCAAGTCGACGCTGGTGAACCTGGTGCCCCGCTTCTTCGACGCCACGGATGGCCAGGTGCTTGTCGACGGCGTCGACGTCAAGCAATACGCCCTGGACGCGCTGTGCGACAAGATCGGGTACGTCCCCCAGAAAGCGGTGCTATTCCGGGGCAGTGTCGCGTCGAACGTGTCGTACGGAGACAACGGACGTCAGCCAACCGGTCCCGATGGGGTCAAACGCGCTGTGGCGATCGCTCAGTCAACAGAGTTCGTCGAAGCCATGGACGGGCAGTATGAAGCCGAGATCGCGCAAGGAGGGACGAACGTCTCGGGCGGGCAGAAACAGCGTCTGGCTATCGCGCGAGCAGTTCACCGCGACCCCGAGATCTACATTTTTGACGATGCTTTCTCCGCGCTCGATTACAGGACGGACCGCCAGTTGCGGACGGCATTGAAGCACCAGACGGCTGGCGTCACTAGCCTGATCGTCGCCCAGCGCATCGGCACCATCATGGACGCCGACCAGATAGTCGTGCTAGACGAAGGCCAGGTGGTGGGGGTGGGCACCCACCGCGAACTGCTGGCCACTTGCCCCGTTTACAACCAGATTGCTGCATCGCAGCTCAGTGAAGAGGAGTTGGTGAAATGAGTGAAACAACCAGCACCGAGACCCGGCGGCAGGGACGTCCGGGTGGTTTCGGACCTCGCGGCGGAATGCGCGCCCCGGCCGAGAAAGCTCAAGATTTTAAAGGGACATGGATCAAGCTGATCCGCTATTGCTCGGCCTACATCCCGGCAATCATCGTAGCGGTCGTCGCCGCAGCCGGTGGCACGGTGTTGCAGGTGATCGGCCCGAACAAGATCAAAGACATGGCGAACGAGATCGCCAAGGGTCTGCCGTCGCTGCTAAATGGTGTCCCCGTGCTGGGAAGCATCGATTTCCATGCCGTGCTCAGCATCGCCTGGCTGCTCGTAGCCTTCTACGTTGGCTCCGCACTTCTGAGTTTCGCACAGAGCTACATCATGGCGACCGTCACCCAGCGCATCTCCAAGTCGCTGCGGACGGATATCGATGCCAAGATCAATCGTCTGCCACTGAAGTATTTCGACAGCACCAGCTATGGCAACGTCATGAGCCGCGTCACAAACGATGTGGACGCCATCGGCCAAACACTGAACCAGAGTGTGGCCACACTGGTGACGGCAGTCGTCATGTTCGTCGGTGCGCTGATCATGATGTTCTACAACAGTTGGATCATGGCGTGCACCGCGATTGGCGCCAGTGTGATCGGATTCGCGTTGATGATGCTGATAATGAGCAGGTCGCAGAAGTATTTCGTGGCCCAGCAGAACGGACTGGGCAACGTTGGCGGGCATGTTGAGGAGATCTACTCGAACCACAACGTCGTCAAGGCCTACAACGGTGGTAAGGAAGCCACGCGCGTCTTCGAAGAATTCAACGGAACTCTCTACGAGAGCGCCTGGAAGTCGCAGTTCCTGTCTGGCCTGATGATGCCGCTGATGCAGTTCATCGGCAACTTCGGATACGTGGCCGTCTGCGTGGTCGGTGCCGCGCTCGCCATCAGCGGACATATCTCATTCGGCGTGATCGTCGCATTCATGTTGTACGTCAGGCTGTTCACCCAGCCGCTGTCGCAGGTGGCCCAGGCCGCCAACGCTTTGCAACGCACAGCCGCCGCTGGTGAGCGCGTCTTCACTTTCCTGGACGAACCGGAACTGACCGACGAGAGCCAGAAGACCAAGGCATTGCAGAACATCCAAGGCGACGTGAGATTTGACCACGTGCGCTTCGGCTACAGCCCGGACAAGACCATCATCCACGACTTTTCGGCTCACGTGAGTCCGGGCCAGAAGGTCGCGATTGTGGGGCCGACCGGTGCCGGCAAGACAACCATCGTCAATCTATTGATGCGCTTCTACGAGCTGGACGGTGGCCAGATCAGCTTGGACGGGGTGCCCACGACGGATGTGCCGCGCGAGAACGTGCACGAGCAATTCTGCATGGTGCTGCAAGACGCCTGGCTGTTTGACGGGACGATCAAGGACAACATCGTCTATGCCAAGCAAGGTGTCACCGACCAGCAGGTGATCGACGCCTGTAAGACCGTGGGGTTGCATCGCTTCATCACGACGCTGCCGCAAGGTTACGACACCGTGCTGGGAGATCAAGTCTCGTTGTCAGAGGGCCAGAAGCAGTTGATAACCATCGCCCGGGCCATGATCCAGGACGCGCCACTACTGATTCTGGACGAGGCCACCAGTTCCGTCGACACCCGCACCGAGCGCATCGTGCAGGCCGCGATGGACGGGCTGACGGTGGGCAGGACGTCCTTCGTCATCGCCCACAGGTTATCGACGATCCGCGATGCCGACCTGATCCTGGTTATGAACGACGGCGACATCATTGAGAGCGGCGATCACGAGACTCTGCTCGCCCAGGGTGGGTTCTACGCCGACCTATACAACAGCCAGTTCGAGTTGGCTGCCTGATGATCGAACGTCCCGCTGACCGAAAGAGAGTCCCCATATTTGGTCAATTCTGCTCGTATGTTTGGTTGCCCGTGTACGATTAGGCCGTATGCGACGATGCACAGGTATCGGAAGGGACTACGAAATGACGCAGCGGATCGGCATGGACGACTCACCGGTGGTGGATGAGACGGCTGAACAGCCAAGAACGAAGGTAATACATGCCAGGCGGTTTGGGGCGGTCGCCATTGCGGCGCTCACCGGGTTGCTGCTTGTGCTTGGGATGACGCCATCAGCCAATGCGGACCCAATGGATCCGACTCCTGTGTCGACGGATCCCGCGCCCGATCCAGATCCGGGCCCGACCCCTCCTCCGGCTCCGGTGGACTTGACCAAGGCGACATTGCTGTTCGATGCCCGTGGCGGCCAAGTTGCTATCACACAGAAGATCGTGAAGATCGGTGCCAAGGTGGGCAAGCTGCCGGTGGCGACGCGTACGGGCTACACGTTCAAAGGATGGTTCACGGCGAAGTCTGGCGGCACGAAGATCACGGCCAGCACAAAGGTGCCCAAGTGGACGGAAAAGACGCTGTATGCACACTGGAGCGGGAAGAAATACACGGTCAAGTTCTCGCCGCAAGGTGGCAAGGTGGCAACGAAGAGCAAGCTGGTGAAGTTCGGCTCGTCCTATGGCAAACTGCCGAAGCCGACCCGTATCGGCTACAAGTTCACGGGTTGGTACGCGAGCGATGGTACCAAGGTCACATCCGCCACCAAGGTGTCGACGACTGGTACCAGGACGTTGCGGGCGCAGTGGAAGAAACTGCCGAATCACTGGGTTGACGTCAACCTCACCACCCATATGCTCAAGATGATGAGCGGTAACACAGTTGTGGCAACCTTCCCGATCAGCGGCGGCAAGCCCAGCACACCATCGCCGCGTGGGACGTTCCACGTGTATGCCAAGACGGCCGACCAGTCGATGGGTGGCTACGCGCATGTCAAGTGGTGCACATGGTTCTATCCCAATGTGGCCATTCACACGGCCTATTGGCACAACGAGTTCGGTAAAAAGAACGTCTCACACGGCTGCATCAACATGCGCGAGCCTGACGCCCGGGTGGTTTACTACTGGCTGCACATCGGCTCGAAGGTGGTCGTCCACAAGTAGCATCGTAGGGCTGAGAACGATCCCTGACCGTTGGTTAGTCCATGATTGACAATAACCCCTAGTAAGGGTACTTTGGTGTACGATTTTTAATCTGTGTATTTACTGTAATACAGCGATGTGATCTACCTGATTGGAGTAACTAATGAACGCGTGGTTGCAGCGATCCAAGAAATTCGGTGCCCTAGTTATCGGGGCAACATTGTGTGTGGGCATTCTGGTTGCACCGCCTGCGCACGCCGATGGTCTAGCTCAGCTAGACGGCGCGAATACAGACATGTCGGGTGAACCGTGGACCGGGTTTGGCCAACAAGTGGACTTGAACGGTGCCAGTCCCGAAGCTTTCTGTCTTCCTAACAATCCTGAGACTGATCCAGCCATCAGGATTGACTACGTCAACCACAACGGTGACGATGAAGAAAGTTACTGGTTTAGTCCGGCAGACAGCACTTATGGAAGTGACACATGGGTGTTGGAGTCTATGAACGGCACGACCGGCCAGTGGTCGATCACTCTGGTTGGTACGTCTGACGATGGACTGTTCCAGGATCCAGGGCTTTATACGTTCCAAGTGTGGTGCATAGTCAATGGCGACCCCGATAACACGGCGGATGCAGTCGACCTGGGTGCTTACTCCTTGTCTTTGACATCCGTCGACATGAACTCTGAAGACGGTTGGTCTGTGGCGCCAGACCGCAAGTACGGTTTCCGCGTATACGGATTCGCACCAGGCGATTCGATCACTGCCAGGCTAACAGGCGGCTCGCTCACACCTACCAACATCGCAGATGCTGGCACGGCAGTGGATCAGGACGGCAACGGCAGCTTCTCATTCACCGTCCCTGATACCGTGCCGGTGGGCGACTACACACTGACTGTGATCGGAAGCGCAAGTGATCGGCAATTGGCGCACCCATTTTCCGTGGTTGCGTCTCAACCGACTGCTGCTGTGACGATGATACCGGCATCCGGCAACGTTTATACCAAGGCGCCGCTGAAGGTATCGGGTGCCGGATGCGTTGGTATTAGTGGGTCGGGAGCGTTGTGGCTATTCGATGAATCCGGTCTGTCGGTTGGGTGGGCTGATGTTGTGGGTGCAACCGGTAAGTGGACCGTCGGCTTATACCCGACCGACTGGACCGGGATCGGACCGAACACATTAGGACCTCGGACCATCGGTATCGAATGCCGCGACTGGGACACGGGCGATACGGTGATGTGGTACGGCTACACGACATTCACGGTCGTGAAGCGGCCAACAGGGACGTATGTGTTGACGTTCAACGCCAACGGCGGCAAGGTGTCTTCGGATACCAAGGTGGTTAAGTCCGGCGCAAAGTACGGCACACTGCCAACGCCAGCGCGCACGGGCTACTCCTTCCAGGGATGGTATACGAAGGCGTCTGGCGGGTCGAAGGTGACCAGCACGACGAAGGCTTCGGCGGACAAGTTCCTTTACGCGCATTGGAAGGCGAAGAGCTACAAGATCACGTTCAACGCTAACGGTGGCAAGGCGTCGAAGAAGTCCAAGACCGTGACATATGGTAGTTCTTTCGGCTCGCTGCCGACAGCCTCGCGTACGGGCTACTCGTTCCAGGGCTGGTTCACGGCGAAGTCGGGTGGGACGAAGGTTACCTCGTCGACCAAGCTGACCAAGGCGGCGGCGCAGACTTTGTATGCGCAGTGGAAGGCGAAGACGTACAAGGTGACGTTGAAGCCCCAGTCGGGAACTGTGACGCCTGCGAGTATCACGGTGACTTATGGCTCGACGTATCAGAATTTGCCGACGCCGACAAGGTTTGGTTACAAGTTCTTGGGTTGGTATACGAAGGCGTCTGGCGGCACCAAGGTGACCAATAGCACTAAGGTGAAGATCACCAAGGCGCAGACGTTGTATGCGCATTGGGCGGTTGGTAGCTACACCGTGACATTTGATCCGAATGGTGGTTCGGTAGCCACCACGTCGAAGACGGTGAAGTACAACACCAAGTACGGCACTCTGCCGACCCCGACGTGGGACAGCCACACCTTCTCGGGCTGGTTCACTGATGCGACTAATGGCACATTGGTGACAGCGTCGACGGTAGCCAAGATCGGGGCTAACCAGACACTATACGCACACTGGGGATAGATTGCCGGCTTGCCTAGGTCAGACCAGCCAGACGATGATGGGTGGCCTGAGTTCAGTGAGTGAAATTGATAATCTCAGGCGTCCACGACGAGGCGACATCTGGTTGGTCGCCCTGGGGGCGGCACGCAAAGGTAAGCTTGGCAAAACCCGTCCAGCAGTTGTCGTCAAGCGATGGCTAGCAAAGAGGCACTCCCTATGATCTGATCACCGTGATCCCGATCACCAGTGAGCAATGGCACAGGCCCGATGGAATCGGCCGGGTGGCTCTTGCGTCACACAACCCTGCGAGACAGGCGTATCCCTGCTACCGTGACCAAAGCCAGTCCAGCCAAAGCCAGGGCATAATTGTTGTGCCCCGGCTGGATGCTGCCGCCAGTGTCCACATCGATTGTGACGTCCGGCCTGCTGGAGGTCAGGCTACTGCGGCAGCGTGACTCG
>Ga0123357_10000065_pt1 | contig 85147 bp, 96 predicted proteins | sample TergutEmb28metaG_FD_89873 | JGI IMG/M metagenome (GOLD analysis project Ga0123357, IMG submission 89873) | Embiratermes neotenicus P4 segment gut microbial communities from Petit-Saut dam, French Guiana - Emb289 P4 | ecosystem: Host-associated > Arthropoda: Insects > Digestive system > Gut ...
AAGCACCGTATTCAGATCCGAAGCCCCCCCGTTAATCGGATTCTTCCCCGCCTTCATCGGCCCCCCCGAAACAAAAATCGCCGGTACATTCACCCGCGCCACCGCCATCATCATCCCCGGCACAATCTTGTCACAATTCGGAATGCACACCACCCCATCAAAACAATGCGCACGCAGCATCGTCTCCACGCAATCCGCGATCAGCTCCCGGCTCGCCAGCGAATACTTCATCCCCGTATGCCCCATCGCTATCCCGTCATCAACCCCAATCGTATTAAACTCAAACGGCACCCCACCAGCCTTACGAATCGCATCCCGAACCTTCTTCCCAACAACATCCAGATGCGCATGCCCCGGAATAATCTGTATAAATGAATTGCAAACCGCGATAAACGGCTTATCCCAGTCCGCCTCATCCTGAATCACGCCGGTAGCCCGGATCAGCGAACGATGCGGAGCACGGATGACGCCTTTTTTGATCGTGTCAGAAATAGCCATGGAAGGTCCTTGTGCATACGAAAAGCGAAATATCAGAGAGGTTATTGTAGCAGAATTGGCGTGATTCATCTTTCAGCACTGGATCATCCGATAAAATTGAGATAATCTGGTGCCCTGTTGGTGATTTGCGTCATTGACGCTCTTCTTGATTGGAGTTTTTCATGCGTACCGATGCGAAAATCGGTTTAGTTGGTTTCCTTGTCGTGGTGATTGCCGTCATTGCCTATTTTTCTCTCAGGTCGTCGAAGCCACACGAATCGGCTCCGTCGCAGAACCCCACGAGCGTTGAGGTGCTGCCCGGCGGGCTGGTGATTTCGCCTCCACCGACGGGCAACTCCGCCGACTCCCCCACTTCTCTGCCCATCGTGCCGGCACCGGCCTATACCCCGGCTCCGTCGCAGACGCAGGGACCCGTGATCATACCGCCGTCGGCGGATACCGCGTTGACTGTGCCCGGTTCCAGTCCGACAACGGCGCCTGGAGACTCTGGCCGGGTCTCGCTGGTTTCGCCCAACGCACGTGCCCGTCTGCTTCCTCCGCCAGGCTCTCCGACCACGGAACCGGCGAGGGGGGGGACGGTGGACTATGGCAGGAGCTATCCCGCGTCGAATGTGCCCGCTTATTCGGGTACCGACAACTCGGATAACCGCCACACAGGTACGGGCTCAGGCCTGAGTAGCAACACCGATAACGGCGACATCCCCAACGATATTCGCCCCGGCGACAGCCTGCTCGACCACGGCACACCCCCAGGCTCCGGATCCATCGGCAACGCCAATCCCGCCACCTACACCATCCAGAACGGCGACACCTTCTCCTCCATCGCCAAAAAATTCAACACCACCGCCAAGGCGATCCAGGAAGTCAATCCGAAAGTCGAACCGACTCGCCTGAAGATCAAGCAGGTGATCAATCTGCCCGTAGCGAAGACTTCAACCTCCACCGGAACCTCCGCCTCCACCAACGGCACAAACAGCAGCGCCCGCTCGACCGATCGTGGCACGCGTTCCATAACCACGACATCAACGACCCGTCCCGCTCGCACCGCCGCGACAGCCGGGACGACCTACACCGTCAAAAAAGGCGATACGCTCCGCAAAATCGCCAAGTCCGCCTACGGCGATGAGAACCTCTGGCAGCGGATTTTCCGCGCAAACCGCAGCGAAATCCCCTCAGCAAACGACATCAAACCCGGAATGACACTTAAACTGCCACCCAAATAACCCCATATAGCCCCGGCTTTAGCCGGGATTGGCCCCGGTAGGGGCCGAAGCCTTTAGCCCACGGCAAGCGGCGTCAGCCGCGCCGCCGTGGGTGACCGTTCCCCCCAAAACGTCGTCGCTCCGGTAGGCGCGAAAGCTCACTCAATCAAGGAATTCCCATGCTCGACTTGAAATTCATTCGCGAAAATCCCGACCTCGTCAAAACCGGCGGCCTCCAAAAACGCATGCGAAACGCCGCCAGCGACGTCGACCGCCTGCTGCAACTCGACGCCCAGAAACGTAGCGTGCAGCAGAAACTCCAGGAACTCCAGGCGGAGCAGAACAAAGCGTCGAAGGAACTCGGCCCGCTGATGGGGCAGATCAAAAAGGAGAAGGACTCGGCGAAAAAAGCGGAGTTGGAGGCAAAGGCCGAGTCCGCCAAAGCCCGCCCGGCCGCGATCAAAATCGAAATGGCCGCACTGGAAGACGAAATCAAAAAGCTCGATCCGGAGATGCAGGGCTTGCTGCTCTCGATCGCCGCCCCGCCCGACGCGGACGTCCCCATCGGCAAGGACGACACCGAAAACGTCGAAATCAAAAAATGGGGCACAGTCCGGCAATTCGATTTTCCAATCAAAGATCACATCACGCTTGGCCGGGAGCTGAACCTGATCGACATCGACCGCGGCGTCAAACTCGCTGGCACGCGATCCTATTTTCTCTTGGGATACGGCGCCTTGCTGCATCAGGCCGTGTTGCGACTGGCGCAGGACATGATGATCGAACGCGGCTTCGTCCCGATGAGCGTACCGGTCCTCGTACGCCACGAGCCGATGGAAGGCACAGGCTATTTCCCCCTCGGCCGCGAACAAGCCTACGCCATGAGCAACGAAGACCCCGCCGTCTACCTCGTAGGCACAGCGGAAGTTTCGCTCACCGCCTATCACATGAACGAAACCCTGGATGTCAAAAACTTGCCACGTAAATATGTAGCCATGAGCCCCTGTTTCCGTCGCGAAGCCGGCACCTACGGAAAAGACACCGCCGGCCTGTATCGCATCCACCAGTTCGACAAAGTCGAACAAGTGGTGATCTGCCGGAATGACGTGGAAGAATCAAAAAAATGGCACCAGGCGATTCTGCAAAATGCGGAAGACGTGCTCCAGAAGCTGAACCTGCCGTACCGTGTAGTCGCCGTCTGCACCGGCGACCTCGGCCAGGGCCAGGCCGCCAAATTCGACATCGAAACCTGGATGCCCTCACGCAACGCCTACAGCGAAACCCACTCCGCCTCACGTTTCTACGAGTTCCAGGCCCGCCGCCTGAACCTGCGTTACCGCGACGAGGACGGCAAAATGAAATTCTGCCACACACTCAACAACACCGTCATCGCCAGTCCCCGCATCCTCATCCCAATCTTAGAGATGTACCAAAACCCCGACGGCAGCGTAACCGTGCCGGAGGCCCTGCGAAAATACATCGGCGTGGAAAAAATCACAACGTAGCGCGGATATCCTGCCCGCGTTACGGAGCAAACCACTGCTGATTCTGCACCACAATCCACACTATCACCGCCAACGCAATCATCCCCACCAACACCGCCAACGCGATCTTCACCACGCTATACGGCCTCGTCCCGCATACCTCCCCCGTCCTCGCGTTGACTAAAATGTGGTAGGTCCGATCGCGATAGCGGTACACCGCCAGCCACAGCGGCAGCAACAGATGCTTGTATGTGACTCCGACGTATTGTGTTTGCACGCTGCTGATCGACTGGTGATCGCCGCCAATGTCTTTTGTGATCAGCCGCCGAATTTCCGGTGCCATGAGTTGCTGGGCCTTTTGGAATCCTTCGCCCAGCGAAACGACGTAGCGTTCGGTTTTGAATCCCGCGAGGTATCTGCTGTCGAAGGGCTGTAAATCCGCGAGGTCCCACGGTTCGAGTTGGTTCACATGCTTTTCCGGCAGCGATCGCGAGGCGCACACGAGTATGTCGTCGAAGAAGTGATCCACTTCGCCGGAGACGTAGGTCCAGCGTGTGTGGCGTACCTGCCGCGTGTACGTTTGCCCCTTGGCGCCCCGGTAGGTCTCGGTGGTCCAGTAATCGTTCCCACGCTGCCCCGTGTAATGCGAGTAGGTCATGGAATCATATGTCCAGAACGGGATATATACGCCGGAGAGTTGTCCGAGGTTCGCGAATTGCCGCAGGTCGCCGGGTGCGAACCACCGTGCCCTGATCCACTTATTGAACGCGTCAATCGATTCCTGCCGCGTCACCCGGAACGGCAGGAGCGACTCCGGGCAGATCATCTCCGCCGCTCTCGTCCGCGGCACGTTTTCCAGATGCGTCGCACAAAATGGACACATCTCGGTCTGCACGTTGTCTTCCAGCAGCACCTTCGCCCGGCAGCCGGGACACGTCACCTCCGACGATCGGCTCGCAATCGTCCCCTGTGCCATGTTGATTTTCTCAAGCGCCGCCTGGAAATCATGTTCCTCAATTCGGCTCTTCGACGGCGCGATCTCCTCGACATGCCCGCAATAAGGACATTTGAGCGCCCGTTCCGCCGGATCAAAATCCAGTCGGGCTCCGCAATTTTTACACGGGAACTTCCGCCCCTCCTCCGGCAACTCCGTCATCACCGGCGCCTTGACTTCCGGTATTGCTCCCGCCTCCACCTCCGGCGGCTCCGTCGCAGGCTCCACCGCAACATCCCCCGTCGTCCGCGACTGAGCCTCACGCTGCTGACCCGCCTCCTCCATGGAGACCTGCCCCAGCAACATCTCTTTCGCTAATTCCCGATTGTCCGGCATGAAATTATTCTCGACCTCAATAACGTTGTCATGCTCCCGGAATCGGCGGCGGCATCGCGGCAAACAAGTTCGCCAACTCCGCCACTTGACCCGCCGCGATCCAGTTCGCCATTCCCTGCTTCCATACCAGCGTGTCGCGGGTGAGCGTTCCATCCTTCAGTTTCGCCGCCAGTGTGTCGATGTCGAACGGCCCCTGCTGTTGGCCTGCTATCGCAACATAATACGAGGCCGCCCCCGGAATCGGCGGCGGCCCCCCCACTCCACCGCTATTCGCCGCTCCCGCCATCGCTCCTCGCATCTGATCCGCCATCGCCATCCCCGCCGCGATGCCGCCGCCCAGCCCTGCCATTCCCGACGGATTCTTCGCCGCATCACCGATCGCCTCCGCCGTGCGATACTGCGTGTACCGCCCCAGATCCCCAATCACCCCCATCTTCGCCCGCTGATCCAGCGCCTGCTCCACCTCCGGCGGCAGCGAAATATTCTCGATCAAAAACGTCGTCAGCTCCAACCCCAACGCCGCGATATCCGGCCTCATCACCTCCATCGCCCCCTTCGCCACCTTGTCATAATTCCCCGCCAAATCCAGCACCGCGATTTTCACCTGCCCGATCGCATCGGCAAACCGCGACACCATCACATTCCGCAACTGATTCGAAATCTCAAACGTCTCGAACATCGGATCTGTAACCACTAGTTGCCGCAGAAACGTCGCCGGCTCTCCCACATGAAACGCATACGTTCCGAACGCCCTTACCCGCACCGGCCCGATCTCCGCGTCCCGCATCATGATCGGATTCTGCGTTCCCCATTTCTGATCCGTCCATTGCCGCATCGACAAAAAATAAACCTCCGCCTTGAACGGCGACTCGAAGCCGTACTTCCACCCCTTCAAATTCGCCAGAATCGGCAAGTTCTGCGTCGTGAGCGTATACGTCCCCGGCGAAAACACATCCGCCAATTTCCCTTCATTGACAAACAACGCCTTTTGCCCTTCCCGCACCACCAGCTTCGCGCCCATTTTGATTTCGTTATTCCGCCGCGGAAACCGATACGCCAGGATGTCATTTTGCGCCGGCTCGTTCCACTCGATGATATCAATGAACTGTCCGCGAATAGCATCAAAAATCGACATGAGTTACTCCTTCCAACGTAAGTTTTTTCGTGTAATGGTATCATACGACGAGAAATATCCCACGTACACGGGCGTTCATTGCTTATAAAGGAGACCTGACAATGGCATCGCACACGCCTTTGGCAATGTTGATCGCAACTTGGGCAATCACCGCAACAACCCCTCTGTGGGCCGCGGACACGCCGGATGCATCTGCCGCCAAACCCCCGCTCACCTACGACGCCGTCTCCGACACCAAATATTATCCCAAGCCCGCCCTCCCCCAACTGGGTCCCGCCGGCACGATCATCAAGGACCCCACCTTCGGCTGTCCCGTGCTTCGCGTCACCGACGAAAAAACCGACAACAGCGACTCTCTCGTTACCCCCGCCGGCTCGGAACAAAACCCATGGAACACCGACTCCACGCTATTTTGCGTCATGTCCGCCGGCCAACGGAACATCCCCTTCCGCTTCGATCCCAAAACGATGACCGCTACGCGGATCAAGGATTTGCCCTATGTCCCCGGCATCATGGGCGTCGCCCCTTTCAGCTATCACGACAAGGACATTTGCTGGGGCAAAATCGCCGGCCGCAACGCAATCGTCCAATACAACTTCTCCACCGGCAAAAGCGAAGAGATCCTCGACGTCGCCAAGATCACCGGCCTGGAAGTCAAAGGCATGCACGCCTTCACGATCAGCGCCAACGACATGCTCTGCCTGACCTTTGGCAGCGAATCGCAGGACAAAGACCCCTACTGCCTCGTCTACGATCCAAAGACGCAAACCCATCACCTATACGACACCAAAGCCGGCAAGATCGACGGCAAAGACGTCCCCGGCCTGGGCTTCCTCCAGCACAGCTCGCACATCAATCCCAGCGGCCGCTACGTCGAGCTCTTTGCGGGCGGTGGTGGGGGGGCGCAACGTGGCGTGGTGTTCTGGGATATCGAAAAGGGCGCCGTGTACGACATGAAGAACAAAGCTTCCGGGCACATGGTTCAGGGCTACGGCGAAGTGATCAATCAGGCGGACACATGGTATCGTCGTGAGATCAGCGCCCAGGGCGTCACCAGGCCGGAGCCCCTCACGACGCATCCGCCGGGCGAAAGGTACTTCGCCTATGACGGCCACATTTCCTGGAACAACACCCGCCCCGACTTGAAGCCGCCGGTAGTCCTGAGCACGTACCACATCGAAGAACGTGGCGACCCGAAAATGGCTTGGGGCGATGAAATCCTGGCCATCGCAACCGACGGCTCCCAAAAAGTCTGGCGTTTCTGCCACCACCGAAGCATTTATCATGCCCCTGCAAAACCCGGCGAAAAACCAACAAGACCCACAAATTTCTGGGACTGCCCACGCGGCAACGTCTCGCAGGATGGCCTGTTCTACATGTTCACCAGCAACTGGCAGGAATCGCTTGGCAAAGACAGCAGAGATCGTTTCCGAACGGATGTATTCATCGTGAAGTTAGAACAGAAAAAAGATTAACGGCCAATCCCTGCGTAAAATTCGTAAGATCCGTTCAATTCGTAAAATCCGTGGTAGGGTTCATGGTGTCCGAAAAGTTTAGCCGCGAGCCGACAGGCGAGCGCTCGGATGCCCTGTGATGTCATATCCTTCCACGAATTTTACGAATTGAACGGATTTTACGAATTTTACGCGATGGAAAAGCTTTGCCCGAAAAAAGTTCTCCGCGCATCACGGTTGACCCGCGTACAAGCCTTAGTAAGATGTTCCTCATGGTGAACCCCGCGTTGCGAGCCGCCCCGGCCCAAACGCCTATCCGCAAGGAGTCTGCATGTTTTCTCTGCGTCGATCACTGACCGCTACCCTGTTCCTGACGATCCTCTTGGCGGCAATGGGGGGCTGCAGTCCCGCGCCGGCGCCTGCCCGCACGCATGCCGAGATTGTCCTGGAAGCCGGGAAAGCCGGTCTCAAGGAAATCTGGCATCGCCGGTTGCCGCTCCTTGGCGGCGAAAAGTGGATCAACGTTTGGCGCGTCGGCGATTCTATCTACGCCACCACCACTAGCGCTCGCCTCATTCGCCTCAATGCCATCTCAGGCGCCTTGGCCTGGGATGTCGAACTGGGGAACCCCGAATATCCGATCTTCCGCCCCGCCGACGTGCCCAACAGCGATTACCTGCTCGTGGTCAACAAGGGTCGAGGATTTCTGCTCCACAAAAAAACCGGCGACATTCTGATGCAGAGCCACCTCTCCTTCGCCGCAAGCACCGATCCCACCATCGTCGGCAATTGCTTCCTCCTCGGCGGCGTCGAAAGCTTCCGCTCCGCCTACCTGGACTTCAAAGGCACTAGCTGGAACGTCACCGCCCCCGGCCACGCCTTCACCGTACGTCCCACCCTGGAAGGCGACTCCATTAGCTTCTCCACCGACACCGGACGGCTCTGGCGGGTCAACGCCAGCGACGGCAAGTGGATCTGGAGAGATCGTTCCACTGGACCTGACTCTCACGTCGTCGGCGGACTCGCCTCCGATGCTCGCGCCGTCTACGTCCCCTGCCTCGACGGAAAAGTCTTTGCCTTTGACATGAACAACGGCTCGAATCTCTGGTACACCTTGCTCGAAGGACGACTCGATCAAAATCTTACCTGCACACGTTCCGATCTCCTGGTCCCGGCCAGCGGCAAAGGACTCTATAACCTCAACACCTCCCGCGGCGACATCCGGTGGTTCGTCCCAGACGCCACCACTGTCGGCACGATCATCCGCGGCAGCGTCTGGGTCAGCGATTCCGAAGGAAACCTCAAAGCCATTTCCCTCGACACCGGCGACATCCTCGCCACCGCTAACGTCGGCGGAAAGATCGTCAACAACACCGTCGATCAACTCGTGATCACCATCACCCACAGCGGCGAACTGACCGTCTACTCCGTCGGCAAATAAGTAAGCCCTTCTCCGCAAAAGTTTAGCCGTTGATCGAAGATCAACGCTCGTCTGCCTTGGGCGCGATATGGAGTGGGAGCTTACTTCTCCCCATTGCCAACGATCCGTTGCAGCGCCGGGATAGCCTCTTTCGGATTAGCCCCCCCGGGACTCGATGGCGTGCAGTACGACACGTTTCCATTCACATCCACAATCACCAATCGCGCCGGCCAGCCGCGGTAGGTTTTCTCCGTGCTCCCCTGCATGTCATCAATGAGCACCGGAATGGACAGTTTGAGCTCTCGGACGCAGTTCGTAGCCGCGATCACACGATCCTCAACCGTTTTCGCCGCCGCCACCTGCGGCCCCCCTCGATTCGGATCCGCCCCCTTGTTTCTGCGAGCGTTTTCGACAGGATGTGCTTCACGCACATAGACCAGAAAGAACTGAGCCTTCTCTTTGTAATCGTTGTAAAGCTTTTCCAAGCCGCCGGCCTGGCTGCGGAATGGTGGTCACGTATAAGAAGAGAAAATCAGCACGACAGGCTTTTTGCCCTTGAAGGAAGCAAGTCGAACCTTAGCCTCTCCAACCTTCCCCACCACCTTCCCATCCGCCCTCTCTTCAATCGTCAGCGGAGCCAGCTCAAAATCAGGAGCCGCCTGCCCAACAGCAATCGCACCGGCGGGAGCCACCACCGACCGCGTAGCGGGTCGCGTAGCAGCATCAGCACCCCAAAAAAGGCCCACCAGCACCATCCCAACGAAAAATTTAACGGTGCATTGCAACATCAAGCACCCCGCAAGACATGAAACCTTCTGGCTTCTTCTACTTTGAGTTATTGGAGAGGAGGGGAATCGAACCCCCATCTACGCATTGCGAACGCGTCGTTCTCCCATTGAACTACCTCCCCTTTTTGGGGTTCTTGTAAGTTCTTTATTTTTAAGCATTTACATTATATCTTTTTATCTCCATAACAATAGGACCATAACAACGAGGTGTGGTCACAACTCAAGTGTAGCGTAGAATTACTTTATTCGATTTTCAATGGTCGCGATACTAGCAAAAGGAAACCGTGATGACAAGTCTCTTTTCTTCTATTCAAAATTCCGGGTCTGCCCACTTTTCTGTCGTGCCCTTGGTACCGCGACCGTCTCGCAATGCTGGTTGAAAAACACGGAGTGATCCGTGTGGTTGTGTTTTTGCACAGTGTTTTCAACCGTCCTTTTCGTTCGCAACTTCGTATCTTACGTCCGAAAACCGCGCGCGATAGGCTCGCGATGCGCGCGATTCGAACGCCCTTCGAAAACCGCTCGAAACCCCTTATTTTGCAGTCTATGGACCGGCGCGACCAATCGCGTGCAGTCCAGATTCGTCGGCTCGCCACCCCTCAAATTCGCCGCGTCGTTCAATCTGCACTGATTTGCTTGGTTTCCTTCAAAATCTCCGTGTTTTCCGTCCTGTCCGTCCCGCCTAATCTCGCCCTGTTCCGTCCGATCCCGCCTTGCGCTTTACATTGATTCGAGTTTCGAGTTTCGATTTTTTTCCGATTTCTATATGATGGCTTAAAAGTTTAGGCGATTGTGATGAGGTGATGGCGATGGGCGGTGAGATTCGCGTGGCGGTGGTAGGGGTAGGGAACTGTGCTAGTTCGCTGGTGCAGGGAGTGACGTTTTATCGGAGGAATCCGGATGAAGCGATGGGGCTGATTCATCATGAGATTGGGGGGCTGAGGGTGGGGGATATTCGTTTTGCGTGTGCGTTTGATGTGGATGCGAGGAAGATCGGGCGGCGGCTTTCGGAGGCGGTGTTTGCGGCTCCGAATTGTTCGCGGATCTTCTGCCGAGATCTCGAAGATGATGGAGCGGTGGTGCATGCGGGACCGATGATGGATGGCGTGGCGGGACATCTGGAAAAATTTGATGAAGGGCGGCGGACGGTGGTCGGGGGGGCGGCGAAGAGTGCGGGGTTGGAGGATGTGGTAAGGGTGCTCAAGGAGACAGGAACAACGGTGCTGGTGAATTATGTGCCGGTGGGGAGCCAGCGGGCGGCGGAACTTTATGCGGAGGTGTGTCTGCAGGCGGGGGTGGCGATGGTGAATTGCATTCCGGTTTTTATTGCCAGTGATACGAAGTGGGCGGAAAGATTTAGGGGAGCGGGAGTGGCGATTGTGGGGGACGATGTCAAGTCGCAGTTTGGAGCGACGATTACGCATCGCGTGCTGATGAAACTGGCGGAGCAACGTGGGATGGCGATCGATTCGAGCTATCAGTTGAACGTCGGCGGAAATATGGATTTTTTAAATATGTTGGAACGTGGGCGGTTGACGAGTAAGAAGGTATCGAAGACGGAGGCGGTGACGAGCCAAGTGCCGATGAAGGAGGGGAATATACATATTGGTCCGAGCGATTATGTGCCGTTTTTGGGGGATACGAAGGTATGTTATGTGCGGATGAACATGCGTGGGTTTGGCGGGTTGCCGATGGAGTTGGATATGAAGTTGTCGGTGGAGGATTCGCCCAACAGTGCGGGTGTGGTGGTGGATGCGGTGCGGTGTTTGGCGCTTGCACGGCGAGCGGGAGTGGGCGGAGTGTTGGAAGAGGTCAGTGCGGCGTTGATGAAGCGGCCGATTCGGCAGATGGAAGAGGACGATGCGAAAGAAGCGATGGAACGCTGGATTGCGAAGATGAAGGGGTGACAAGGCAGGGCAATCTCATATGGAACTTACGCTATTTCAAAAGAGTAAAAGTGATAAAGTTAAAAGTTAAAAGGAAGTTAAAAGGCCAAAAGTATTTGAGTAGCCCCAAGCATTCGTTTTCGCGGCAGAAGTGCGAGATTTTACCTTTTAACTTTTACCCTTTACCTTTTAACTTCCTTGTCACCGAGTTGTATACGCCACCTATTGTGTGGTATTGTCTCCGCCATCCCACGGATGGTGGTGACGACAGGAGGTCTTGGTGAAACTCGCGCGGCTCGAACTCTCAGGTTTCAAATCTTTCGCAGATTATACGGAATTCGTCTTTGACGATGGAATTACCGGCATCGTCGGCCCCAACGGCTGCGGCAAGTCCAACGTCGTCGATGCCGTCAAATGGGTCCTCGGCGAAATGTCCGCCAAAAGCCTACGCGGCGACGCCATGCTCGACGTCATCTTCAACGGCTCGGGCGGACGCAAGCCCATGGGAATGGCCGAAGTCTCACTGACCTTCACCAACGAAGATACCGGCGCAGGACGGAAATTGCCCATTGACACCGAAACCGTGAAAGTAACGCGCCGCTTGTACCGCGACGCCACCAGCGAATATCTCATCAACAACCAAATCGTACGCCTCAAGGACATTCGAGAGCTCTTCCTGGACACCGGCATCGGCGTCGACGCCTATTCGCTCATCGAACAGGGACGCGTTGCAGCCTTTCTCGAGTCCAATGCCCAAGACCGTCGCGAACTGTTCGAAGAAGCCGCCGGAATCTCACGCTTCAAGCAGCGCAAAAAAGAAGCCCTGCGCAAACTCGAACGCACCGACCAGAACTTAGCCCAGTCGCAACTGGTGCTCGAGGAAGTGGAAAAGCAGTTGCGGAGCGTGAAAATACAGGCCGGTCGCGCGCGGAACTATCAGGAATACGCCGCAAGGCTGCGCGAACTGCGCTCGGCCTACGTCATGCAGGAATACGACGGCCTGCACAAGAAAGAAGTGGTGGTGTCGGAACAATTAGCCGACGTCGTCGATGCCCTCGCCTCAGTCCGGCGTCAACTGGAAGAAAAACGCACCCGCCAGGCAGAATTGCAACTGGAACTCGACGCCGCACAGGAAGCGGCTCGCAAAACGGAACGCGAACTGCTCGCCGCCCAAAACGAACAGGCAAACACCACGCAACGCCGCGATTTCGCCAAACAGCAAATCACGCAACTCGCCGAGCAGCGGAATCTGATCGCCGCAAGACAGGGCGAAATGACCGATCGCCTGACGGCAAAAGAGGCGGAAGCCAAACGCCACGAGCACCTGCTCGCGGAGATCGACGCAAAACTGCGAGAACACGAAGCGGCAGTCGCGGAGTCAGCGCTCAAGCAGGAACAGGTCGCAAAAGCCATCGCCGGCCTGAATCGCAGCGCCGACGAGCACAAATCCAAAGCCATCGACCTGATGCGCCAGATCGCTCGCCTGCACAACGACATCAACACCCTGAAAATCAATCAGGAAAATCTGGCCAATCAAAAAGGCCGACTCGAGCAACGCAAAACGCAGATCGACACGCAAATCGCCGAGCTCAAAACAAAAGTCGCGGAACTCGAAAAACGAAAAAACGAACTGGCTCAGCGAGCATCAACGCTTCAACAGGAAGCGAACGCCGTGCGAACCGAGCAGCAGGCGAACAACCAGAAAATGGCCGCCATTTCGCAGGAACTGGCCCGCCAGCGTGAACATCGCTCCGCCCTCCTGAGCCGACGCAACGTCCTGAGCGATCTGCAAAAAAAACGCGAAGGCGTCTCACGTGCCGTCCAGGACATCCTCAAACAGCGCGACGCCGGCAAAGGATTGACCTATGTCAAAGGCCTGGTAGCAGACCTGGTCAGCACAGATTTAGCAAGCGCTTCAGTAATCGAAGCCGCGCTGGGCAACCTGCAAAACGCCATCATCGTCACCGATTCCGCCGCCCTGCTCGCCGACCGCGAAATCTGGGAAAAACTCGCCGGACGAGTCACTGTATTGGCCGCAGATCGGATGATTGCGTACAGCGAGACGACGGGAATTAGCCACAGACAGACACAGACAGACACAGACAGAGTTGTGAACGCAGTGGACCTGCTGAAATGGCCGGAGGGCGATTCGTTACTGGTGCATCAACTGCTCGGCCGGACGTTCGTAGTCGAGACGCTGGCGGAAGCGATGGCTCTCGCGGAATCTTCGCCACGAGACTTCAAATTCGTGACCAAGGCTGGCGAAGTCGTCGAATCGGTAGGGGGGGTATCACTGACGCTTGGAGACATGAGCAAGCAAGGGGCAGGAGGAGGCGAAGGCGGCCTGATCACGCGCCGAGCCGAAATGGCAAAACTCGATGAAGAACTCACCGTAGTCGAGGAGAAAGTCAAAGGTCTCACGGCCGAGACTTCGCAATGCGACGAAACTTCACGCCTGCTCGATTCACGCCAGCAGGAACTCCGGACACAAATTTACCAGGCGGATTCCGAACGCGCGGAAGTCAATGCACAATTGTCCCAGACGAGTTCGCAGTTGCAGCGAACGACCGCGGAGGCCCCGTTGATCGCCGGCGAAATCGAAAGCATCGATCGCCAAATGACCGCAGCCCAGGAACGGCAAACCGAAGTGGAAGTGCACGTCCGCAACCTGGAACAGCAGCAAAAACAAGTCGAAGCCGTGGTACACGACCTGGGCGCTCAGTTAATCGTCCGGCAGCACGAAGTCAGCGAACTCTCCGAAGCCGCAACTCGTGCCAGAGTCGCAATGGGCCAGGTCCAGGAACAACGCAGCGGCGTCTCACGCGAACTCGCCACAGCCCGACAAGCCGTCGCACAAACACAAATGGAAATCCAACGCCTGACCGGCGAAGCCGAAAACGTCGACGGCCGAATCGCCGACGCCACCCAAACCTCCCAGCACGCGGAAACAAAATTGGCGGAACTGCAACAAATAATCGCATCGAGCGAAAAAGATGTGTCGCAAACCACAGACCAGGTAACCACGCTCAAAACGGAATTCTCCCGCGTCGTCAGCGGCATGGACGGAATCGCCCAGCAAATCGAAGAACTGGCTCGCCGAGAGCACGAAGTCGCCCTCGCAAAAAACGAACTCTCCGTGCGAATCGAAACCCTGATCGAGCACACCTTGGACGAGTTGCAAATCAATCTGCACGAATCGTACATGAACTATCAGGCGCAGGAGATGGACTGGGACGCGGTCGCATCCGAGATCAACGAGCTTAAAGGCAAAATCTCCCGCCTGGGCAACGTCAACCTCGACGCCATCGGCGAACAATCGCAACTCGAAGAACGCCAAACCTCGCTGGCCGCCCAACTGGCCGACATCCACAACGCCAAAACCCAACTCGAAGAGCTCATCACCAAAATCAACGACGATTCGCGCCAGCGTTTCGCCGAAAGTTTCGCCGCCGTCCGAACCGAATTCCACGAAATGTTCCGCCGTCTCTTCGGCGGCGGAAAAGCCGACCTCATCCTCGAAAACCCCGACGACATCCTCGAAAGCGGCATCGAAATCATGGCTCGCCCCCCGGGCAAAGAACCCCAAAGCATGTCCCTCCTCTCCGGCGGCGAAAAAACCATGACCGCCGTCGCCCTGGTGATGTCCATCTTCAAGAGCAAGCCCTCCCCCTTCTGCATCCTCGACGAAGTCGACGCCGCCCTCGACGAAGCCAACACCACCCGTTTCGCCAGCATCGTGCAAGACTTCCTCAGCCACTCTCAATTCATCATCATCACGCACAACAAACGTACCATGAGTGTCGCCAACACCCTCTACGGCGTAACTATGCAGGAACAAGGCGTCTCCAAACGCGTAGCCGTCAAATTCGACGGCAAAGAAACCGCCGGCGCCGGCACCACAAGAGAACACGCCGCAGCATGATTTAAACGCCATTATTTAGCCGGCATGCTTGCATGCCGCTTTTACGCGCCGCCGTGGGTTACCATCCCCCCCAAAAAACGCCGTCGCCCCGGTAAGGGGCGTAAGCCGCACTATGCGGCAATGAAGAACCTTCGCTAAGATACTCGCATGGCAAGAGCACCTTATAACGTCTTGGTATTACCATACAAGATTGAAAATGCCATTGCCCAATTTTGCATTTTTAAGCGGAAAGACATGAACGTATGGCAATTTATCGCCGGTGGAGGCGAGGACGATGAACTTCCATTGGATGCAGCCAAACGTGAAACAAATGAAGAGGCCGGCATTCTATCAAATGAATATATTGCACTTACCTCTATGTGCCATGTGGCGGCTAATCAATTTCCCGAAAAAGCGCAGAAAAATTGGGGCAACAAAATAATTGTCATCCCCGTCTATTCATTTGCGGTACTATGTGAAAGCAATACAGGCATCTCGATATCCGATGAGCATTTGGAATACAAATGGTGCTTATACGACGAAGCGGTAAAATCGCTGCATTTTGACTTGGACAAAACCGTTTTGTATGAATTGAACGAGAGGATCCATCGAAATGGCGGAAAGCGCTTTTACCATCCGTGATTTTGACAGCACTCGTGATGCTGTCGCGGTGCAACAGATCGACGCCTCATTCGTCAGCGAACGAGTCTTTCGCATGAGAGTTCGACAGGACTCACTCGATCTGGAGCTTACACATGTGACGCCGTCCCTGCGGAAGCGTTTCCAGATTGATCTCGATCAGGATTGCTGGGAACAGGGCTATGTTGCAGTCGAAGACGACAGGGTAAGAGGCTTCATCGCGACAAGCTTCGAGCGATGGCATCGGCGGCTGGTCATCCGGCACTTTTACGTGGACCTTCCTTATCGTCGGCGAGGAATAGGACGCCAACTGATGGAGCACGCAATCGAGGCGGACCGTCATTGGGGAGAGGGGGGGGCGACAACAGCATGGATTGAGACGAGTAATCGCAATTGGCCCGGAGTGGAGGCCTATCGCCGTCTGGGATTTGAGCTATGTGGCTGCGACCTGACGCTCTACAGAGGCACACCAAGTGAGGATGAGTTTGCCATTTATATGGCCCGGACGATTGGTGCTCAGGAAACTGGCGACTAAATAGGCGGGCGGATTGAGACTGGATTGTTTGGCGGTATACTACAAGCATGATCTCTCGCAACGCCATCCAGCAATTCGTCGACAACGTCGTTCGCCAATTCCGTCCGACGAAGGTCATCCTCTTCGGCTCCCACGCCTACGGCCATCCCACCGCCGACTCCGACGTCGACCTCATGCTCATCATGCCTCACCGCGGCTCGAGCACCCAAGCCGCCACCAAAATCCGACTTGCCTGCCCTCGCTCATTCCCCATGGACCTTCTCGTCCGCACGCCCGCTGAGATTCGCCGCTGCCTCCAGCTCGGCGACCCGTTCATCCACGAAGTCACCACCAAAGGGATCGTTCTGCATGAAAACGACCACGCGAGAGTGGGTTGACAAAGCCGAAGCGGACTACGCCGCTGCTCTGCTGCTTCGTAAATCCCGCAAGAAGCACGCCAGAGACATCGTCTGTTTCCACCTGCAGCAGTGCGTCGAAAAATACCTCAAGGCCAGGCTCGAAGAAGGGGGCATCGCCTACCCCAGAACACACGATCTCGAAAGGCTTTTGGACCTCGCTCTCCCGATCTCGCCTCTTTGGTCCACGCTCCGCCCCGCTCTGATTGCGACCACCACCTGCGCCGTCGAGATTCGCTACCCTGGCCGCTCCGTCACGGCTCCCGAAGCGAATGCTCTTCTCCGTGACGCAACCCACATCAGCCATCTCGTTCGCCGCAGTCTCGGACTTGCTTGACCCGCTCCTCCGTAACACGCTCAAGCGTGAACTCCGCTTATTCCTCCGCTAAGATACTCGCATGGCCAAAGCACCTTTCGATCCGATGAAAACCGCCAGCATGCGAACCGCACGCGAAAAGAAAGCCGCACTCTTCAACCCCGACACGCCGCCGCTGCCACCGGAAGAAGAACGCGCCCTCATCGAAGCCACCGCCCTCGCCAACGAAATCCGCCACGAAGATGCGCTCCTCCTCGGCGGCACCGCCGATCACCCCCTCTCCGTCAAATCCGTCAACTCCCTCATCAACCAAACACTCGCCGCAACGCTCCCGCCGCAATTCTTCATCGCCGGCGAACTCTCCAACTTCCGCACCTACGACCGCGGCCACGCCTTCTTCACCCTCAAAGAAACCGGCGCCGAGCTCCCCTGCGTCCTCTGGAAAGACGGCCTCGCCCGCCTCAAATTCCGCCCCAAAGACGGCCTCGCCGTCATCGCCTGCGGCAACATCAAACTCTACGAACCCCAAGGCAAACTCCAACTCTACGTCGAAACCCTCTTCCCCCAAGGCGCCGGTGCCCTCGAACTCGCCTTCCGCCAACTCTGTGAAAAACTCAAAGCCGAAGGCCTCTTCGACCCCGCCCGCAAACGCCCCATCCCTCGCCTCCCGCAGCGAATCGTCATCATCACCAGCCGCACCGGCGATGTCCTCCACGACGTCCTGACCACCGCCTACCGCCGTTTCCCCGGCCTCCACACCATGCTCTTCCCCGTCCGCGTCCAGGGCGATCAGTCCGCCGACGACATCATCCACGCCATCCAACTCCTCAACAAAAACAACAACAAATTGCAACCCGACCTCATCCTCCTCGTCCGCGGCGGCGGCTCACTCGAAGACCTCTGGCCCTTCAACGATGAACGCCTCGCACACGCCATCGTCGCCTCCACAATCCCCATCGCCACCGGCATCGGACACGAACCCGACACCACCATCGCAGACCTCGTCGGCGACCTCCGCGGCCCCACCCCCACCGCCATCACCGAACTCACCATTCCCGACGTCCGCGTCCTCCTCCAGGACCTGCGCGCCAAATCCGCCATCCTTACCCGCGATCTCCGCCGCACCGTCGAACTTGCCAAAGCCGCTCTCGATCGCCAGCGCCTCGAACTCACCGCCGCCGCCCGCCAAAACGCAACACGCAGCCATCAACAAATCGAGCAGCTCTGCAAACAAATCGAACGCATCGAACCTCGCCACGCCATCGCCCAGGGCTGGCGGCGAGTCGAAGAAAGCCAGCGGAAATTGACACAGGTCCCTTTGCAAATCGCACGTTGCCGCGATCGCCTGGCATCACTCGAAACGCATCTACGCGTGGTCTCGCCTCAATCCGTCCTCGAACGCGGCTTCTCCATCACCACCGACGCCAACGGAACCGTCGTGCGGTCCGCTGACCAAGTCAAAAAAGGCGACCTCTTGACCACCCGCCTCCGCGACGGCAACATTATTTCCACCGTCGGAAAACCTAAACAAGCATCATTATTTTAACCCTCTGTATTTAGCCGGCATGCTTGCATGCCGCTCATCACGGAAAATGGAGACCTTCATGGCAAAAGACGCCCCACAAAAAAACTTCGAAGAATCCGTCGCACAATTGGAGCAGATCGTCGCCGCCATCGAGTCCGGCCAGATCGGCCTCGAAGAATCCCTCGCCAAATACGAGCAAGGCATGGAACTCGTCAAACGCTGCCGCGGCATCCTCGACCACGCCGAAAAACGCATCGAACTGCTCACACAGACCGCCAATGGCGAACTCTCCGCCAAACCCCTGGAAAATACCATATAGCCTCGGCTTTAGCCGGGATGGGCTTTCACCGTTTAAAAACTTCGTGTTCTTGTTCTCTGTGGTTTCAATTGAGCCATGCAAATTCTCCAAACCCTCTTCCACTCCGATCTTGGCCAGCAAGCCGCCCAACTCCGCACCGACGTTTTCGTCCACGAGCAGCACGTCCCGCCCGACGAAGAACTCGACCACCTCGACGCAACCGCCACGCACTTTGTCGCCGTCGAAAACGGCCACGTCATCGCCACGCTCCGCATCGTTTTCATGATTTCAGACGGCGAATCCGTCGCGAAGATCGGCCGCGTCGCCGTCGCCAAAAACCGCCGCAACACCGGCATCGGCCGAAACCTCATGCTCGCCGCCATCGCTCATCTCCGCGACCAGGGCTGCCACCAATGCCTCCTGAACGCTCAGACTCATGTCATCAGTTTCTACGAAAAGCTCGGCTTCATCCCCCACGGCCCCATCTTCCTCGAAGCCAACATCCCCCACCGCCACATGATACTCACTCTCCATCCCCCCAAAAAGACGCAACCTGAAGGCGCACGAAAAGAATAAAAGCACCAAAAAATAAAAGCATAAAAGTGGCCTCTTTTAACTTTGCCCCTTTACCTTTTAACTTCCTTTTAACTTTTACTCTTTGTAACTTTTATTCTTCTTCGATGGCTATCGAGGGTAATCTACCCCGCCTTATTCTGCAGCCGATGCCCGATCGCTTGCTTCAGATGATGCACCACCACCTCGATCTCCATCCGTGTCAGGCGGTTGTGGAACGGCAGCGCAATCGTCCGATCCGCCACGTATTCCGTCACCGGAAAATCGCCTTTTTTGTATCCGTGATCGCTCATGTAAAACGGCTGCAGATGGATCGGCGGGAAATAATTCGAACAGCCGATCTGATGCGTTTTCAAATACGCCAGAATCGCATCCCGATCCACCACGTCAAATTCCCCCGTCAATCGCACCACAAACACAAACCACCCCATGACCGTATGCTCGTCGATCGTCGGCAAAATAATGTGCGGCTCATCAAGCAGATGCTGCATGTAACTATGCGCCACACGCTGACGAGCCTCCAAAATTTCCTCCAGCCGCCGCATCTGCACAATGCCGATCACCGCATTGATATCGCTCATCCGATAGTTGTAACCCAACCGCGCATGGCTCAGCCAGCTCGCCCCCGGATCACGTCCCTGATTCCGCAGGCTTCGGCACAAATCCGCCAGCTTCCGATCATTCGTCACCACCATTCCGCCCTCGCCCGTCGTAATCTGCTTATTAGGATAAAACCCAAAAACCCCGCACCGCCCAAACGTCCCCGCCTTCCGCCCCTTATGGCTCGCCCCCAACGCCTCGCACGAATCCTCAATAAACGGAATCTCATGTCTCGCCGCCAACTGCGTCAGCTCATGCATCCCTGCGGGGTTCCCAAGCGCCTCGACCCCAAGAATCGCGCGTGTCTTGGGCGTGATCGCCTTCGCCGCCAACTCCACATCAATATTCAGCGTTGTGTTCTCGATGTCCACAAACACCGGCTTCGCTCCGACCATCTTGATCGCATTGCTGCTGGCGACAAACGAAAACGGCGTCGTCACCACCTCGTCCCCCGCCCCGATTCCCATCGCCGTCAAACAGCAATGCAATCCCGCCGTCCCCGAATTCACCGCCACCGCATGATCCACCCCCAGATACCGCCGGAAGCAATCCTCAAACTCCGGCCCTTTCGGCCCCAGCGACAAATGCCGCGTCCGCAACACCTCCACCACCGCCTGAATCTCCGCCTCCGTTATCTCTGGACTCGAAAGAGGAATTTGAATATCGTCCATGATCGCTCCAACTTTTCTCGCTATACAATCTCGTTATTATCGGCAGAAATCGGGAATCAAGTTCAATCCGTAATATTCCCAGAAAACTTCCCACACAATCGCCACACCAAGACGATAAAAATAAACGCCTAAACGACTTAACGATTTAACGACTTGACGATTTAACGATTTGCCGAGCAACGCCTCATGAACGTCATCCGCACTGAACTCCCTGATGTCCTGATCCTCGAGCCCAAAGTCTTCGGCGACCCACGCGGCTTCTTCCTCGAAAGCTACAACGCCCGCACCTTCGCCGAAAAAACCGGCATCCACCTCCCATTCGTCCAGGACAATCATTCCCGTTCCGCCCGCGGCGTCCTCCGCGGACTTCACTACCAAATCCAACACCCCCAGGGAAAACTCCTCCGCGTCGGCGGCGGCGAAGTCTTCGACGTCGCTCTCGACATTCGCAAACACTCCCCAACCTTCGGCCACGCCGTCTGGGTCAACATCTCCGCTGAAAACAAACGCATCCTCTGGGTCCCCCCCGGCTTCGCCCACGGCTTCCTCGTCCTCTCCGAATCCGCCGACGTCTTCTACAAAACCACCGACTACTACGCCCCCGAGCACGAACGCACCATCCGCTGGAACGACCCTGAACTCGCCATCCCCTGGCCGCTCCAAGGCCTCACGCCCACCCTCAGCGCCAAAGACCAACGCGGCCTCAACCTCCGCGACGCTGAAGTCTTCCCTTAAACATCGCCCGGTAGCGACCCCGCTTTGCGGGGTGGCAGTGGTGGGGGTGCATGCCTTCCCCCGAAAAAACATTTAGCCATTCGCCCACAGGCGAGCGTTTTTCCACGAATTTTACGAATTGAACGAATTTTACGCGTCAATCTCGCCGCATATTTGCTATCCTGAACACCGCCGCAAGACCGATAATCCATTGTTACGCATTCTCCCCCAAAGGTTTTCCCGCTCATGCTCAATCGTCGCTTGGTCGTCCTTTTCGTGCTCGTTTTCCTGGGCCTTTGCGTCCTGGCGACGCGTCTGCGGACGCTGCAGTTCACACAGGCCGACGCCATGCGGAAAGAGCTGCAGATTTCGCTCATGCAGCGGAGCCCCATTGAGACCGCCCGCGGCGCCATTTTGGACCGAAATAACATCAAAATCGCCTATGACAAACCCTCTTATCACCTCGTCATGGACTACCGCGCCATGAATTTAGATGACGGCTGGCTGGCCCGAGCAGCATCGGATCGCCTTGAAGCGTCAGGCGAAAAATTCGCAACCCGTGCCCAGCGTAGCCAACGAATCGCCGAGCTCAAGGAAACCATCAAACGTGAAATCGACGCGATTCCCGCCGCCATCGCCCAGCGCTGCGACACCTCGGATCTGGACGATCCGTCGCCCGACGCTCCGCCGCTGGAGAAAGTGCTCGCCCGCTTCCACGCCATCCGCGAAGACATCAACACGCTTCGCGTCAATGTCTGGGATTTCGCACTGCGGCGGGACAGGGCCAGGGATGAGGATTTCAACCGCATGCTGGAGGCGGAAAAGCTCACCCACATCATCATCCCCCACATCACCGACGATCTGGCCTTTTATTTCATCGCCCACGCCCAGGAATACCCCGGCCTGATCGTGCGGGACTCACGTCTACGTGTTTATCCGTACAAGGATGTCGCCTGCCAGGTGATTGGCTCGCTGCGCCGCGTCAACGCGGCGGAACGGGATCGCCTGCCGTTCCGCTTCCCCAATCTTCGCTCCGAAGGCGACGAGGGCCAGCTCAACGGCTACCGCGACATCGACCTGATCGGCGACACCGGCGTCGAAGCCAAAAAAGAAGATACCCTCCACGGCCAACGCGGTTGCTGGATCATCGAACGAGGCGGCAACGTCAGCGATGATGCAGCGCCGGCCGTCGACGAAGATACCGCCAGCTCCCCGGACCGCCGGATCGACCCCAAGTTCGGCCAGGATGTACGCCTGACGCTCGACATTGCCCTGCAGCAGGACATCGAAGCCGCCCTTCACGACCCCGCCAAGCGCCTCCTCCGCGGCAAGGACGACAAGGACCATTTCGTCGCCGTCGTGGTCTTGTCAATGGATGGACAAGTGTTGTCACTTATTTCGACGCCCGGCTACGACCTCAACGACATGGACAACATCCGCAATGATCTGAACCAGGACGAGTATCGCCGTCCGCAGGCGAATCGCGCCTTGCAAGGCTATCAGCCCGGCTCCACGATCAAACCTCTCATCGCCACCGCGGCCTTGACCGAGCACCTCGTCACGCCCCAGGAAACCATCACCTGCAACGGCTATCTTTTCCCCAATCGCCCAACCCAGTATCGCTGTTCCATCTACCTGGAATCGCACGCCACGCATGGCCCGCTGCAACTCGCCGACGCCATCGCTCAATCCTGCAACATCTATTTCTACACGCTCGGCGGGCGGCTGGGCACGGAGCGTCTCGTCTCCTGGCTTTCAGCGTTCGGCCTGGGCCGTGACAGCGGCCTCGAACTCCACGACCAGGACGGACTCCTCCCCCAACCCCGGCAAAACCCCGACGAGGATCAATATAACGCGATCCTGATGGGCATTGGCCAGGGCCCCGTGTTCGCCACGCCGCTTCAGATGGCCAGTGCTTACGCCACGCTCTTGCGCGGCGGCCAGTGGATTCAGCCGCACATCTTCGCCGACACCGTCCCGCAGACCTCGCAAATGTTTCACATAGCCCCCGAGCATCTTGCCGCCATTCGGGAAGGCATGCGCCGCACCGTCACCGTCGGCACTGCCAAAAAAGTCATGACCCTGCACATCCCCGTTGCCGGCAAAACCGGCACCGCCGACGTCAAACGCAAGGCCTTCGACGATGAGGGCCATCCCGTTTTCGACCCGCTGAAAAACGCCGACGGCACCCCAAAGCTCGGTCCCGACGGCCAGCCGCAATTCGCACGAGCCTTCACCGCCGGCACCGATGCATGGTTCGTCGGCTACGTTCCCGCGGACAAACCAAAATTCGTCATCGCCGCCGTCATGGAATTTGGCGGCCACGGCGGCGCCTTCTCCGCTCCCATCGTCAAGGAAACGATTCTACAATTGGAAAAACATCGCTATCTGCCGCAGATGGACGTGCCCTGACGCATGCTTAAAAAGTTCCGCGACATTCTCTTAAAGCTCCTCACGACCCGCGTCGCATGGCCGATCGTGCTGACGGTCGGCCTCCTCTGCACGGTCTCGATCATGACCTTGGAGCTTATTTCCCCGATACGTGCGGAGCGACAGCAGATTCACGTAGCCGTCGGAGCCGCGGTCATTCTGCTGGTCCTCACAATATCCTTCCAAAACTTCGGCCGCATCGCTTTCGTCCTTTACGCCCTCTCGTTGGTCCTGCTCGTAGGCGTCCTGGGCACAGCCCCGATCAACCATGCCAGACGCTGGTTCCAACTCACCGCATCGTTTTCCATCCAACCGTCCGAAATCGCCAAGATCGCCTACGTCCTGATGCTGGCCCGGCATCTCCGCTACAAACGGCAACTGGATTCCATCAAAGACCTGCTGACCCCTTTCCTGCTGACCCTCATCCCCTTCGCCCTGATCCTGGCCGAGCCCGACCTCGGCACAGCACTCCTGTTTCCTCTCACGCTCTACGCCATGTTAATCGCCGCCGGCGCACGCCTGCGTCACCTGCTCGCCATTGCCTTAATCGTCATCCTCGCAGCACCGGGTGCCTTCCCCTTCCTCAAACCCTATCAGCAGCAGCGTGTCATCGACTTCGGCCGATCACTGGCAGGCACAGGCAAACCGCATCCGCAGCAGGCGCAATCTCGCATGGCGGTCGCCGCCGGCGGAATCTGGGGCCTGGGTGCCGAAGGCGCCAAGTACGTCCGCCCCCGCCAATTACCCGAGGCTTACACCGACTTCATCTTCGCCGTCGTCGGCGTGCAGTGGGGCTTCGCAGGCTGCCTGCTCATCGTCGGTCTCTACCTCGCCTTCTTCGCAGCCTCCGTCGAAATCGCAGGCTCCACCAAAGACCCCTTCGGCCGCCTCATGGTCGTCGGACTCGCCTCCATGATGCTCTTCCAGGCAATGATCAACATGGGCATGACAATGGGAATCGGCCCCGTCACCGGCGTGGCACTCCCCTTCGTTTCCTACGGCGGCTCCTCGCTCCTCGCCAGCATGTTAACCGCAGGTCTGCTGCTAAACGTCTCCGTCCGCCGCCAAACCCATTCCGCCATCATGCAATACGCCCCGGCGTGAATGTAGGGCGATTCGACCATATTGCCCCGGCTTTAGCCGGGATTGGCTCTGATGAACCACTGGTTGATCGAAGGCCAATCCCGGCTAGAGCCGGGGCTATATGGATAGCATCTTCCGCAGTGCCGCACGTGCCCGATGCAGCCGCGACTCGACGGTCCCGCGTGGCAATGCAAGCACGCTTGCAATCTCGTCATAGCTCAGCCCGTCGAGTTCACGGAGGATCAGAATCGCCCGAAAATCCCCCGGCAGCCGAGCCAGCGCCGCTTGCAAATCCAGTCTCGCCTCAATCGCATCCGTATGAGAAGGCGTCAGCCGCGATGCATCATCGGAAAGCGCAAGCGAGGTCATCCCCCGCCTCCGGCGAAACAACGCCGCCTGCCGAAAAAGAATCGCATAAAGCCATGTCTTCACGGAAGATCGCCCCTCAAAAGTCCCCACCCCCCGAAACGCCGCCAGAAAAGTCTCCTGCAAAAGATCCTCCGCATCCTGCGACCGCGGCACAAGAGTCTCCGCAAGCCGCAGCATTGCCGCCGCATGACGATCAATAAGCAAATGAAACGCCTCTCCCGCCGAGCGAGCGCCCGACTTAGCCGAGAGAATCAGTTCGTCATCAGGTATCTGCACAGGAGTCCGTGGTTAGTAGTTCTTCAGCTTATCGATGCACTGCCGAGCGATCTTCGCAGTTTGAGCGTCTTGATGCTTCGTCGCCTGTTCCAGCGCGGCCATAATCTCAGGTTCCTTGCGGCCGTGAATCGCGATCTCCGCAATCGCACGGTAACGCACCGCAGATTCCGTATCGCTCACCAGCTTCGCCAGCAGCGGCGCAGACTTAGGATCCGCACTGGCCCCCAAAATCGCGGTAGCTTCGACGCGGCCAAACGGATCAGACTGCGACACCATCGCCTCAAAAAGTTTCGGATCGACCTTCTCCCCGTTGATACCGAGCCCGCGAGCCGCCCATGCCATCAGCTTCGGATCCTTTGTAGTCGCAGCAACCTTTTGAATCGCCGCAGTCAGCCTCGCATCCTTAAGCTTCGGCCCATGATAGCACGCCACACGCGCACCAGGCCCGCCCTGCTCCACGATCTGAATCAACGGCTCAATCGTACGCGGATCTTTCAAATCCACCAGCGTACTAACCAGCCACATCTGCCCCGCACCCGACAACGACGCATTCCCAACCAGCGAAAGCATAGGCAAAACAGCAGGCTCCCCAATCTGCACCGCACGATCGTGCGCATTCTTCCCCGCAACCGCATCGCCCAGCAAACCGGCCGTGATCTGCTCCAGCAACGCTTTCTTCCCAGCCGCATCCAACTTCCCAAACTCCACCGGCGGCGCTTCGCCAAGGTTCATCGACACCGTCGCACTGGCCACAACAATCGGCTTTCTCTCCAACTCCTCGCCACTCTCCGACGTAAGCACCACAAACGCTTTCACTCGTACCGCCCCCGCCGCAAGTAAATCCTTCATCTTTCCCAACGGCTCGGGCGCCGAAGCAGCAGCCTTTTTAGCGCCAGCAATCGCTGACGCCGTCGGCAACCCATCGCGAATCTCAATCTCCGGAGCATAGCGGTAAGCAGCCAACAACCCCGCATCGAACTGAATCTCCATCGTCTCTTGAGCCGCCACAATTTGCGGTGTCGCCACATGCGCCGCCGTGTAGTAAATATGATCCTTCCCCTGCGCCACCAGCAGCCAGACGCGAACATTCTGCTTGGACAGTTCCGTACTTGCCAGATTTTTCAATTCCGCCCGCACCAGAATCGGCGCCGCAATCGCCGGCGTCCCAACAGCCGAAATCCTCGCCTGCAAATTGCCGCTGACTTCCCCCCACCCCCCTCCTGCACTTTGAACCGGCGGCGGAGCATCCGCCAGCAGCGAGCCTGCGCACACCAAACACCACACGCCGACAACCCGGCGAACCAAAGCGTTCATAAAACCTCCCAACACCGCCGCATCATAACAGATGTCTATTGAGTCGGCAGGCTGGTAGCGACCCCGCTTTGCGGGGTGTCGGTATGGTGGTAATAGCGTGGGTGCATGCCCGCAAAAGTTTAGCCGTTGATCGAAGATCAACGCTCGCTCGCCTTGGATGCGATAGGGGTGGGAGGTGGTCTGTAAACCGATGATCCGCGCAGGGCAACCGCATTTGACGTTCAGAGCCGCGACCATCAGGGAGCGACCGTGCGGCAATGCGTGAATCACGCGGGTCGCTCCCTTACGGTCGCGGCTCTGATGGTCAAATGCGTTTGCCCTGATGATCCGCGGCAAATCGGAACTATGTGGGATAAGACCCCGTGGTATACTTGAGGCATGATGAAGGAGGTGAAGCGTGGGAGTATTTCGGATGGTCCGGGTAATGGCCCTGGTGCTGGTGCTGTGCCTCGCGGCACGGGGTCAGGGGGAAGGGGGAGTGAAGGAAGAAAAGCAAACGAATGCCACGCGGCCGGGCGAAGTTCCAATTGCGGAGATCATTTCGCTCATCGAACAACTTGGCGATGAGCAATATTCGCGTCGAGAAGAGGCGCAGCAGAAATTGTCGGAAATGGCGGATGCGAGAGTTTTGAACGCATTGCGTGAGGCGGCCGCGGGTGCGGATCCGGAAATCGCGGCTCGAGCGAAAAAGTTGATGGCGGAATTGCAAAGCTTTTCGCATGTGGTGGTCGATGCGCAGGGTCGGCCAATCGCGGGCGCTACCGTCAGATTGCTTTATCCGAAGGGGCAAAAACCTGTTACGCTCAAGAGCAACGGATTCGGAGGCGTGACGCTGCCGACGGAGGAAGTAACAAAAGCGGTTAGGCCACACTTTGGAGACGTGACGCGGCCGGAGGAGGCGGTTGTGCCGACGGAGTTACGCGTGTCGCATCCTCGATTTGGCGAGGCTGTTGGAGGCTTTCCTCTTCCCTTGTCTGTCGATGAAAATGGGAGAGTGGAGCAGGCGGTGCCGTTGAAAATTCGCGTGCCGTTGGTGGAGAAGGGGACGGAAGCGTATGGGCGTTCGCTTCGTGGTGTGGTGACTGGGCCGGATGGCAGGCCGATGGAAGGGGCTCGGGTTACGTGCTACACGGTTCGGACGCCGGGCGAGGGATTGATCCAATCACATGATTCGATTCATGACGTTCTGACGGGCGCACAGGGCCGGTTCAGCATTTATGTGTCGGACGCCAATCCGCGGAACGAGCGAGGGAAGTTGATACCTGAGCGATCGCAGTTTCAGGTTGTCGTTAACGGAGCTGGGGAGGGGGCGAACGCGGATCTGTTTCCTTATGCGGCATCGTTTCCGAATGCGGAGGAGGCGAAGATTCGTCTGCCGCGGCCGGAGCTTTCGCATCAGTTTGCGTATGAAGCCCCCCCCCCCGGCGGCGGACGGCTGGGCAAGGATGATTTGCCGAATCTGTGGATCGCTTACACGCAGCCGGATGGAACACGTGTCAGTTTGCCGAAAAAGTACCGTGAAGGCGGGAAATTGTTGCCGGGGACATACACGGCGGAATGGGCGGACATGCGTGGAAAACGGATCGTTTACCAGCCTGTTGAGGTGAAAGCGGATAGCCCGGAGGTACTGCTGTTTCGGCTGCCTTCGCCGGTGCATTATCGTGGGCATGTCGTGGACGGTCGGGACGGCAAGCCGCTGGGCGGGGTGTTCGTGATGGGAAAAACCGGCACGATGAAAGATAACCCGGCGCTGCTCACCGACGATCAGTGGACGGAGCTTGAGGCTCTGCCTGCCAAGCCTGCGATGGATGACGATCGGCTCAAGGCGCTCAGTCGCATCTACGCATTTGAAACCATTGTTCGCACCGATGAGAACGGGGAGTTTGATGTCGAGCAGCCGATCGATCACAAATATTACGATGTGGCGGCGATCGCGCGTGGGCGGCTGGCGTATGCGATAAAGGTTTATAAGTATGCAGGAGGTGAGAAGCCGGAGGTGGCGATGGGCGATATGCCGTTGTTTCCGGCGGCGCGTGTCACATTGAAAATAATGCCTGCCCCAGGCTCGCGACACATGTCGGTCATGCCGGAATGGATTCTCGCCGCCGACCATCAGCCGGAATGGTTCGAGCATTTCAAGAGGGTGATGGGCAACCGCCCATACGGCTCCGAAGCGTTTATCCCTTACGGCCAGTGGCTGAAACCCAACAAGGCGGAAATGGAACCGATCCTTGTGCCGGCGGATGTGAAGCTGACGCTGAAGTTTGGAGTGCCGTACGAGGAGGGGTTGGTGCCGACGGTCTACGAGAAGCCGATCCAACTGGCTGCGGGGAAGGTGCTGGATATCGGTGAAGTGGCGTTCAAGCCGGCGATGGTGGTCAAGGTCAAAGTGGTGAACGAAGCGGGCAAAGGCGTCGAAGGGGTCGCGGTGCGGGAAAAATATGAAGATGAAAACATATGGAGCGTGGTGCACAACGCGGATCAGGAAGGATTTGTGCGGTTTTTTGTGCGGCCGAATTCGAGCGTAGAGTTTGCGCCGGATACGATGGCGGCGACGAAAGAAGAGTATGCGAATCGGCCGCGTGTGGCGTTTAAGGTGGGAGCGACGGCGCCGGCGGAGGCGCTGGTGATAACGCTCACGCCGCAACAGATTCAGACTTTGACGAAAACGGCGGGCAAGCCCGGCAACAAATAGGTCAGAAGAATGCTGCGCCCGTCAGCCCCCGGCTCTACCGGGGGTTTGTTCCGCGGCTGTGAACTCCGGTTTCTCCGAGCAAATCTCCGGCAGGGCCGGGGGCTGACGATCACCGAGCAAGCGATCGGCGAGTTTGGCTTGTAAGGTCCAGCGGGTGATGAAGATGGCGAGAGCGATGCCGGCGAGGACGTCGGAGACGAAATGGGCGTGGTGCAGGATACGCTGGACAGCGGTAATGGCGGCGAGGGTGATGAACAGGATGCGGGCGCGGGGGTAGAACCATGCGAGTCCGACGGAGAGGGCGAAGGCACCGGTGGTGTGTGCGGAGGGGAATGAGCCCCAGGCGGAGCCTTTCGTCGTAAAACCCATTTGAGGGCCGCCCCATTGCCAGGAGCCATCGTGGAAGACGGCGGGTCGTGAGCGACCGCAGAAGTCTTTGAGCAGGTAGGTGATCAGGACGGTGGCGAGGCAGCCGATGGCGATGGCCAGAGCGCGGCGGCGGCCTTCGCGGTCGAGCAGAGCGACGGCGAGGATGACCAAAACCGAGCAGACCCACTGGCCCCACTGCTCGAGCATGGCAAGTTCGCGGAGAGTATCGCTGTGGAGGCGCCAGGCGCCGTCTTGAGCGATGGGATTGGCTCGGATCGCCCAGGCGGCGACAGGCTGGTCGAGCCAGAGAAGGGCGATGATGAGGAAGAAGCCAGAAGCCAGAAGCCAGAAGCCAGAAGTTTTGAATCCGAGTCCGTACCCACCCCGTGGAAGGGGTGGGCTTTCCCCCCTTCTGGCTTCTGGCTTCTGGCTTCTGGCTTCTGATGACATATAGTACGATGCTCCGGATTTAAGTTTTTATTTTAGCCATGAGAGCGGGACAACACGAGTGATCAATATGAACTTGGAAAAGCGATGGTGGACGCGTGAGGATATTTTGTTGTTGGTGATGTTGGGGGCGTTGTTGTTTTTGCCGGGGCTGGGGCAGATTGTGTTGTTTGACCGGGACGAGCCGCGGTTTGCGACGGCGGCGAGGGAGATGTGGCAGTCGGGGGATTATATTGTGCCGCGATTTAATGGGGGGCTTCGGTCGGACAAGCCGCCGCTGGTGTATTGGCTGATGACGGCAAGCTATTCGCTGATGGGGCAGGCGAATGAGTTGGCGGCGAGGTTGCCGTCGGCGATCTGCGGAACGCTCACGCTCATCGTGGTCTATCTGATGGCGGCGGCAAGGTTCGGACGGGTGACAGGATTGCTCGCGGCACTGATCCTGGGATCGTGCAGTCTTTTCGTGGTCGAATCCCGCATGGCGACGGCGGATGCGGCGATGCTGCTGTTCACGGTGATCTGCATGGCCTGCATGTGGCAGGCGTGGGACACGACGGGAAAGAAGCCAGAAGCCAGAAGCCAGAAGCCAGAAGGAGAAAATTCAAAATGCAAGATTCGAAACGACGACGGGAATGAACCATCACAGACAGACACAAACAGACACAGACAGACACCTTCAGGCTTCAGGCTTCAGGCTTCAGGCTTCTGGCTAGCGTTGGCGTGCGGGGTGCTGACCAAAGGGGTGCCGCTGTTTTTTGTCTTGGTGCCGGTGGTGGTTTTGTCGCTGTGGCAGCGTTTCACCGGCGGCAATTGGCGTTGGTGGCGAAACTTGAAGCCAATGGTTGGGATACCGTTACTGATGGCACTGGTGCTGTGGTGGGTCGTTCTGGCGGGGATGCAGACGCATTGGGACTTGATTCGGCAGATGGTGGGGGTTCATTTTTTTGCACGGGTGGCGGGGCCGCTGGCGAAGTGGTTGCCGTTTCAGATACAAGATGTGCCGCGGACCGGGGGAAACGATCCGATGGGGAGTTACAGCAAGCCGCCAGGGTTTTATTTGTTGATGGTGTGGGTGACGTTCTGGCCGTGGAGCGTGCTGCTGGTTCCGACGGCGTTTCACACCGTGAAACGTGTGTTGGGGAAGACGGCGCTCGTGGTCGATCCGCGGCCATATCGGTTTCTGCTGGCGTGGATTGTGCCGATGTGGATTTGTCTGGAGATTGCCAGGGGTAAGCTGCTGCACTATCCGCTGCCGCAGTATGTTGGGATTGCGATTTTGTGTGCCGATGCGCTCGTGCAGAGTTGGCATCGATTGACAGATGTCTTCGCGGCGAAGTGGTTCGGGGGAGGAAGATGGCTGATGCTGGCGATCTGGGTGGGATTGGCGGCGGCGGTGCTGATCGTGGCGAAGCAGGCGAAAGAGGCAGAGCTATTCTGGCGATGCATTCCGCTGGCGGGGGCGTTTGTCGCGGCGGGAGTGGCACAGGCGATTGCGTGGGATCGGCCGAGCTGGCCGTTCGTGACGGTATTGGGATGGGCGGCGGCGCTGTTGGTGCTCTTCGCGTTGGTGTTGCCGGCGATCGAGGGTATCCAGGTCAGCCGGGCTATCGGCAGTGCGATGCAGGCGGAGAAGCGGAACGATCCGGAATTGCAATTGCTGGCGATTGGGTATGAGGAGCCGTCGCTGGTGTTTTATGCGGAGCATCAGATCGTCATGGGCCCGGCGGCGATGGAGATACTGGCGGAGCCAGAAGCCAGAAGATTTCTGGCGGCGGTGAATAGCGATTCCGATCCGAAACATCCGGGCGGTCTGGAACGGCTGCGGGAGAAAAATGTGGCGTTTCGGATCGTGATGGAGCGGCGGGGATTTAATCCGGCGAATCAAAAGCTGCTACGTGTGCTGCTGATTACGAATGAGCCGGAGAAAGCGACAGAGACGGAGCCGACGGAGGCACGCGAAGTGCCTCCCCCCTCCTCGTCGCAATCTGGCGAGTGAGCTGGCGGTAGACGGTGACAATTTGTCCCGCGGCGTCGTCCCAGGAGAGCTGGCGGACTTCATCATGGCCCTGCTCGCGAAGCGTGGCGGAAAGCGAGGGGTGGTGGAGGACGGCGAGAATTTTGTTGGCGAGATCCTCGGTGTCCCAGAAATCGACTTTGAGCACGTGATGCAGCACTTCGGCGACGCCGCTCTGTTTGCTGATGATGACAGGGACGTCGTGAGCGAGTGCGTCGAGCGAGGAGATGCCGAAGGGTTCGGAGATGCTGGGCATGACGTAGACGCTGGCGATGTTGAGGATTCGTTCGCGTTCTTTTTTGTTGAGGAAGCCAGTGAAGGTGACACGGTCCGAGATTTTCAGGGATTCCGCCAGGTCCATGAGGGTATCGAGCATTTCGCCATGACCGGCAACGACGAAACGGGCGTCGGGCTCGACGGAAAGGACTTTCTTGGCGGCCTGAAGAAACAGGTCGGGGCCTTTCTGCTTTGCGAGGCGGCCGAGGAAAAGGATCGTTTTTTGTTTCTTACCACCCACCCCGCAAAGCGGGGTCGCTACATCGTCTGTCTGTGTTTGTCTGTGTCTGCCTGTGACTAATTTTGTCGCCGCTTCCGGGTCGGCGGCGTTGTAGACGACTTCGATCTTCCGCGGGTCGATGCCGTAGCGGTCGACGAGTTGGGCTTTGGTTTTTTGGCTGACGGCGATGATATTGGCGGCGGCGAGCATGCCTTTTTTTTCGATTTCGAGGATTCGCGGGTCGCCGTGGTCGCCGGCACGGTCGAGTTCGGTGGAGTGGATTTGGACGATCATGGGTTTGCCGCTGGCGGCGGAGACGGCCATGGCGGCTTCGAAAGTCATCCAGTCGTGCGCGTGAACGACATCAAAAGTTTCCTGACGCGCGATGCCCAGCGCCAGGCGCGCGTAGCGTTCGGTTTCAGCGAACAGATCGTCGGCGTATTGCGAGAGCAACGCTTCCGCGGGAGAGACGGCGTAATGTTCCAGGTAACGGCCGGGAGGAGGAGAGGGAGGGAGGGGGAGAGGGGGAGAAGGGGAGACAACGTCGATGGGCGTGGGCTCAACGACCGGTGGCGGCAGTTGCGACCAGTTGCCGGCGGAATCACGCACCACTTCCTCGACCACGATTTGCTGATATTGCTGAGGCGTCAGGTACGGCTGCAGCCATACATCGACGGGGACGAAAGTGATCCGTTTGAGCGTTTCCTGCGGCAACTCTCTTCTGACTTCTGGCTTCTGGCTTCTGGCTTCTTCTCCCGAAACTTTCGGCAGTGTCGGCAGAGCCGGGGGCTGACATTGCGTTGTACGCTGGGCATCTTCGAGTGCCGCGTGCACTTCAGCGGTGCTGGCCGACGACACCAGCCGCTTCGTCTGCCCGTGCTTGGGACCGCTCCCTCCGCGCCCATTTTGCGCCAGCGGTTTGGGCAGCACGAACATCACATCGACGTTTCGAGCATTGAGCGACTTGACCAAGCCGTAGCAGGCGACGCCCAAGCCGCCCGATACCATCGGCGGAAACTCCCAACCTAGCATGAATACTTTCACAGCTATCGGCCTCCAAGGCGGATCCCCAACTCACACGACCCGTTACTATCCCTCAAGATGTTGCACGTGTCAAAGCCGCCAATGAGCACTCGGCGGGTTGGTACCGCGACCGTTAGGGAACGAGAGGGCAGTTCCCACGGTGCTCCAACGAACCTTTTCGCTATCAAAGCACAACCACCATTTATCTCCCCACAAGTCGAACACGTGATCCGGCACTCCCTTACGGTCGTGGTACCAGGTGGGGAGCCTTGCGATTCCTCGCAAGGCTATATAATAGGCTCACTTTCTTCTTCATGCGGTACATTTCGGGAGCCGTCATGCAAACGTTTTTGAACAAATACGGAATTTACCTTGTCGTGGTTCTTTTCGCCCTCGTAGCTCTGGTGATATGGATCAATGCCAAACGCGCCAGTTCCGGGACCGGCAGGTCGAACATGGGCTTCTTCATTGATGAAGAGACTGGTGAAGAATCTGTGCGTTCCTTGAGCGAGTTGCCGCCACTGATGGGCAAATCCGGCCGCCCCACCGTGGTTCGCGCCATGAAGTACGGTTTCGCAGACAACTCCGACAAGAGGTCCGATGAGCGCACCGTCTACCTCACCAAATTTACGCCGGAAGTGCAGGAAGCCCTCAAAACCTTGCCAGAGAATGATCCGAAACGTCCCGAGCTGTTTTTCTCAGGCCAACTCGTTCGCTCCCCACAACCTGACAGCAAATGGATTCTGCTCAACAATCCCGCCAGCCAGGCAATCACCGTGTTGCCCAATCCACCCGCGGGCAAACGCATCGTGCTGATCTCCCCCAAGTGATGCAGGTGTGCTGTTTCTCCGGGCACGCATGGGACACCCATGGGCAGGGGTGCGTGGCATGTTTTGCAGAACGAGCGTTGATCTTCGATCAACGGCTAAACTTGATACGGGTCGCCCAAGGGCGACCGCTAAAAGTATATCTGTTCCCCGGCTATCTGCATTTCATGCCATGCACCCCATGGGCGGGATGACAGGTTGTCTCGGTTGGCGTTTGCGTGTAATTTGTCGATATGACATATCTCCGTCCACAAGTTGCTCTTGTGCGTGTTTCGACTGCCTTGCTTGCGATTCTGATGCTGGTCGGATGCACCACGTATGTTTCGCCGAATGATGTTCCACGGCAAATTATTGGTTTGCATCAACGCGTTCCTTACGAATTGGTAGGTGATCCGCTGTGCCCCACGCCCACTGTCGAGGTCGAAATCAACGGGGTCAAGGGCAGGTTCCTGGTGGATACCGGGTGCCCGCAAAGTTGCATGACGCCTGACTTCTGCCGACGTGCTCATCTTTCCACCCAGGCCGCCAATCAGGAAGGCACTGTTCAACAGGCATACGTCTCGGAGCTTCGTGTCGGGCCGGTGGTCTTCAAGGACTTTTACATTTTTTGCGACGAGCTCAAGGTCGGCGTTACGCATGTCGATGGCTTCCTGGGGGCAACGCTTCTTCTGGCGGATACGTTCACCATTGATTCGCGAGATCGATTCATTGTCTGGGGAGATGCGGGCTGCGGCGAACCGATTAAAATCGCTGTGCAAGGCGGGTACGGGTTCTTTCTTGCGCACTTCCGAGCGACAGTCCTGGCCAGGATCAACGGATATGTGACACCCCTGATTATTGATACAGGATCTTCTGTTACGCATATCAATCGAAACATGTACTTGCGGCAGCGAGATCAGGGGGCGCCCGAGTGGCGACATTTCACTCGCGCCCAAGACAAGCCGCTGCAGATCGAACATCCCCACGAGACGGTGACAATCCGAGAAATTGATTATCTGCCGGCTCTTGAGATCGCACTCGGCGCGTTCCACCAGGATACGTTCGAAGGGCGATCGTTTCTCGTGAATGTGATCTTCGCCGATCCCGATGGCGAACCCGAGGTCCTCGGGTTCAATGTGTTAAGCCAATGCGTTGTCACGATCGACGCTCAGAACGAAAAGCTTTATTTGGCGTCATTGCCGGTAGCGGATACGCAGCCAGGGCACCAGTGATCGCCAACCACCTCAGCATTTTTCTCCCACAATCGGGAAATAAACCAAAAGAAAACGGCGTTCTTTTGGAACGCCGCAGGGGTTTCTGGAGGGTAGTGCGTTGGGATTAACGCTTGGAGAACTGGAAGCTGCGTCGGGCGCCGCGTCGGCCGTACTTTTTGCGTTCCTTCATGCGGCTGTCACGTGTGAGGCAGCCGCCATCTTTGAGGGCGGGACGGAACGAGGCGTCGAAGAGCGACAGGGCGCGTCCGAGGCCCTGGACGAGAGCGCCGGACTGGCCGGTGTAGCCGCCGCCGGTGACGTTCACGAGGATGTCGAGATTGCCGGCGATGTTGGCGGCGATGAGCGGGGAGCGGACGAAATGCCGATCCTTGGTTTCCTTGAAGTAGTCGTCGACTTCGCGGTCATTGACGATGAACTTGCCGTCGCCTGCGGTGATGCGGACACGGGCGACGGATTTTTTCCGGCGGCCTGTGCCCCAGAAGTAGACCTTGTTGCCGATGACGACCTTGCCGCGGGAACTGGGGGCGGCGGCCGGCTTAGCGGGAGTAGGCGAGGTGGTTGTGGTCGTGTCTGCCATGGTTTTTGGTCCTGAGTTTTGAAGTTTGGGGTCCTAAAGTACGTTAAAGCCGGGGGAAATTGGGGAAAATTACAGTTCGAGTTTTTCCGGGCGCTGGGCGGCGTGTGCGTGAGCGGCGTCCTTGTAGCATTTGAGCTTGCGGAGCATCTGCTCGCCGAGACTATTCTTGGGGAGCATGCGGCGGACAGCCATCTCGAAAACAGTGTTGGGTTTGCGAGCAAGCAAATCTTTGAGGGACGCAGTACCGCGGCCGCCTGGATAGTAGGTGTAATAGTCGTATTCGCGCTGATCGAGCTTGCGACCGGTGACTTTGATCTTGGTCGTGTTGATGACGACGATGTAATCGCCGGTATCGACATTGGGCGTGTAGATCGGCTTGTGCTTGCCCATCAGTCGCATAGCGACCTCGGCGGCAAGGCGACCGAGAATTTTGTCGGTGGCATCGACGAGATACCAGCGAGCGTCGACGTGGCCGACCTTGGCGATGGTGGTTTTGCCCGCAGGTTTAGCGATGCGGCGAATCGGCTTGGCGGGGGCGGCGGTGGTCATGACTACCTGTTCCTCAACAATCACGCGAGCAAAGCGATATGCCCTGCTCAAACCGACCGGAGCGATTTCGCGGCACAAGAACAGCGCATCAGCCCCTGACGGGAAACATTACAGAATACGCTTTTAGCGGAGATTGTCAAGGGCGATCAGATGTGATAAGATACGTTTCCTGAACGGGGCGTAGCGCAGCCTGGCTAGCGCACCTGACTGGGGGTCAGGGGGTCGCAGGTTCAAATCCTGTCGCCCCGACTTGCGTCGAGAAATGGCCCTTCGGTGAAAACATCGAAGGGCTTTCTCTTTGTCGTTACTAGACTTACGTCACTCAATGACCGTTTCAATAAAATACAAGTCAAAATCTGGCGACGGAGGTCTGTATCAGAAACTTTCCACCGTGCCCCGACATTTTGAGCAAAATCGAACGTTTCTAGGACGCGTTTGCGGAACTCTTCGCTCGGAGGAGCGGCCTCGGCGAGACGGTCGCGGAGTTGGTCGGTTTCGAGTTTCAATTCTGTGGATTTGGCGGTGAAGGTGGATTTATCGATGCTGCCGACGAGATAGCCGTCGAGGAGGCGTTGCTGGATTTGGGTGATTTCGGTTTGGCGTTTGCGGAGGGTACGGTTGATTTCTTCCTGCAGGCGGACGTTGTTGTCGCATGCCAGGGCGAGGCTTTGGCGGAGCCAGTTGCGACGCTCGTCGTCGGGGATGCGTAGGGTGGCGAGTTCGGTGGTGATGGCTTCTTCGAGTTGGTCTTGCCGCCAGCGGACGACGGGGTGGTCAGCGGTGGGTTCGAGGTTGCCGCAGCGGTAGTAGATGTATTCGTGGACTTTTCCAGATTTCATTTTTCGGCGGATGCGTTCGCTGGTGATTCCGAAGCCGCAGTGTTCGCAGGTGAACATGCCGCCGGCGAGGTAGTGGTTGGTGTTGCGGCCTCCCCCCCGGCGGTTCTTGCCGTGGAGGAGGTCTCGGCATTCTTCGAAGGTTTTCATGTCGATGATGGGTTTGTGTTTGCCGGGGTAGGATTGGCCGCGAAAGGTGACCATGCCGATGTAGAAGCGGTTGTTCAATATGTAGGAGAGAGCGGTGCGGTGGAAGCGGGGGTAGCTGGGTTGGTAGACGTAGCCTTCGCATTCCATTTTGTCGGCGATGTCGCGGAAGGTGTAAGTGCCGGTGGCGTAGAGTTCGAAGATTCGTTGGACGGCGGTGGCGTTGACGTCGTGGGGTTGGATAGGTTCTTCTTTGTTGCTGACGTTGAGATAGCCGTAGGGGGCGGAGCCGGGGGCCCAGCCTTGGCGGACTTTTTCTTCGATGCCTTTCAATACTTCGGTGCGGAGGTTGTCGGAATAATACTGGGCGACCGCAGCCATGACATTGAAGGAGAGAGCACCGGCGGCTCCGGGGCCGAATTGGTTTTCGACGAAGGAGAGTTTGATGCCGCAGGTGTCTTCGAGTTCCTGCAATCGCACAGCGTCGCGCATATTGCGGCAGGTGCGGTCGAGCTTGTGGGCAAGGATGTAATTGAGTTTGAGCTTGCGGGCGTTGGCTTTCACCCATTTGAGCATTTCGTTGAAGACGGTGCGTTCTGCACCGCGTTTGGCGGATTCGGCGACGACGAATTCGCGGGCGATGGCCCAGCCTTCGCGGTTGGCTTTTTCGCGGGTCACACGAAGTTGTGCGTCGATGGAATAACCCTCGCGTTGCTCTCTTGAAGAAACTCGTGCCCAAATCACACAGTTCTGCATTTCATTTCCTTTCTTTGTTCCGACTCAATGTATCGACGAGGTTCTTGAGGTTCATTAGGATCTCGACAGCCTCGTGGTCGGCGAGAGTCTCGTCGTAGTATGGCGACCAGACGCGGATCGTTTCGGCGACGGCTTCGTTGGTGATCCAGGCGGCGCTGGGGAGGTTTCGGGCAGCCGTGGCGGTCGTTCGATCCGGAGTACATGGTTGATCGTTTCTGGCTTGAAATCCAGTCGTTTCCGATGCATTTCTCATCATTATTCCTCCTCCGTCTTTGTATGGTTTGGTGTATAGTTTGGGTCGATCCAGATTTTCAGGCCGGTGTCTTCGAATGTTTTTCTGATACGCCAGACGGCGTGATCCACGGTGGCGCGGCAGCAGTTCAGACGTTGAGCGATGTCCGTTGTGGTGTGGCCCTGCGCGAGGTGTTGGCAGATGACGCGATCCTGTTCAGAGAGTTGCGTCATGGCGTTTTTCAAATCCAAGCGCAGGTCTGCAGTGGCATCGGTGGTTGATTCGCGGACTTGGGTTTGCATGCGTTCGATGCGTCGTTGGTGGCGACGATTGGCGCGGCGGTGGACTTTGATTTGGTTGTCGATCACGGCCGTCATTGCGGTGGTTTCGCTGGCTCCGTTGGAGATGGCGGGGTCGTAACGAAACTCCATCAGAAGCGGCACGATTTGCTGTTGCAGGTCATCGTGTTCGTCGGCGCGGATGCGGTAATACCGGACGCGGCGAGCGATCAATTCCAGGACTTCGGGCGGGACCATTCCGGCATAATTGTTTGCGAACATGGCGAGCCTTTCACGAAAGGAAAGTGGTGCTTCCGAGGCGTTCTCGGACGCGTTTCGCCATGTTCCAAAATTTACAGGATCATATATATAGGCTGAGGCATTGTCTGAAAAACTGTAATGTGACACATATGCGCCACATTACAGTTTTTCAGACCATGTCTCAGACCATATGTGACACATATGTGTTTACTAGATCACATCCAAATGATCTAGCAAATTTACCCCTTGGTGGCAAATAAGAGGTGTACGCAACGCATCCTGACGTACCGATGCAGGTCCGCTTTATGCGTGAATCGGAGTACCGATAAATGTCCGTCACCTCATTCACTCTTCAGATGCCACGCAATCGGTTGCAGCAGACTTTTGACGAGATCGAAAGTGTCCGTCGGTCGGCGAGCCAGCGTCATCTGTGTTTGTTGGAAGTATGGAAACGGCCCGGTCATACCGCTGCGGAGATCGCGACGTTGACGGGGTTGGCGAGGTATGTTCCGTCGCGGCGGTTGCCGGAGTTGAGGCAGTCGGGGCAGATCAAGTGTGGCCCCGAACGAGAGTGTGCGGTCACGGGTAATCCGAGCATGACATGGTTTCCGTGTGTGGAGAACAATTGATGAGCCGTTGTGAGTTATCTCAGGAAATGATCGATTACGTCACGGAGTGTACTTTGATCCGGGCCAGGCAGGCGGTTCGGCGAGTACGCAATCTTGGGGACGTGAAGGATGTTCAGCAGGATTTGTTGCTGGATATTTTGCAGCGACTGCCGAATTTTGATGGCGAGCGGGCAGATATCAAGACGTTCATCAGTCGCCTGGTTGATAACAAGGTTGCCAGCATGATCGACACGTTTCGACGTGCTCGGCGGAGAGGGGAAGGGGTTGGGCCGTCGGTGGATGACTGGGTGCTCGATGAGGATGGCGAATGGATACGGCGGGATGGGGTGATGGACGCGGAGTTGCTTCGTGCTCATCGAGGAGTGGATTCACGGAGCGCCGAGGAGACGGTGAATCTCAAGGCGGATGTTGCGGCGGTGATGGCGAAGCTGCCTGAGGAGTTGCGGGAGTTGTGTGTGCAGTTACAGACGCATGGGCCTTGGGAGCTGATTCAGGGGGGGAAGGCCAGTGCGGTTCTTTACAAGCAGATGGCGGAGATTCGAGAGGCGTTCCGCGAAGCACAACTTGACCTGTATCAGTGAATTTTGAATTTCGACAAAACGTTTCGGAGATCGAACATGGAACTGGATATTGATTTGGGCATTCTGGGAGTCGAGTCGGCTGAGGAGTATCACGCTCAGGCTGCTCGGAATCTCAGTAGTCATCAGTTGCTGGATTTTATGAAGTGCCCGTGGTTGCATCGGAAGAAGGCGATTGGGTTGATCGGGAATAGTGACTCGGTTAGCTACTTTGTTGGGAGAGCGGCACATGTGCGGATTCTGGAGGGGCGGGAGAACTATATACAGGCGTATGCTTTGGGGGGACCGATCAATCCGAAAACCAACAAACATTATGGTGCGAATACCAACGCATTTAGGGAGTGGGCAGAGGAACAAGGGAAGCCGGTATTGTCGCAGGATCAGGTGGATTTGATTGAGCAGATGGCGGCGGGGGTGGCGATGAATGATGAGGCCACGGACCTGTTACTTTATGGACGGAGTGAGGGGGTCGTGCGGGTGAAGTATTGCGGGACGCCGTGCCAGATTCGGATTGATTGGCTGCATCCTCATCGTGGCATCGTGGACTTCAAGACCTGTGATGATCTCACTTGGTTTGAAGCGGATGCGAAGCGATATGGGTATGCAAAGCAGATGGCGTTTTATCAAGCGGTTTTGGCACAAGCGCTCGGCGGTGTGATGGTGCCGGTGCATCTCGTCGCTATCGAAAAGAAAGAACCGTTTCGCTGTGGTGTGTGGCGTGTCACGGACGACACGCTCGCCATCGCCCGGCAGGAAAACGAAGCGGCGATTCGTCGGTTTCTGAAGTGCCGCGAAACGGATGAATGGAAAACGGGTTACGAAGAAATCCGCATGTTGAACGTTGCATAACGCTTCTCTCTTCCCTTCCCCTCGCCCGCGCCCGTGCTCAGGCTGAGTTTCTTCGCCGCACGGGCGCGTTTGGCAGGCCCTGGTTGGGTAGCCGGAACCAATACTCCGGATTGCAGGTTCGATTCCTGTGACTGCCTTTGATTGAAACGTGTTTTACAGGAGATAGCTCGATGACGCTTCAAAACATTCATCGCGGGAGAAAGCATTTGCCGCCACGGTTGCTGGTTTACGGCACGGAAGGGATCGGGAAGACCACGCTCGCTGCTGCCGCGCCGTCGCCGATTTTTATTCCGACTGAGGATGGGCTGGACCAAATCGACTGTGCAAGTTTTCCGTTGGCGAAGAATCTCGCTGATGTCGAAACCGCACTACGCACTCTCATTCACGAGAAGCACGAATTCGAGACGGTTGTGATTGACTCGGCGGATTGGGCTGAGCGGTTGGTGTGGGACGCGCTGTGTGAACAGTACGGTGTGACGAGCATTGAGAAGGTCGATGGCGGCTACGCTCGTGGCTACACGCATGCTCTCACGCATTGGCGGCGACTGTTGGCAGATCTGAATACGCTCCGCATCCAGCGTGGCATGTGCGTGATCCTTCTTGCACACGCCAAAGTCGAAAAGTTCGAAGATCCGGAGCACAGCCCCTACGACCGCTACTCACCGCGACTCCACAAACACGTCACGGCATTGTTGAGTGAGTGGAGCGATGCGGTGCTGTTTGCGACGCGGAAGATCATCACGAAAACAGAGAGTGGCGGCTTTGGTCGCAATCGCACAACCGCTGCTGGTTTAGGGACAGACGGCGGGGAGCGAATCCTTCGTACCGTCGGTAGTCCCGCGTGTGTCGCCAAGAATCGTTACAGCTTGCCGTCGGAATTGCCACTGTCGTGGTCGGCGTTGATGCAGGCGATGAATCAGGAATCGAGTGCGCCGCTACGTCTGGCAGGCGCTGAAACCACTTCAAATACAGGAGAAACGAAGCATGGCTAATCTGAATTTCAATGCACACGAAGTCGAACCGGCGACTGAATTTGAGCCGTTGCCGGCGGGTAAGTATTTGGCGGCGATCACGGAGTCGGAAATGAAGCCGACGAAAAGTGGTGGTGGCAGCTACCTGGAACTTACGTTTCAGATTCTCGATGGGCCGTGTAAAGGTCGCAACGTTTGGGCGCGATTGAATTTGCAAAATCCAAGCCACACGGCGGTACAGATTGCGCGTGGTGAACTTTCGGCGCTTTGTCGGGCGGTCGGTGTGATGACACTGCGAGATAGTGTCGAATTGCACAATTTGCCGCTGGTGATCAGCGTCAAGCAAAAGAAGCGTGAAGACAACGGGGAACTCACGAACGAGATCAAGGGTTACGAACCGAAGACCGCTGCGCCGGCTGTTGGTCAACCGCAGCAGGCACCGGTGACGAGCAACACGCCGCCGTGGAAGCGATGAGGATTTTTTGTACGGAGCACTTCTCTCGCCTCCCGTCGGCGCGTTCTGTGCCGGCGGGAGGAGGGGGGGGCTTACTTGAGGACACGTTCTATGTTGACGGCTTCGTTACCTTTTCCCCCGAGCGTCAATCGCCTTTGGCGTAAGTGGCGAGGACGCATGGTGCTCAGCCCCGAGGGGCGAAACTACCGCACGGCGGTTTGTGCGAGATTGGCGGGCAATGGGCCGCGTAAGCCGCCGTCGGGTGGGCGGATAGCGCTGTGCATGGATGCGTTCCCTCCCGATTTCAGACGTCGCGATCTTGATAATTTAAACAAGAGTGTCGCTGATGCGCTCCAGGACGCGGCAGTTTATGAGGACGATTCGCTCATTGATTTGCTGCTGACAAGACGACGCGAGGTCGTGGCGGGTGGGCGTATCGACGTGCGAGTTGATGAGCTTCCTTTAACAACGTGTCCGCTGTGCGGTTCTTTCATATCGAACAACTGAGATGCATATGAAAAAACAACCATTGAAAATTCTCTCTCTTGGCGCGGGTGTGCAGAGCACGGCGGTGCTGCTCATGAGTTGCCGGGGGATTCTGCCGAAGCTGGATGCGGCGATATTCGCCGACACACAGTGGGAGGCTCCGGCGGTCTACGAGCACTTGTCGTGGCTGGAAAACGAAGCGGCCAAGGCTGGAATTCCTGTGCATCGTGTGACTGCCGGAAGTCTGCGGAAGCATACGCTCGAAGGTTTTGTTCGGGGGAGTAAAAACGAAGGACGGCGATATGCGAGCATGCCGATGCATGTGCTTTCACCGGAAGGTGTGAGAGGCATTCTGCGGCGGCAATGCACAAGCGAGTTCAAGATAGGTCCGGTCGAGCGATTCATCCGCCGCGAATTGCTCGGTCTTGCAAAGGGACAAAAGGCTCCGAAGGACTGCGTGGAGCAGTGGTTCGGGATCAGTGCTGACGAATTGCGTCGAGTGCATGTCAGCAAGGCTCACTGGAAAACTCATGCTTATCCGCTTGTTGGGCTGATCGTCAAAGACCTCAATCGTTCCTACACCCGTGCCATGTGCATCGACTGGCTGGAGGAGCACTATCCCGGCCGTCACGTTCCACGATCAGCCTGTATTGGCTGCCCGTACCACAGCGATGACGAATGGTGGCAGATCAAAGGCGATCCCGATCTTTGGGCGGACGTCGTGGAAGTTGACGAAGCGATCCGGCATGCGGAAGGGATGAACGGGCAGGTCTTTCTTCATCGTTCGTGCCGCCCACTCAGGGAAGTGGACCTTCGAACGCCGGAAGAAAAAGGCCAGAGCGTTATGCCGTTCGCTCGGAAATGCCACGGCAGGAATGCCTCGGCAAAACGTAAACGGCAGCCAGATCGACGTCACCCGCCGGCGAGAAATCATCGCAGGCGGACGTATCAACGCGCGAGTTGAACTTGTGTGCCCGCTGTGCGGGCGCGGATTACTGGAGAACGACTAACGATGCCAAATACCCGGACCATGCTCGCGTTTGCTGACGTTCACATCCCGCATCACAACCCACGGGCGCTGGAGGTATTTTGTCGTGCGGCAAAGCGCATCAAGCCGGACCTGATCGTCTGCCTGGGCGATCTGCTTGATTGCGGACATTTTTCAACGCATCCGCCGACGTTTGGGATGCCAGAGTCTGATTACCTCGGCGATCTGCGACAGGCCAAGGCGCTGCTTGATCGGTTGCAGAAAGTTTGCGATCGGCTGGTGATGGTCGAGGGCAACCATGAATATCGCATCGACCGCTGGGCGGCGGCGACGGCGCAGGGACGCGGCACCTACTCGATGCTGGCTCCTCGTGTGCAACTGATGGATCACCGCCGCAATTGCAAGTACATCCCCTACGGAACTGTGTCCGGTGCGTACCCGCACTACGCGGTCAACTCCAGAATTGTGGCGGTTCACGGATGGTCCTGTGCCCGCCACGCAACCAAGCAGCATCTGGATATCAGCCAAGGGAAGAGCATCATCCACGGTCACACGCATCGCGCCGACGCCTGCATTGTTCAGGGCATCTGGTCGTCGGCCTCCGGCGGCGTGATCGAATCTCGCAGTGCCGGCTGCCTGTGTAAGCGTATCCCGCTCTATGGCACGGGTCGCCCCGTGGAGTGGGTCAACTCTTTTATCCTTGGTTATCTGGGGCGGCGAAGCGACACCCTCTACACCATTCCGATCATGGACAACCGCTGCATTCTGCCTGACGGCACTGAGGTCGCGGTGTGAGCCGGAGCGGAAATTCCACAGAAAAAATAGATCACTCAAGCAAAGGAAAGTAGCCATGAACATTCAGATGCTCGAACTCGACAAAATCCGGATCGACGGCGACACACAACCGCGAGTGGCCATTGATGAATTTGTCGTCAGGCAATATGCCGCAGACATGGAGCGAGGGGAAGAATTCCCACCGGTCCATGTCATGTTCGATGGTGCGACCTACTGGCTGGTGGATGGTTTCCATCGGTATCACGCACACAAGAAGTTGGCCAAAACCCAGGTTGCTGCCGAGGTTGCCACGGGGATGCAGACTGACGCGCAGTGGGAAAGTCTCACAGCCAATAAAACCCACGGACTACGCCGCACCAATGAAGACAAGATTAAAGCGGTCATCAAAGCGCTCAAGTTGAGGCCGAGGCATAGTGACAGTGTTATCGCAAAGCATGTGGGGGTTAGCGATAAAACGGTCACAAAATACCGCGAGTCCACGTCGCCCAGCCAAGCCCCAAAAACCGAACATAACCCTAGCGAGGTTCGGATTTCCGAACCTGAACCATCTGGTCAAGCTCAAAAACCCAAACATAACCCTAGCGAGGTTCGGAAATCCGAACCTGCCATGAAACTGTTCTCAGGATCAGATTCAAAATCCAAACGAATCGGCCAGGACGGCAAGAGATATCCCACCCGTCAGCGTCGCGTCAAGGCTGGCATATCTCCCCGCGCGGCTCCTGTCATTCGCGGATTGAGCAAGCCGCTGGAGAAAAAGACGCACATTGAGATGCCGCTGGACCCGGAAGCGGGGGCATTTGCTTTGGTAAGCCTGTTGGATCGTTCCTACGTTGAGCAACTCGTCATCAAGCTGACCGCCATCCTTGAAGGTCGTGGGGGGACGCCGCCGGCGCTTCGGGATTTGCCGCCAGGGCAGGTCGTCTCGTCGAGCGCCTATCAGTAACCAATCACATCGTTTGTGAAATTGTTTTTCGGAATTTTCTTTTCAAGAAAGGTTTCGCCATGTCCACGTTTGCTGCCACGTCTGTTGTTCCCGTTCCTCCGGCCTTGATTGCTGCGGGTAATTCACCTATGCCGGTACCTGCGGTAACGAAACCTGTTGCGCCGGCGAAGGAGCCGACTGCCAATCGTATGTTGATCACGCCGGAGATGGCTCGTCGCTGGTTGGCGGACTGTAACGTCGCCAATCGTCACATGGTGCTGAGTTATTGTGAGCGTCTCGCCCGTGATATGAAGGAGGGGCGGTGGATACTGACGCATGAGGGGATCGCTTTTGATCCGCAAGGACGACTTTTAGATGGCCAGCAGCGGCTCCGTGCCATTGTGATCGCTGATGTAGCGGTGGAGATGTTCGTATGGCTCAACGTCACGCCCAAGGCGCTATTGGCGATCAACATCGGACGAAAACGTACATTGACGGATTCACTGTTACTCTCGTCATCGGTAAGCAAGGTCAGTCCGCAGCATCTGGCCACGTTACGGGCGATGCTCGGTGGGTTTGGTGCTCGTCCGACTCTCACGACTGCTGAAGCGGCGGCGGAATATCAGAAGCATCGGGAGGCCATTGAGTTTGCTCATACGTTTCTGCCCAGTGGCCGGACGGTCAAGGGTATCACGCTCAGTTGCGTTCGTGCTGTGGTGTCGAGGGCTTATTACTCGGCGGACCTTGAGCGGCTCGGGGCTTTCTGTCAGATCTTGACGCAGGGGATGGCGAATCAGCCCAACCATCAGGTGGTGGTGATGCTCTTCCAGTATTTGTTGAGAAATGCTGGCAGCGCACGCATGGATCGTGAACGGTACGTCAAGACAGCGTGGGCGTTGCAGGCGTTTTTACGTTACGAGCAGCCAGCCCGTCTCATGTCGAGTTCCCAGGAATTATTCCCGTTGGCTGACGAGGCGAAATAACACCGATGGAATTACGACCTTATCAGAAAGAGGCCGTCGAGGCGGTCTATGCGCATCTGCGTGGGCGGGACGACAATCCTTGTGTCGTCCTGCCCACGGCGGCGGGCAAGACGCCATGCATCGCGACGATCTGCCGCGATGTCGTGCATTTGTGGAGTGGGCGGGTGTTGGTGCTGGCGCATGTGAAGGAGTTGTTGGCGCAGGCGGTCGACAAGCTGCATGCGATGGCACCGGATTTATGGATGAATATCGGGGTGTATTCGGCGGGGCTTTCTAAACGAGACACCACGCAGCCGATTCTTGTGGCGGGGATTCAGTCGGTTTATCAGAAGGCGAAGGAACTGGGGCGGTTCGATCTGGTTATCGTGGACGAGGCTCATTTGATTCCGATGGAAGGCGACGGGATGTATCGGCGTTTTTTGGATGACGCCCGATCCCTCAATCCTCAGTTGCGGGTGATTGGTTTGACGGCGACGCCGTTTCGTCTTTCGTCAGGGCCGATTTGCGTACCACCGCCAGAGGGGATTCTTAACAGCATTTGTTACGAGATCGGGGTGCGGGAGTTGATTGCCGCTGGCTATATCTCGAAGCTCAAAAGCAAAAGTGGGAAATTCAAGGCGAACACCGATGGGCTGCATATCCGGGGCGGTGAGTTTGTGCCCGCGGAAGTTGAAACGTTGATGAACCAGGACGGGCTGGTCTACTCGGCGTGTAAGGAAATCGTCGAGCAAGTTCGTAGCGGCAATCGCAAGGCATGTTTGATCTTCGCGTCGAGTGTGAAGCATGGGCAGCACGTTGCCAAAACCATCGAGCAGGTTGCCGGTGAAGAATGCGGCTTTGTTGATGGTGAGACATCCGGCATCTTTCGTGACCAGATTCTTCGGCGGTTCCGCGAGGGGCAGTTGCGATATCTGGCGAACGTGAACGTGCTGACCACTGGTTTCGATGCGCCGAATGTGGATTGTGTGGTTCTGCTGCGACCGACGATGTCGCCGGGACTCTATTACCAGATGGTCGGGAGGGGTTTTCGGTTGGCTCCCGGTAAAGCCGACTGTCTGGTTCTGGACTTTAGCGGCAACGTTCTGCGTCACGGGCCGGTGGATCAGATCCGAGTTCACGATCCGGCGGCAAAGCGCTTCGGCCCGCAAGGACGACCAGCGAAAGAGTGTCCATCCTGCCAGGCGTTGATTGCCACGGGGTACGCGACCTGTCCAGAGTGCGGCTTTGTATTCCCGCCGTCGGAGCGGGATCGGCACGAAGCCGAAGCTGGCACCGCTGGGATACTTTCCGGCGAAATCACAGACGCCGAGTACGAGGTGCGAAACGTTAATTACAGCGTGCATGTAAAACGTGATGCCCACGAGAACGCACCGCGAACGCTACGGGTCGATTACGAGATTGGTTACTACCTGTACAAATCCGAGTGGGTTTGTTTGGAGCACAAAGGATACGCACGGCAGAAGGCTGAAGCGTGGTGGCGGTTGCGATCCTGTGCGCCGGTGCCCAAGACGATTGAGGAAGCGGTAGCGCTGGCGGAATCCGGTGTGTTGGCGACGACGCTTGCGATCACTGTCCGTAACGTCGCCGGGGAGAAGTTTGATCGCATTGTTGATTGTGTGTTGGGGGCGAAGCCGGAGTTGGAGGCTGCTGTTGTCGCCGACGCGCCGGACGAGTCGTGGGATGAGAGTTTGCCGTTACCGATGCAACCAGAAGATGAAATTCCTTTTTAGTAGGAGATCAATATGCAGGAAATAGCAGAAAAACGTACCGGACTCACTTTTGAGGAAGCGGTCGAATTGAGACGCAAAGTGTCGTTTCCAATGACGAGGGCGGAGGCGAACGAGCACTTACGTTCGCGTGGTTACGACTGCCACCCGGTGATGCTCAAGGCGATGGTCGAGCACGAGGTTGTGAAGCCGATCCATCCGAAAGTCTGGATGCAGAAGGATGTGGAGGATGCTGCCGAGCATATCGAGGATTGCGGTCTTTTCACGCCATATGCTGAGATGTGCGAGGCGTTGGGATGTCGTTATGCGGATTTCCTGCGGGCTCTGAAGGCGGCGGCTGAACGCGAGTCGGCGAAGTACGGGCAGGACGTGCCAGCACGCGATCATTATTTCGTGATGCATCGGATGCCGCCGCGTGGGGAGGGTGGTGCTGATGGCGTCGTTAAACCGGCGGTGCTCACGTTCACGCTCTGTGCCGACATTCGTGAACGACTCGAACGCGGCGAACCTCTCTGATCCCCCCCCAGTTCCAAAACAGTAACCGTTCGCTGTGGTCTTCGCCTGGCGGGCGGGGCGAGGGCCGCAATGTGTTTCATCCGTCCGAAAAATTGAGGAATAGCAATGAGTCTAACTTTACAAGAGACGACGATTCCGTTGCCGATGCCTGTGCCCAGTGCATCACCAGAACCCAACCTGGTCACGATGCCCGCTCCGATGCGGTTGCTGCCGCCGTCGCAGGGGCCGTGCTGTTATCAGTGCGGCGGTGCGACTATCCGGAACGGAACTTGTTACGTCTGCACGGGCTGTGGAGCGACGAGCGGGTGTTCATGAGGTTTTCCTGAGTGATTGAAGTTGCCAGACAATATCAGCAGGCGGGACTGTCCGTGCTGCCAGCGAACCGGAGCGAAAAGCGGCCGGCGCTGGCAGGGTGGAAGGATTACCAGTCCCGCCTACCGACGGAGGCGGAGGTGATGGCGTGGTTCGCCAACGCACATGATGCGCTGTGTCTGGTGACGGGGGCGGTGTCGGGGAATCTCGAACTGCTCGACTTCGACAATGGCGGTGAGCTTTTCAGTCGCTGGGCCGAACTGGTCGAGGCGGAGATGCCGGGGCTGATGGGGCGGTTGGTGATTGAGACTTCACAGTCCGGGGGTTGGCACGTTTTATACCGCTGCACGGAAAAGGTCTGCGGCAGCATTCATTTAGCACAGCGCATTGTTTCGGTACCTGACGACAACCCTATCGCGTTTGCCGGCAAACCCTACAAACCGCGGCGCAACGCAGCCGGTGGTTGGGAAGTCATCCTGACCTTGATCGAGACTCGCGGCGAGGGCGGATTATTCCTGTGTCATCCCACGCCGGGCTATGAGATGCAGCAGGGGGAGATTGAGGATCTGCCGGTACTGACGGCGGAAGAGCGGGACGTGCTGCTCGAAGCGGCGTGGTCGCTCAATGAGTTGATTCCGTCGCCGGTGGCGGTGCCGTCCGATCCGCAACCTCACAATCACGGTGAACGCCCCGGCGATGCTTTCAATGCGAGGGGGGATGTTACCGGCTTACTCGTTCAGCATGGCTGGACGCTGGTCCGTGACGGGGAGAATCAATACTGGCGACGGCCCGGCAAGAACAAGGGGTGGAGCGCTACACTCAAGGATCGCGTCTTCTACGTGTTCTCATCGAACGCTGCGCCGTTCGACGGTCCCAAGGCTTACGGGCCTTTCGCTGTCTACACGATGCTTGAACACAACGGTGATTACACCAAGGCCGCATCGACGCTGCGGACGCAAGGATACGGTTCAACACCCTCGCCGTCGTCTTCACCGCCGTCAGCGTCGTCACCGCCGTCGTCGTCGTTCGACGGTACAACGTCCGCGCTGCTCCCCCAGCCCTTGAGCGTTCGCGCTCTCATGAGCAAATATCCCAATCTGCGCCCGCCAATTCTGCACGGCTTACTGAGGGAGGGGGAGACGATGAATCTGATCTCGGCTCCGAAGGCGGGGAAATCATGGCTCGCCACGGATTTGGCTATCTGTGTGGCTACGGGCCGAGATTGGTTGGGGCAGTTCGGCTGCGAACGCGGTGAAGTGTTGATTCTCGATAACGAGTTGCACGGCGAAACGTCCGCGAACCGAATCCCAAAGGTCGCCAACGCTCGCGGTATTCCCATCGACTCCTACGCCGATCATGTGCATGTGGAGAACCTACGCGGGCGTCAGCAGGACGTGTTCTCGCTGGCGACGTATTTTCAGGCGTTAAAGCCGGGGCGGTTCAAAATCATCATCCTTGATGCGTTTTACCGCTTCATGCCGCGTGATATGGATGAGAACGACAACGGCACTATGGCCAATTTATACAACCACATCGACCGATACGCTGATTTGCTCCGCTGTTCGTTCGTCCTGATCCACCATACGACCAAGGGGAATCAGTCCGGCAAATCTGTTACTGACGTTGGTGCGGGAGCTGGTAGTCAAAGCCGCGCCACCGACACGCATATGGTTTTGCGGCCTCACGATGAGGAGGATGCCGTCGTGCTCGACGCCGCTGTGCGGTCATGGCCGCCGGTCGCGCCACGTTGTCTTCGCTGGTCATACCCGATCTGGAGTCCCGCTGACGAACTCAATCCTGAAGAACTTCGTGTGGACAAGGGAAAGAAGAAGGCTGAGAAGAAAGAGCAGTGGACGCCCCAAGCATTTGTTGACGCCTTCATTGATGACCAGCCCGTCACGCGTTCGGCGATTCTTACCAAAGCGATAGACGCCGGTTTGTCGCGCTGGTTGGCGGACAATTTACTACGCGCCGCGGACGCAGATTTACTCGTCACACGGCACGGAGAAGGAAAACGTGGCCAACCTTGCACCTATACCTCTGCCAAATTGGCAGGAAGTACAGAAGGAGAATTGCTATGAATTTATATAGTTCGCAGGTCCGCTTTACTTCATCAAACATCGCAAACGCATTCAATTTACATGATGCGTTTTGCGTCCGAAATATAGCATGTTTACTGAAAATCATATTCGTTTTGTGGATTCGTTTTGCGCACAAAACGAATCCGAACGCGCGGGGATTCAATTCGTTTTGTGCGCCCCCTAAAGGGGAGCGCACAAAACGAATCGAATCTGGTCCCGCGCGTAGCAAAACAAAACGAGTCACAAAACGAATACAAAACGAATCGCAAAACGAATTCCCACCCCCCGATAGACCGGCCCCAGTTCGCACACGTTTGCCCCGTGTCGCGTCGGTGGAGACGAGTTGGCCAACGACGCCAATTCGCGAGATCGACGCGTCGTGTCGCCAACGAACGCGACTGCCAAAAATGTCTGCCGTTTTGGCATATGTCCATAAAAAAAATGGTTCCTCCCTGGCGATCATGTCTCATGCTTGCGAGGGGAATGGTCGGAAGCCAGCTTTTTGTTTGTTGCGCGTAGCGAACATCGAAATATCCGCCTGATTTTGGCTCTGTGAATCTTGAAACCGCGTTTTTATCGGGAGGTCCGCATAATGAACATCATTACTCGTCATAGCGGCCAACCACTCACGATTTTGAGCCTTTGGTGCGGTCGCTGTGGTGAGCATCGCGTCGCTGGGCGCGGGGAACATTGCTCACGTTGTCGAGCCATCCCGCGTTTGGAAGACTTCGCTTGCGGGGTGTGCGGTAGGCCAGCATCGACCTTTTGGATCTATGGCCATCGTTGCCAACAGCACCAGGGCGTTCGTATTCCGAGTCAGCAGATCGGAGGAGGGACCGACTTCGTCGGATGCGTCAGCGCACTTTTATGTCGTAAATCTTGAACTACGTATTTTGAAACATTGTTCTTACTGGAGACAAAAAATGAACATCGAATTACGCGAGATTGATACGATTCATCCCTACCCCGGCAACCCGCGACAGAACGATGAAGCGGTGGATGCTGTGGCGGCGAGTTTGAAGGAGTTTGGGTTTCGCCAGCCGATTGTGGTGGACGCTGAGGGGGTGATCGTCGTCGGACACACCCGGTACAAGGCGGCACAGAAGCTCGGATTGACGCAGGTGCCGGTGCATGTTGCGGCGGACCTCACGCTGGCGCAGGCAAAGGCCTATCGCATCGCCGATAACGCCACAAATGAAATTGCGGAGTGGAATTACGAATTGTTGCCGATTGAGTTGACGGCGCTGAAGGACATGAATTTCGAGCTGGGGTTGTTGGGTTTTGACCAGGAAGAACTCAAGCGGATCATGTCCGGCGATGTGCAGGAAGGCTTGACCGATCCGGATGATATACCGGCTCCGCCGGACGAGGCGATCACGCAGCCCGGCGACTTGTGGATACTGGGCGATCATCGGTTACTCTGCGGGGATTCGAGTAAGCCGGAGGATCTCGACCGCCTGCTGGATGGCGCAACTATCGCATTAGTAAATACGGACCCGCCGTACAATGTGAAGGTCGAACCGCGTAGCAACAACGCTATCGCTGCGGGCCTCTCGTCGTTTGAGGCGACGCATCACCAGAAGCTGGATGTCGAGCGGCATCCCGGCAAGGCGAAGCCGACGCAGAAAAAACTCCGAGCCAAGGATCGACCGCTCGCCAACGATTTCATGTCCGACGAAGACTTCGATGAAATGCTCGACGCGTGGTTTGGCAATATCGCCCGTGTGCTCGTGCCCGGCGGCGGATTTTACATTTGGGGTGGTTATGCGAATTGTGCGAACTATCCGCCGGTTCTCAAGAAACATGAACTCTACTTTTCGCAGGCGCTTATTTGGGTGAAGGGACATCCGGTGCTGACGCGGAAAGATTTTATGGGGAACCATGAGTGGTGTTTTTACGGATGGCGCGAGGGCACGGGGCACAAATTCTACGGACCCAACAACGTGCCTGACGTGTGGGAGGTCAAGAAGGTCAATCCGCAGTCGATGATTCATTTGACGGAAAAGCCGGTGGAGTTGGCGGTGCGGGCGATGCAATATTCGTCGCTGGCCGGTGAGAACGTGTTGGATTTGTTCGGCGGGAGCGGCAGCACGCTCATCGCTGCCGAGCAGACGGGGCGGCGGGCGTTTTTGATGGAGCTGGATGTTCTCTATTGCGACGTGATCGTTCAGAGGTGGGAGAAGCACACGGGTCGTAAGGCAACGCGGATTGCGGCCGCGCCGTCTGTGGTTACACCGCCTGCGGAGGACGCCTCGGCGGTCGACGCCCCTGTGGAAGATGCCGCTTCTGCGGAGGTGGTCGGATGAATCGTCGCGTGTTGAGTCTTTGCGACCATAGTGGAAATATGGTCCTCCCCTGGCTGGAGGCGGGCTATGAATGCTGGCTCGTCGATGTACGTCATGAACCGGGCGAGCACCGTGACGGACTACTGGTGCGTGTCGGGGCGGATGTGCGGGACTGGTTGCCGCCGAGGATGGATTACGCCATCGCCTTTGCTTTTCCGCCTTGTACACACATGGCGGTTTCAGGTGCGAGGTGGTTCCGTCGCAAGGGGCTACGGGCGCTTTCGGAATCCATCGACATCTTTGGGGCGTGTGTGCAGCGGTGCCAGTGGACCGGTGCGCCATGGATGGTGGAGAATCCGGTGTCGGTGATTGCCAGCCATTTTCGCCGGCCAGATCACACGTTCGATCCCTGTGATTACGGCGACCCTTGGCAAAAGAAAACGTGCTTGTGGGTGGGGAACGGATTTGTCATGCCGCCAAAGCGCCCGGTGAAACCAGAGGACGGGAATTGGACTTTGAAGTTCTCGCCGTCACCGGAGCGGGGGAATCTTCGGAGTGTCACGCCGATGGGATTTGCGCGGGCGGTGTTTGCGGCGAATCATCCCACCACAAAAACCCCAGCTGCGTTGGCTGGGGTGGGAGGTGTGAATTGAAGATGCGTGATTCAGTTCTTGGTTACGGCGGCGAAGAGGCCGCGACCAGTTTTTGTGAAGCGGCTCTCGCCGGGCTTGTCGTCGATCTCGCGTATCATCGCCGAATAAATCGTGCCTGCGGGTGTCTTGCCGGTGGTCTTCCAGAGGCCCTGGGCGAGCATCGCGTCGACGATGGCTTGGCTGCTCATCGGTTCACCGCTGGCTTTGAGGACTTCGTAGGCGGCGTCGAGGCCGCTGGTTTTTTGGGGTTTTTGGGGCTTGGGAGTCGTGGTTTTCTTTTTGGTGGCGGGCGCGATGTCTTCGGCGAGGTTGCCGGTCTCGACGGCTTCGGCGGGAGTGTTGGCGGTGGTGTCGTTTTCCCCTGCTCCCCCCACTCCTCTTTGCATCGCGGCGCGTTTGGCGGCGGCGGCGGCTCGGGCGCTGGGTGTGGCGGCGGCGTCGATGTCGCGGAGGATTCGCTGCGTGACTCTCATGTTTTTGGGGCTGCGTGTTTTTTTTGTGGTTTTCTTGGCGTTCTTGGTGGTCTTGCTTTTCAACATGATAAGGTCTCCTGTAGCCTTGTTCCGGCTGGCCGGGCCGTTGGGGCGAATGCCCCGGTGAATCGAGGCCCCAACGTGGGGCCTCGTGAATCAGTCTTTGAATCTCAGCAGTTCGCCGAAAAATCCGAGCCTTTCGGATTCGGTCCCGACGCGTCCGTCGGTGCGGCGCTGGGCCTGGCTCGCTACGTCGAAGAGTTCTTCGTCGCTGGCGGTGGCAGGGAGTTCCCAAACCTTCCAGGCTTCCTCGCCGCGTCCCCCTCCAGCGGGGTCGCGGAGGATGCTGTCAATGCGGATCGTGTCGCTTCCACGCAGCCGTTCGATTTTGAGGTGGCCGGTGTCTCCGCTCAGGTCTATCCGTTCGATACGCATGGTCGTGTTCCTTTGAAATCTGGTTTCGTTGTTCTGTTTGTCGTTGGTCGTTTTCATCCACGCCTTCCTTATTTATTATCGCATGTACATAATACAATGAGTTTGCGGCGCATCAAGTTGAATCCATATTTGGTTCGTGGTTTTTTCATGATTTTTCGCTGCTTTTCAGGGGTTAACATGGTGAAGCTGTACGTCTTCCGGGACCAGCGTGATTTGCTGGCCGTCCTGGACGAGTTGGCCGTTTCGGTAGGCCATCACGCAGGTGGAGCCGTCGGCGACGCCATGCACTTTGCCGGGCAAGCCTTCGGGGAGACTGGCGAGGTAGCAGCCATCAGGATCGTAGCCGAAGCACAGTGGCCTGCCCCGGCGTACTATCAGCAATCGCGCTGGGTTGCGCCAAACTCCCAGAATCGCCTGATCGCCCAAGGTTTGGTTGGCCGTCCATGCGGCTCGCTGCGCGACGGTGCCGGAGCAGCGTTTCATCAGCAGGCCGAGGATTTCGCTGTCGCACTGGCTTTGCGGATGCAGGCTGTAGTGGCGGACCAGATGGTCGTGGTTGAAGACGACGCCGTTGTGGACGATTTCGCCGCGACCGGCGGGGTGGGGGTGGTTGTTGCGGTTGTCGGCGGGGGAGCCGTGCGTGGCGAAGCGGCAGTGGCCGACGAGGACGACGGCGTTACGGCATTGCTCAAGGTCGTCGAGATAATTTTGCGCCGGGCCTTGGCGTTTGTATGTGTGAATGATGCCGCGATGGTTGAGCCAGGCGAGGCCGAAGGCGTGTTCGCCGCGTGTCTGCGTCCGCAGCGCCAGGCGGCGAAGTCTGGCGATATCCGGGCCTTTTCCTTCGCGTGTAATGAATCCGAAAACTCCGCACATGGTCATCTCCTGTTTCAAAAATCCCTGTTCCAAAAAGCCCGGAGCCATCCGCTCCGGGCGGGAGTAAAAAAATCTGCTTTAGGCTTGGGCGTCGTATTTCGCCGCCAAGCGTCGGAATTCGCTTTTGATCTGGTCTTGCGGGATGATGTCGCTGATCCAGCCGTATTGGGTGCCGTTGTGGATTCGGGCGTATCCCGCGCCCCAAGCGAGGTATCCCATCAGGCGTTCGGCTTCGCTCGCGCCTTCGCCGGCTTTCTTCCAGCCGCCTTTGAGGGGTTTGGGATTCCATGTTGGCGTCCGCTTGGCGTTGATCGCCCGTTCGACCAATCCGAGGCAAACCTGAATCCAGCCGATCACCTTGACGGCGCTGGTCGAGCCGGAGAAGACTCTGAACTCCACCGTATCGCGGCGTCCGTTGGCGAGGTTGGTCAGGTTCAAGGCGTGGTAGCGGCTACGGTCGAGGGTTGGTTTTGCTTTCTTGGCGTCCCCGTATTTGCGGACCCCGCCGCAGTACATCCCGCGTTCGCGGCTCTTGGTTCCGGTGATCGCGTAGAGGCCTTTTTCTACGTAGGCGACGATGGTCACCAGTCTGGCCAAGGCGTCGGCGGGAAGACTGCGGGGCCATCCTACGTGAGCGTGAAATCCCGTACTCGCGTTCACTCGGAATCCTTTGGCTTCGAGCGTTCGCAAAACTTCGGCGACCTGTGCCAATCCTTCTGCGCCGCGGAGGATCGGGCTTACTATTTCGCAGGCCTGTCCGCCGGGTATGTTGCGGGTATCAATCGAGGCGTCGCGTTCGGCGGTCCAACCCTGCGGCAGGTACGGCACCTGAATTCCGTGGTGGTAGGCTCCGATTCGCAGTCCGTCGTTCTCGATAGTGCTTCGCGGGGCTATGGTTTCGATCTCGATTCCGAAGGTTAGTTCGCTTGCGTTCATCTGTGTTCTCCTTTATATGGTCGCATGTACATAATACAATGTGTATAGAACACATCAGGTTAATTCCATATTTAATCTGTCTTATTTCGGAGTCTAGCTATGTGAAGTCAAACGGTTGGCTGAAAAAAGCATAAAAAAGGCTCTTTGACATCTGAATACTCCTCAGGAATGTGGTCAGGCCGTCTTTGGTGAAGGCGGTTTTGATTGGTAGTCCCGCTGATCGGTGCAGATTCGCCATGCGATGCGAGCGAGTTTGAGACTGACGGCGGTGACTGCTGAGAGGTGGTGGATGCCTCGTTTGCGACGTTTGAGATAATGGCGTTGCAGCGGTCCTTTGGATCGCACCGCGACGAAAGCCATTGTCCACAGGGTGTGCCGCAGATGCGGTGATCCACGCTTGGAGATATGTCGGCGTGACGCTTCAAACTGTCCAGTCTGGTAACGTGTCACGTCGAGTCCCGCGAATGCCACGAGTTGCTCGGGTGTTTTGAAGGTGCTGATGGGATCGGTTTCGCCAAAGAGGCTCACAGCGCGGATCGGATTACTGCCGGGCAATGTCAACAAGTATCCCGGCAGGCGTTCGCAAAGCTCGGTGATTTTCCCTTCGAGTTGCTTACGCACCAATGTTGTTGCGTCGAGCTGATCGAGCAAGGTGCGAATGCCAACTTGCATGCCTTCGAGTCCTCGTCGCATGCCGATGGACACTTGTGCCGAGGTACGGATGGCTGCTGCCTCTGTAGCTCCGAAATGACCGTGCGAAGCTTTTCGCAGCAGTTCGGCAAGCGTTTCATGGTTCATGGTCAGCAGGTCTTCTGGCGTTGGTGCGGCACGCAACAGTGCTCGACCAGTTGCGCCCAGCGGCTGACTCATGTAGGTCTCGAACTCCGGCCAGACGCATTCGAGCCTGGAGTGGATGAGTAGTTTGATACGTGTCCGCTGTTGGCCCAAGGTGTACCAGAGTCGCGTGAGCTGTCGGCATGTCATGGCCAGGTCGTCGGGAATCAGCGCGGGCTTTCCCTCGCCGTTGCGTACCAACGTGGCGATGTGGTTGGCATCGCTGGTGTCGGACTTATGCTTGCGGATGGCGTTCTTGATCTGCTGTGCCGATTGCAGGGGATTGAGCACCTGCTGGGTGTAACCCCAGCGTTGAAGTTGGTCATGGAGGGCAAACCAGTAATGCCCGGTGGCCTCCATGCCCACCAATATCGGCGCACCGTCGACAGCCTCTTGCAGGCGTTGATGCAGGCGTTTTAAGCCTTCGGCGTCGTTGGTGAAGGCCAGCGTTTTGATCAGTGGCTGTCCCTGTGCATCGAGCAGGCAAGCGACGTGTTTGCTCTTGCCAACGTCGATTCCACAGAAATATGCAAAGCGTTGCGACATGCTTATTTTCGACATGAATAGATTCCTTTATGCGTGCTTCCATCGGCAGCCCCATGTCCTCGCTCAAACTCGCGATCTCATACGTGATCCGCAGCGTTGGCTCCCAGAGGGAGGCCACCTGCAACTAGCTCATACGCGACGCCTTGAGAAGGCCAGGGCGTGACAGTCTCCAAAACGCGGCTGATACCGCAGATTCACGGGGCGTCACCGATGCCCTGATGGATGCTCCGAAAACGTTAATTGGTCTTGACGGTAAATGCGTTGACAAGCTGCTCGATGCCGACGCACTGGGCGGTGAAGTCCGGTGCGTCGTGATTCACGGGCAGCAATTGATAAAAGCCGTTGGGACTCGTGACGCTGTAAGGATCGAAGAGCAGCAGGCCGAGTTCGACGAGCCGATCTCTCGCAACAGTGAAGGCTTGTGCATCAAGTCCGAGCAGATCGCTGATGCGCTCTTGCCTGTAGAACGACACACCGTTTTTATCCGCCGCCAGCGTGAGGAACAGATAAAGACTCTGCTCCTGCGTGGTCATCACGGCGAGAAAACCGTTGCGGAGCAAACGATGGTCGATCCAGGCAAACGATCCCTGAATGCGTCTGAGACGCTTGGGATCAGGAACGTGGTAAGGCGTTTTGGGCATGACGAGTTCTCCATGCGACCGGTTCCGGCGGCTGCTTTTACAAAAAGTTTTCAGCCGCTGATTCTGTCGGTCAATGGACCCACCCGTCGCTCCCCTCCACGCGACAACTTGAGAAAAACGAGAAGAAAAAAGAGATTTTTGCAGAAAAAGTAGAGTCATTGCAATTCCTGAGGAGTATTCGCGCCGCCGCGCCAAGTAGAAGTTGAAGAAAATTCAATTGCTACAAAGCACTGTGCGAGAAGTAGATAAAGAAGAAACCGCAGTCCCGAAGGACTGCACTAACCTAAGTCCTAACGGACTGCAATATATGAGATTCATAACGGTGAGCAATGTCCCAACAGCCTCCCCTGCCCCCGCATCCGCAAAGGTGGCAAATCCCGCTGCGCTCACGGCGGCGCAGTTGGCGAGGGCGCTGGGGATCGCGGAGGAGCGGGTTCATCGGCTCGTGGCGGATGGTGCGCCGGCGGCGGCGAACGGGACGATTCATCTGGTGCATTTTGCGGCGTGGCTCAATCGGAGACTGAAGGAGCGGGAAGGAGGGGGCGATGGCGATTGATCCGGCGAAAATTTCGCAGAGCGAGTTGTTGCAGTTGATTAACGGGACGCCGCAGGGAACGGTGTTGACGCGGTCGCGGCTGCGCAGGCAGATGGATGCGGGGGGGATTAAGTTTGGCGACGGTACGCATATGCATCTGGTGCGGTACGTTCGCTGGCTCGTGGAGCAGCTTGAGCGACCGCTTCCGGTAAGAACGGACTACGCGGAAGCAAAGAAGAGGCAGGCGTTGCGGAATCGCAGCGCGACGAAGGCGGCGCAGGATATTTATCCGGTTCCGCAGATTGAGAGTTACACACGCCGAAAGGAATGCGGGGAATCGTTCCGGGCGTTTTGTGAGACGTATTTTGCGTCGGCGTTCCACAGGAATTGGTCGGACGATCATTTGCGGGTGATCAGCCGAATCGAAAAGGCGGTGAAAGAAGGCGGGCTGTTTGCTTTCGCTATGCCGCGTGGCAGCGGGAAGACGACGCTTGCGCGTTGCTCGGCGCTGTGGGCGGTGCTGTATGGCTACAGGCCGTTTGTGTGTTTGATCGGGGCGGCGGATGATCGGGCGAAGGAACTTTTGATTCCGATCAAGAAGCACATGCTGGAAAATCCGCTGCTGCTGGCGGATTTTCCGGAGGCGGTTCATCCACTGCGGGAGTTGGAGAATAGCTCGAAGCGGCAGCTTCAACAGCACATCGAAGGGCGTTTGACGCATGTTCACTGGGGACAGGAAAAACTGGTCTTCCCGACTATTGAAGGGGATCACTTGCCGTCGGCGCTGCGGGAGGATGGTTACGATGTGAGCCCGTCTTGCGGCTCAATCATCACCACCACCAGCTTGGACGCCAATATGCGCGGGCAGCAGCATACCCGTGCGGATGGTTCGATTATTCGTCCGTCGCTGGTTTTGTTGGACGATCCGCAGACACGGCAATCGGCGGCGTCACCGACGCAGACGAAGCGCCGGATGGAACTGCTCAACGGTGATGTGCTGGGCATGGCCGGTCCCGGTGAGCAGATCGCGGCGGTGCTGACCTGCACGAAAATCTACGACAACGACCTTGCCGACCAGGTGCTCGACCGCCAGAAGAACGCCGAGTGGGACAGTGAGTGTACGAAGCTGGTGTATGCGTTCCCGAACGATGAGAAGCTGTGGGCCGAGTATCGTCACATTCGGGAGCGGCAGGGACATGCAGCGGCGACGGCGTTCTATCGGGAGCGTCAAGCGGAGATGGATGCCGGGGCACGGGTCGCTTGGGCCGAGCGGTACGATCACAAAACGGAGGCGTCGGCGGTTCAGCATGCGATGAATTTGAAGTTCAAGGTCGGTGCGGAGGCGTTTGCCAGTGAGTATCAGAACGAGCCGGTGATGGAACAGGTCAACGACGAGTTGCTCACGCCGGAGCAGGTCTGCGCGAAGGTGAATGGCTACGAACGCGGCGTGGTTCCGGCGGCTTGCACGAAGCTCACCATGTTTATCGACGTACACGACCGGCTGCTATTCTACTGCGTCTGCGGCTGGCAGGAGGATTTCACGGGCTACGTGGTCGATTATGGAACTTTCCCACAGCAGAATCGGTCGGGGTTTACGTTGGCCAACGCGCAGCAGACGTTGGGGCGGACGTTTCCGGGGAAAGGTAGCGACGGTGCGATCCACGCCGGACTCGAAAAACTCGTCTCCACCTACCTTGCTCGGAATTGGCAGCGCGGTGAAGGACTGATGAAGATCGACCGGGTGCTCGTGGACATGGGGTACAAGCCCGGCATCGTCGCGGACGTGAAGCGTAAGGTGGGGGGGGGTGGAGGGGGGGGGGCGATGATGGCTTCAAAGGGACTGGGTATTCGTGCCAGCCGCAAACCGCTGTCGTCATATTCGCGGCATCCCGGCGAAATTCACGGGCATTACTGGTACGTGCCCAATGTGCGGAAGACGGGGGAGTTTCCGCATGTGCTGGTGGATGTGAATTATTGGAAAACCTTTGTTCACGCGGCGATTGGGACGGCGGCGGGGGATCGGGGGTGTTTGAGTCTCTTCGGTTCCGACGGGCGTGAGCATGAAATTTTCGCCGAGCACGTCGCTCATTCGGAGACGTGGGTGGAGACGATGGGGATGGGGCGGGTGGTTCATGAATGGATGGCGAGGCCGACGCGACCAGACAATCACTGGTTCGACTGCTTGGTGGGTTGCAGCGTGGCGGCGTCGCTGTGTGGTGTGAAAGTACCCGGCGAAAGTGCCGCCGCCCGTACACGTAAACGTTATTCGACGGCTGATTTACGGAGGAACAGTTGATGTCGTTGCTTCCGAACAATACGCGCAAGGTTTGGCCGTCGCTGCCGGAGGAGGGTGAAGAAAATCGCGGAATGGAATGCCGCAAATGTGGGTGTCGACATCTCATCGTGTATTGCACACGCCAGTCCGTCCGGATGATCGTTCGCTACCGCCGATGCCGATATTGCGGACAGACGATGACTACTTGCGAACGTCCGGTTTCATCGGAATACAATTCTGTGGGTATAACATGAGTGGGAGGTGATTTATGACAGCCAGAAACCGTTACGGACTTCTTGCGATTCTTCTCATGGGGGGGCTGCTGATCGCATCCTACTGGTGCCGCGATGGTAGCGTTCCGACGATCTCGCCCGAAGAAGCTCGCCAGCGTTTGGCCACGAGCAATGCTATTCTGGTTGATGTTCGGACTCCGCAGGAGTTTTCGCAGGCTCATGCGGAGGGGACGGTCAATGTACCGTTGGCGAATATTGAAGCGAATTCTTTTGACGAGGAGCTTTTCAAAAATCGCGAACTGCTTCTGATTTGTCGCAGCGGCAGGCGAAGCGCACGGGCTGCCGAGTTGCTGCATGCTCGTGGTTACACCGTCTTCAACGTCCGTGGCGGCATGCAAAAATGGAACGCCAACCCCGGTAGTTAGACGCTCGCCCAACTTCCATCGTCTCCGTTTTTTTGTCGTATTGATTCATTTCCATAATTAACTTTTGTACTACATATGGTACTTTTCTGACTTTTTTTCAGAAATCTTTCCATTTTCACAGAAGGTTTTCCGCTCGCGCCGGTAAGTAGTCAGGGAAAGGACCGCGCGATGCACGAAGACTTGAAAGACATCATCAAAACCAATTTGTCCGGACCCCGTCGGGCGAAGGGGGACAGCGCGGAGGTCGAACAGCATTCACTGAAGGATTTGATCGAAGCAGACAAATATCTCGCGGCGAAGGAAGCGATGAAAGACCCGTCCAAGGGTTTTAAACGAGTCAAGATTGTTCCCCCTGGCACAGTGTAAGACAGACGGATAGGTGCAGTGCATGGGTTTCTGGCCCTGGACAAAAACCAAGCAGGTCAAGGCGGCGATCAAGCAATCGCTGTTTGTGCGCGGGCGATACGACGCCGCGCAGACCACGCCGGACAACCGCAAGCATTGGGCGGCGGCGGATGGGCTTTCGCCGAATGCCGCGAATCAGCCCAATGTTCGCAGGGTGCTGCGGAACAGGGCTCGCTATGAAGTCGCTAACAATTCTTACGCTCGCGGGATCGTACTGACGCTTGCCAATGACACCATCGGGACCGGGCCGTGCCTGCATATGCTCACCGAGGACAGTGACGTCAATACGCTGGTTGAAGATGCTTTTGAGCAGTGGGCCGAGGCGATTAACCTGGCTGATAAGCTGCGAACGATGCGGATGGCCCGTGCGGAGTCTGGCGAGTGTTTTATTCTGCTGGTGGCCAACCCGTCGGTCGATTCGCCGGTGAAGCTCGATTTGCGTTTGATTGAAGCGGATCAGGTTGCCACGCCATCGCAAACGGCGTCCAAAGTACAACTCGATAACATCACCGACGGGATCGTTTACGACAAATACGGCAACCCCATCCAATATCACATCCTCAAGAATCATCCCGGTGAACGTGGGATAGGAGGGGAAACGGGGGGGGGCAAGAGCGATCCGGTTCCGGCGGCTTCGATGATCCACTATTACCGTGCGGATCGACCGGGGCAGAACCGGGGCATTCCGGACATTACGCCGTCGCTGCCGTTGTTCGCGCAGTTGCGACGTTACACGCTGGCGGTGATCGCTTCCGCTGAGAGCGTGGCGAACATTTCGATCCTCATGAAAACCAATGCGCCGGCGGGTGGAGAAGCCGCTGAGGTCGAACCCATGACGGAGATGGAGTTCGTTCCGAACATGGCGGTCTTTACGCCGGAGGGATGGGAACCGTCGCAGTTGAAAGCCGAGCAGCCCGCTACGACTTACGATATGTTCAAGCGGGAAATCCTCAACGAGATCGCGCGTTGCCTGAATATGCCGTTCAACGTGGCGGCGGGGAATTCATCGGGCTACAACTACGCTTCGGGACGGTTGGATCATCAGACCTACTACAAATCCATTCGCGTCGATCAGGAACAAATCGGGCGTGTGGTACTCAATCACATTCTGCGGGTCTGGATCGAGGAAGCGATTCTGATTCCGGACTTCCTGCCATCGTCGTTGAAGAGCACACCGTTCAGCGAGATTGATCATCAATGGTTCTGGGATGGGCAGGAGCACGTCGATCCGAACAAAGAGGCGAATGCTCAGGCTACTCGCCTGCAAAACAACACCACAACGCTTGCATACGAATACGCCCGTCAGGGGCGGGACTGGGAAGACGAGCTTCGCCAACGGGCGAAGGAAGTGGCGTTGATGAATGAACTCGGTTTGACCGCGGCGCAAATCGCGCCGTCATCTGCAAAACCTAAAACGGAGACGAACGATGAACAAAATTCCTCAAAACGAGCAGCTTGAAGCGGGACCGTTGACGTTGACAGCGAGCTTTCAGATTGAGGCTGCGGCCCCAGGCGTGGAAGCTGGTGGTGCGACGCAAGGGGGGGGGCTGCCGAAGTTTCGGATGGTTGCTTATACCGGCGGACAGATGCGACTGGCTGGTTGGCGACAGCCGGTGATTGTGGATCTGGCGGGCTTAACTATTCCCAATCAGAACCGACCCATTCGCTTCGGTCATGATGCAGCCGCCGGCGTCGGACACACCGATGCGATCCGTGTTGAAAACGGACAGCTTATTGCGACGGGTGTGGTGTCGCGAGATACGGTGGCGGCGAGGGAGATTGTGATTTCGGGCAAGAACGGATTCCCGTGGCAGGCATCCATCGGCGCGAGCGTCGAGGAATTCGAGTTTATCAAAGACGGCCAGAAAGTCAGTGTGAATGGACGGTCGTTCGATGGTCCCGTGAATGTCGTGCGTAAAGCGACGCTCGGTGAGATCAGTTTTGTGGATCTGGGCGCAGACGGCAACACCTCCGCGAAGGTTGCCGCGAATCGCCCACAGCAGGAGACCAATGAAATGCACAATGCGCAAGCAACCGTCACCGCAACCGATCCTGCTCCAGCTTCGGCGATCCAGGCGGCTCCCACGTCGATGACGGCGGACATTCGTGCGGAGGCTCTTGCTGAAACCAACCGCATCGCCGCCATCCGTAGGCATTGTGCGCCGTCCGCTCCAGGGGGACGACATTTTGCGGACATCGAAGCACAAGCGATTCGTGAGGGATGGGACGCCACGAAAACCGAATTGGAAGTTCTGCGAGCCAGTCGACCACCCGCTCCGCTGCCCGGTGCTGTTCAGGCTGCTCCGCATGGATTTTCCATCGCTGCTCCTGGACCGGTGACGCACGATGTGCTCGCGGCGGCGTGTCTGCTGTCGGCGGGGATCAGCAAGCCCGAAGAGCACTACACCGAGCAGACGCTGGAGGCGGCACAGAAGCGGTTCCGGCACGGGATCGGGCTGCAGGCGTTGCTCCTGGAAGCGGCGATGGCCAACGGTTATACCGGCCACAGTTTTCGGTCCGATTCGCACACGATTATGCGAATGGCTTTCGCATCGCGTGATCAGGTGCAGGCGGGGTGGAGCACCATCGACATCGGTGGCATTTTGTCGAATGTTTCCAATAAGTTTCTGCTCGAAGGATTTTTCAGCGTCGAACGTGTGTGGCGGAATATCTGCGCCATCCGTAGCGTCAACGATTTCAAAACCGTGACTTCGTATCGGTTGATCGGCAAGGATCAATACGAACTCGTCGCGCCCGGCGGTGAAATCAAGCACGGGACGCTCGGAAATGAAGTCTACACCAACAAGGCCGACACCTACGGCCTCATGCTCACCATCGACCGACGTGACATCATCAACGACGACCTCGGAGCGATCACCACCATCCCCCGTAAGTCCGGACGCGGCAGTGGTCTCAAGATTAACGATGTGTTCTGGACCGTCTTCCTGAACAACGCGATGTTCTTCTCTGTCACGAATAAAAATCTGCTGACCGGACCGGACACGATTTTGAATATCGACGGGCTGACCAAAGCGGAAGTGGCCTTCATGGAGCAGACTGACTCCGATGGCAAACCCATCGGTCTGATGCCGTCGATCATGCTGGTGCCCACGGCATTGAGCGCAATCGGCACGCAGCTCTACAAGAGCCTCGAACTCCGCGACACCACCGCCAACAGCAAATATCCCATCGCCAACCCGCACCAGGGCAAGTACCGCGTGGAAGTCTCGCGCTATCTGTCCAACGCACTCTACAAAGGCAATGCGAGCAGCAAGGCGTGGTATCTGATGGCTGATCCCAACGATCTACCGCTGATCGAGGTCGCGTTTTTGAACGGCCAGGAAAGTCCAACCATTGAATCGGCGGAAGCTGATTTCAATTACCTCGGCGTGAAGATGAGGGGGTTCCACGACTTCGGCGTCAACTTGCAAGACCCGCGGGCCGGGATTCGGAGCAAGGGAGAAGCGTAATGGAAAGAGGTGAAGCTGTAGACCTCAGGCAGTGGGCACTGCGGTCTATGGCCCTCCCCGTTTCCTTCAGCTTTCAGTTTTCAATCAACAAACTAACACTTTGAGGAGTTCTCATGGCGATTTTTGTTCAGAACGGTGACAACATTGATTACACCCCAAGCGTGGATGTTCCCGCTGGGGCGGTGATTGTGCAGGGGGAATTGATCGGCGTGACCAAACGCCCAATTCCAGCCAATACGCAAGGTAGTCTTGCGGTCGAAGGGGTGTTTGAGTTTCCGAAGGCGACGGCTGCCGGTAGCGCGATTGCCGTAGGCGTCAATGTGTATTGGAATGCGACGGCGCAACAGGCCACGGTCACCGCCAGCGGTAACAAACTGATTGGCAAAACCATCAAAGCGGCGACGGATACCGACGCCACGGTGTTTGCACGATTGAGTCAGTGAGGAGACAGATATGGCTGATCTCCTGCAGAAAGGCATGGCCTGGCTGGAAGACCAACGGACGAAGTTCATGACTCAGTCCGTGGTCTACCAGCGGGGGGAGGATTCGGTGGAAGTGCCCGCGACTATCGGCACCACGACTTTCAACATCGACGATGGCGGTGGTGCTTTGCTGCGGATCGAAAGTCGGGATTACCTGATTCTCGCGGCGGATTTAGTGATCGGTGAAACGCCGATCCTGCCGAAGCGTGGTGATCGCATTCGGGAGACCAGTGGTACACAGGTGTTTGTCTACGAAGTCGTCGGCCCCGGTGATGAACCCTGCTGGCGATGGAGCGATGGATACCGGCAGACGTTGAGAATTCATACGAAGCAAACGGATATGGAGGTAGCCTCATGACGCCAAACAACTGTCAAGACGGTCAATACGAACGAATCTGTCGTCCGGAATTTTTAAGTCTACACAGCAAGCTCGACCGGCTAGATGACGCAATCAGGGGGAACGGAAAACCGGGGATCAATTTGCGATTGGAGCTTCTGGAAGCCGCCGCCGCTTCCCGTCGCAGACTTACGTGGATCGTTATTGGTGCGTTCGTGAGCGCCGGCGCTTCGGCGGTCATGCAACTGGTTCAGTTCATCGGGAGACAGTGAGCATGCCATCGCTGGTGATCTGTATTGCCGACGCCGTTGTCGCGGCGATCAAGGCCGAACCGCTCAAACTCGATGCGGTACGGGCGTATCGGCCTGAGTTCGAGTTGCCGGAACTCAAGACGCTTCGTGTGTCGGTGGTGCCGCGAGGTATTGAGATCACCAGTTCGGGACGGAACGCCAACCAGCACGATGTGAGCATCGACGTGGCGGTGCAGAAGAAAGTGGATGCGGGCGACCAAGAGGAACTGGATGGCTTGATGACGGTTGTCGAGAAAATCGCCGACTGTTTGCGATTACGACGTTTGGAATTTTCCGGTGGATCGGGGGGGGCGGCGGTGTGGGTGAAGACGGAGAACGCTCCGATCTATTCACCGGAACATTTGGAGAGCAAGCAGGTTTTCACCAGTGTTCTGACATTAACTTTTCGTACCGTTCGCTGAATGTTGAGGATTACATGAAGAACTTTGTCATGTTACGTGTCGATCTTTCTGCGGAATATCAGCCATTGTCGGCGCAACCTTTGGTGGCCAGCGTGGACATCAATGTGTCGCCGACGAATACCGGGCCGGTGTTTTTTCGTGGGACCGATGGCAAGGATGTGCCGTGGACTTCGCTTGGGGAATGGCATCACCTGCCGTGCGTGAACCTTGCGGAGATTTTCGTCAAGGGAACACCTGGTGATGTTGTGACCGTAGTGGGAGGGACGTAATCATGAAACCTTACGGATTTGGATTGTGTCCTGAATCGGGGAGCGGCGGTGGCGGCGGTGGATCGGGGGGGGGACTGTCGCAGGATCGGGATATTACGGTGATGGTGCCGTTTCCGAGTAACACCAATGTGCCGATGAACGTGCAGGTCGAGTTTGCGCTGGATGAGGATTTCAAAAATATCATTCTCGTGCTGGATACGAAAACGGCGTCGCCGCAGCAGTTGGAACTGATCAGGGTTTTTGATGGCGAGGGATTTTTATTCTGGAAGGAGATCGGCAACGGCGGGCTGATGGCACCGTTCCGTGGGCAGCCTTTGATTATCAACGCACGGGCATTGATCGGCAGCAATTTCAAAGAGGCGTTTTACCGCTGGAAATTCACCCAAGCCGGTGAAGACGACACCAATGTAAAAGGCGGCATCTTTGTAGGAGCACTGCAATGAGCTTCTGGAAAAGCACACTGGCTGTTTTGGGGCTGGCGTTGACGATGAGTTTGTCGGCGTTGCTGGCTTGTCCGACTCCGATTGCGTTTGAGAAGAACTACCTGCACATGATTAACAACCATGTGCATACGGTCAACGATGGTGTCTATCACAATGGGTTTACCGCAAATCTTCCGGTGACGATGCGGTACTTTACAACGCCGGCGCAGTTATCCAAAGGTAGTCCGCTGTTACCGCTGGCCGATCTCATTATGGAATACAAGGTTCGGACGCCTCCGAATGCGTACCCGGTAGAATGGAAAGTGGCTGCAAGGATTCAGAATCAGGAGTGGAATCCGGACTTTCCGAAACGATCCATCGCTTTGTTTGGAATTGATAGTTTCGATCCGCCGGAAGCGAAGCCCGGCGATATGGTCATCATGCGTATCTATACAGCGACCGTCACGGTGGAGGGCGTCGTCTACGAAAACGGAAACAGGACGGAAAACCCCGACGTGAATGGCGACGACGCCGTGACTGGCCTCCCCACAACATGGCATCCCAAAGATATCGTCGAGTTTGTCATCGCCGAGCGGAGGAAAATGCAATGAAGAAAATGATTGCAGTTTTAGTTTTGGCGTGTAGTACGGTTGGCTTCGCTCAGACGACGCAGCCTGTCTTTACGCCACAGACGCCTACGTTCACGCCGACCGAAGCGGCGTTCTCTGCGGCAACGCCCGCATCGTTCTCGACTTCGAGCGTAACGTTCTCGGAGACCACGTCGCAATTTACGCCGTCGAGCGCTGTGTTCGAGGCGACCGCACAAATCGAGTTTACGCTGTCGTCTGTGAAGTTTTCCCGTAAGCTGGCGGACTTCACAACGAGGTCGGCCAGTTATGTCGGACAGATTGCCAGCTTCGCGGCATCGCAGGCCACATTTAAGGGTTCGCCGTATAACCTCGATAATCTGGCCGAGCAGGTCGTCCGGTTCATTCGATATGCAGAAGTCTTCGGCCGTAACAGCGACATTGCTCGTCGTCGGCTCTTCCTTCCTGTCAACGTCGATACGCTCGACAAATGGGCGGCGGTTTATTCTCGCACGTATCCGCCGATAGCTGAGGTGCAGTTGCCGACCGGACTGAGGATGGTGTCGGAACTGCGGGCACCGACCAGTGATGTGGAATACGAGAATTTCACACGCGAGCTGGATTACTTCGCCGCACAAAAATACAACGCATTGCTGCTCGCCTGGTACATGCAGGACGATCCTCGGAACTTTGACAAAGCCATCACCTACGCAAAATCAAAAGGGTTCAAGGTGTGGTTCGCTTTCGGTGGTTCTATAGATGCGACAGATATCTATGCAATGGACCCGTCCGACTACTACAACAGTTTGCAGCATCTGGCGAAACAGTGTGACGGATTTATCCTCGGATGGCGGCAGACGAATCCGGGAACGGTCCTCTATGGCAACAAGCGGACGCACAACTATAAGCCCGACGCACAGTTCATCGGCTACACGCTGGCAGCGGTACGCGGGGTGAATCCGAACATCCCCGTGCTCGGCAATCTGCAATTTTTCCATTCCGAAGCATCCAAAGCGTCCGTCTGGAAGATTGTCCCCGAAGGCGTTTCCGGCATCGTCGCCTTCAACTTCGGCGTCAACACCGTCAACACAGAAAATGCCATGCGGTTCTTGAAACGGACGGAGACGAAGAAGATCGCGGTGCAGGTCATGGGTGAACGCTACTTCTATTTGACCGGACGACCGAACAACAGAACCGATGCTGCCAACCGCGCGATTTGCCGGGCTATCGAGGACAGGTACATCGCCGCCGGCGCTGCGCTCACGATTACAGACGCGGGGGACTTCAGCGATTTTTCAGAATTCACGACCGACGGTCGTGGCACCTCAGACTTGCGTAAGTCGAGGTGGAGTCAGACTGGTTCTTATGTAAAGGAACGCCAATGAAGAAATCTCTTTTGTGTGCAATGCTTGTGATGTTTGCTTTCGGTACTGTTGCTTTGGCGCAAACGACGCAACCCAGGCAGTTCGTCTGGTCAGATTACCAGAAGCTGACGGATGACTCCGAGAGGCAGGCGTGGCTTGATGCGAATACGCCGAACAGTTCGGTCAGCAAGGAGACGCGAGTCCAGTGGATTCGCGACCGGGCTTCGCTGGCCCAGTTCTTCGGTAAAGTTGACGATGCCAAGTCCTACATGGCGATGATGGATGCAGACGCGGCCAGAGTCGGCCTGAAAACAGATTCGCTGTTTTTGTTTTACAAGGTTTTTGAGCTTCGTATCCAATTCAGGGATTACGAGTTCGCTGAAGCTGTTGCGTTGACGATCAAAGATCCGAAACTGAAAACGGAAGCTCTGACCGCTCTCTATGTGGTTTCCAACAACGATGAGAAATTGCTTCCTCTGGCTGTCGCCAACAACAATCACATTCTTGCGGCCAAAAGCGCCATTCAGCTGTCTACTCAGGACAAGCTGGATGACAAGACCAGGATTCTTGAATACGGAACCATGGCGCTCAAAGGTGGCATCAGCGTACCTCACGACGCGGTGTTTATCGTTGACGGGCTGGTCAAGTATGCAAACGTATCGGACGCCGCCACGAAGAAGACCGTTGTGAATGCGTTGGTTGCTTTCCGCAAGACCATTCCTCCCACGAAGACGGAAAATCAATGGCTGGAAATGTGGGGCGATTTGGCGGGCAAGATTGACATGCAGGTTCAACTGCTCGAAGTGGAGATCGCCAGGGAAGCTGCGGTGAAGAAGGATGCTGCAGCGAAGTAATCAGTTGTGAACGGAGTAGCCGTGATCGCCGCCAAAGCAAAGATTAAGTTCGATGCCCAGAGGATCGCCAAAGCCGCCAAGCGTGGCAACATCACAAGTGTTGGCCACGCGGCGGCGGCGATCCGGCTGGCGGCGAGGCACTCGATCAGGAAATCACCGAAGAGGTCGCGGGCGGGGACGCCGCCGAACACACGCAAAGGTCGCTTGCGAAGTGCCATCAAATACGCCGTCGGCAAATCGCCACCATCTGCAGTAATTGGGCCGGATGTTGAAGTGGCTGGCACCAGCGGGAAGGCCCACGAGTTCGGCGGGCGATACAAGAAACAGCGTTACGAAAAACGCGCGTTCATGGGACCGGCGCTGGAAAATGTGAAACCCCGATTCCCCGCGTTTTGGAAAAATTCCATACGAGGCGGGTGATTCAGGCTGTCATTCAACACACACGCAAAACGGGAGATTCTTATGGCAATCAGGTTCGGACTTGATGCAAAGCTCTACTACTGCGTCGCCGGTATCGGCGGCTCACCGACATGGTTGGAACTGACCAACGTCAAAAACGTCACGCTCTCGCTGACCAAAGGCGAAGCGGACGTGACCACTCGTGCAAACAAAGGTTGGCGGGCGACGGCGGGAACGTTGAAAGAAGGAACTATCGAATTTGAGATGATCTGGGACACAAAAGATGCCGGATTTTCAGCGGTCCAAAAAGCATACTTCGATAATTCGATTATTGGCCTTGCCGCGATGGATGGTCCGATCACCGGGACGGATTCCAATGGTAGCCAGGGGTTGTGGGCTGACTGCATGATTACCGACTTCTCGCGAGACGAGCCACTCGAAGAGGCACTGGGCGTGAAGGTCACGGCAAAGCCTACATACTCCACCAACCCACCGATCTGGAAGACGGTTGGTACAGCATAATCCCCCCCCTTTCCTCCACACACTGTTTGTATTGCGATCCCTTGCTTCTTTGGAGACATGCATGAAAACCTTTGTCGATAATGCTGGGCGAACGTGGACGGTTTCTATCAACGTGGACACCGTTAAGCGTGTCCGCGATCTGGCGCAGGTAAACCTGCTCGAAGTCATTGAAGGCAAACTGCTCAATCGGCTGATTGGCGATCCGGTGCTGTTGTGCGATGTGATTTATGCGGTATGCAAGCCGGAGGCGGATGCGAAGTCAATCAGCGACGTGGACTTCGGGAGGTCGATGGCAGGCGACGCCATTGACGGTGCAACGACGGCGTTGCTGGAGGATCTGGTCGATTTTTTCCCGCAAAGCCGGCGACAGGTACTGAGCAAGGCGCTGGCGAAACTGAGGAAGTTCGAGACGGCAGCGCTGCAGACGGTGGAGACCAGATTGGAGAGTCCGGAACTCGATCGGCTGATGCAGAAGGCGCTGGCGGGCCTCGAAAACGGGGAGGGCGGAGGGGAGTGGGGGCCGACACTGCATGGGAACTTATCTGGCAATGTTCCGGAATCCTCGGCATCAATCCCGGAAACTTCACGCTCCGCGAATTAATCGACATGACGCAATCGCGGCAGGAAGACAACTGGAACCACACCGCGGCGCTGCTCACGATGCTGGCGAATGTCAATCGCGATCCCAAAAAAGGTCGAGCTTTCAAACCTGCGGACTTTCACCCAGCACTTCCAGCACGACGCAAACACACGGAATCGAAACCAACCGCCCCGCTCAAGGGCGACATCACGGCGCTCAAGTTTTTTGTACCGAATGCATAGTTTCAAGTTTTGTGTTTCGCGTTTTTTAATTTTTTCAGGAGATCATATGAAGATTATGAAGTTCAAACTTCTCATCGCGGCGGTCCTCACGGCGGGCATGGTTGCATGTAATGGTGTGCAACTGAACGCCACCTACTCCGAGCGTCTCGATACTGCCGCTGCTGCCGCCGCCGAAAGTTACAAACGCATTCAGATTCCAGAGGAACAGGGCGGACTCACCCGCGCACAGGCCGGACAGGTGCTCGGCGGTCTCTCTGACTTCCTGCAGTTGTTCCGCGATGCCAGAGACGGAAAAGCATCACCCAGTTCCACCCCCGTCACGAAACCGTGACGACGTGAATGGCCACGGATTCACACGGATGAACACGGATGGATATTGATAGTTTTTAATGATGAGGAAAAATGCCATGTCAGATACAGCACTCAGAACTATCGTTGAACCTATCACCGAGGCGGCAGCGCAGTCGGTGCAAACAATCATTGACCAGGTGACGACGAAGTTGGGCAAAACCCAGGCTGCTACGCTTGCGCCGGTGATCGCTCAGTACGGCCCGGCATTTGTCGCGATGACCGCCGCCGATATTTGGGCGTGGATCGAGTTGGCAACCCGAGGCGATCCCTACGAGTCCTATGCCGCCATCGTTCGCAGGCTGCCGAATCAGGAACTGGCAAACGAGTGGGCGGCGATCAACCAAAAGATGCAAACGGCGAACGTTCAGAACGCGGCAGCGGTCGCGTGGCAGCGTGATGCCATCGGAGCACTACTCAAGGCTCTCGTCGCAATCGCGGCGACGCTGGTGTTCGTTTAGCGCTGCGCCGGGCAGGCAAGCGGCGGCTGACACCGCCGGATGGATTTTAACGAAAGGCATAAACATGGAAGCTGTAAGAAAAACACTTCAAGGCTGGAAGACTTACATCGTCGGCATCATTGCGATCCTCGGCGTACTGGTCACGTTCGCGGACGGCTCCTGTGAGATCGGCACCGTCATTCAGACCGTCGCAACGTCCATTCTCGCAATGACGGTGCGGGCCGGTGTGCAGAAAGTGCAAGACGCAACAGACGCGGAGTAAGTGCAGCGATGACGAGCGACTCCGGCACAATCAAGGTCTTCGCGGCGGTGCTGGGGGGGCTGGGAAGTCCCCAAACCGGCGGCATCGCCAACGCGCTCATGCAACTCGACGGTGTTCGTGTTTGGACACCATCGCTGCGTCTCGATCAGTTCCGTGCTGACATCGACCTGGCTGTTCGTCTTTTTCCGGCGAGGGAAGTGGTGCTAATCGGGCACTCGTTCGGTGGCCAACGAGTGCTCGACTCATGCACCAATCTCGCCAGCTTCAACATCCGCGTGGACTACCTCGTGCTGCTTGATCCGGTTGCATATGAGCCGCTCTGGTCGCGGACACTGGCCTATCCACATGGAAACGCCGCACCGAAAATCTGCGACATCTTCCGGGCCGCCAACTCGTTTCCTGTCCTGCCCGCCGCCGTCTCCGGTGGTCCTGATCCAGTCGTGGTAGCCAACGCCACTCACAATTCGCTGTGTCACAACCCTTCGGTGATCGCTTCTATCGTGAACCGCGTCGCGAAGTTGATGAAGGAAGGTGCGTAACCAATGGCATCGGCTCAGGGCATCAAAGCTGGCAGCGCCTTCATTGAGTTGCTTGTCAACGACAAAGCACTCGTGAAGGGCTTGCGGAATGCGGGCAAGAAGCTCAAGGCATTCGGTAACGCGGTTGGCGATCTTGGCAAGAAGATGGCCATGATCGGCACCGCCGTTGCCGCACCACTGGTGGGGTTTGCCAAGGGCTTTGCATCCGGAAGCAAGGAGCTTCAGACGCTCAGCCGGCGGACGGGTATCTCGGTCGAGGCTCTTTCGGAGCTTGGTTACGCCGCGTCGATCTCCGGTACGAACATGCAGACGCTCGAAGGTGGCATCAAGAAGATGCAGCGGACGATCTACCAGGCGGCGGCGGGCTCGAAGACGGCGACGGCGGCGCTCGCGCAGTTGGGGTTGACCGTCGATGACCTGCGAGGCTTATCCCCCGATCAGCAATTTAAGTTGATCGCCGACAAACTCACCGCCATTCAAAGTCCCGCCGTCCGTGCGGCGATGGCAATGGCGATTTTTGGTAAATCCGGAATGGACCTACTGCCTATGATGAGCCGGGGGGCGGCTGGAATTGATGCGATGCAGGAGGAGGCGAGGCGGCTTGGGCTGACATCCTCGGAAGCCAGCGTCGCTATTGGCGTCAAATTGGCCAATGCATTGAGCACGTTGTGGACCGTGCTCAAACAGCTTGGCGCAACATTGGGGGAGGCGGTGGCTCCGCTGCTGACGGACGTATCCAATCGCACCATCGACATCGTGGTCAAGACGATTAACTGGGTAAAGCAGAACAAGGAGTTGATCGTCACGATCCTCAAGGTTGCCGCCGGCGTCGTCGCGGCGGGTGTGGCGCTCTTGGTGCTGGGCAAGGCAATTGTACTCCTTGGTGGCGCGTTCACGGCGCTGGCCACTGCCGTCGGTGCGGCCTCCGCAATAGTCGGTGTGCTCGGCGGCATCATCGGCGGGCTTCTCTCCCCCATCGGTCTGGTAGTGGCGGCGGTGGCGGCGCTGGGGGCATACCTTATCTATGCGTCAGGGATGGGCGGGAAAGCCCTGTCGTGGTTGGGGGAGCGATTTGCGGAATTGTCGTCGTTCGCTACCGAAGCATTCGGCGGGGTCGCCGACGCCCTGGCTGCCGGTGACATCGCGCTTGCGGCGAAGATTCTGTGGCTGTCTTTGAAAGTAGCATGGCAGACAGGCATCAATACCCTCGAAACCCTGTGGACGCAATTCAAAGGTTCGTTCGTCAATATCATTCAGGGCGCATTTTACGGAGCGCTCGCCGCGTGGGAGATTTGCCGAAGTTCGCTCGAAACCGCATGGATCGAAACGACGGCATTTTTGTCGAAGGTGTGGACGAATTTTACGGCAGGCTTCCAGACGGCATGGAACTCCGCGATCAACTGGACGACGAAACGGCTGTTGGAATTGTGGAGCCTGTTCGACGACAGCTTCGACGTGAACGAAGCCAAAGGCATGGCGGATAAGGAACTCGCGGAGACGAACAATCAAATCGAGGCCCAAAAGAAACAAGCCCTTGCACAGCGCGAGAGTCAGCGGAAGCAGGAACGTAAAACTGCTGACGATGCGTACAACTACAACATGACGCAGATTGGTCAGGCTGCGATTGATGCCGAGGATAAGCTCGCAAAAGAACAGACGGAAAAGATCAAGCAATCAAATGAAGAATTGGACAAAGCGAGAAAAGAATGGCGTGACGCCATCGGCGAGGCTCGCGACAAGCGGAAGATGAAGGAATCCCAAGGCCCCGACAGGCTGGAACCGCCACCTGCCATCAGTGATTACCTCGAAGGTTTGGGGATGGCGATTGAGCAGGCGCAGAAGAAAACCATCGGCGTGCGTGGCACATTCAATGCGATGGAAGCCGCCGGTATGGGGGGCGGCGGCGTGACGGATCGCATTGCGAAAGCGACGGAAGAAACAGCAAAACACACGAAGAAACTGGTTCAGCAAGGTAATGATGATGCGGAGTTCGATTAATTATGGCGACGGTGGTGACCGAAAAATTTGAGAGCCGCCAGGCGACGATGGGTGACAATGAGTCCGTCGAGCTTGCGTACAACATCGCGGGCAGCGATGACGATGCCGAAGTTCGCGCGGCGCTCGTAGCTACTTCGCCGGTCTGGTTCTGTAACCTGATTCGCCAGAGTGCGACGGTCGAGCCTGTCGGCGAAAAGCTCTGGGAAGGCCGGGTCAGGTACGGCATGTGGCAAAAGCAGCCGCCCGCCGGTGAATCGGTTTTCTCCTTCGACACCGGCGGCGGTATGCAGCACATCACGCAGAGCCGCCAGACGGTGGGCCGTTATCCCAATAACGCCCCGGACTTCGGTGGCGCGATCGGTGTTACGCACGATGCCGTCGAGGGCGTGGACATCAGCATTCCGATCTACCAGTTCTCCGAGACGCATTACTTCCCGGCGGCGGTGGTGACGTGGCCTTACAGGGGGCAGCTTTTCTACCTAACCGGCAAGGTCAACAGCGCTTCGTTCCGAGGTTGTGCTGCGGGAGAGTGTTTGTTCCTGGGAGCCAGTGGATCGCGGCGGACACAGGGACAGAGCATCTTTGACGGCGACTGGGAAATCAGTTTTAAGTTTGCCGCGAGTCCGAATGCTACAGGGTTGCGGGTCGGCACAATCAGTGGGATCAACAAACGTGGCTGGGAGTATATGTGGGTGCGTTACCAGGACGCCGAGGATGAAAACGCCAACGAACTGATCAAGAAGCCCGTGGCGGTCTACATTGAGCGGGTTTACGACACGGCGAACTTCGCAGGTCTTGGAATTGGGAGCTGATATGGCGATGGGAGACCCAATGAGAAAGGTCCGAACCGGCGACAAGCTGCGTATCCCGGCGACGACCTTCAATGCCTTCATCGACACGACACGGGCGTTTCAAGCGTCCCAACGGAACATCAGTTCGACGCCGCAGTCGGCAACGCGCTCCAGCGGGATCATCCTGGTGCGCAACGACAGCGGCAAGGGGCTGTCGCGCTACAGTGTATTGGGGATCGAGGAGCCGATCATCACGCCCAAGGCTAAGCTCGACAGCTTCAAGAACAAGGTTGCGGTCGTGGGCAAGACGCCCGGCAAAGATCACGTCGGCAAGTTCGTCGTGCTGTTGGAGCCGCTCAAGAGCAAGGCAATCGGCATGGCGTATGGCGCGGGTATTTGCCCGGTGAAGATCGACGTGCCGGACGAAAAGACCGAGTATTTGTATGCTGACATTGCCGACGGCAAAACGGATAATTTGAAAGCCAAACGTTACGGCGCGGCGGCGATCCTCTGGCGTGAAGGTGGCACTGGCTCGCAGTGGGCGTTGGTGCGTTTGGGATTACCGATGCCGACGTGCATTTTTCCTGTGAAGTTGAAGCAGGTTTATGGCGAACAGGGCGACGAAAAGAAACCCGCCACATGGACGTATGACGTGAGCGATCCGGCGACGGACGATGTACTGGCTGAAGGTGTAAACCCCACGTCCAGCCCGCATCAGTGGAAACGTCCCTCGGTGGGTTACATGATTAAAGCCACGGCTGGCTACGCCCATTACGACAAAGACGACAAACTGGTGCTCGGCTGGATCAACGAGCAGGTCGAGCAGGCGTCGTGCGAAGACACGGGGGGGACGTACTAATGAGCATCCATCGTGGCAAAACAGTCGTGTTGGATGATGAGGATGGGAGGCGAACGGGGGTGAGGGGTAAGCGCGGGCTGTTGCCCGGCGGCAAGGGTGCCGTTTATGACGACGACGGTAACTGCGCTTTTTGTTGCGGCTGCGAACCAAAGGTGCTTGGATACTATACGACCAACTCCAGCAACCCTATATGGAACCTGAGGCCGTACCAGGGACCAGGTAAAGCGCCACCGCACTCGTATTGGCGGATTATCGAGATGGGTGCGTGTCTCTTGTATCAGCACGGATGCGTGGACAAACAAGGACGGTTGGTGGGCCTGCCGGACGAGTGGAGAACGAACTATTCCTACGACGGGCTCATGGAACTTCAAATCGGCTGCTACGACCCCAAGGACGGAATGATTCATTGGCCGGGCCACTGTCAAACGCGAACGTGGAGGGATTATATATGTTGACACTGCACAATTCGGAAATGATGACACACATGCCGTTCTTGACGCTCGATCAGGAAGGGCGCGAGGTGCTGCTGTTTTGTCAGGCCGGTACGGATCGTATCTGGAAAGCATACTTCCGCACACCAGACGGTGATGTCCGCCGTTTGCCGACGGCATTGCCCGCCGACATTTGCGAGTGTGCGCCGACGGCATGGCACGATGCGACGGGTTGGCATGTAACGCTGATCGCCGGGGGCAAAGCCGACGATCCGCTGTTCCGCTTGTACCGTTTCGACGGCCCGGCGCTAGACCGCCTCAGTCCGCCGATGGCGATTCAAGCGGCGCGGTCGGGACATATATATAAGGACAGGATCGTCCACGGCGAACCGGAAAATCTCGTGCATGTCCGCCGACCTTTGGGAGGACTGGGAGGAATGGGCGGCGGGGGCGACAAGGTGATCGAATTGCCCGGCGCGTTTATTTATTGCGTGACGTATCGCGCCGACGAACCGGATAAATTGCTGGTCAGTGGTCAGTGGCAGCAGGAGGAGGGCGAAGGCGGAATTTTTACTGTCGAATACGACTTGGCCACCGACGTTCAACGCCTCGTCACCTGCGACGACGGAAAACCCGCTTACAAATGCACGATCCTCGGCGAGACGGTTTTGTATGCTGATCGCATCGGTGCGAAGTTTGAAGACCGGCGAATCGTCCACGCAAAGTCCACACGCGGGACCAAATCGCAAATCGCCATCGCCCGTCTGCCGGGGCAGGTGACGGCATCGTCCACGGTTGCGGTGAAAGGCTGCAACTGCAAGAAGCCAGCGTCAACGACAGAAATTCCGACCACGCGCCCGTCATGTTTGGAGTGTGTCGAAAAACACCTTGGTGCGGCCTACGTGCTGCTGTCTGAATCACAGGACGGCTACGCTTACCGCCTCCGCGCCGTCGGGCATCTGCACGAAGCCGAGGACGAATCGCAGCAATGGCCGGAATTGCATAAGGCGGTGCGTACCGCTCGCAAAGCGTACCAGACGCAAGGCACGATCCCCGATTGGCAGACACTGGAGAACCAGATGACGGAGGCGAGAAAGGGGGGAAGCAATGCTGAATAAAAATTTCCGCATCACACCGTTGGACTTTCTGCGCTGCAACATCGGCTGGACATGCCCGTGGCCGACTGGTGCGTCGTGGCTGTTTATCAACGGCAAGCACACGCTGGGACCGGTGCTCATGGAGACCGCCGAGCGTGTGGTCCCGGTGCCGTGGTCCGCAAGCGCCGTCATGGCGCTGGAGATTCATGACTTTCCCGATATGAACGTGGTGCCAGAGGCCGTCGAGATTCCGCCGAACACCCAACCGACAATCCAGTGGCGATGCGTACCCGAAGCGGCACGGTATCGGCTTTACCATCGCTCGTTTTCCGAAGTGAACGAAACGCTGCTGTTGGAACTCCCCGCGCGGGCGGGGATGGATGATTACCAGATCACCTGCCCGATCCAACTGGCTGCGGGCTGGCATTTTTTCCATGTCGAAGCGATAGACGCTTACGGCAATGAGTCCGCCTGTCAGGCGTGGAATTATCGCGTGTGGGACTTGCCGCAAGCGACGCCAACGCTGGTCGTCGCTGCTGGAAGCATCCCCGGTATGTATACATTTACCCTTACTTGAGGTCCACATAGTGGCTACACCAACCGCCGATAAATTACGTGTCCATTACCCATCGAAGAACCTCACGAGCGACGGTGCGACATTGCCGCTCTGGACGACGACTGCCGGAAGCGAACTAACCAAAATCGTCGCCACATCACTTTCGCAAGCGGATGATTACTGGGCCGGAGCAGTTGGTTTTTTCGAGGGCAACACCACCACCGTTGCGCTTCAAGGGCAGTTTTTCCACGTCAAAAGTTTTAACAACGCCAACCGTACCCTTGTACTAACGCAAGATTTACCAGCGGTTCCGCAGGCCGGGGATACGTTCCGGCTGGTGCTGGGTGGTAACTATCGTTCAAGCACCGAAGTTGTGGGTATGCGCGTCGGCGGTGTGTTACCGGAATTTAAGCCGGTGGCTGGTGTGCAGGTGACGGGGGTGACGATCAAGAAAGTGTCGGCCTTCCTCGGCGCGGGTACGTTGACGGTCAATTACCGGCGTGCCCAGCAGTTGCTGTTTATCCGGATGGGAACGCAGGCATATGGCGTGGGGCTGGATGTTTCAACGAACATCACCAACGGCATCGTCTTCGCCGCCGATGGACAAGGCTTTATTCAAGTGGACGTGAACGCCGCGCAGTTAGCGACGGCGGATCGCACCGACACCTGGACACTGACCTTCCCCGAACGCACCCTCACACCTGACTACGAAGGTTACGAAACCAGCAGCAATAACGGCGGCAAAACGCGTTACCGGCTGGAGTGCGTCCGGAACACCGACACGGTAGACGCAATGGTGGACCTGGCGGTTTACACGGGGCGACCCACCGGCGCAGCAACGACCATCGCCTCCGGCCAGAGTTTGGCTTTGCTCGCGGCGGGGTTCGACGTCGCCGACGCCAGCACATGGCCAACCAGAAGTTTTTGGATTAAGAACCGAACCGTCAACAGCAACGCCGGTGATTGTCGTTACGTGATCTACCGTAGCGGCAACACGCTTTACTGCTTGCAGGTCGATTGGGCGACGCTGTCTTTCAACACGGGCACCAGCCAGATTCGTCAAGGCGACACGCTGACCGGCACCTCATCTGGCGCTACGGCCGTTGTCGATCAAGTTATGCTCACCGAAGGGAGCTGGGGCTCCGGCAACGCCACCGGAACGCTTCTGCTCAAAAAAGTCACCGGCACGTTCATCGCCAGCGATTACCTCCGCGTCGGCAGTACCAACATGGCCCGCGCCGCGGCAAATTCCATTCTCGGTCTGCGCGGATACACCGCCGTCAACTGGTCGGCGGGAAACGTCATCGAGTTAATGAGCGACGTGGACATCGGAGTCAACAAACCACTCTTGAACCAGTACGAAAACCCCGCCTCCGAAACCATCGCGCCCGCCAACGTAATTTTCAAAGACGCTTCAAACGCCGCAACCGCTCTGGCGATGGACAATCTCGCCCCCACCAGATTGCACGGCGTATGGCGGCGGGAATGGATAATGGACGGCCATCAATCCCGCGCCGGCGTCGATGCCGATACCCGTTACTCGTGGAGTTAAATCGTGCCAGGAAATGAAACAGGAGCGAATCAGTCGAACGCCTTCTCGTGGGATGTGACACAGTACCCCGGCGGCACCCGCGTCTTCGGTGCGACGACGTACAATCAAACCGAGGACTGGTGGGCTGTCTACCTGAAAGCTGGTCAGACCTACACGTTCCAAACCCGTCTGCCGACGAATTATTACCATTATCTGTATCTGTACGACCCGAACGGATCGTATATCTCCGGCACATCCTACGGCGGCGACGACGGTGGCTACACCACCAAGATCACCTACACCCCACAGCGGGAAGGATGGTACTGTCTGGTCGTCTACGGTTATTACTATTACAACGAGTACGGGCCGTATGTGCTGGAATCCGTCCCGGCTCCCAAGAGCTTTCGCACGTTCGCCGTCGCGCCGGGGCGATACGACTGGCGCGGCTCCGGCGAGGCCGAACAGGTCAGCCAGTTCAATATTCTGCGGGAACGCACGGGCACACAATCGGGCTGCCGGTACACGATCAACGCCAAGGTGATCGGTACGAGCATGGCAAGGTTCGCTCCGCGCAGCGGTCGCCAAGCTCGAATCGCCGGTCGCTTCGGTACCAACAAGACCGCCACCGTCGCCGTGGTGCCGTCGCAATTCTCGTTCCGGCATCCTTGTGCCGAGCAGATAGCGGCGGGATTCGACAAACGAGCCATCACTTTCGGTCACGAGGTGGCGCAATTCGATTGGCGTCACCCCACGGGCCTTGACGTGGTCAGTCGCTTTGACATGCGTTGTATCACGCACGGCGTGGAACCGAGTCGCCATCACGCTTTCCTGCGCGAAGGCTGGTCGATCTACGCCCGCAACACCCAAACCAACCAGCGTACCTGTCTGGGGTTCATTCCCGCCGAAGCCCAGCCGCGACAACTCGAAAATGTGCCACTTGCCGATGGCGTTTACGAAATCGAGACCGTCGCATCCCATGTCTTTTGGGATTCCGCACGGTCGCGGCAGCGAATCACACTGCTCATCGGCGAGGCGGCTCCGGTGCTCGGCCTGCCAGCAATTCAAAACCTCCGCCGAGAGATCACCCACTTCGCCACCGTCATTTATTGGTCGGTTGCCGCCGATACCATCGCCAGCGGTCTGCAATTTGGTGTCTGGTTCAGCACCACGTCCCCCGTGGACACAGCTCGCGATCCAGATCAGCTCATTCCGCTCTCGCACGGTGTCGGCAATTACCAGATCACCCGCTTCCAAACCGCCTCGGAACACGTCGCCATCGCCGTCCTTGGTGCATCGGATCGCGGTCTAGTCGCCGAACTACCCCTCCCGTGGGAAACAACCTCACCAGCGAGTCCGCGAGAGCAGTTGGCGCTGCCATGACCGCCAACCGTGCTATTGGAAACGATCTCCGTCGAAAACAACGATATCTCGAACTCGCCCGGATCGTTGTCTCGCCGTCTCCATCGCCACGCCCATGAATTCAGAGAACTCCGCGTTGAACACTCCGGGGATACCGCAGGGAAAGCGCCCGTCAGTCCACACAAAATAAATGATTCCAGCCGCCCACCCCTCGACCTTGCCCTTCAGCGGCTTCTCGGCAGCTCGCAACAACCGTAGCACTTTGTTCGCTCGTTTCTGCATGATCGGATTGGGCCACTGGAGAAAGAATCGGTCCAAATGCCGCTGACAATCCTGCTCAAATTCGAGAACGACTGGTTCCATTCAAAATTCCTTTCATATGGCTGTCTCTATTATGCGCTATTCCTGTGACGTTGCTGTGACTTTTTCGTGACTTTTCTGTGACATCGAAGGATCACACCAGGAATCGCTCTGCCCCCCTCACAATACCCGCCTTTGCAATTCAGACGTACCACACAGTTCTCTAACAATGAAGGAGGTGATTTTTGAACACCTATGGCTATGTTCGCGTCTCGACCACCGATCAACACACCGACCGCCAACTGCTCGCGATGAACGAACTGCACATCCCACAAACGCACATCTTCACCGACACACTCTCCGGCAAAGATTTTCTCCGTCCGGCGTACAAGTCGCTCGTGAAAAAACTCACCCCTGGCGACCTGGTTTACGTTCAGAGCATCGACCGCCTCGGACGCAACTACGAGGAAATCCAAAACCAGTGGCGATTCCTCACGAAAGAGCGCGGCGTGGATGTCGCCGTGCTCGATATGCCGTTGCTCGATACCCGCAACGGCAAAGACCTGATGGGGACGTTCATCGCCGACATCGTGCTTCAAATCCTGTCGTTCGTGGCACAGAATGAGCGAGAGAACATCCGCAAGCGACAGCGCGAAGGCATCGCGGCGGCGAAGGCGAGAGGTGTTCGATTTGGGAGAAGTGTCAAATGTCCCTCCGGGGATTTCGCGATGCTGATAAAACTGTGGAGGGGTGGGAAGCTGTCGTTCCCGGAGCTTTTGGCACAAACCGGCCTAAAAAAAGCCACATTTTACAGGCGTTTGCGAGAGTTTCAGGGGGGCAGGATGGCGAGATGAAGTCTCAAAAAGTACACCTTTTGATACTTCAATATCGGGGATTATTTTGCTGAAAAATTCATACAAGTCAAGCATTTTTAGGGAACTTTGGCGGAAAACGATCCGTTTCACGCCTTTTCGG